>Ga0183101_1000656_pt1 | contig 32601 bp, 33 predicted proteins | sample Biomet3_FD_127790 | JGI IMG/M metagenome (GOLD analysis project Ga0183101, IMG submission 127790) | Microbial communities from bioreactor (seeded with sewage sludge) at LBNL, California, USA - Biofuel metagenome 3 | ecosystem: Engineered > Bioreactor > Anaerobic > Unclassified ...
GTCTGCCCTTTGAGTAAGGAATATTATTCCACACTAGTCTAATTTAAGAAACTTACTATAAAAAATCATTACAATACAAATGTCAATGGAAATATTTTTTAATAATTAAACACTAGTGAGTATTTTTAAGATAGCTAAAAATCAAACCATGGAGCTTATAAAAAGTCCCATGGTTTTGTTATGAAATATTATTTTTCAATGCTATACACTAACCTCTAAAGCATCTGGAAATTTTTCATTGACATCCTTTTTATGTTTATTGAGTTTTTTAAATTCAAAGACCAATAAAATTATTGATATTACTGATGAAATAAAATCTGCAGCGGCTCCTGCCATCCATACACCATTCAATTGGAAAAAGTGTGGAAGTATTAGTAATAAAGGTATTAGCAACACAACCTGCCTTAATAAACTTAAAAACATAGAGTGTTTTGCTTTTCCAACAGCCTGAAAATAATTAGCAATTACTACCTGAATACCAACAAGAGAAAACATGGAGAGGAAAATAGTAATTCCTTTTGAACCAATGGCTATTAATTCAGAATCATTTGTATTAAAAATACTAATTATTTTAACTGGGAATAATTCAACAAGTATAACTCCTATAGTTGCTATACTTGTTGCTGCAATTGATGCATAAACCAATGTTTTTTTAACTCTGCTAATGTTTTCCGCTCCATAATTATATCCGATTATAGGTTGTGCCCCTTGATTTATACCCAATAAAGGCATTAATACCAGCATAAGAATACTATTTATAAGTGCAAAGGCGCCTATAGCAATATCTCCACCATATTGAGCAAGACTTTTATTAAAAATAACTGTAACTAAACTTGCTGCAAGTTGCATTGCAAAAGGAGACATTCCTATTGCTACTATTTCTCTCACAACAGATTTATCCAACTTCATATTACTTACATGAAGTTTTAAAAGGCTTTTGCCTTTCGTGAAATATGAAAAAATCCATATAGAACAAACAGCTTGTGAAATAATAGTGGCCAATGCGGATCCTGTAACTCCTAATTTAAATCCAAATATCAATATAGGATTCATTATGAAATTAAGAACCGCTCCTATAAGCATTGTTATCATAGCTGTCTTAGGATCACCCTCAGAACGAATAAGAGGATTCATTCCAAATCCAATATTCTGAAGTACAACCCCAAAAAGTATTATAGTAGCAAATTGCTTTGCATAGGGCATAGTTTCAGAACTTGCACCTAATATTTTTAATATAGGATCTAAAAAGATAATTCCTAAAATGCTTACAAGTATTGAAAATATAATTACAAGTGAAAAAGCATTACCTATAATTTTTTCAGCTTGTTTTGTTCTTTTTTGTCCAAGTTTTATGGAAACTACTGTAGCAGCTCCTATACCAACAAGCATTCCAAAAGCCATAATTACATTAGATATTGGGAATGTAATTGCCACACCTGAAAGTGCAAGGGAGCCAACACCTCTACCAACAAATATTCTGTCGACAATACTATATAGTGCATTAACAACCATACCAACTATAGCTGGTATAGAAAATTTCAAAAGAAGTTTTCCAATCTTTTCATTTCCTAATTCATTTGACTTATCCATAATAATACCTCCTGTTAGCAATAATTAAACTTAGGTTCCTAAATATATTAATATGATTAAATAGGTTAAAATGTAACCTGATATTATTCTAGAGCATGAAGATTTTTATATAATTTTTTAATCCAGCACAATAAAATTATTTTTTCATCTTGTGAAAATCCTTCTGTAATAGAGTCTTCAATCTCTTCAATAATTTTCATAGTTAAACTTTGAAGATGCATTCCTTCCTTGGTTAAATATAGTCTTTTAGTTCGAGCATCCTCAGTATCCTGTTTTCTAACTATAAATCCTTTGTTTGATAAAGTATCAACAAGTCCTGAAACAGAGGCTGCTCTTATATTTAAACTTTCCTGAATTTCTTTTTGAGTAAGGCCATCTTTTTTCCAAAGCTGAAATAAAACTGAAAGCTGAGATCCTGTTAAATCATATTGTTGAAGTCTATGATCATAAATATTATTTATTCTTCTTATAATTTTTCTAATCCAATATCCATAATGTTGCTCCGGATTATGTTCCATAATGTTTAGCCTCCTAAATATTTCTCGTATAAGAATAACATATAGTTATTGTTATTTCAAGTATCCACTTTTTCAAATCTTTGAAATAAATCCAATATCAGCATAGCTGTCATTTAAGATATTATTCAAAAAATTTTTAATAGACAGTTATAGAAAATATTATATAAATAGCCGTGATTTACAATTTTAAACGTTATTATAATACATACTGATATATTGATAAATTGAATATATAAATAATTATGATAAAATAATGGTGAATATTTAAATATTTTGTAAATAAGTAATTGTTTATTAGGGGGAAGTATATAATGAAGAATATTTAGAATTATGACAGTCACATCATTTTTCATTTAATTTCGTAATTGCTTTTAGGGGGGACACATAATGAAAAACTTTAATGTTAGAAAAAAAATATTTATATCTTTTGCCGTTATGATTACTTTTATGGCTATATTTTCTATAAGTATGATATTAAAAATAAATGTTCTAAAGGCTACATGGGATACTAGTATAAAATTAACTATAGTTCAAGATTTAAGAAATTCTATAAATGCTTGTGGTATAAGTGTAAGAGATATAAGAGTAATGGAAGATACAGAAGCAGTTAACACTAGAAAGACATGGATACGTGATTCGATGGAAAATTACAAAAAATTAAGTAAGCAATTAGAAACTACTACTTTAGAAAATGATAAGAACCTGCTAAATGAGACAAATACAAAGGCAGATAAATACTTTTCTCATATAAATGATATTTTAAATACAAAAAATATATCTCAAATATCCAACAAAGAAATGACTGATTTTAGTTTACAGGAAAAAGATTTATTTAACAATTTAGATAAAATTGTAGACAATGAAAATAGTAAAAATCATTCCGCAATTTCACACGGAGAAAATATTATTAAATACATAATGATTTCTGCAATTATACTTATAGTAGGGGGACTAATTATTACTATAGTTTTTAGTTCCATTTTACAAGCAAATATATCTAAACCAATTCAAATTATAGCTTCAAATTTAAAAACTCTTTCAAAAGGAGATTTTACAATAGTTCTCCCAGAAGCATTTTTGAAACGTGGAGATGAAATAGGGCAATTGTCAAATTCAGTTAACCTAATGCAGAAAGATTTAGTACAATTACTTAAAGAAATATTAAGCTGTTCACAAAGTTTGAATATTTCAGGTGAAAAACTTTCAATAACAGTTGAGGAAATGACCGCCAAATTTAAAAGCATAAATAGATCTACTGAAAAAATAGTAAATGGAGCACAGGAAACAAGTGCTTCAGCGGAAGAAATTACAGCATCTGTAGAAGAAGTAGATTCAAGTATAACTGAGTTATCATCAAAGGCAATTGATGGTAGCAATAATGCTAATCAGTTTAAAGAAAGAGCTGTTGAGATGCAAAACAATGGTAAAATTGCGGTAGAAAATATATCAAATCTATATAGGGAGAATGAACAAAGAACATTAAAAGCTATTGAAGATGGAGAAGTAGTAGAGAATATAAAAATAATGGCAGATACTATTGCAAGTATAGCAGAGCAGACTAATTTATTGGCATTAAATGCGGCTATAGAAGCAGCTAGAGTAGGGGAAGACGGAAAAGGTTTTGCAGTAGTAGCAGAAGAGATAAGAAAACTTGCAGAACAATCATCCCAAGCGGTAACAGGTATTCAGGATACTGTATTAAAAGTGCAAGAAGCCTTTAGAAACCTATCTAATAATAGTAATGAAGTGTTAAGGTTTATTAATAGTGATATAAATCCACAGTTTAATTCTTTTTCTAACATGGGAAATCAGTATTATAATGATGCTGATTTTGTAAGCAAAATGTCTGATGATATGGCATCTATGTCGGAAGAAATTAATGCGACAGTTAATCAGGTTAGTGAAGCAGTACAGAATATGGCTGATATAGCACAAAAGTCATCAGAAGATTCTAATAGAATATTAACTAATGTAAATGAAGCATCACAGGGGATTGAGTATGTATCCAATTCAGCACATAGTCAAGCAGAATTGTCGCGAAAACTTAACGAACTTGTTTGTAAATTCAAAATATAACAGGAAAATATAAATTAAACGGTACAGAGAAAGTTCTGTACTGTTTTTTATTATAAGTGAATCCAACATTTCAAAATATTTCATCAAACAATTATAGAAAATCTTACCTAAACAGCACTATTCATAATGTTAAACGTTATCATAATATATAACGCTGGTATTTATAAATTTAATGTATAAATGATTGTGATAAAATTATAGTTAGTACTTTAATTATGCTTATAATATAAAACTTGGAGTGATACATTTATGAATTATATTCAAAAGGGTACAAGAGAATTTCGTATGGCTAGTATTGCGTTATTTGCTGGTGGTTTTAACACTTTTGCTATCTTATACAGCACACAACCATTAATGCCATATCTGTCTAGAGAATTTGGTATTTCGCCTACCGTTGCTAGTCTGTCACTGTCAGTGACAACCTGTATTTTAGCAGTTAGTATGCTGCTCTTCGGTTCTTTATCAGAAGTATGGGGACGAAAGCCAATCATGGTCTTTTCTCTTTTTGCATCATCCCTATTGGCAGTGTTAACTGCGTTTGTTCCAAACTTTCACAGCTTACTTGTACTACGAGGGTTACAAGGTTTTGTTTTAGCTGGGTTACCGGCTATTGCTATGGCTTACATAAGTGAGGAAATTGATCAGTCAAGCTTAGGTATGGTTATGGGATTATACATCAGTGGGAATTCTATAGGTGGAATGAGCGGTCGTATCATCATCGGGGTGATTACCGATTTCTTTAATTGGCGAGTGGCATTGGCTAGTATAGGGCTTTTGGGGGCTCTAGCCAGTTTTCTGTTTTGGATTAACTTGCCGTCATCGAAACACTTTCAAGCACGATCCTTTGAGATGAAGAAGTTGTTAAAGTCTATGATTAGTCATCTAAAAAATCCTGATTTGGTTTGTTTATATTGTATTGGTTTTTTGATTATGGGAAGTTTTGTTTCTTTATACAATTTTATTGGTTATCAATTAATTGAGCCTCCCTATGGCCTTAGTCCAACTTTAGTAAGTTTTATTTTCGTCATATACATTGTAGGAACATTTAGTTCTACTTTTATGGGACGTTTGGCTGACAAACATGGACAACATAAAATGCTTTGTATTGCACTTTTGATAATGTTCCTTGGGGCATCCATAACATTGAATATGAACCTATTGTTAAAAATTATGGGGATTGCTCTTTTGACCTTTGGTTTCTTTGGAGGTCATTCAATTGTTAGTAGCTGGATTGGTAGGTTAGCAACTCATGATAAGGCACAAGCTTCATCCCTCTACTTATTATTCTACTATGTGGGTTCCAGTGTTGGTGGAACTGCTGGCGGAACATTTTGGTCCTTGTATGGATGGGGTGGAGTGATTGGTATGATTGTATGCTTTTTGGCGCTGGCTTTCTTTATTTCAATTCGCCTATCCTTAATTACAACACTTGTTAAGGCAGAGAATCATAAATAGTATGGAAGAATATTGTTTAGCATTGTTGAAAAAAAGGAGAAGTAAAAAAGGGCTTTTCAAATCTACAGATAATTCAAAAACCTCCCACTTTTAAAAAGTGAGAGGTTTTTGATTATTTATCTGGTAATCCTCTTACAGGTTTATGCATATCGTTGTCTGTATCCAGTGTAATTGGGTTAGAAGTTTTAGTATTTTTAGTTTTATTATCATTTCTATTTTTCTTTTCTGATTTTGTTACCATTCTACTCACCTCTGTATTATATTTTCAAATATCCTATGAAAATATTCTTTTTTATAATGTATTGAAAGGAAATGTCTAAAAATATATAATTAGTATAGATAATTTTAGGCTTATTTGTAATGTATAGAGATTTTAAATACTTTTTTGTTGTTTTATGGTTAAAAATGGAATTGAATTTGAAGTAAATATATCCATTAACCTGAAAATCAAGAAAAATAATTAGTAAATCTGTGTAACTTTATATGAAACTGAATTTGATTTTAATAAAGGTGGGACTAGGTTCATGAATTTTAACTACGAAATAGAAAAAATAAATCCTATAAATATTAGTGCTGAGGAATTTAGTGCACACAAAATTCCCCATACTGTTCGTAAATCTATAGCTCTGTACAACAAATCTATCCTAAATTTAAAAATAAGTTGTGTAGATTTGGCTATAGGTGACCTGAAAAGAGCTTTATCCCTTAATCCAGATTTTTGTGAAGCAATAAAGCTTTTAGGGCTATGTTATGTTTATACAAAGGATTTTCATAAGGCTGAAAAATTTTTCAAAAAATTAGCTAAATACAACATATATACTATGCTGGCAAATGATTATTTACAGGAACTGAAGTCTGAGAGGACTATTTCAAAAGCCCTTGATACCATAAAAAGTGTTAATTCAAACTCAGATAATAATATTAAGAGGAACACCATTTTAAAGTTACCTAGATGTAGGCGTAAAATAAAAAATATTAGTAAGTTTCCCCAAAAGTTCGCTGTATCATTTTTAGTATTAACTATAATTATCACTATTTTAGGTTTAGCCTATTGGAAGCGTTCAAATATTCGAATCATATCTAATGGGATTCAAAATGCTGAACTTAAAAAAAATAAGGAGCTTGAACAACAAAAAGTGGTGAATGGAAAATATACACAAATGAATGAGGAGTATAAGAAGCTTCAAAAGAACTTGGAGACTACAAAATTAGAACTTGACAATTATAAAAATAAAAATAATATTATTTTAATGCTTAATGATGCTGAGAAACTTTATGCGGATGGGGGATATGAAAAGGCATTGGATAATCTGATAACGTTGAAATCTTTAAAACTTGACGATACAGAAAAATCAAGGTTTGACAAACTGTGGAATAGTATAAAGACAAATGATGTATGGACTATGTATAACGAAGGAAACAACTTATATAAACAGGAAAAGTACCAAGAGGCATTACCAAAACTTATAAAAGTTCAACAAATTGCACCGGAATTGAGCATTATGCCCTGGGTTCTTTATCAGATAGGAATCTGCTACAAACAAACCAATGATAATAAAAATGCTCTTGGCTTATTCCAAAAAGTTAAGAATGACTATCCAAATACCAAATATGCAGGTTATTCTGAAGGTATGATTAGTGAAATAAATAGTAAGGTAAATTGATGAAGTAAAACAAAAACAAATAAGCACCAGTATCTACCGGTGCCTATTTTCTATATAATAGGGGGACTATTATATTTTTTATTATATTTTCCTCTAAGCTTTTATAACTTAGGACAATTATTATTATAAATATTTATTGTTACAGTATTGTTACATAATTATTACAAAATTATGTATTTTATCAACAGTTCGTAAAATACATAAGCATTTAAAGGAGGATTTAATTATGATAGTAAAGAGTGTTACTTTCTATGTGAAAACAGAGCATACAAAAGAATTTATTGAAGCAACTATAGAAAATCAAAATAATTCAATAAAGGAAAAAGGAATTGAATGTTTTGATTTTCTTCAATGCAAAGACGACCCAACAAAATTTTTACTCTATGAGGTTTATAAATCTGAAGAGGATGTAAATAATCACCTCAAAACCAAACACTTTGAAAAGTGGATACATACAGTTGAAAAGTGGTTTTCAGGTCCAAGAGATAGAGCTAATTATATTCCTGTCTCCCAGATAGAAGAAGGTTTATAGTTAAATAAACAATTATTTTACTTTTGCTTGGTTTTAAGGAGAAGGTATATGGATTTGAATTTACTCAAATCTATATACCTTCTTTAGTGTTAATTTAAAAAATCAGAGTTGCTATTATTACATTAAACAATCTTTACTACAGTGCCTACTGGAACTAGATTAAATACTTCAATCACATCTTTATTGTACATTCTTATACAACCATTTGATACATCTTTTCCTATAGAACTAGGATTATTAGTTCCGTGAATACCGTAGTCTCCATTAGGAGCATTTACTCCCATCCATCTAGCTCCAAAGGGTCCACCAGGATTTACAGCTTTGTTAATAATCTTAAAAGTGCCTTTAGGAGTAGGGGTAGATGGTTTACCTACTGCAACCTTATAAGTCTTAAAAATCTTGTTGTCTCTAAACAATGTTAGACTGTGGTTCTTAACGTTAATGGTGATACTGTAACTAGCTCTATAATAGTTGGAGTATTCATTAAAATACAAATATGGACAACTAAACATAATATTCTCCTGAACAATTAATATATATTATAATATTAAACTTTATAGAATTAGGTGAATCATTTAAGGTTTGTTTAAGGTTTGATATATAAAATAAATACATGAAAACAAATAGAGAAATTAATTGCAAAGGTAAATGAAATTTAAAGGAGATTTGTATTATGAATAGAAGATCTATATATTTTAAATTAGCTGCAGCACTAGTATGTACTACATTTTTATATGCTTGTGGCACTAGTTCTGCAACAAAAACTGAGGCAGCTACAGAGGTTAAAGCAAGTATTATTGGTGATAAAGCCATAAAAACTGTTATAGGGGAACTGGTTACCTATGATAAGGAAGACTACTATAGTGACTGGAAAAATGAAAATCCAAATTATATTCAACTAAATGGAACTACCGCCAGCTTAACAGGTTCAGGTGCTGAGGTAAAAGAAGGTAAAATTACTATAACTTCAGCAGGAGTCTATGTAATTAGCGGCAAATTGGAGGATGGTCAGATTATTGTAGATGTTCAAGATAAGGGAACTGTTAAACTGGTTTTAAATGGGGCAGAGATAAAGAGTTCTAATAATGCACCTATTTATGTAAAGAATGCAGGAAAAACAATTGTTTCTCTGCAAGAAGGCACAGAGAACAACATAGTAGATGGAGCTAAATATACTTTAGCGGATGCCTCCACAGATGAGCCTAGTGCAGCAATTTTTAGTAAGGATAACCTTGTTATAAACGGAAATGGTAAACTAACTGTTAAGGGAAATTATAAGGATGGAATTACTAGTAAAGATGATTTGAAGATTATAGGAGGAAATATTCAAATTACAGCAGTTGATGATGGTTTAGTAGGACGTGACATATTAGCGGTTAAAGAGGGTACCATAACCATTGAATCTGGTGGAGATGCAGTGAAGTCCACAAATGATACAGACAGTACTCAAGGAATTGTAGCTATCGAAAATGGAACCTTTAACCTAAAAGCTGAAAAGGATGGAATACAAGCAGAAACAGCAGTACTTATCGCAGATGGTTCCTTTAATATTAATTCTGGCGGAGGTAGTGTAAACGGCACTAAAAAAGCAGAAGAAGGCATGAGAGGACCAATAGGCGGCAAGGACAATAATACGACTGCAGCTAATGCTGAAACAGAAACTGAAAGTACAAAAGCTATAAAGGCTGTTGCAGACATAGGAATTGGTGGAGGTACCTTGAATATTGATTCTGCTGATGATGCTATACACAGTAACAATAATGTTACTATAACAGGAGGCAGTATTACTATTACTTCTGGTGATGATGGAGTTCATGCTGATGCAACCTTAGGAATAAAAGGTGGAAAAATAGATATTACGAAGAGTTATGAAGGTGTAGAGGCTTCTGTAGTAACAGTTTCAGACGGTGAAATATATGTTACCTCCAGCGATGACGGTATAAATGCTGGCGGGGGTGCTGACGGCTCCTCTACAAATGGACGTCCAGGTCAGAACAATTTTAGTTCCTCAGGAAACAATAAACTTAATATAAATGGTGGATATATTGTAGTTAACTCCAATGGTGATGGCTTAGATGCTAATGGATCAATATATATGACCAAAGGTACGGTAGTTGTAAGCGGCCCAACTGCTAATGGCAATGGTGCCTTAGATTATGATGAAACTTTTGAAATGACTGGCGGACTCCTTGTATCTGCTGGAAGCTCTGGAATGGCACAAGCACCTTCTGATACCTCAACTCAGTACTCAATAATAATGAGTTATCCACAGACACAGTCTGCAGGAACTATTGTAAACTTGCAGGACAGTGAAGGAAAAACCGTGGCAACCGTTGCACCTACAAAGGACTATCAAACTATAGTTATTAGTTCACCAGAACTTAAAAAAGGTGGGACTTATACACTTTACTCAGGAGGAAAGTCAACAGGAAGTGAAAATGGAGGACTTTATACTGATGGAAAATATCAAGATGGAACAAAAGTTGTAGAATTCACTATTTCAAACTCAGTAACTTGGTTGAATGAATCTGGAGTAACAACTGCTAAAAGTTCTATGCAAGGTGGTGGACATGGAGGTAAAGGAGGTGCAAAAGGTCAAGCTCCTACTACAGGCCAATAATTAATCAAGTGAAACTTGAATCAGATGGGGATTCTTTTACCCCATCTGAATTTTAGAGTTGAGAATGCCTGACTAACTTGTCGTAAGCCTTCAAATTGAAGAAGCTGGGAGCTTGCACCAAGTTAAAAGATGTAAAAAAGAGATAGGCTTTACTTAAGAAAATAAGTAAGGACTATCTCTTTTTATTTATTTACTATACGAGGGAGCTCAATTGTGAAGGTAGTGTTTTCATTTACATCACTATTAACAGATATTTTGCCATTATGCTGTTCCACTATAGCTTTTGCTATAGAAAGTCCTAACCCATAGCCTCCGCTATTTTTTGAACGAGACTTATCAATACGGTAAAATCGGTCAAAGATCTTGCCTAGATGTTCTTTAGATATTCCCTTGCCAGTATTGGATATTGTAAGTATTGCTTTAGCATTATACTTTTTAAATGAAAGAGAAATTTTACCTTTAGGGTTTGTGTATTTTAAAGCATTGTCTAGCAATATCATTATAACCTGTTTAATTTGCTCGCTATTTCCATAACTTATAACATTAGGCTCAATATCATAATGCAGTAAAATGTTGTTTTCAAAAATAGAAGCTTCCATTGTTAAAATAACATTTTCTATACTCTCGCTTAAATCAAAATTAGTAGAAATTAGCTTTATATCTGAGTGATCTACTTGAGCAAGGTATAGTAAATCATTAGTTAGTTTAGTCATTCTCTCAACCTCGGATTTTATAAAATAAATCCACTTGGATTGATTTTTTATGATATCCTCATCGTTTGATAAAAGTACCTCAGCATTTGTATTTATAACAGCTAGGGGTGTCTTCAGCTCATGTGAGGCATCTGCAATAAACTGCTTTTGTCTATCAAAGGTTTCTTTAATAGGCTTTATAGATTTATTTGCGAAGAATCTACTTATAAAGAAAATTGCCACAAGCATAACTAAAGCTACAGCTGAAAAAGTGTAGATTAAATTTATTAGATATGCATACCTTGAAGTTATATCCAGAAATACTATTTTATATCCTGAGTTATCTGCAGATTCCTGAAGTATAAATTCCCAATAAGTATCCTCAAGCTTGAACCTGCCATTGTTTGAACCTTCAGCTAAAGCTGTATCTTTTGCTGTTTCATAAAATTTTTCATCCATATCAAATATAGAAAAATAATTTGTTAAATTTTTATTGTTGTCAATTGTTACTGTAAAGGATATGGATCTTTCTACAGGATGTTCTTCATCAATATTATTATTTTTATTGTCTAGATTAGGTTCTTTTGGATGAGTTTTCTGCTTATGATTAAAATCTGACAACTTGTTTAGTTCCATTCTTATATCATTGCGAACATTTTTATAGGTGATTAAATATATACTTGTAAAAGAAATTATCATCATAATTGAAATAGTAGCTAAATTTAAGATTAAAAATCTATTCCTAAGTTTTTTAAACATAATGGACTCCTTTTAGTTTCTATAATTTATATTAGTTTGATTGTAAAGTATAGCCTACCCCTCTAACGGTATTGATAGTAACCTTAGAATTTAAGTAAGTGAGTTTCTTTCTTAAAAAAGAGATATAAACTTCCACATGATTATGCTCAACTTCAGAGTCGAAGCCCCACAGTTTTTCAATTATGAGTTCTTTTGAAGAAGTTGAATTTTTTCTCGTAATAAGCAGTTCCAAAAGTTGAGATTCCTTTAGTATCAGTTTAATCTCTTTGCTGTCTTTAGTTAATTTTAAGGTAGATGGATTTAACTGTAAGTCTCCAAATTTTAAGGTGTTATCCTGAAGTACTTCACCTTTTCGTCTTGACATAGCCCTTATTCTAGCAAGTAATTCTTCACTTGCAAAAGGCTTTGCTAAGTAATCGTCAGCGCCACTGTCTAGTCCAAGCACCTTGTCGGTTATTTCTCCTCTTGCAGTTAAAAGTATAACTGGGGTGGAGATTTCTTCCTTTCTAATATTTTTAAGAATACTTATACCATCCATTTTAGGAAGCATAATATCTAAAATTATTAAATCGTAGATATTGCTTAAGGCGTTATCTAGGCCACTTTCTCCATCGTTAACAGCATCCACAGTATAATTATTTTTTCTTAATATTTGTGTTAAAGCCTCAGCTAAAGGAAGCTCATCTTCTACTATCAAAATTCTCATACGATCTCTCCTTGTCTTTAGGATATGTTTATCTAATTATATCATAAGAAACCTTTAATAAAACTTAAATGAAATGTATCTAAATCATTAAAGCTTTTAAAGATATTTAAGGTTTGTTTAAGGTTACTTTTATAAAATAAGTCCATAGGGAAGCAATGAAGTGAAACTTAAATCAGATGGGAGTATTAGAGCGGGTAGTCATCGGATGAATAGAATTAAAAAGATTTAAGTTTTATTTAAGGTTAGGCTTTTAAAATAAAGTTAAAGCAGTAAAATTTTTAAAGCTAGGAGAAAGGAGAATTTAAATGGCTATAGAGGTTTTTAATAGAAGTGAATGCAAGTTTTTAATCGATAAGGATGTATATGAAGCATTAAATATAAAGTTTCTGCAATATATGGAGAGGGATGATTATAATAAAACTCATGATTTTTATACAATAAGCAATATTTACTATGATACCAATGACAATTATTTAATAAGAAATTCATTATCCAAACCTAAGTATAAAGAAAAGATTCGTATTAGGGCTTATGGAGTTCCTGATGTAGATGATAAAGTATATTTAGAAATTAAGAAAAAGGTCAATGGACTTGGTAATAAGAGAAGGACATCTCTTAAATTAAATGAGACTTATGAATTTTTAAGTACAGGTGAAAAACCTAAGCTTAAGAGCTACATGAATAAACAAGTTATTAATGAAATTGACTATATGTTAAAGATTTATAATCTTGAACCAAAGGTGTATATAGCTTATGACAGAAAAGCTATGTTTGGCAAAGACAATAGAGAAGTAAGGATAACCTTTGACACAAATATTCGAACAAGAAGATATGATTTGAAACTTGAAGCAGGAGATTATGGAGAGCCTCTCTTGGAAAAGGGCAAGTGGCTTATGGAAGTTAAAGTTGAAAAAAATATTCCACTTTGGCTGTCTAGAATTCTATCGGAATACAAAATTTATAAAGCAAGCTTTTCAAAGTATGGTAATGAATATAAAAAAATGATTATAAATAATAAAAATTTGAAGGGAGAAATGAATAAATGTTTGACTCAGTATTCAGCTCAATATCAAACGCAGCAGCTAGCACCCCAATTTCGTTAACGGATTCTATTTTAACTATCCTTATATCCTTTATATTAGGGGCAGTTATTAGTATTACCTATATGAAGACCTCAAATAAAGGAGGATATTCACAAAACTTTTCTTTAACACTTGTGATAATACCAACAGTAATAGCTATTATAGTACTTCTAATAGGCAATAACATTGCTAGAGCTTTTAGCTTGGCTGGAGCCTTTTCAATAATTAAATTTAGAAGTGCACCTGGAGATCCAAAGGATATAGCTTTTGTACTATTTACTATGGCAGCAGGTCTTGCTTGTGGTGTAGGGGCTTATAGCTATGCAGGGATGTTTACAGTTTTTCTTTGTGTGCTGATGTATATTCTTAGCTTTATAAACTTTGGTGCAAAAAAAGTTTCACATAAACTTTTAAAAATTACAATACCAGAAGATTTAGATTATGAGGGTGTTTTTGAAGACATATTTGCGACCTATACAACTAGTCACGAATTAATAAAAGTAAAAACAATGGATTTAGGCAGCCTATTTCAGCTTATTTTCACTGTGACAACGGATAATAAAAAAAGTGAGAAGGAATTTTTAGATGCCTTAAGATGTAGAAATGGCAACTTAAATATTATTTTGTCTATGAGTGAAGATGTGTCAGGATATTAATATAAGAGAATAACTGCTCAAATTATAAAAGGAGGTGCAATTTATGACAATTTTAATTCCGGCTTATGAACCTAGCAAAAGATTAATTAACTTGATATATGATTTAATAGATATATGTGATTACCACATTGTAATTGTAGATGATGGAAGTGGAGAAGAGTTTAAATATATTTTCGATACTGCATTAAGTCTTGGCTGTACTGTCCTCAAACATGAGAAAAATAAAGGCAAAGGTGCAGCATTAAAAACTGGTTTTAAGTATATAAAAGAAACCAAAGAAGATGAGGGAGTGGTTACCGCAGATTGTGATGGACAGCATTTGCCAAAAGATATTGTCAAAATTGCTGAGTCCATAAAAGAGCAGAATAATATCATAGTCCTTGGAACCAGAAGGTTTATAGGAAAGGTTCCTTTTCGCAGCCGATTTGGTAACAGTCTAACCAGAACTATTTTTTCCTTTGCAAGCGGTGCAAAGGTTTATGATACTCAAACTGGTCTCCGAGGATTTTCACCTCAGATGTTGGATTGGCTTTGTGAAGTTTCCGGTGACAGGTTTGAATATGAGATGAATATGCTTTTGGAGGCTACTCCTGCAGTCTACAGCTTTCAAGAGGTAGATATAGAAACTGTATATCTAGAACAAAATAAATCCTCTCATTTTCATCCTTTGAAGGATTCTCTCAGGGTATATCTGCCTATTCTAAAATTCAGTATGTATTCTCTTTTATCTGGAGTGCTTGATTTCTTACTTGTAGGAATAATACAGCTTTTTACTTCAAATTTATTTTTAGCAGTAGTAGGTGCCAGAATCTGCAGTGCAGTGTTTAACTATACAGTAAATAGGCTCTATGTATTTTCAAAATTTAAGGATGCTTCAATTAAAACTTCTTTACCAAGATATTTTATCCTTGCAGCTTTTGTAATGTTTGCAAACTACGGTGTAATTGACATATACTACAGCATAATAGGGTTATCTTTATTTTTAGCTAAAATTTTCACTGAAATAACAATTTTCTTTTTTAGTTTTTGGTCTCAAAGAAAATTTGTTTTTGCTAAATAAAGCTCACATCCCTGTGGATTTATCTGACCGCTATCATTACTAACACTCCCGCTTCTAAAGTTGGAGTAAAGTACTGTTAAGCGTCGGGGTAACGATTTCTAAGAATCAGCTGGAGTAAAAACTCCCATTGATTCTTAGAAATTTTGCAATTTATATGATAGAAGTATTAGGTTTAATATCTACCAAAGTGTAACTTAAAGACTTAATAGTTCTGTAGTAGTTTATCGTGACAGTTCCCTGTATACCTTGTCATACTCTGTATCCAATTTAACTAATACTTTCTTTATTTCTTCTATCTTATCATTTACTACATTAACGTTCCAAGTGTCTAGTGTAGTCCTAGCATTAAGTAGTTCCTCTACATCACTTTCTGAAAAAATTTTATGTAGCTCTATTAAGTTGTCTTCCTGTTCCTTCTCTGGTAACAACTTATTAAGTTTTTGTATATAGTCCATCTTTGCTTTAAATGCCCCGATACCAGTATGATAAACAGCAAGTCTACTCCTATAGATAGTATTGTACTTTATAGTCTTAAATAGAAGTAAACAAAGAACGGTGCCCAGTACAAGGATGTACAATCTTTTTCTGTTTCTTCTCATTTGTGTTTCCTTTCTATATATACATACCAAGGTGGTGAGCAGGTCTTCCTCAGAATACTAAATTGCTCAGTTGCAAATCATCTCTTGATTTCACTAGTGTACCATAGTTTTGTTAATCTTGTGAAGCTCTAGGTAAGTTTACCCAAAAGTGAGCATATACATACTGCATAATGTGGAAAGTAGGGCAAAATATAATCTAGTAAAAGTATATTATTAAAGATTCCACTTATAAAGGATGTTACATTGTGGAAAGATATATTAGTATTTACATAGAGTAAATAAGTATTTTTAAATGAGGTGTAACAATGATTTCTAATTTTTTAATAAGAAAATTTGTAAGAGATTATTCTGATGTGAAAAACAAAAAAGTGAGAGAAAGATACGGATACCTTGGTGGAATAATAGGGATTTTAATAAATATAATTCTCTTTGGTGTTAAATTTACTGTAGGAATGATTGTAAATAGTATTGCTGTCACTGCTGATGCCTTTAATAATCTCTCAGATGTAGGTTCATCCATTATAACTATTTTTGGCTTTAAGCTATCTAGTAAACCTGCAGACAAAGAACATCCTTTTGGACATGGCAGAATCGAATATATTTCTGGGTTAATAGTAGCCTTTTTAGTATTATTAGTAGGGTTTGAATTTGTTAAGAGCTCTTTTGATAGAATTAAAAATCCTACTCCTGTGGAATTTTCGTTTGTACCCTTTATTCTATTATTAATTTCTATATTATTCAAAGTATGGCTTAGTAGATTCTATAAAAATGTAGGAGGTAGGATAAATTCCTCTGCACTTCAAGCTTCTGGTGTGGATGCTCTTAGTGATGTAGTTTCTTCTGGAACAGTGGCATTTTCTCTTTTGATTTCTAGATTTACTTCATTGCCTATAGATGGATATATAGGTATGGTTGTTTCTGTTGTCATTCTTTATGCTGGATATAACTTAATAAAGGATACTTTAAATCCTCTTCTTGGTTCTGCACCAGATAAGGAACTTGTGGAAGATATCCAAAAGATGCTTTTAAATTATGAATATATAGATGGGGTCCATGATTTACTAGTACATAACTATGGCCCTGGAAGAATCATTGCATCTATCCACGCTGAAGTTCCTTTAAATATATCAATAGTTAAAATTCATGAAATTATAGATAGAGCAGAAAAAGAAATATCTGTAGCTCTTGATATTTACTTAGTAATACACATGGATCCTATTACTGCTGATGATAAGGAAATACTAGATGCTAAAGAAGAGCTTATAGAAGCTTTAAAAGCTGTTCCTATAGTAAAATCCTTTCATGATTTCAGGGTAGTAGGTGAAGGAGAAATTAAAAATTTAATTTTCGATGTAGTAATTGATGTTGACCATATACTTATAAAAGATGAGGAACTTAAATTACAAAAGGATATAAGTTTTCATTTGAAAAAATTACATCCAAATTATAATGCAATTATAACTGTAGATAAAGATTATTTAGGGGTATAAAAATTAAGTACATGAAAAATTAAAGGGCACTATTTGGTATAATATTTGTAAATTTCATATGTAGTGAGGTTTTGGGAATAATAGTGTTTACCAATATAATGAGTTTGCTAACTTATATGAAATTATAATATTTTTCAGAATATACTGAAAAATAGAGGCTTTTAATAAATGATGAAGAATATATATATTAATAAATATATTCTTGGGGGGTAAATTATGAAGAAGAAAGTAGCTAAAAAGGATGCTAAAGAAACAGAGAATGAAAATACTAAGGCGCTTGAAAGGGAAATAGAAAAAACAATATTAACTGATTTGCAAGCAAGTGATCAACTAGATATAGAAAAATATGTACCACAATATCCTAATGATCTAGTAATGAATATATTACATTCTCTTCAAAAAGATAAGGGCTGCATAGAAAATGTTAAATTTGCTACGGCGGGTGGCAAGATAATTATTTGTAATAATAAGGCAACAGTAACATATAGGGGAGAGCTATATCTAGATACATTACAGTGAGTATTCATGTACTATCTTTTACATGGCATTAAGAATTATAATTTTAAAAAGTTTTAGACAGAGTTAAAAGCTGCATTTAAACATCTTTTTGTAAAATCATAATGGGAAAGGTGCTATATTGGGTTAAAAGACTAATATAGCACCTTTATCATTTATTGAAAGTAATAGGTACCTATTACAATTAATCAGAAAATATGTAAGAGTTGTAGTATTATAAGGCTAGCATTATGCACATAATAAAAAGGAATTAACTATACGAAAGAGGAGGGAATTATGTGTAAAAATGCTAAAATACTATTGACTATGAGTGCTTTATTTAGCTTTGCGATAGGACTTTCTGGAATTTTTGTGAATGTGTTCATTTGGAAAGAAACCAATAGTTTTATTGTTATAGCAATATATAATTTAGTTAATTATATATTGACTCCAATAACTTTTATTTTAGCAGGAATGCTTGCAAAAAAGAAAAGTGGAATATGGTCATTAAGAATAGGATTGTTAATATATGCTTTGTTTTATGCATTAATATTATTTACAGGTAGTAAGGAAATAGCTTACATATGTTTTCTTGGGGTTGTACATGGAATGGCAACAGGATTTTATTGGCTTGCTTTTAATACCTTAAGTTTCGATTTTACAGATATAAACAATAGGGATACCTTTAATGGATTTAATGGTAGTTTTGCAGGTATTACCGCAGCTGTTTCACCTATAACTTCTGCTTATATAATTAGTAGATTTAGTGGAATAAATGGATATAGAGTAGTTTTTTCTATGACGTTTGCTATATTTTTACTTCTAATCTTAGTTAGTATAGTCTTAAAATGTGAAAATTGCTCTAGTAGAATTGATTTTAAAAAAGTATTTTCAGGTAACTGTGAAGATTGGAGGATTATTAGGAAATCCACAATTTTCTGGGGTTTTAGAGATGTAATAATTGTTTTTTTAGTAAATATATTAATTATTGAAACTACTAAAAGTGAACTTTCTTTGGGTAAGTTTGCTTTAATTGCTTCATTAATATCTTCAGCATCTTATATGATGGTACAAAAAATAATTAAACCATCTTATAGAAGGCTTTCAATATTCATTGGAACTATAGGGTCCTTTTTAGCTATTTGTGGATTAGTAATAAAAATATCACATAACACACTGCTTACATATGTAATGATGGACGCACTTTTTCTTCCATTTTTCACTATACAGTTATCTTCCTCCACTTTTAATGTCATAAATAGAGCTCATGAAGAGAACATGAGAATAGAATATATGATTAATAAAGACTTAATGCTTAATACTGGGAGGATTATAAGTCTAATTATATTGATTACATTACTAGCTACTTTTAGAAATTTTTCAATACTAAAATTTTATTTAGTATTTATAGGATTAGCACCTATAGCATCTGGATATTTTCTTAGAAAGCTGAAAAGAGTGCTAGAAGGAAGCTGTAAGTAGATTTCTATGAATTGAAACTTAAATTAGATGAGAGTATTAGAGCGGTTAGTTATCTGAGGCTCGCCTCCACCATACATATTAAGAACCGCCTGTAGGTGGCTTAAATAGCTGTTTACAGGCGGTTGTGTTTTTTGCAGAATGAGTGTAATTACACCAATCATACCCCGAAGAAATATAGGGTGTTTTATTTAGAATTTATCTATTTTAAATTTATCTAGAAGCCTTCCTTCAGAACTGATGGCAGAGACTTTAATATCCTCTGAATCCACATCAACCATAACAAAATGATATTCAGCTATAGGGCCTATTATCACTCCTTTCTTATCCTTAAACTTATCTCTAAGTTTTTCTCCACTGCCGCCTGTAATAACTTGATAGATACCTTTTTTATATTCTATTTTTCGTCTCGAATAGTTATGTTCATGACCTGAGAAGACTATATCTATATTGCAGTTCTGAACAATATTCCAAAAAGCATCTCTATCCTTGGGGTATGAGTCCAGGCAATGACTAAAATGTGCCCCTGTAGGAAAAGCGGGAGAGTGAACAAAAACTATCTTATTTTTTATATTTGCAGAAGCTACTTCTTCAAACCATAAAAGCTGTTTTTTCACGATTCTGTGTTTTTCCTCAAAGTGGAAAGCATTAAGCACTATAAATCTGGTATCTTCATAGTCTGCATAAAATACGGTTTTGTTATAACCATCAAGATAGGTATCAGGAAGCATATCATTATAAATTCTGTTGAAGGTTCTTTCATATCTATCATCTATAGGTTCGTTATTGACTTCATGGTTGCCTATTACAGGAATTAAAGGCTTTCCATAATAATATTTTTCTATTAAACTTCTTAGACTTTGAAGTTGATCAGCTAATACCTCTTCCTCATTGCTGCCTGCAACGTTATCTCCACATAGCACGATAAGATTAGGCTCAGGCGTTAGTTTGGAAGTTTTCTTCAAAAGTTTTATTAGTATCTTTTTGTTTATACCGTTTTCTTTTCCCTTAGAGTCACTTAAAATTATAAACCTCATTTTCATATCACCACCAAGAGAATTATAAATAGTTCATATAATTTTACCGTTAATACTACTACCTAAGATTAATGCGCCAGAATTTTTAAGAAACCTTTGTATTTCAGTTGACTCAAGATATGGCTCTCCAATAAGAGAATGTTTATGATCGCTAACTTTATTTGTATGGAAGTCTGAGCCTCCTGTATAAAAAGAAAATCTTTTTAAGGCTAGGTTAATAAAAAAGTTTGTATAATAATCATTAGAGCAACAGTATTTTGCTTCTATACCATCAAAAGGCATACTTAAAAGGCTGAGAAAGTTTTTGTCAGATATACGAACAGGGTGGGCCAATACTACAGCTGCTCCAAAGGCTCTTAGGATGTAAATTCCCTCAGAACTAGATAGATATTTATTAAAGGTTTGATGTTTTCTGTACCCACCTAACACTTTTCTAAGCCTATGAGCTCTATGGGTTTTTACTAGATTTAAAATTTGTTCAAAATCAGTACTATTAAATTTTTTAGTTCTAAAGTATCCTAAAATATGAATACTTTCATCATTAAATCTTGTGGATAACTCAACAGCAGGAATTACTGAAATACCATATTCTTTGCCTGCTTCAGAAGCTTCAGCTATTCCGTCTACTGAATTATGATCAGAAATAGCAATCGTGTCTACGCCTCGACTTTTGGCGAGCTTTATTATTTGCCGCGGGCTAAGGCTACCATCGGATGCAGTTGAATGAATATGAAGATCACCTCTCATAAGCATATTACCATCCCCTTTACCCCTTATAACGTTAAAGTAAATCAAGCTTTCAGTATATCTTTTTATATTTTTTTTTGGAGTAATTTATCCATTGAATATAGAGGTCTGGTCTATTACTTTTTAAAAAATTAAAAAAATCTTCTTTGTATCCAAGATCCTCTAGACCACTAATAAGCAAATTTGGAATTACTGATTTTTTTTTCATTGCCTTGGCAGTATCTATAAGCTTAAGCTCACCGGAAGGCATTACAAATATATGAAATATTGCTGCATCATGCCTCACATAACCAACCTTAACCATGGTCTCATATAGTTCTATAAGTTTGCTTGAAAGCTCCGGCGTTAGTTTCTGCTTTGATAAGTATTCGTTTAATTCAATACCATTAATATATTCCCTTATGATGTAGTTTACACCATATTCGTAAAGTCTAGGGAAATGTATATCTTCTTGAGCCATTAATAAAGTTTTTAGTTCATCTTTGCATGTTTTCTTGCTTTTAAAAATTTTTATGCACTTTTGGGAGTCTATTCTATATACCTTACCTTGGGTACCTTTGCCTATAAACTCCAAATCTCTTATATTTATATCTGGACTTAGCTTAATGTTAATCACCTGTTTCAAAAATAATCACAATGTTAGTATATGCGGGAGAATATATTTTTGTAACATTATAAATTATGAAAGAAAAGGTTATTATTTAGAGAAAACTAAAAGTTCATAGTTAAATAAAGAAAATCCTTGGGGTGAATATTCAGATGGAGATATTGTTCAAAATGACACTGCAGTAAAAAATTTAGTATTATTTTAGAAATAATTAAGAAAAAATTTATATTTTATTTGTATAATATATTCATAGCATTTAAATTAAAAAATGAGTATGGAGGCATTATTGATGAAAAATGAATTTTCTGAAAATTAAGCACTCGCATCATTAAAGATTTATTTTTGTATGAGGATAAATCAAATTAGTATTATAAATATTTATGTAGAAAGGACGTATTCAATGAATAAAATTCTGAAAAAATTAAAGATATCTACAATAATAATATCTATGTCAATTTTAGCTATTATTTTTTCATCAGCAATAGGTTGTCTAGGATATTTCAATATGAAAAAAGTTAACGATAACTCAAAGGATATGTATCACAATATAACTATGCCAATATCCTACATAGGATCACTGAGAGCAGACTTTTTAAGTATTAGGATTTGTGTTAATAAATCAATCACTAACTACAGTAGTAATAACGATACCAAAGTTAATGAACTAGATGATAGGATTGAAAAATCATTGAAAGCCTATTTAGCAACTGAATTAGATTCTGCTGATAAGGAAGGGCTTGATAAGTTTCAAAAATACTATGCTGATTATATGAATTTGTGGAATAAAGACCAACCTTTATTAGCAAAAGGTGAAAAAATTTCTTATGAAGATGCAAAAACATTTGAGAGTATAGGTGAATCAATTGAAACTACACTTAAAGGATTAAAAGATTATAATGTTGACTGGGCGACAAAAACTGATTCAGAAAATGATACTGTTTATGCTAGTAGTGAAAGAACCTTTATTGTTATGAACATAGTTGTAATAATAACATTCTTATTAATTTCAGTTTTAGTAATTTTATTTATTAGACGTTCCTCAAAAGAAATTATTGATTATCTAACAAAGATTTCAACAGGGGACTTCACTGAGAAGATAGAAGTGGACTCAAAAAGCGAATTTGGAATTATGAAGGCTTCCTTATCTAAAACAATAGAAAGTATTTCATCACTAATAAAAAGTATTCATGAAAAATCTCAAATTATCGAAGAAAGAACTGTTTTATTATCGGCGGTGTCTGAAGAAATGGCTGGCTCATCAGACAATGTTTCTGCAGCAATACAGCAGGCTTCTGTTGGCGTAGCATCTCAAGCTGATGATTTGCTAAAGATTACAAGTGTATTAAATAAATTCAGTTTAGAGCTTGATACTATGGTCCTCTCTATAGAGGACATACATTGTAATTCTAATGATATAAATTCCATGGCTAATGAAAATCATAAAGATTTACAAAGCCTTGTAGAGTCAGTAACTAGAATAAATAGTTCCTTTGAAGATTTTGCTATAAAAATCTCACACATGGGTCAAAACATCACTCAAATAAATCAAATAACAAATGTTATAAATGGTATTGCAGAGCAGACTAACCTACTAGCTCTAAATGCTGCTATTGAGGCTGCAAGAGCTGGGGAGTCAGGCAGAGGCTTTTCAGTAGTTGCTGAAGAGATTAGAAAGCTTGCAGAAGAATCAAAAGTTTCCTCTAAAAATATAACTAACCTTATATCTAGCATATCACAGGAATCTAGTGATATGTTAAAAAGTACAGATGTTATGAGTGGAGAATTAGATAATCAGGTTACTGTTATAAATACATCTATAGAATCCTTTAAAAAGATTATAGATGCAGTGGAAAAGGTTATCCCTAAAATAAAAATTATTAATTTATCTGCATCAAATATTAATAATGATAAAGATGTTATTTTACAGAAAATGCATAGTTCATCCTCTGTAGCAGAGGAAGTGTCTGCTTCAACAGAAGAAATTACGGCTACTACCGAGGAAATGAATACATCTTCTCAACAGGTAGCTGATGCAGCACACTCGCTTAATATTTTAACTAAAGAAATGATGTGTAATGTTAGTAAATTTAAGCTGTAATTATTTAAACCTAAACAAAGCTGTATGACTGATGTCACACAGCTTTTATTATGGTTAAAACAGAAAAACATGGCTGCTGTTTTTACATGATATTTATGTTTGAGAAATCATTATGAAATATAATTTGAATAATAAGCTGCTAGAAATTGATAAAAACTTAGTATTAATTAAATTTATTATAGATATAATAAATTTAATAGAAATAATAATTTAAAGATAAAGGGTGTAATTATGAGAATACTTGTGGTAGAGGATGATAAGTTAATTCTACAATCTATAAGAAATGGTCTTGAAAATTATTATAGTATAGATACTGCTCCAGATGGTGAAGAGGGACTCTATATGGCTCAGCAAAATATATATGATACTATAGTTCTTGATAGAATGCTTCCATATTTAACTGGAGACAAGGTTTTAGAGAGTCTTAGAGAGAAAGGAATAAACACTCCTGTGTTATTTGTTACGGCAAAAGATTCTTTAGAAGATAAGATAAAGGGTTTTAAGATGGGAGCAGACGATTATATTGCTAAGCCTTTTTACATAGAAGAATTAAGGGTTAGGATTGAAGCATTATTAAGAAGGTCAGGGGCCCTTGTAGAGGAGAATGTATTAAAATGTGAGACACTAGAACTTAATACAAAGACTAGAGAATTATTTATAAAAGGAGAAAAAATAAGTTTGCAAGCAAAGCAGTTTGATTTTTTAGAGTACTTAATTAATAACAAAGGTACAATTCTTACGAAAGAACAAATATTTGATAGAATATGGGGATTTGAATCGGATACTACTATAAATATCGTGGAAGTATATATACATAAGCTAAGAAAAATACTAGCAAAATATGATTACGATGATTATGTAAAAACTATAAGAGGGGTTGGATATATGTTTAAGCAACCTGAGGTGAACGGATGTTTAAAAAACTGAAGTTTAAATTTACAATTCTAAATACTATAGTTTTTTTTATACTTTTCCTCATATTCAATATAGTTATATATCTTTATGCTAAATCAAGTTTATATGCAGAGGTAGATAGAAGTTTAGTAGTTTCAAGGAAAATAGTTGAAATGAATCTTGAGAGGAATACTAACAGGCTATTCATGTTAGATCCTCGTATAATTGCTATATTAAGAGATAATAAAGGAAATATTCTTTCTGATATACATATGCCCATTTTTTACAAAAATAATGAAGAATATATTAAGCCAGTAAAAATAGATGAGTTATATGATGTTAAATTTAAAGAATTTAACTTTAGAACTATAGCTTTTAGTAGTCAGTCAAATAATAAAACTATAATGGTACAATTATTTAGAAATACAAATTCAGAGAAAGAGTTTTTAGACAACATTATAAAAATTATAATTTTAGGAGGAGGAACAGTATTCTTAGTTTCTATTGTAGCAGGAGCATTCTTAGCTAAAAAAACTATGATACCCATTGTTAATGCTTGGGAAAAACAAAGACAATTTGTGGAGGATGCTTCTCATGAAATTAGAACACCTCTAACAGTAGTGCAATCTCAACTGGAATTAATTCTTAGAAAACCAGATGCTAAAGTAATAGACAATGCAAGTTACTTGTCAGTTTCTCTTTCGGAAATAAGGAGATTATCTAGACTTGTATCTGATTTGTTAACACTTGCTCGTTCCGATTCTAATGTAATTGAAATAGAAAAAAAGCCTGTTGATATGAATGAATTGATAATGAAAGTAGCTGAGCCGTATATAGAGATATCAGAAATAGAAAATAAGCATATAGAAGTAATTTTAATGGATAGTCTTATGGTAAATTGTGACGAGGGAAGAATACACCAGCTGTTGGTAATCCTTTTAGATAATGCATTAAAGTATAGTTATAAAGATGGAAATATTGGAATAAGTCTTAGAAGGAAGGATAACAAGTGTAGTATTACTGTAAAGGATGATGGGATAGGAATAAAAGAAGAAGAGGAAAAATTAGTATTCGAGAGATTTTATAGAGGTGATAAAAGTAGAACGAGGGAAACTGGAGGTACGGGACTAGGGTTATCTATTGCTAAGTGGATAGTAATAAAACATGGAGGCACCATAATAGCCAATCAAAATATTCCTAGGGGAACATTAATGGAGGTAAATCTACCTATTAACTAATAGAATCGGATAAATACCCATCAGTAAAAGAGAGTGGAGAACTCTCTTTTTATTTTTTGCTAAATTGAAGCAAGATCTTAATTTAGATGGGGATTCTTTTACCCCATCTAAATTTTAGAGCTGCGAATGCATGGCTTACTTGGCGTTGAACTCCCAGTTAAGCAGAGAACCAAAATCTACGATTTTGTGTGAATCGGTCAAGCAGACATCCCAAATCTATGATTTGGTGATGGTCGCTTACTCTGTGAGTACTACTCTGACGTTAGGAAGAGGAGTTTCATATAAAGTGGGAGGCTTACGCCAAGTTAGTCAGGTGAAAATTATAGTTAAGGAAAAGTTAAGGTTTCAGTGTAATAATAATACCATAACGAGGGACATTAAAAAATTAATTATATAGAAGGAGAATAAAAATATGAAAAAAATAGCAATTAGTATAACATTGGTAGTTGTACTAGGTTTAGGTGGAGTAGGAGTATATAAAAATATAACAACTAAAGCGGCAGCACAAAGTACAATTTCTCAGGTTTCTAAGGCAAAAGCATCTGTGCAGAATATTAAAAAGTCTGTTTCTGGATCAGGAAGTGTTTTATCAGCAGAAAGTGACATTCTTAAAGCAGCAAGCAAAGATACTGTAGCATCAGTACTTGTAAGTAAGAATCAGGTGGTAACTAAAGATCAACAACTTATAACCTTTGAAAATGGAAGTGACTCTATATTAGCTCCTTATGACGGCATTATTAGCAATATAGATGTAAGTGTAGGAGATAGCGTAAATATAGCACAACAGCTTATAACAATGTTTGACAATAAGAATCTTTATACAACTATATCAGTGGATGAAACAGATTTACCAACATTAAAAATTGGTCAAAAGGCAGATATAAAAGTTAATGCTTTTTCAGATACAAAATTCACAGGTACTGTTAAAGATATTAGTCAACAAGGCACCTATTCTAATGGGGTATCAAATTTTGATGTAACAATAGCTTTCGATAATATAAATGATGTTAAAGTAGGAATGTCTACAGAAGCGACTATAGTAACTGATTCTAAGGACAATGTATTGGGAATACCTGTAGAAGCAGTAAAAGATATTAAAGGCGAAAAATATGTAATGATACCTAAGGCTGACGGATCAACTACATTACAAAAAGTTGAAGTAGGCATTAGTAATGGAAAAATGGTAGAGATAACTAATGGACTAGTAGCTGGTCAAGAAGTTGAATTACCACAAGTACAAAGTTCAACCACTAATTCATCTAAGACGAAGGGGATGGGTGGATTCCAGATGATGCAAGGTGGCGGAAGCAGAAACAGTAATTCTTCTGGAGGACAAGGTGCCGGCAAAGGAAAATAGGTTTTGGGATACTTCAATATAAGATGAAAGGAGAATTTTAATGATAGAAATAAAAGATTTATGTAAGGAATATACCATGGGAGATACAGTGGTAAAAGCTTTAGATAATATAAATTTGAATATAAAAGAAAATGAGTTTGTTTCCATTATAGGTCCGTCAGGATCTGGAAAATCTACTCTTATGAATATACTTGGATGTTTAGATGTATCTGATTCAGGTAGCTATGTATTTGAAGATATAAAGGTAGAGAAGGCAACTGAGAAGGAACTAACAAAAATAAGAAATAGACAGATAGGGTTCATATTTCAAAATTTTAATCTACTTAATAAATTAAATGCATTAGAAAATGTAGAGGTACCTCTTTTATATAGAGGTATCAGCGAGAAAGAGTGCAGAGCGGTGGCACTTGAGTACCTTGAAAAAGTGGGACTGAAGGGGAGAGAACATCATAGACCAAATCAGCTTTCAGGAGGTCAGCAGCAAAGAGTAGCCATTGCAAGAGCACTAGTTGGAAACCCAAAACTTCTTTTAGCAGATGAACCTACAGGAGCTCTAGATAGTAAGACTAGTAAGGAAATTATGGAACTTATAAAAGAACTCCATAAGCAAGGACAAAGTATAATATTGATAACCCACGATTCCAATATTGCTAAGCAAGCGGAGAGAGTTGTTACTATAGAAGATGGGAAACTGTATGCATAGGAGACTAAAGGATTAATAATCCTTTAGGGCAGTATAAGGAATACAGGAGGGAATAGAATGAGATTTTTTCAAACAATAAAATTAGCTATAAAAAATATAAGAAGTAATAAATTAAGATCTGCCCTTACTATGATAGGTATTATTATAGGGATTTCTTCTGTAATAGTGTTAGTAGGTATGGGAAGTGGATCAACGAAACAAATAACTTCTCAAGTTCAATCACTTGGTACAAACCTTATTTCAGCAAATACATCTAGTAATGGCAATAAACAATTTACTCTTGATAATGTTAAAGATATTGAACAAATACAGGGAGTAGATAAGGTCGCACCTGTCATATCTACAAACACAACCGTTAAGGTTGATAAAAATTCTCAAAGTACTTCTGTAACTGGTACTACTAGCAATTTTCTTGATATAAGAAATATGACTATTAGTGAAGGCAGATTTATTGCAGATTTAGATGTAGATTATAGAGGAAAAGTGGCTGTTTTAGGTTCAGATATAGCACAGCAGCTTTATGGATTTACAGATCCTGTAGGAAAGGATATTGATATAAAAGGCAGTACTTATCAAGTAGTAGGTGTATTGAAATCACAGGGAAGTTCCATGGGAAATAACACTGATGATATGATAATTATACCGTCAACTACTGCTATAGGCCTTGCAGGAACAAGAAATGTTCAAAATGTATATATAAAGTCATCAAATGATAAGGATGTTGATTCTGTAACAAATCAAGTAAACCAATATCTTACTAGCTTCTTTAAATCTACTGATAGTAGTAATAGAGTAATGAGTCAGAAACAATTATTAGACACTATGAGCTCAATAACTAGTACTATGACATATCTATTAGGTGGAATAGCTGCCATATCATTAGTTGTAGGTGGTATAGGAGTAATGAACGTTATGCTAGTATCTGTATCAGAGCGTACAAAAGAGATAGGTATTAGAAAATCACTAGGTGGATCAAGAAAGGATATATTAATTCAGTTTCTTATTGAAGCATTAGTGTTAAGTTCTTTAGGTGGAGTATTAGGTATACTGTTTGGATTAGGACTAGGATGGGCTGTTTCAGCATTGGGAATGTCAATGACTTTCTCAATACCAGTAGTTGTTGTAGCTTTCTCATTCTCTTTAGCAGTGGGAATTATATTCGGTATATTCCCAGCTTATAAAGCATCAAAGCTTAAGCCAATTGATGCTCTGAGATTTGAATAAGGAAAAAAAGTAATCAAGTTTCACTTTATGGAAAGATTTAAGATTATAACAAAGAAAAAGAGGCTGTCTCAAAATGACTAAAAAGTCATTAGAAGAGATAGCCTCTTTTCTAGGTTTTCTAAAGAAAAACTACTAAAAAGCAAAAGGTACCTATGTTTATACATTTTCCTAATGATGATCATAAGGGTATAAATCATACTTATTCCGGTCAAATGGATTTATTACCAACTTTAGCCAACATATTTAATCTCTCGATTAAATATGTATTTGGTAAAGACATTATGAATACCAATACACAATATGTTCTTTTTAGAGAAGGCTCATTTACTGATGAAAAAATTTTTTATATATCATGGGCTAATGCCTACTATGATATAGCAACTGGTAAACCCATTGCTGAAACCCCAGAACTTAAAATGAAAAAGGAAGAAATATTAAATAATCTTAGTTATTCTGATGATGTTTTAAATCATAATTTGATTAAAAAATTTGAGGGTTCTAACAAATAGAATTTCATAATGATGTATTTACTTTTTTAATTAAAATCATTAGAACAAACAAAAGCACTAGCAATATCAATATGTTAGCTAATATGTTGATATTACTAATGTTTTGATTCTATAAAGCCTCATGATTTATAGCTATGCAGAGATATGCTTTTAAAATGTAGTAAGATGAAGCAAGTGTATAAAAAAGGTACAGAAATTAGTATTAAAAAAGCAAGAAGTAACAAACTAATAAAGAAAAACTTTAAGCAGTAAGTAACAAAATAAGAACAAACAATTTATCATAAATCGTTCCTCTTAAAATAGACTGAATACATAGAAAATATAATATATTCCCAAATAACCAATTTATAACGAATTTTTCAGAAACTGCACAGATTTGTGTAAATTAATTATGGAAAGCCTTTAGTGGACAAATGGCCTACTATATATGCAAACTAGATATTTTCTGATTATATTAAAGGTTTTACTATAATTAGCACTGTAGATAAATATAAAATTTAAAAAGAATATATATATATTGAAAGTAATTGGAGTTGAAATGATAAGATTGATTATTTAATATTTGAAAAGTTACAATGTACAAAAGTTTTAATTGAATAGAATACATATAATAGAAAATATAGACAGAATATGATAATATAATATAAGAATAAAGGGAAGGTGACAAATTTATGGAAAGTAGGATAGAAGGAACAAAAAAAGCAGAAATAAATATGCGTTTTTCAGAGTTTGAAATGCCCCCGATGCAAGACGTACTAATAGTAGGTAAAAGGGCACCAATTGGACCAGAGGCTGCAAGAAGAATGGTAGATATACTTTCGCCAGAGCAATATGAAATAATTAAAATTGAACATGAATATGTTGAGGCAATTGTAGTAAGGAAGTCTTTATTGAATATGCTCCCAAAACATAAGCTTGTTTCAATAATTATGGAGGAAGGAGGAAAAATTGCTAACGAATCTATGATTATAAGAGCACAAATTAACATAACTCTTAATGTTAGCAAATCTATTGATTTATGATGAAGAAGATTTTAAATATAATAGATAAAAATTTTATGAAAGTTGATATCCTGAATGGGGTAAGGCGAGTTCAGAATGTTTTTTATGAAAAAAATATGGAATGTTTTGCTGCCTATGAGAATGAAAGATTGGTTGGCGTAATTACAAAAAAAGAATTAATTGGTGTTCACCCCAATAGAATAATTGCCGATGTTATGTCTGATAAATACGTATGTGTAGATTGTTGCACACATATATGGAGTATTAAGGAAATGTTTGATTTAAATAAAAATATAGATGTTATATTTGTGCAAGATGAAAATGAGATTATAGGATTTGTAACAAGGACAACCTTAAATATAGAATTAGGAAAACATATTGATTTACTTACAGGACTTTATAAGAGTGATTATATATTTTATAATACGTATAATTTGATAAGAAGCGGACAAAATACAACGGTAGTTTTTATAGATTTAAATAATTTTGGTTATATAGACAAAAAATATGGTCATATAAATGGAGATATAATATTAAAAAATGTGGCAGAAGTATTAAAAGAAAATATTAATCAAGACTCTTATTTGTGTAGATATGCAGGAGATGAATTTGCGATATTAACACCATATTGTACAGAAGATAGCAGGATACTTGCAGAGAAACTAATAAACGCTATAAATTCATTTGAATTTCCAAATAATATATCTGTTTCAGCATCAATAGGAATTGCAAGTTATAAGCTAAATAATAAAAAAATAGGTAATGTGTGGGATATAATAAATAGATTAGTAAACATTGCAAGTTTAGCATCCACAAAAGCAAAACAGAATGATAACAACTCAATTATTATTGAGGACGTGGATATAGATGCAATTGCATAAACAAGAAAGTTGAGCTGTTGGTTATTATGCTTTTTTACTGAATCTAACTTTTGTATTACTTAAATTATTTATAGCTAGTAGGTGAAGAGTAGTACCGACTACTGAAGCAGTGGATTTAGCATAGTGAGATTCGCCTCCACCATACATATGAAGTAAATACTGTATTGGATAAAACCAATACGGTATTTTTATATATTTTTACATAAAATTTGAATTTCAGTTGCATAGTGATACTTACTATCAACAGATAAATCAACTATTTTATGAAATAAAAATAATTATTCGTACAGATGAGGAACTTAGAAACATAGTTAATAATAATCCCTTTGTAAAAGAACCGAATATAGAACTTGATAAGTTATATGTAACCCTTATGTTAGACATACCAGAGACAAGCACAGTATTGTTTTTAGATGTAAATAAAGAAGAAAACGAGAAATTCTTAATAATTTCAATAGAAGTCTATTTGTATTTTCCAAATGGCTATGGAAGAACAAAATTAAATAATGCTATGTTTGAGAAAAAATTAAAGACTGTTGCGACAACAAGAAACTGGAAAACTATAAACAATTTACTTGAAATATTAAAACATTATATATATTAATTGCGAGTGATTTCGGCTACGTCCCTGGATTCGTTCAGTAATGTTCATATGATAGGTATTATTATAGTGATTTCTTCTGTAATAGTGTTGGTAGGTATGGGAAGTGGATCAACGAAACAAATAACTTCTCAAGTTCAATCACTTGGTACAAACCTTATTTCAGCAAATACATCTAGTAATGGCAATAAACAATTTACTCTTGATAATGTTAAAGATATTGAACAAATA
>Ga0183101_1000821_pt1 | contig 32549 bp, 33 predicted proteins | sample Biomet3_FD_127790 | JGI IMG/M metagenome (GOLD analysis project Ga0183101, IMG submission 127790) | Microbial communities from bioreactor (seeded with sewage sludge) at LBNL, California, USA - Biofuel metagenome 3 | ecosystem: Engineered > Bioreactor > Anaerobic > Unclassified ...
TAAGAGCACTTTTGTAAATTTGATTTGTTAACATATAAATATGCACCGATAAAAAGAGCAGCTATGCACTACTGAAAAGAGCAGCTATGCTGCAATACGGAACATTTCTGCAATACGGAACATTTCTACAACACGGAACTTTTTAGGGGTAAGAAAACTTTTGTGAATTAATTTATTAATATATATGAAAGGGATTGATGAATATGAGAGAAAGAAAATACGTTAAATTTAGAGTTGATATGTATGAGGACACAAAATTTAAAATAATAGATAGGATGACTAATAGAGATCTTATTCATTATGTTTGGAACAGGGTAGTTGTTCTAGCTGGAAAGGTAAATCAAGAGGGAGAGCTATATATGTCAAGAAATATTCCATACACGGTAGAGACTTTATCAATAGAATTTAATAGAGAGATCAGTGAAGTGAAAGCTGCATTAGATGTTCTAATGAATTTGGAAATGATTGAAATCGTAGATAATAATATATACAAGGTGAAAAATTTTGTAAAGCATCAAAATATTAAAGTTAAAGAAAAAAATGAAATTGTGAAAAAAGATAGTGAGATTGACCATTCGAAAAGTAGTAAAATAGAAGCTACTGAGGAGGAGTTAAAAAATATAAATGGTATTGAAATAGAAAGCAATAGTGAAATTGCGGAAAACTTAAGAAATAGTAAAATAGATATTGAAACTCCAGAAAGGTTAAATAAGGGTATAAGGTTTAAAGAAGAAAAGGTTGATGTTTATAATGGAGTTAATAATGAAAATAATATAAGAAAAAACCAAGATAAAGACGAGAAAAATAATATTAGTCAACATAACAATTCTCCTGTAATTTTAGAAATGAAGAAAAGTCAAAATACAGATAAAAAGAATAAAAGAGCAAGGAAGAAGAAAATTAGAGATGATATCGTTGAAACTAATGAAAATGATGAATTTAGTAATGTAGCTGAAGAAGAAAAAGAGATATTCTGTTGGTTAACTGAAGACGAGATGATTCCTAAGGAGGGAGAAAAAGTAATATTTGAAATGTCATTTTAATTAGTGAAAATGTCTATAATAATATATAATTACATTAAGGTGCTCTAAAAAACAAATTAGAATACTTACAAAATATTAAACGAAACTTATTATAATTTAAAAGTTATAAATAGTGAATATAAAATTAAATAAGGTATAAAAAATTGAAAGGAAGGAGAAGGTGGTTTAAGTGAGAAAAACTATACAAATAGGAACATCTGATTTTAAAAAGCTAATAGAAGGAAAAAATTATTTCGTAGATAAAAGCTTATTAATAAAAGAATTCATAGAAAATAGTGCTGATATAATATTAACTCCAAGGCCAAGGCGCTTTGGTAAAACTTTAAATTTAAGTATGCTGAGATATTTTTTTGATATAAGAACTAAGAATGAAACTAAAGATCTGTTTAAGGACTTAAAAATAGAGAATGAAAAAGAAATAATGAAGCTTCAAGGAGAATATCCAGTAATTTTTATTACATTTAAAAATCAAAAACATTTGTCTTATGATGACTTTAAAATTGGAATTCAAATGCTGCTATCTAATTTGTATAAGGAACATGAGTATTTATTAGAAAGTAATAATTTATCAGAGTTTGATAAAGCGGATTTTAAAGAGATAATATCCAGAAAGGCACCAGTTGGAATTTTTTCGGAAGCTATAAGTAATTTGATGATGTATATGAATAAACATTATGGAAAAAAAGTAATGCTATTCATAGATGAATATGATGTACCAATCCAAGAGGCATATCTTGATAAAGGAAACCCGACTCACATTCGTTCGCTGGGTACGTTCGAGGAACCAAATGCAAGATTTGGACTCTCACAGCATGATAATATGATTGTTTTAATTAGAAATTTACTAACATCAGCCCTTAAAGATAATCCATATGTTGAAAAATCATTGATAACAGGAATACTTAGGGTTGTAAAAGAAAGCATTTTTTCAGGCTTAAATAATTTAGAAGTAAATACTCTTTTAAGAAAAACTTTTAACGACAAATTCGGCTTTACTAAAAATGAAATTCGAGAATTACTAAGTTATTATAAACATGAAGATGATATGCAGAATATAAAAAAATGGTATAACGGATATATTTTTGGTGGAGAAGTCATATATAATCCATGGTCTGTTTTAAATTATTTAAAGAATACTAGAGAAGGCTTTCTGCCTTATTGGATTAATAGCAGCAGTAATGATCTAATTAAAAGATTATTGCTAAAAGGTGATAATAATATAAAGCTTGAACTTGAAGAGCTCATAGAAGGGAATTCAATAAATAAAAAGATTGATGACAGTATAGTAATGGCAGAGGTTGAGGATTCAAATGAGAATATTTGGAGTTTTTTATTGATGAGTGGATATTTAAAAGCGGTAAAAACTGAAAATATAGAAGGAATTTTAAATTGTGAGCTTAAAATCCCCAATAAAGAAGTTTTAATCTTTTATAGAAACTTGATTGAGAAATGGTTTAAAGAAGCTTTAACAAATCAGAAGTATGAGTTAATGTTAAATACCCTGATAACTGGTAATATAAAAATTTTTGCAGGATTATTTAAAGAATTTGTGATAAATAACTTGAGTTATTTTGATATATCCGGTAAAGAGCCAGAAAGAGTTTATCATGCTTTTGTTCTTGGAATGCTTGTGTCTCTTTCAAATGAGTATCAAGTAAAGTCAAATAAAGAAAGTGGATATGGCAGGTATGACGTTATGATAATTCCAAAAGATATTTCAAAAATAGGAATTATAATTGAATTTAAAAAAATTGATTATTTCTTAGATGATACTATAGAAGAAGCAACCAAAGAAGCTTTAAGGCAAATAGAAGAAAAAAACTATGCTCAGGAATTGTTCCAAAAAGAAGTAAAGAACATAATAAAGCTTGCTATTATATTTAAAGGAAAAGAGGTTAGAGTTACTCAAGGAGAGAATTTGGATTAGTGACAAGGTGAAAGCTAAAATAAGAGAATTTATATAGATAAATGATAAGTTAGTAATTTGAAGATATTTAGGATGATTTTTAAATTAGCAGTAGAATATATTTGGAGATGGTAGAAAAAATCTAAGATTAGCTTAGTGTTATATAACACTGAGCTTTTTTCATATCTAATTATTTTCTTAAAATAGTTGCACAAATTATTTTTTATTGACTTTTCTATAAACTTATAAAAGAAAAGTACGATAAGTATAGTAATGAAGTAGTAAGGCGCAATTAAAAAATAACAAGTGTTATTTTCTTTCAGGAGCCTAAGAAATGGAGAAATGTATTATGAGTATTGATAGAATAAGTAGATCGACATATATAAATGCGTATAACTCAAATAGCAGTAAAGCAGTAGAAAAGACAAAGAAAACTAATGATGTAGATAGAATTGAAATTTCAGAACTAGGAAAAAGCCTTAAAGGCTACTCATTAGATAGTAATATACAAAATGCAAAAAAAATAGCTGATATTAAAAATAAAATAGATAGTGGGACATACAATGTTGATGCAAGATTAACTGCAAAAAGTATGTTAAATGCAATGAAGGAGAGTAAGGCATAAGTATGATAAATGAACTTATTACATTAATACAAAGCCAAGAGGAAGAATTACAAAGACTTTTAGAATTGTTAGAAACTCAATATAAGATGATAATGAGTAAAGATGTGTTTGGTTTAGAAGGATTAGTTGATAAGATTAATGAATCTGGTAAGAAAATTGCTAAACAAGAGATAGAGAGAAGAAATATACTTGGAGATAATGGGATAACAGAAGTTGTGAATAATTCAAATAATGATGAATTAAGAGAAAACTACAATAAGATAAAAAGAACATTAAATTCAGTTATTTCTCAAAAAGAAACAAATGATATGTTATTAAAGCAACAGATAATATTTAATAATAAAATGTTAGAAATAATAAATCCGAGAAGAGAAATAAAGACATATAACTCATATGGAAATTTATCTAGATAAAATCATCAATTCACAATTCATAATTCACTCAACAATGAAAAATTCATAATTAATGAGCAAGTTTATTTTGAATTTCCAAAATTGATTTATTAATTGGAATATACAATTTAAAGAAGAACTTAAATATTAAAACAATAAATTCTTAAAGAATTTATCCAATAATTGTGCATTGCCAGCAGGACATATTAAAGGGCATAAACTGTTAATCGTGAATTGAATAATAAGGATGTTACAATATATAAAACATGGAAGTTGGTATTATTGAAAGGTAGGAAAGAAATACATGGCAGGACTATTTGATACGTTTACCATTGCTAAAAGAGGGTTAAATGTTCAGCAAGGAAATATAACTACAACATCTCATAATATAGCAAATGCAAATACTACAGGGTTTTCAAGGCAGAGGGCTGTAGCTGAGACAACAAAACCATTTGGTGGAATGTCTAGGTTTGATACAGCAGGCGTTGGACAAGTTGGAACAGGTGCTGAAATTACATCAATACAAAGAATTAGAGATTATTTTATAGATTATCAAGTTAGAAGCGAGTCAGGAACATCAGGATATTATACACAGGCAAGTGAGACCTTATCTAAAGTTGAAGATGTGTTTGGTGAACCATCTGACACAGGAATACAAGAACTTACTAATCAATTTTTTAATGCATTTCAAGAAGTATCTAAAAGTCCAGATAAATCTGATGTTAAAACAGTAGCTATTAAAGATGCTTCAGCACTTGCAGATGCACTAAATTATACTTACAATCAATTGAAAAAGTCTCAAGATGATAGTCAATCACTTATTCAAACTAATGTTACTGATGTAAATAGCTATCTGGATCAAATAAATGAACTAAATAAACAAATAAGAAGTATTTCTTCAGTTGGACAAACAGCCAACGATTTAATGGACAAAAGAGATAATCTTTTAGATCAATTAAGCTATAAATTTGGAATAAAAGTTGACAGGGATAGCCTCGATACTATAAATCTTTCGTCAACAGAGTATCCGGATGCAGCTTTAGTAAAATCAGATCCAAATGATACAGATTATTCAAGGCTTTCATATGTTAAGAGTGCAGTAGCCACAAAAGATGCATCAGGAAATTACACCGGAGAGGTTACAGTAGAGTATTATCCTTTAGGAAATGAAAATTCTCAAACTAAGTCATTTAAAATATCAACAGATCCTAGTAAAGCTAAAGATTTAGCAGATAATTTGATGCAAAATAGAATTTTAATTGCAGATAAAGATGGAAATGCAGTGGGAATGACTAAAAGCACAACTAAAGATCCAACTCCTGCGCCTACAGTTGGGATAACAACATCGACAGTAAATGGTGTGACAACAATTACAAATGTAACAGCTGTAAAAAATACAGATGGATCAACAACATATACCACATTAGTGAAATCAATACCGCCAACAACCGATACACAATTGAAGGGCGGCATTTTTCAAACTTATAAATATGATAGCGAAAGCGGAGTTAATAATGTAGATGAAAATCATATAAGAGGGGAAATAGCTGCAAACCAATCAGTGCAACAAACCATAAAAGGATATATGGATAGTTTAGACAGACTTGCGGCAGGTTTAGCTTATTCGGTTAATGCAATTCAAACAGGAAACATCGATGGAGATTCTACTACTCTTTCACAAGGGTTGTCTAAAAATTTAATTTTCACAAATGCTGGAAATACAGCAACGGACACAGGAATTACAGCAGCGACTATAAAAGTAAATGATGCTTTAATAAAGGATCCTAACTTGCTAAACTGTAATACAACTTCAACCAGTGGGGTAGGGGATGGAAAGAGGGCTAATGCAATAGCCAATCTTAACTCAATAAAAATGAATTTAAGTAATGTAAAATCTACAGAAGATTTAACTAAAATGACTAGAAAGAAGTTTCTTGAAGAGATAGGGATAGATGATGCATCTGGTACTGGAACAGGATTTTCAGATAGTACTTGTTTAAATCTAAATGCTGGAATAAATGGATCAACTGTGGATAGCTATTATAAAACTATAATAAATAACCTTGCGACAACATCTCAAGAGGCTAGCAGGCAGGTTGATAACCAGGAGGCGGTATTATCGAACTTGGAAGATCAGAAAGCATCAGTTTCAGGAGTATCTCTTGATGAAGAAATGACTAATTTAATACAATTTCAACATGCTTATCAAGCAAACGCAAAGATGATATCAACAATAGACGAGTTATTAGATGTGGTAATAAACGGATTAAAGAGATAGGAGGTATTTAAATGTCGTTTAGAATAACAAATAGCATGTTAAGCAGCAATTATTTAAGAAATATGAAAAGAAATATGAATAATATGCAAGCACTGCAAAATCAGTTGGCCTCAGGTAAACAAATACAAAAAGCTTCAGATAATCCTTATATAGCTTCAAGAAGTATGCAGCTAAATGGAGAGATTTCCTATAATAAACAATATAATGAGAATATTAAAGATACCTCAAATTGGCTAGATACTACTGATACGGCATTATCTCAAATGGGAAATATTTTTGGGAGAATAGAGACATTGCTTGTAAATGCAGGGAATGGAACTTATGGACCAGATGAAAAAGCAGCGATTCAAGATGAAATAAAAGAAAAAGTCAATGAATTAGCCCAAGTTTTAAATACTAGTTTTGATGGATCTTATATATTTGGAGGAACGAAAACAAATTCTAAGCCTGTAACTGTAGATTCCAATGGAAAATTGCAATATGCTAATAAAGAGGGAAACGCAATAATTACTTATCTTGATGCAGCTGGTAAAGTTACAAATTCTAAAGTTACAAATAATACATTGGTAACTTCAACTGATAAATTATATGTGGATTCAAATGGAAAAATTACAACAGCATCAAGTGCGTCAGATGGTACAGCTAATACATCTATAGTACAAAGAAACTCTTTATATATAGATGCAGATGGAAAAATTACAACAGCATCAAGCGCATCAGATGGAACATCAAATAAATCTATATTACTGGAAGATACTTTATATACAGATGCTAATGGGAACATAACAACATCAAAATCTACACCAAATACTTTGATAACTTCATCAGATATTTTATATGTTGATCAAAATAAAAATGTTACAACATCAAAAACTACAGATAACACACTTATAGCATCAAAAGACATTTTATATAAAGATACTGCTGGAAATGTAACAAATTCACTACTTGATAAGAATGGTAATAAGAATGCTATAGTGAATTCAGGAGAGCCATTGTATGTAGATTCTAAAGGAATTATAACAACAAATAGCACAGGAAATACACTGATTACTTCAAAAGATACATTGTACCTTGATCAAAATAAAAATGTAACAACTTTAAAAAGTACAGCTAATACTTTGATAACGTCAACTGATACTTTATATGTAGATGCTAAGGGAAATATAACAACAAATAGCACGGGAAATACATTATTAGAGTCAGGAAAATCTTTATATCAAGATGCCAAAGGAAATGTTTCAAGTTTACCATCTAGAATAAATGAAGGCATATATAAGCCTGTGTCTTTATACTACGATAAAAATGGTAAAATTAAGAATTCACAAATTACGGAAAATAAGCTGATAACTTCAGAAGATAATCTATATAAAGATTCTAACGGAAATGTGACAAATTCGCCTGTAGATGATAGTGGAAAGTACAATGAAGTAATCACTTCGGATGATATTTTATATAAGGATTCTAATGGAAACATAACAGTTTCAGCAAAGGATGGAAGCGGAAAAAATAATACGGTGGTAGATTCAACAGAATCATTATATGCAGATTCAGAAGGGAATATAACTACTTCATCATTTACTGTAAATAATGATTTGGATGCTAATTCCACTTTATATTATGATAACAGTGGAAACATATTAAAGACAAAAACTACAGCTAATAAATTAATACCTTCAGATAGTGCTTTATATGTAGATTCTGATGGAAATGTTACAAATTCAATAGTTGATAAAGATGGAAATAATAATACATTAATAACATCAGATGATACATTGTATAAAGATTCTGATGGAAATTTAACAATTTCTCCTTTAAATAGAAATGGAATTAAAAATACTTTGATAACAGCAGCAGATTCTTTATATGTAAATACTGAAGGGAACATAACAACATCATCGGTTACAGAAAATAATGAGTTAAGTACTAATGCTTATTTATATTATGATGATAAAGGGAATGTAACAACATCAGTAACTGTGCAAAATAAATTGATAACTTCCGAAAAACATTTATATACTGATGCTAATGGAAATGTAACAACTTCAATGATTGATAAAAGTGGAAACACCAATACATTGATAAATTCAGCTGACATTTTATATGTAGATGCTAATGGAAATATAACAAATTCCTCTGCGGATAAATATGGAATCCCTTATGAAGTTATAAAATCAGGAGAATCTTTATATGAAGATGAGGATGGTAATGTAACAACATCATCATTTACTACAAAAAACAAGTTAAATACTGATTCATCTTTATATTATGATACAAATAAATCTGTTTTAGAAAAAGATCCTTTATTTGTTGATCAAAATGGAAATGTTACGACATCGCAAACTACAAAAAATACATTGGTAACTTCACAAAATAATCTATACATAGATGCTGATGGAAATGTAACTAACTTAGCAGAAGATAAGGATGGAAAGGCAAATAAATTAATAACTTCAACAGATACTTTATATATTGATGTTAATGGAAAAGTAACAAACTTATCAAAAGATAAAGATGGAAATGACAATACGCTATATAAAGCAGGAGATGCTTTATATGTTGATGCTAAAGGAAGTGTAATAACATCATCAGTTACAGTAAATGATAAATTAGATAGTAATGAATCTCTATATTATGATAATGGCAATATTACAACATCAGCTAAAGCATCAGATGGAACAGCTAATAAGGTAATAATATTAAATAATTCCTTATATACAGATGTAAATGGAGATATTATAGCATCGAGGGGTGGGGAAATTTTAGCTAACTCGCCACAACTATCATCAGGAGTTACTTTGTATATAGACAAATCAGCAAATTGTCTTACAACATCAGCTAAAGCATCAGATGGAACAGAAAATACAAAAATAGTATTAGGAGATAATTTGTATTTGGATGGTGATGATAATATTACAGCATCAAAATCGACATCAAATACTCTTATAAAATCAAGTGATTCATTATATGTAGATAGTGATGGCAATGTTACAAAATTAGCTACAACATCAAGTGGGACAAAAAATACATTAATAGCATCAGATGCTGTCTTATATGTAGATACTAACGGAAACATTACAACAAATAGTAAAGGAAATACAGTACTTAATTCTGGTCAGTCTATATATTCTGATAGTAAAGGTAATGTGACAACATTATCAACAACACCAAACAGAGAATTAACAGCAAATAATAAATACTATGCAGATGCAGCAGGAAATCTTACTATGTCAGAAACTACTGCAAATAAAAATCTAACTATGTCAGATATACAAGATCTTAAAAATGAATTACAAGCATCAACCACTACACAACAAAGAAAAGACGAGATTAATAAAATATTAACAGATGAAGCAACTGGAGCTGCTCAATTAGCGCAAATTTCTTCAGATTTAGACGTGGATATAGCTCAAGGAGTTAAAACTACTTATAATAAAAATGTGGCTGATATATTAGAGTTTAAAGATAAAACAGGGAAGAGCATAAATGTTTCTGACCTTTTGTCTAATATTATAAGTAATTTGGGATCAAGTGGAAATACGACTAACTTAAGCACAACTAATTTAAAGGATATACAATCAGTAACAGCTAATTTACTACAACAAAGATCTGAAGTGGGTTCCATGCAAAATAGAATGGATTCAGCGCAGTCAGCCAATGAAACTCAAAATTATAATATGACAGATATTTTATCTAAAACAGAAGATATAGATTTCGCAGAAAAGACTATGCAATATTCAATTATGCAAACAGTATATACTGCAGCACTGCAAACTAGTGCAAAGATATTACCAATGACCATATTAACTTACTTATAGTTAGGAGAAGATAAATATGAGATTTATTTCTAAAGTTCATGGTGAAATACAATATGAAGAAAAAAATATAGTTACTTTTACAAAAGGTATTCCAGGATTTAATGAATTAAAAAAGTTTACTCTTTTAGACTTAGAAGAATATGAACCTTTTAAATTACTGCAATCATTAGAAGATGGTGAAATTTCATTAATAGTAACTTCACCATATGAATTTTTTAATGACTATGAAATTAAATTGAGCGAAGAAACAATTAAAAACTTAAACATAGATTCTCCAGATCAAGTAATGATATTGACTACAGTAACATTAAATTCAGATGTAAAAAAAATCACCACTAATTTACAAGGACCTATAGTTATAAATACTTCCAATAATTTTGGGGAACAAATAATATTAGATAATTCCAAATATAAAGTTAAAAGTCCTTTAATATAAGGAGGTATAAGATGCTGATTATAACTAGAAAAAAAGGTGAGTCTCTTATGATTGGGGACGATATAGAAATTGTTATAAGTAAAATAGATGATGGAAGTGTAAAAATTGGAATAAAAGCTCCAAAAGATGTATCTATATTAAGAAGAGAATTATATGAAGAAGTAGAAAAAGAAAATAAGGAAGCAAGTAAAATTGATATTAGTATATTAAAGAGCATAAAGAAAAGATAAATATATATAATTTTTGTTAAAACTTATATATATGGTGCAATTGAATTTCTACATTTTTGTCTTAATTAAGCACTTGGATTACTAGAACTTTAAATGTAAGTTTATTATTGCAAAATATATATATTAAAATTTTATGGATGGAAATGACAAGGAGGTAGAATAAACATGGACGTTAATAACATAGGACAAAATATAATTAATACAAACTCATATAGCACAAATTCAAATATATCACAATATACAGGAAATAATACAGAGGTGGTAATTCCACAAGTTCAAAAGGTTGAAACTCAATCTCAAGATGTAAGGGATACTAATCAAAATCAACAATATACAAAAAAAGAATTAGATGATGCAATGAAAAAAATAAACAACTTTTTAAAAGATGATAAAACTCATGCAGAATATACTTATAACGAAGAAATGAAAACAATGATGGTAAAAGTAATAGATGAAAATACTAAAGAAGTTATATTAGAAATTCCACCGAAAAAGATTTTAGATATGGTAGCTAGTATGCTGAAACAAGTGGGTTTATTAGACAAAAAAGCTTAATTTAATATAAAATCCAAAGGAGGCAGCTATAGTTGGAATTTAAATTAAATAAGATTGACACTGATATCAGAAAAAAGATACAGGAAGAAATTAAAGAAGATAAAGTTCATTCTGGAAAAAGTATAAATGTAACAAAAGATTTAAAAGATGAAAAAAATGAATATATTAAGATAGATGAAGCTAAAGAAGAAAATGAAAAAAGATATATTACAATAGATGGAGTAAAATGTACTCATAAAAATATAGATATAAAAGCTGAAAAGGTAGAAGAAATAAATCAAAGTAATTCAAAGGGTAGAATTTTAGATACAACGAAATAGGATTTTTTTAGTTGAGAGTCGAAAATGGATAGTTGGGAATGAATGATATTTTGCTTTTGTAAAATTAAAATTAGGAGGAGTTATAATGTACTCGAATGGATATAATGTTTATAAAAATAATAGTGTAAATTATGCATCAAAAGAACAAATGCTACTAATGTTAGTGGAAGGTGCGGTTAAGTTTTGTAAAATAGCAAGACAAGCTATTGTGGATAAAGATGTAAAAAAGGCACATGATGCATTAATAAGGACTCAAGATATATTTTCAGAGCTAATAGTTAGTTTAGATACAACTGTAGGAGAATGGGCAGTTCAATTATCTAGAGTATATGCTTTTATTAAAGAAAAATTAATTGAAGCTAATATGAGTAAAAATTTGGAGATTATAGACGAGATTGTTCCACTTATAGAAGATATAAATGAAACATGGAAAGAAGCTTATAAGAGAGCTAAGAAATAAAAACTGAAAGGAAGACGTGATAAAAATGTCAACAATACAAAGAATAACAGGAATGAATTCAGGATTAGATGTTGATGCTTTAGTTAAAGCATCAATGACACCTTATCAAACAAAGATAGATAAAGAAGTTCAAAATAGAAAAATTTTAGAATATCAACAACAACAATATCAGCAAATAATGAGCGACGCATCAGCTTTTCATGATAAATATTTTGATATTTTAAAAAGTGATGGATTAATGTCAACTACTGGTTATCAAACACAAACTTATACAGCTACGCCAGATGGAAAGGTAACTGCTAAGGGATTCGCTGGGGCAAATGTTGACAATTATACGGTAAATGTAACCCAACTAGCAGCTAAAGCATCAAGTACTCTAGATACTAGTACTTTAGGAACTAAAGTAATAAAAATCGGGACAGCAGAAATAAGTTTTGAGGCAGTTTCTGATGGAAATACAACAGTAGCAAATTATAATACAGAACTAGCAAAGATGAAATTAAGTTTAAGTAATAAAGTAAAAGACGGAACTGCATCGAGCGAAGAGAAAACTCAATTAGCAGATTTAAATAATAATAGCGTAACAGCAAAATACAGTCAATTTACTAAAAGTGTAGTATTTACATCAAGTCAAATGGGGACAGATGGATTTACCTTAGGTAAAAAGAACGCTGATGCAACTATCAGTTATCAGGATAAAGCAGAAGATAAATATCTTGAAGCTACTATAAGAAATAGTAGCGGCAAGGTATATACTATAACTAGTGCTGACAAAAAAACAACTAATAGTGTGACCGTTGATAATATAGAGTTTACTTTTAAAGCACCTACTTCATCAACTGCTATGACACCAGTACCGGCAGATAAGTTAGCGCCATTAGGGGGATTGACAGAAAACCCTGTAGCAACATTAGATAGTTTAAAGTTAACAGCAGTTGATAAATTAGATGAATCAATTCAAGATGGAAGAACAAGTACAACAGTAGATGAAGCAGATGGAACAAAGACAAAAACTATAACATCAGTAGATAAAAATAAAAGTACTGTAATAGTGACTGCAAAAGATGGCTCAATAATGTCAACAACTAATAAAGAAGTGACAGTTAATGCAATAACCAAAGCAATAGAATCAACCAAAACAACAGTGATTAGATCAAATGGAATAACAACAACAACTGAAGTGAAAGCGGATGGAACTACAACAACAAATACAACATATGGAACACAAACAATAGCTTCAAGAACAACAGGAATACCTCAAGTAGATGGAGATGGAAAACCAACAACAACAATACCAATAAGTAAAGAAATAATAAAAGATGGAAACAATATAACAACCACAACAAACTTGAAATCAGTAGATGGAAAAACTACAACAACTATAAAAGAGATAAATGATGGAAAAACAACAACTACAACAACTTCAACAAAACAAGATAATCCAGATGGAGCTACAACAACAGAAATAACAGAAATTAAAGACAATTCTTCAGGTAATTTAACAAATACAACAATAACAACAAACCTTGCAACAGCAGCTGATGGTTCATCAACAAAAACAGTAACAACAACAAAATCAACAACAACAAACGGGACACCACCAACAGTAAATGTAGATTCAGATGTAACAGAAAAATATGTTAATGATAAAGTATCATTGACTGGACAAACTGATGTTACAGCTTTAAAAGATAAGATTGTAAAGTTTGTTGATGATTATAATAAATTATTGTCAAGTATAAATACAAAGCTTTATGAAACAAGAGATAAAGATTATATGCCTTTAACAGATGAACAAAAGAAATCAATGAGTGAAGATCAAATTACAGCTTGGGAGAAAAAGGCACAAACTGGATTGCTCAGAAAAGATAGTGATCTTGAAAGAATAACAAGAGAAATGAAAAGCGCCATGTCATCTGTTATGTCAGGAACAGGTTTATATTTAGAGAAAATAGGAATAAGCCCGGTAAAAGATTATGCTGATAAGAATGGTATGCTTACTGTAGATGAAGATAAGTTAACAAAAGCATTACAGGAAAATGCAGGAGATGTAAAAGATTTATTTACAAGAGCAGCATCAGACACAGATACAACTGATAAAGGTGGATTATTGACTCAACTTAAATCAGTTGTATATAGCGAATTTAAAACAAGTACTTCATTACTATCAAAAAAAGCTGGATTGGCAGGAAGTGCTACCCAACTTGATAATACAATAACTAAAAATATAACTACAAAGAAAAAATTAATAACAAAATTAAATGCTGACTATACATCAAAAGAAAATGCATTATATAAAAAGTATTCAGATTTAGAAACAGCAATGCAAAAACTAAATTCACAACAATCATCGTTAGCTAGTATGCTTGGACAAAATTAGATATAAGTTTTAAATTTAATGAAGTAAAGAGGATATGAGTTATGAATTTAAGTGAATATTTAGAAGAATACAGAGTTTTAACTTTGGAGTTAATTGATAATATCAAAAAGGATGGAGAAGTAGATATTTTAATTGAACAAAGAGAAAATATTTTAAAATCAATTAATGATCTTAACTTTGATGAGGAAGAAATTAGGAAGATAGGGAATGCGTTAAATCTATTGAAATTAGAAAAAGAGTTAGAAAACTCAGTTAGAAAAGAAAAGGTCAAAATTAAGCAACAAATAGAAACTTTAAAGAGATCTAAACAAGCTAATATGCAATACAATAGCTTAGAAAATAAAGCTAGAGTTTTAAATAAGAGTGTTTAAAAAATTTTTAATACTATAAAGTATTAAATTTTATCAACGAGTATATAAATATAAGATTTAAATACTTATTACTTTTATAGTTATAAAATATAATAAAAAACTTAAAAATTTTTTAATAAACTCTAAAGTAATATGTAATTAAATCGAATATATAAATATAAAGCTTATAAGCTATTAACTCTTAAGAGTTGGTAAAAATTTAATACAGTTAATACATTAGTTTGATAACTAATAGTAGAAAAGTTGACGGCAGAAGGTTGCCTAACTGTTGAAAGTCAACATAGTGTTGAAAAGGCAATAAAAGCCTTGATATCACTGGATGGTGAAATTCAACAAAGAAGCAACATAATGTCAATAAGGACAAGCTGAAAAGCAACATTTCAACAAAATAATTAACCAGTTAGTAAACTCAAAGAGTTTAACTATAAATACAGTGGAACAAGGATGTCCACTTTAAAAATCAAGGAGGAATTTATTATGATAATCAATCACAATTTACCAGGCGCTAATGCTATAAGCAGAATGAATGCTAATTCAGTAACAGCAAGTAAGTCAATGGAAAAACTTTCTTCGGGTCTCAGAATTAATAGAGCTGGAGACGATGCAGCAGGACTAGCAATATCTGAAAAGATGAGAGGCCAAATCAGAGGTCTTGACCAAGCTTCAGCTAATGCACAAGATGGTATTTCAATGATTCAAACTGCAGAAGGTGCTTTAAATGAAACAACTTCAATAATTCAAAGAATGAGAGAACTATCAGTTCAAGCATCAAGTGATACAAATACAGCTGATGATAGAACAGCAGTTCAAAAAGAAGTTACTCAGTTAAAAGCTGAAATTGACAGAATAGGAAATACAACTGAGTTTAATACAACTAAGTTAGTTGATGGTTCTATTGGTGCTAAAAAGGCTCCAGGAGTTGATAATGCAGCTGTAATGAGTAATGGACTTGGTGCTGCAACTTCAAGTCAACTTGCAGGAACTGTAAACTTTAATGCAGGTACTAAAAAGATAGCTGATATTACATCAGCAGCAGCTACTGCTTTTGATGCAGCAACACAAACTATTAAAGTTGATGGAGCGTCAATAAATTTTAAAATGACAACTGCTGAATTGCAAACAACAGCAGGTGATACTACTGGAGCAGCATTTGCAGCATTGTTAAAAACAAAGATTAATGATGGAATAGAGACTTACAATAAGACTTATGGCAAGAATATAGAAAAAGTAGATGTTTCAGCTACTGGTAATAAAATTTCAATAACATCAGGTGCGACAGGAAGTCCATCATCGATATCAACTGATGTACCAGTTAGTGGCGCAGGAAACTTATGGGAAATTACTGGGGAAACTGTAGCAACAGCAGCAGCAACATTAAGTGGTACAACACCACTAAATGGAGCATTTACAGCTGCAGGAGCAGCCAATATAACCGCAATAACTGCTACGGATAAGATGAATGTAACTATTGATGGTAAAGATATTTCAGTTACATTAAGTACATTTGGAGGTCAAACATTAACAGCAGGTACTGATATGAATTCTGCTAATGGTGCTGCAAAACTTCAAGCAGATATTAACACTGGAATCACAGCTTATAATGCAACAGTACCAACTGAAAATCAAGTAGATGCAGTAACAGTATCTGTTAAAGATGGGGCGTTTGTAATTCAAAGTGGATCTAAAGCTGCAACTAGTAGTATTAAATTTGATAATAGTGATGCTGCTAAGTTAATAGGCGTAGCTGGACAAAGTAGTGCAACACAAGGTGGTGGAGTGGACTTCCAAATTGGTGCTAATGCAGGACAAACAATGAAGATTACAGTTGGAGATATGAGAACAGCTGCACTCGGAATTGATAAGATTGATATGTCAAGTAAAGAAGGTGCACAAGCTGCAACTACACTTCTTGATACTGCATTAAAAGCAGTTTCAGGACAAAGAGCAGATTTAGGTGCATTCTCAAACAGATTAGAGCATACAATCAATAACTTGGGAACTTCATCAGAAAACTTAACTTCTGCTGAATCAAGAATAAGAGACGTTGATATGGCTAAAGAAATGTCAACATTCTCAAAGAACAACATTCTTTCTCAAGCTGCTCAAGCTATGCTTGCTCAAGCTAACCAACAACCACAACAAGTTCTTCAATTATTAAGATAATTGATAAACTTATAAAAGTAATATTAAGGAGTCAGGGTGAAAACTCTGGCTTCTTTTAAATTAAGGAGGATTTCCTAAAATGGCAGATTTTCAGCCTACAGTAACTGTAGAGAGAGAAAGTAGCAACATTAGTTTCACTATTACAGGAACAGATGAAATGAATAGATTTAGTAGAAATGAAGGACTTAAATATGTGATTGATGGAACAGCAAAGATTCAAATTGACTTATGTGGGTATGTATTCATTAATAGTGAAGTTGAAGAAAAGTTTAACACTCGAGTTGAAGAATTCAAGGTGTCTCTAAGAAATGCACCTGACAACTTTGATGATAACGATAGAGAACAGATTAAGGCTTATGTAGAGGAGTTGTTAAATTCCTATTTTGAAACTAAAAAGTTAAAATAACGAAGGTAACTGAGAAATCGAAAAGACAGTAAACAGGAGGTAATCAAATGGATATAGCAGAATTATCAATGGTAATGAGTCAATCAAGTGTACAACAGTCAGCCGGTATAGCAGTAATGAAAATGGCAATGGATACTGGAAAAGAAACTGCTACCCAAATGACAGAAATGATAAAGAATGTTGCAGTAGACCCTAACCTAGGAAGTCACATAGATGTCAGTGCCTAGAATAGATGGATGAAAAAGAAGAACTAAGGCAAGAATTGCAAGAGGAATTGCAGTGGGTGCAGTACAGGCAGAAGATGTTAGATATCGTTGAGGAAAAGTTGCTGCAAATGAGACAGTTAGCCTAATCCATGGGGGATGTTTTGGATATTGCAGAAACTAGTTTAGTTAATAAAATAGAAAGTGGAAGAGTTTAAGTTATATTAAATAAAGAAGAACTTGAAGCACTAACTGCTAAGATGAACTATCTAGTAGCACAGGTTAGAGCACTAGATGGAGAAAGAAAAAATGACAAAACATAGAAAAATACTAGAATAAGCATCATCAATAGCTACAGAAATAGCTGTTCGTGCTTATTTTGTTTTTGCAGTCTCAGCAAGTTCTTCAGTTATTAAGATAAGATAATTCAAAATGAATAAATAATGCGATGGTAAACTAGTTTATTATTGTATATAATGTACTTAGGGTGGTGTTAATATGCACAAAAATCTTTTTGAAATAAATACAGGAATACTTAAAGCTTCTAGTAAAGAAGATATAATTATAGATAAATATTATCAGGTTGAAGATACTAAAGATGGACACTATACATTTAGATATGATAATAAAGGAAAGAAAATATATATAAATAGTAAGTATGATGTAAATAACGAAATTGATATGCTTCTTAGAAACATTGATTTTGATAAAGACTCTTTGTTTATAGTTTATGGAATAGGTTTAGGATACCATATAAAAGAGTTGATAAAAAGAAGTTCATCTAAGAGTAAGATATTTGTAATTGAGTCTAATTTGGAAATATTAAATACATATCTAAGAAACGAGAATTTATTAGATATGTGTAATGACAAAGTGTTATTATATTTTGGTGATGAACAGCGTATAATTGCTGAGATTAATTCTAATATTTTGAATAATTCTATTCTGTCATTAAGTGTTAACTATATACCTATAGTTATGCTGTCATATTACTCCATATATGGTGAATGGATAGAAAGTGTAAACAAAAGAATAATTGATCTTTTTAAACATGCATTCTTTAGTATAGGAAATGATATTGAAGATACTATAATTGGGTTAAAAAATAATTTTAAAAATATAAAAGAATTAATACAAAGTCCAAGTATAGAAGTATTAAAAAATAAATATACAGATATGCCAGCAATAATTGTAAGTGCAGGGCCTTCATTAGATAAAAATATAGAAGAATTAAAAAATTCAAAAGGAAAGGCTCTTATATTAGCTGTAGATGCTGTTATAAGTACTTTAAGAAAGAATAATATTGTTCCGGATGCAGTTTTTAGTATAGAAAGAGGAATTGAAACCTATGAAGCTTTTTATAAAAATAATGTTGTAGATGAAGAAATAGTTTTTATTGGTCCTCCAGTTGTTGCAAAGGAGATACTGGAAAAGCTTAAATTAAATAAGAAATTATTATGTTTAAAACAAATTGAAAAAATTAATGAGTGGATTAATAAAGATATTTTATGCGAAAATAGATTGCTTCATATGGGAACTTCATGTGCTCATGTGGCGTTTGCTTTTGCTAAACATGTTAATGCTAATCCAATAATTTTTGTGGGTCAAGATTTAGCATATACTAAAGACGGTGTTACTCATTCAGAATATGTAGAGATAAAGGAAAAGGTTGATAATAAGAAAGATTTATTATATGTAAAAGGTATAGATGGAGATATGCTTCCTACTGACTATGCATATAAGAATTTCTTGATATTTTTGGAAGGTGAAATTGCAAAGGATAACAGTGGTAGGCTTTATATTGATGCTACCGAAGGTGGAGCATTCAAACATGGAACTAAAATCATGAAATTGAAAGAAACTATCTTGCAATACTGTAATAAAAATGTTCCTAACCTAAATAGTTTAGTTCCTAATCCTAATAGACTTTGTATGGATAAATATAACAAGGGTATTAATGAATTAGAAAAATTAGCACACAAATTTAATAATCTTAAAATAGACTGTAAAAAACAATTAAGTGGTTTGAATAAATTAGAAAAAAATCTTTTTGATAATAAGATAACTTTAAAAGAAGCATTTAAAGGATTAAGGAAAAAAGAAACTATTCAACAAATAATATTTAAAGAAGATGTAATAAGAACATTTTTACAAAGTGTTCTACTGATGAGCAATATAAAAGAAACATCTTTGGGTAATAAAGAGAGTTATGATATCGCAATTGAAAAAATTAAAATTCATAAAAGTCTTATGAATTCCATAATCATTGGATGTGATGCTACCTATAAATCTATAAATGATATAATAGATGATATGGTTAAAATTAACTAACTCATAAAAATGAAATGTATTTGGAGATGAAAATATGGATAAGATTTTAATGAATGAAAATAATAATAGAATAATTACTGACTTAATAGAACTTATAGATAAATTTTCGGTTCTAATATATGAAAGAGAAAATAATGAATCATACGGATTATTAATAAATATAATTGATAAAATAGATTTAATTGTTGGTGTAAAGTCAACTTTTATATTAGAAAATAAATTTAAAATTGACATTTATGAATTAACAAATAGGCTTCCAGACTTGTTAGATGCCTTTGAAAATAATGATAATGTACTTATAAGCGATATTCTTAAATATGAAATTAAACCATTATTAGAAAAATTTATATAAAGTGAATATGTAGATTAATAAAATAAATTGTAAGGAATGATCTTATGGAGAAAAATATAGAAAAAATATTAGTTTATATGGATTATTCTGTAAAAAAAGCATTGGAAATATTAGATTTAGGTGCAAGAGGAGTAGTTTTAGTAGTAGACAAAAATAAAAAACTATTAGGAACGATAACAGATGGAGATATAAGAAGGTCTATTTTAAAGGGAATAAGTTTAGAATCGTCAATTCAGGAAATAGTTCACTATAATCCAGTTTGTGCAAGTATACATATGACTAGAGAAGAGATAAAGGATTTACTTATAAAAAAGGCTGTAAAAGATATACCTATAGTAAATGATGAAAATCAATTAGTAGATATTATAAGCATCAAGGATATTTTGATTCCAGAAGGTAAGGAAAATCCAGTAATTATTATGGCAGGTGGACTTGGAACAAGACTAAAAGAACTTACGCAGGAAATTCCAAAACCTATGTTAAAAGTAGGGCAAGATCCTATGCTTCAACATATTATAAACAATTTTAAACAATATGGGTATAATAAAATTTTTATATCAGTAAATTATAAAGCCGAAATAATTGAAAATTATTTCCAAGATGGATATGCGCATGGAGTTAAAATAGAATATATAAAAGAACATAAGAGACTTGGAACAGCGGGTGGAATAGGACTTACAAAAAAATATTTAAATGCTCCTTTTTTTGTTATTAATGGAGACATATTTACTAATTTAAATGTGGAAAATATGATGAAATTTCATATGGATAATGGGTTTGATATAACAGTTGGAACAAGAAAACATTCTTTTCAAATTCCTTATGGTGTTATCGAAACTGAAAATAATATAATTAATAAAATAGAAGAAAAACCTAACATGGATTATTTGATAAATGCAGGGGTGTATTGCTTAAATCCGAGCTTGATTGAAAATATACCAGATGATGAGTATTTTGAAATTACAGATTTAATCAATATATGTATAAAGAACAATAAAAAAGTTGGGAGTTATGAAATAAAAGAATATTGGATGGATATTGGAAGATTAGAGGATTATAATAAAGTAAACAAGGATATTTATGACTTAATATGCTGTGATAAAGCGGGTGAGTTAAATGATAGATAATAAAAAAATTTTAGCTATCATACCAGCAAGAGGTGGTTCTAAAGGTGTTCCAAGAAAGAATATAAGAGAGCTGGATGGTAAACCACTTATTTTTTATACAATTGAGGAAGCTAAAAAAAGCAAATATATAGATAGGATTATAGTATCAACCGATGATGAAGAAATTTTAGATATAAGTAAAAAGTTTTGCGCTGAAGTTCCATATTTAAGACCAAAAGAACTTGCGCAAGATAATTCGTCTACCGTGGATTGCATTATTCATATGCTAAATTGGCTTAAAGAAAATGAAAATTATATGCCTGACTATGTTTGTTTGCTTCAATGTACCTCTCCTTTAAGGAAATTTTATGATATAGATGGAACTATAGAGAAAATGATAGATACAGATATGGATGGTGCGGTATCAGTGTGTGAGGCAGAAGTAAATCCATATTGGACTAATGTGTTCGATGGAGATAAGTTAAACTATTTTATAGAAGATGGTAAACTAATAAAAAGAAGACAAGATTTGCCTAAGGTTTATAGAATTAATGGTGCAGTATATGTAGTAAAAAAAGATATTTTAATCAATCAAAAAACCTTAGAACCTAATAAAATTACAGGATATATTATGGAGACTAAAAAGTCTATAGATATTGATAATATTGAAGATTTTTTGCTGGCTGAAGTTTTAATTAGAAAAAAAGGTGATACAAAATAAGAAGTGTATATTTATTGGAATTTAGTTATATAGATTAAAAAAAGATTTGATATTATTTTTTGTTTTGAATTATTATAATTAATTAAACCGTTTATGAAAAATGTTTATGTAGGCAAGATAAATATATTAAAGGAGAATATCTTTCATGAGAAAAGTATGTGTAGTTACAGGAACAAGAGCTGAATATGGAGTACTTAGAAATATATTAGCTAATATAAAAAAAAGTGATAAGTTGAAACTCCAACTGGTAGTAACTGGAGCGCATTTGTCAACAGAATTTGGATATACAATAAACGAAATATCGGAAGATGAATTTGAAATTGATGAACAAGTACATATTTTAATGAATGACAGTAATAGAGGTAATATTGCTAAAGAAATGGGAATGCTGATGATTCAACTTTCACAAACTTTTGAAAGACTCAAGCCAGATATTCTGCTAATATTAGGAGATAGATATGAAATATTTGCAGCAGTATCAGCTGCAATGGTGATGAATATCCCAATTGCGCATATATCAGGGGGAGAGATTACAGAAGGAGCTATTGATGAACAAATTAGGCATGCAGTAACTAAAATCTCTCATATACATTTTCCAGGAGCTAAAGAATATTATCAGAATATAATAAATATGGGTGAAGAGTCGTGGAGGATTTTTGAGGTTGGAGATCCTGGAATTGAAAATATTAAACTTATGAATTTTTTGGATAAGAAAGAATTAAAGAAACAACTTAATATAGAAGTAGATAGAAATACACTACTTGTCACATATCATCCGGTAACGCTGGAGAATGATAGACTTTCATTTCAAATAGAAAATTTAATTAGAGCATTAGATAAAATAAATACGAAAATGATTGTAACATATCCAAATGCAGATAATGGTGGCAGCTATATAATAAAAAAGTTAGAGGACTTCGCAAAAGTAAATTCTAATGTTCATTTATTTAAGAATTTAGGGAGTGTAAAATATTTAAGTGTCATGAAATTATGTGGTGCTGTAATTGGAAATTCATCAAGTGCATTAATTGAAGCACCGTACTTAAAAGTTCCGGTTGTTAATATTGGGAATAGACAGAAGGGAAGGCTTATGGCAGATAATATTATAAGTTGTAGTAATGAGTATGAAGAGATAGTAAAAGCGATAAATAAGTCCCTAAGTAATAAATTCAGAGAAAAAGTGAAAAATGTCAAAAGTCTTTATGGAGAAGGAAATACTAGTGAAGAAATTGTTAAAATTCTTGAAAGTATTGAAATTGATGATAAATTATTAAAAAAGAAGCTTGTTTGGAGTTGAGAATATGTCAGTTTTTATAATTGCGGAAGCCGGAGTTAACCATAACGGAGATATAAATTTAGCAAAAAAATTAATTGATGCTGCAAAAGAAGCTAACGTAGATGCAGTTAAATTTCAAACATTTAAAACAGAAAAAATAGTTGGAAAATTTGCAGATATGGCTGAATATCAAAAAGAAAATCTTAAAACACAAGAATCACAGTATGAGATGATAAAAAAATTAGAACTTTCATATGAGTCATTCAAAGAATTAAAGCACTATTGTGATGAAAAAGAAATAATGTTTTTATCTACTCCAGATGATGAAGAAAGTTTGAATTTTTTGATAGGTTTAAATGTTACAATGATTAAAATAGGGTCTACTGAAATAACAAATCTAAGTTATTTGAAGAAAATTTCAAAGAAAAATTTGCCTATAGTATTATCTACTGGAATGAGTACTTTAGGAGAAGTGGAGACAGCATTAAGTACTATATATGAAGAAGGAAACAGAAACGTTACTTTATTGCATGCTACAACAGATTATCCTACACAATATGAAGATGTAAATCTTAGAGCAATGGTTACATTAAAAAGTGCATTTAATGTGCCAGTAGGATATTCTGATCATACGTTAGAGTACGAGGCAGCAGTGGCAGCAGTTGCAATGGGGGCAGTAGTAATAGAAAAACATTTTACTTTAGATAAAAATATGGAGGGGCCTGATCATAAGGCTTCATTAAATCCAGAAGAATTGAACGAGTTTGTAATAAAAATAAGAAATACAGAAAAGCTTCTAGGCGACGGAATAAAGAGACCAACTAAGAGGGAAAAGAAAATTATTTCACAAGTTAGGAGAAGTATTGTAGCAGCAAATAATTTAAAAAAAGGAACAATTATTACAGAAGAAATGCTTCAAATTAAAAGACCAGGGAATGGAATAAAACCAGAAATGATAAGTATTTTAATTGGAAGAAAATTAAAAAGAGATATTATGGAAGATGAGCTTATAAAATGGGATGATATATAATATTTAGCTGTAGAAAACTATGATTTGATATCAATTATATAGTATTTCATGGATTCGTACAATTGAAAATTTTGTAAGGGGTGTTGTACGTTGAAAATATTTGATGATATGTGAGAACAAGTGCATTGTGAAATGGAATGAGGAAAATATCCTAGTGAGGAAGTTATAAGATTTGTATCAAGAAATTATTGTAAAAATCAGAGGAAAAATATTAAGTTATTAGATTTTGGCTGCGGAACTGGTTCTGTTACATGGTATATTGCAAGAGAAGGTTTTGAGACTTATGGATTTGATGGTTCTCAAACTGCAATTGAAAAAGCTAAAATAAAAGGTTTATGTAGATTTAATAGTAGCAGATGCGGGAAATTTACCATATTATAATGAATTTTTTGGTTGAATTATAGATTTGGCAGTAATATATGCAAATAAAATAGGGCAAATACCATATATATTAAACGAAACACATAGGGTTTTAAAAAAGTGGAAAAATATTTTCGACAGGCTTATTTAATGGGGAAACAACTGGTTTTGGTATTGGAGAGAACTTAGGAAATAATACATATAGGGAATTAACGGAGGGAGCACTAGCTCATAGAGGGACAGTACATTTTTTTAATGAGAATGAAATAAAAGAATTATGGAATGAAGCTGGATTTAAAAATTGATAGTTTTAGAAGAACTGACAATGGCGATGAAAGTGTAGTAGGGTATTTTATGGTAGAAGCAACAAAGGAATAAGAATTAATGTATTTGTTAAGGAGTATAGATGGCGTGTATAATATTTTAGATTCAAATTCAAATGAATGGAATAATTATTTAAATAATATTACTGACAACTTTCAGGATATATATTATACATCTGATTATTATAAACTATATGAGGAAAATGGGGATGGAAAAGCTAAATTATTTGTATATAAGGAATATGATAATATCGCAATATATCCTTTTATGATAAATGAAATAAAAAATTATAATTTAGGGGAAAAATATTATGATATTGAATCGGCATATGGTTATGGCGGACCGTTGACTAATAGTTATGATGAAGTATTTTTAAGTAATTTTGAGAATGAATTTCTAAGGCACTGTGAGGAAAATAATATAGTTGCGGAATTTATAAGATTTCATCCTTTGATAAAAAATAATAAAATATTTGATAAAAATATTGAAGTTTTTCACAATCGTATTACTGTATATTTAGATTTTACTAAAGATATTGATAGAATTTGGAATGAAGACATAAAAAGTAAAAATAGAAATATGATAAGAAAAGCGGAAAAGAGTGGATTAGTGGTTGAATTAAGTAATGATTATGAAACTTTTAAAAATATATATTCAAAAACCATGAGTAAAGTAGAAGCAAATGATTATTATTATTTTAATAAAAAATATTATGATCAAATGAAAAATAATAATAATTATGTTTTACTAAATGTTAAGAAGGAAGATATTATTATAGCTTCTGCGATATTTATGAAATATGGAGATTATTTTCATTATCACTTAGCAGGTAGTCTGAAAGAATATCTTAAATTTGCTCCGAATAACTTGTTGCTTTGGGAAGCTATTAAATTAGCTTGTAAAAGTGGAGCAAAATGGTTTCACCTTGGTGGAGGATTAAGTAACAGTTTAGATGATAATCTTTTTAGATTTAAGAGTAGTTTTTCTAAAAATACAGCAGATTTTTATATAGGAAAAAGAGTGCATAATATAGATGTTTATAATCATTTAATAGAAGAATGGGAAAGAAAAAATGGTAAAGAGTCAAAACTCCTTCTTCAATATAGATACTAGAAGGGAGATTTCAAGATGAACTTAAAAGGCAAAAAGGTATTTATTACTGGAGCTGAAGGCTTTATAGGAAGCCATTTAACAGAAAGACTTATAGAGCTTGGAGCAGATGTAACAGCACTTGTTCAATATAATTCATTTAATAATTGGGGATGGATAGATACCTTTGATAAGAATATTATAGATAGTATTAAAGTTGTAACTGGAGATATTAGGGAATACGATGGAATGAAAAGAATTATAAAAGGTCAAGAGGTAGTATTTCATTTAGCAGCACTAATTGCTATTCCGTATTCATATTTATCTCCAATGGCTTATGTAAGAACAAATGTTGAAGGTACTACAAATGTTTTAGAAGCTTGTAGGGAATATGATGTCAAAAAAATAGTACATACTTCAACTTCTGAAACCTATGGTACAGCATTATATGTTCCTATTGATGAAAAGCATCCAATGCAGGGACAGTCTCCTTATTCAGCATCCAAGATTGGAGCTGATAAAATAGCAGAAAGCTTTTATAAGAGCTTTAACCTTCCTGTAGCCACAATAAGACCATTTAATACATATGGGCCAAGACAGTCTGCAAGAGCTGTTATACCAACTATAATATCTCAGATTTTAGCAGGTAAAACTGAGATTAAGCTTGGAAGTTTAACTCCAACAAGGGACTTTAATTATGTTAAAGATACAGTTGAAGCTTTTGTAAAAATTGCAGAAAGCGAAAAAACTGTTGGTGAAGTTATAAATGCGGGGTCAAATTTTGAAATATCTATAGGAGATACAGTAAGAGAAATTATCGATATTATCGGCAGAGATGTAAAAATAATTTGTGATGATGAGAGAATTAGACCTAAAGATAGTGAAGTAAATAGGCTTTGGGCAGATAATAGGAAGATTAAAGAGCTAACTGAGTGGGAACCTAAGTATAGTTTGGATAAAGGTCTTAAAGAGACTGTCGACTGGATAAGAGATAATATAAAATATTTTAAATCAGACATTTACAATGTATGACAGAAAAAATAACTAAAGCGGTTAAAGTATAGTTGTTTTAAAAGTTAGATAAGGAGAATATAAAATGGGAAGAACTAATGTGTTTAATAAGGTATATGAGTCATGCAATAGTGGTGAACCGATAGATAAATATAATAGTTTGCCAAGGTTTCCAAGATACATAGATATAGAGCTTACAAATTATTGCAATTACCGATGTCTTATGTGCCCGGTCGGAACAGGACAGATAAAAAGGGAACAAGGTTTTATGAGTGATGAAACTTATAGCAAAATACTAAATGAAATTAGAGAATATAAAACTCCAATAAGATTTATTAGATGGGGGGAACCAACCTTACATAAAAGCTTTATAGAATATATAAAAAAAGCAAAAAAATTAGGTATTATGTGTCATTTTAACACTAATGGAACTATATTAACTGAGGAAGATATGAAGCAACTTGTTGAAATTGAATTAGAAAGTGTAAAATTTTCATTTCAAGGGGTAGATGAAAAAAGTTATTCGGAAATGAGAAATAGCGACCAGTTTGATAAATTATTAAACAATATAAAAATGTTTAATAAGATACGTGGAGATAAAAATTATCCATATATTCATGTGGCTTCTACTATAACTTATGAAAATAAAAATCAAGTTGAAATTTTTAAAAGATGCATGAAGAATTATTGTGATTTAGTAACTATAGGAAGGACAATTTTGGAACATATTAATATAGGTGAAGTAAATTTAAATGAAAATGAAAAAAATACGTTAGCAGGGCTAAAATTAAAAGAATCTGCAATTAAAAAGCATCCAAATTGTTGTCCGGAAGTTTTTGATAAGTTATCAATAAATTGGAATGGTGATGTAACTGCTTGTTGTGGAGATTATGATAATAAAATGCTTGTTGGAAACATAAATGAAAATTCTTTACTTGAAATTTGGAATTCTTCTAAAATGGATAATTTTAGAAAAATTTTAAGTGAAAAGCAATATGATAAACTAGAATTGTGTAAAAGCTGTTATGATTACATGGAATTAGAGACACCAGGTTTACAAGAAATTTAAAATTGGATACTCTAAGATAGCACATGATACCAAACTTATCTATCAATAATAACAGTATTATTGTTGGAGGTAGATTTATTGCAACTACTAGAAAGATTGCATTAAAAGCTCCAGTTAATTCGGATTTTAATATAGAAATAAGAGAAAAACTAGATTATTATGCAACATTTCCAACTGGGTATGACGGATCAAAAAGCTATGGATTAGTATTCTGCATTACATGATATGATGATGATGCAGTATCAGATTATCAATCAAATAAATTAAGATCATATATTTCGTATACATATAATATGATTACAGTTAGAGTTAGGTATAATAATGATTTAAGGATTAATAGCAGTTAAACTAGTTATTTCTTTAGGAACTAACTGTATATTGATGTTATCATTCAGGGAAAGATGAAATAGCACCGACAAATTTAAAAGACGATATTGATAATCTTAAAAAATATAATGTTGAATATTATAAAAGATTAAAAGAACATGATGTTTATAGAAGAATATTTAAGAATTCATTTTATGGAATGGACGCATCTTTACGTATGTTGTTTGATATTTCAATAGAAAAATATACGGAACTTAATAATGCGAAAGATGATGATATTGATTTTGATAGAAATGTAGTTTATTGATTTATTTGCTTAAATAAACTATATAATTTTTCTTATTCAAACAGTGGGCTAACTGTTGAGATTGAAGATATTTAAATAATTAAAAAACAAAAGTAAATGAGGAGGCAATTCCATGATACCTTTGTGTATACCTGAAATGTCAGGAAATGAGTGGAGATATATTAAAGAATGTTTAGATACAAATTGGGTATCTTCAGTAGGGAGTTATGTGAATAAATTTGAAGATGAGTTTGCTAAATTTGTAGAGGCTAAAAAAGCTGTTGTAACTGTTAGTGGAACTGCCGCATTAGAATTAGCGCTTAGAACTTTAGGGGTTGGTGATGGCGATGAGGTAATAGTATCCTCTTTAACATTTATATCACCTGTAAATACTATAAAATATGTTGGTGCAGATCCAGTATTTGTGGATGTATGCAGAGATACTTATGTTATGGATGCAGAAAAGATTGAAAAGCTTATTACAGAAAAAACAAAAGCAATTTTGCCTGTTCACCTATATGGTCATCCAGTAGATATGGATAAAGTTATGGAGATAGCAAAAAAATATAATTTATATGTTATTGAAGATGCTACAGAAAGTCTTGGTTCTCTATATAAAGGAAAAGCATTAGGGAGTATTGGGAATATAGGATGTTTTAGTTTTAATGGCAATAAGCTTATTACTACAGGTGCTGGTGGTATGTTTGTTACTAATAATGAGAAATTAGGGGAAAAAGCTAAATTTTTATCTACTCAAACTAAGGTTGTTGCTGAAAATAAAGCATTTTATCATCCAGAGATAGGTTATAATTTCAGAATGCCTAATTTACTTGCAGCAATGGGGTGCGCCCAACTTGAAAAAATAGAACAATACATATTGGCTAAAAGACAACATGCAAATGAGTATAATAAACTTTTAAGTAATGTAAAAGGCATAAGTATTCCTATTGAAAAAGAATGGGCTAAAAATGTTTATTGGCTATATTCAGTTGTAATAGAAGACGGATATGGAACGAGTAGAGATGACTTGATTAAAAAGTTAGGAGAGAACGGAATAGAATCGAGGCCGTTTTTTATGCCAGTACATGATATGCCTCCATATAAAAGGTGTAAACATGGCAATATGAGTATTACAAATGAATTAGCGGCAAGAGGAATTAATCTTCCGAGTTCTGTGGGATTAACTAATGATGAATTAAAAAAAGTGTGCGAAATTATTGGAGATTGATAGCAAGTACAATTCATGGCCGATTATACCGTATATGTAAATTTTAAGTTTGTTAAAGTAATTATTTATAAAAACGAAGTTTAAATGATTGATAAACATTTGAAAATACAAGTTAAAGCATTATGGAAGAAAGCAGGAATTTAAAAATATGTTATCTTTGTGCATGATAGTTAAAAATGAAGGAGAAAATCTTAAAGGTTGTTTATCTAAAGCAGCGGTTTTTGTAGATGAAATAATTATAGTAGATACAGGTTCTTCTGATAATACGAAAAGTATTGCATCAAAATTTACATCTAAGGTTTATGATTTTGGATGGTGCAATGATTTTTCAAAAGCTAGAAATTTCTCCATATCTAAAGCTTCAAATGATTGGATGCTTGTATTAGATGCAGATGAACTTGTTGAGGATTTGGTTATAAATAAATTGTATGAATTTATTAACAATCCTTCAAATAAAAATAAGGTTGGTAGAATCCAAAGAGTTAATATAATTCAGGATTCTGATACGAATAAGAAATATGTAGAAAGAATAAATAGGTTTTTTAATAGAAATTATTTTCATTATGAGGGAATAATTCATGAACAGATTGTAGCTTTGGATGGGAAAGTTTATGAAACAGAGAATATAGATATAACTGTGGAGCATATAGGTTACACAAGCGAAGTGTTAAATAGAACAGATAAAATTAGAAGAAATATAAATTTATTAGAAGAAGCAGTAAAAAATGACGCTGAAGATCCCTATCTGTATTTTCAACTAGGCAAATCCTATTTTATGCTTAAGGATTATAAGGCATCTGCTTTATATTTTGAAAAGGCATTAACTTTTGAGTTAGATTTTAGATTGGAGTATGTGGAGGATTTGATAGAAACTTATGGATATTCTCTAATTAATTGTGGTAGATATTCAGATGCTATTATTTTAGAAAATTGTTTTGAGCTTTACTCAAAGTCTGCTGATTTTTATTTCATTATGGGATTAATATATATGAATAATGCTAAATTTACAAAGGCAATAGAATGTTTTTTAGAATGTACTAAATTCGAATATAGTAAAGTAGAAGGAATAACAACATATAGCTCTTATTATAATATAGGGGTTATATATGAGGTGTTAGGTTTTAAAGAAAAGGCTATAGAATATTATAAGATGTGTGGGGACTATGAACTGGCGAGAAAGAGGCTTGATAGTATATAAGTTTTGAAAATAGAAATATCTATGTACATTGAAAAAAGTTTTTGCATTATTTATGAAAAATACGGTAAATCTTAAAGATAGAAATGCTTGAGGTGAGTATATATGTATGGATGAAAGAGAAGAACTAAAACAAGAATTAAAAGCAGAACTACAGTGGGTGAAATATAGGCAAAAGATGTTGGACATTATAGAGGAAAAGTTATTGCAAATGCGGGAAATAGTGGAGCAGATTGAACAAGGTGATTTTACTCCAAAGGAGTTAGAAGTATTAAATAGTAAATTAAATAACTTGACTGAACAGGTTAAAGCAATAGATAGTGAAAGTATAAGAACAGAAGAAAAGATATTAGAATGAGCAGCAATAGTTATAATAATTATTGCTGCTTGCTTTTGCAGGATTATAATTATTATAACAACAAAATATATGATTAAAGATATTTTTAGTTTCTACGATAATAAAACATAATTAAAAATGAAAGGGTTTGATTTTATGGATATAGCAGCAATGTCAATAGGAATGCATCAAGCATCATTACAAAATGCAGTTTCAATATCTCTTATGAAAATGTCAATGGATAATCAGGTTCAATCTGCATCGCAAATGACAAATATGATGAGCAATATGGCTGTAGATACAAGCAAAGGAACTAATATAGACATAAAAGAATAAGAGTGGCTATAGTTTATAATTAATAAAAAGGAGGTTTTATTAGTGAGGCTTACTCATAACATGTATTCTTTAAGTATATATAAAACATACAAAGGAAGAATCAAAGATGAATCTAAAGCATTAAATAATATAAGCACCGGAACTATATTAAACTCTGCTAAGGATAATCCGGCAAGGATAGGAAAGAATGAAACTCTAAAAATACAAATAATGACTAATGATGCTGCAAGTAAGGATATTCAAGATACAAATTCTATGCTTCATAGCAAGTTCGTCGGTATCTTCCCTCCTCACTGGGGTGACAGGCACTTGTAAAAAAGTGTAAAAGTATAGGCGTTAGAAAAGTAAAACCTGTCAATAATTATAGATGATAAAAATTGACAGGAGAAAACTTGTAATGGGAAGAAAAAAATTAGAATGGTATCCAGGAGCGATGTATCATGTAACAGCTCGAGGTAACCGTAGAAGTGACATATTTAAAGAAGAAATTGATTTTGAATTCTACTTAAAATGTATGGAAGAGGCACTAAGTTATTATAAAGATTGTTATAGAATTATAAGTTATTGTTTGATGACAAATCATGT
>Ga0183101_1000842_pt2 | contig 32474 bp, 36 predicted proteins | sample Biomet3_FD_127790 | JGI IMG/M metagenome (GOLD analysis project Ga0183101, IMG submission 127790) | Microbial communities from bioreactor (seeded with sewage sludge) at LBNL, California, USA - Biofuel metagenome 3 | ecosystem: Engineered > Bioreactor > Anaerobic > Unclassified ...
GCTCCACCAATACTAAGTTTTTTAAGAAACGTGGATTTGCAGGGAAAGACTATTATTCCTTTTTGCACTCATGGTGGGGGAGGTTTTGGGCAAATTCAAATCAATATTGCAAAAGAATGCCAGAAATCAACAATCCTTCCTGGTTTTGAATCTATGAGTAATTTTAGTGAACAGCAGGTTAAAAACTGGATTGAGCAAATTGGTTTATAGGATAGAGAAAATTTGTAATTATTTAAATATCTGTATGAGATAGAGTGTTGATGCAATGGAAGAAAAGAATCCTTTTAACAATTTCATAATATTTCATTGGTAAAATGTATCACAAATTATTTGTATCAGTAAAAATTATATATATTGAAAAAATAATTCTTCATCATAATTCTAAAAATATTGCAAGAATTTTATCCGTAATTGTGAATTGTGAAATGTAAATTGTAAATTGTGAATTGCAACATATATATTAATAAATAAAAGCTTAGAAATAATCTTGACCCTCACCTTACAGGAGGTCTTATTATTATAAAAGAGGTGAAGAATTATGCTATACACGGTTAAGGAAGTTGCAAAATTTACAGGAGTCACTGTAAAAACACTACATCATTATCATAAAATAGGATTACTATTTCCACATGAGGTAAATGAAGCCGGCTACCGTCTTTATGGTGAAAAAGAACTTGAGCGACTTCAGCAAATATTATTTTATCGTGAGCTTGATTTTTCTCTTAGTGATATTAAAAAAGCACTTGAGGATGAGCCGAATCGGTTAGAGTGTTTAGTTAAACAACAGGAACTGCTAATTGCGCGCAAGCATAGGACTGATCGTTTGCTAAAGACTATAAATGAATCAATTGTCCTTGGTAAGAGAGGAGAAATTATGGATAAGTCAGCAATGTTTAAGGGATTCAACAAAGAGGAATGGAAGGATGCACTTTCAAATCAGAAAAACTACCTTAAAGGTAAGTATGGATATGATATGCCTGGGGTAGATGAAGCTCAAGTTAATAATATGAATGAGGCAGCTATGGAAGCACAGCAGTTTATGAATTATATAAAAGATGCTCTGAAAAATGGTGTAAAGGCTAATGATAAAAGCGTACAGGAAACATTAAAAAGTCATATTAAATTTTTAAATGATCATGGTCATAGGGTGGATGCAAAATCATTTGTAGCTCAAACAAAGTTCTTTTTAGATGATGATTTTCATAGGAGCATACTTGAAAATCAATTAACTGGACTTTCTTACTACCTTTATACAGCAGCAGAAATGTATGCTTCTTTAAATTAGTAAATACTTATAGGTAGTATATTTAAAGCAACAAAAATATTTTATGGTAGGTGAATTTATTTAGAATAGAATTTTATAAAACTATTATATTCTAATATGGTTTACCATAAATATTGTTCAGAATATATATTCTGAACAATATCTATTCTGAAGAATATTACCATATATATTCTTCAGAATATGCTTAAATAATGAGGGTTTGAAGGCTATACCTTCATAGTGTTTTTATTTCAATTGTATAATTAGCCATAAATCTAATGGTATAAAAAATAATTCGACCTATAAGCCATACTGTTAAAAATTAATTACTGAGAATTTAAAAGATGATTATTTGTTACACTAATAAAACTTTTAAGTAAAGGATTGATTTTTAAATTCTTGTTGACTACAAATTTAATTTCTAATTCAGAAAAGTCATCTTTTAAATCATAAATGAAAAAATTATGATTTTTAGGCAAAATACTTTTTGGTAAAAGTGATATGCCAAGACCTTCATCTATGCCCCGAAGTATAGATTCTAGTGAATCAAATTCAATAATAGCAGCAGCCTTAGAGTTGTTATAACTCAACCATTTTTGTAAGAGCTTACGATAAGGGCAATCAGCATCTGAATTTACTATTATAGGAGTTTGTAAATCATTAATAGAATCAATGCTTATAGAAGATACTAATGCAAGTTTTTCTTTAAAGGTAATAACTTTTTTTATTTTTGAGGATGTAATTTCATCAGATATAAAAGCCCCATCTAGTTCATTCTTTAAAATCATATCTAGAAGATTTTTCTGAGTTTCTGTTTTTAAGGTTAAAGATACTTCAGGATTCTTCTCATGGAATAAATAAAATAATTTAGGTAAAACAGATGCAGAAATAGTCTGAGTAGCACCTATTTTAATAGTAGAAGAAATTTTAGGAGTAAGAAACTCATCATTAACTTCATCAATTAATTCAAGAATTTTATCTGCATACTTAAGCAATTTTTCTCCATTAGGTGTAATTACAGTTCCTTTATTGTTTCTTATAAATAAAGTAGTGTTTAATTTATTCTCCAGTAATTTAATTCGCATAGTTATATTTGATTGAGCATAACCAAGTCTTAAAGCAGCTTTTGATATAGATTTTTCATAAGCAACTATCTGAAATATTCTTAGATCATTAATTTCCATAGTATAGAAACCTTTCGTTAAAATTAATTTACATTTGCCATCACTATTAGTGATATTAAAGATTATTTATAAGTATTATACAATTTTTATAATGGGAGTTAAACTGTAAGTGTGAAAGGAAAGGCACGAGTTGAGCAATAATTTCATTTATGAATCAAAAATAAAGTTGGAACTAAAATTAAAAGGGAGGATAAAAAGAAATGATAGCAACTCAATATAAGATTATATTACCTAGCGATTATGATATGAGCATAATAAAGGATAGAGTAAAAAACAACGGATATAAAACAGATGGATTTGAAGATTTAAAGTTTAAATTATATCTAACAACAGAAAAAGGAAAAAATCAGAATTTGCAAAATAGCTATTGTCCTTTATATGTTTGGAAAGATAGTAATGGGTTAAATAAATTTTTGTTTAATGGTTTTTATGACAATATAATAACTTCTTTTGGATGGCAGAAAGTAAATGTAGGAATACCACTAATTGATACAACAACATATAAAATTAAAGATAGTAAATATGTATTTGAGATAGAAAGAGAAATAAAACCTCAGGGAAGTCTTAATAATTTTAAAGATGGAATAGAAAAAAATATTCCAAGGATTAAAGAAAGTGAATTCATAGTTATTTACAATCCTGATAAATGGAAATATCATGTGTTTTTTTTCATAGATGATTTAAGCAAGATAAAATCAGTAGAAGGAACAACTTATGATATACTTCACATATCACAAGAAAAAATATAGATGCAAATTCGTTTAGAACAATCTGGTGAAAATCTTCTTTTTTCAATAATGTGTATGGGTATATGAAAATCATGTTTTAACATAAATCTTTACTTTTGATCTAGGCTAGTATAAATTTTTTCGATTTTTAAAGTCATTTATATCAATGGTTACGAGGATACTAGATTGTAAAAGCATGATTAAGAATGAGCATGACGTAGCCATTTTATTTTGAATAAATTCATTGTTTTAGAACAAGTGTTCTGATAAAATATGTTTATAGTTCACTTTATAATTAAGAAAGTTAATAAACTCTAAGATTAGAAAATAAAGGACTGATTTTTATGAAAAAAGATGAAGAAAATCTAGAATACTTTGCTAAGAATAATAAGAAAATGGATGATAGAGACATCCTACCATCAATAGAATTTCTCGAAAATATAGCCTTGGAGTACAACAGTGATGGCACCGAGAGAAATTTTGCTGAAAAGCTGGAAGCATGCAGACATGAGAAATACAGATCTGCTGATGCATCAGCCCTTACAGGAGAAAGTGTGGGTATTGATTCTGAAAAATTAGATAGAGTTCCAGAAGGCAGGTTCAATACAGAGGTTGACGGTGCTTATTTTGAATGCTTTTATCAAGCAAGCGAATACGACTATCTTTACGTTGTGCTCGATACCATGCGCGATGACAAGACAATTGCAAAAGGTCCACTTCCACGTTTTCATAAGTGGTCATGGTCTACGTTTCTGAAAGGACATTTATTAAGTATTGAAGATCCGATGTACTTTGAATCCGATATTTCTGTTGGATGGTTTTATGGGACGAAAGAACGAGATTACCGTGACGCTACGGCAAAACTTGTCATGAGAGTGGCAAGACTCTTAGGCATCCCTAATGAGCATATCATTTTTTATTCAGTTTCATCAGGAGGAACATCTGGTTTATTTACGGCTGAAAAAATCTCTGGCAGCGTTGCAATAGCATCGAATCCACAACTTGATCTTACGCGTTTTCTTCCAAGTGCACTTGCTAATTTTAAAGAATGTACTGGCATTGATCTTGCCTATGAAAAGGAATATGGAGATGCAGGGCGTGTGGATTTTACTCATGTTTTATCTAGAAATAGCCTTTCTAAATACTTAGTTATTATAAATTGTCGCTCAAAGATAGACTTTAATGATCAGCTCATTCCATTCTGCAATGAACTTGGTATAACTCCTCGTTATGGTCTGCAAAAGGTAGGAAACTTAATTATATGGGTAATAGATGCCCCAGGTCCGCATCCGCATCTATATTATGAAAGTAAGACCATGTATTTTGCCATTGATTTCCTTGCAAAAACATTAGCAGAAGGTGGCGATATAGATAGGCTTAAATCACTATATATAATGTTCAGCGAGTTCTGGCATGAGAAGGCAGGGCTGATTGCGGGAGATCCTGAATGTTTAGATGATGCTGATCCAGTAGGAAAGTCGTTTGCTGAACAATTGAAAAGATAATAGTTGTTAAATTAAATAAACTACAGGTCTAAATATCCCAAATTCATTATTAATGATGAATTTGGGATATTTTTTGTTTAATAAATACTATAGATAACCCAACTATAATCTATACTTATGCGTATAACTCACCGAAATGAATGATATACTTTTATTCCAGTTTCTAGGTAATTATGATGGGTGATTCTAAGGCTATAAAGTTGCACCCAAAGTGCTAGCCTCAAAGAACAAGCTTTGAACTAGCACATTTGGAACAACTTATAGCCAAAGAATCACATCCATCAAAATTACCAATGAAACATTCCACAAAAGTATATCACTCATTTCTGGTTGGAAGGTATTTCATAGTTTAAGTATAGTTTATGATTATGATATCTATATAGAGTTCTGCAATGAAATTTGAAATTATGTGGATATAAGCCGAATTGGATACGTATTTGTTCCATATGACCATGAAAATTTCGCTAGAATGTTCTATATAAAAAAGAATGAAGTTTTTGTATAAATTAGAAATATTTCTTTGAAAATTAAATATTAAATACTTACAAAATATACTATAATTAATAAAGGATGGCAAATGATTGCGCAATGTATTGTTGGAGGAAACAAGATGGAGTATATGGGAAATAGAGAATACTGGGATAATAAATTTGCTAATAGAAGTGGTAATCCACTAAATCCAGAAAAATCGGTAACTGAAAATATTACATATTTCAAAAAAGGATCTGTTCTTGATATAGCATGTGGAGATGGTAGAAATACTTTATTTTTACTTGAAAATGGATTCGAAGTAACAGGTGTTGATTTTAGTAGTAAAGCTCTTGATAGGCTTAAGACATTTGCTAAAAGAAATAATTATTTAGTTAATACAAAGCAAGTTGACTTAAGTATATCTAATTCTTTAAAGGATATTGGAATATTTGATAATATCTTAATCAATCATTACAGGTTAAGTAAGGAGCAGATTGGAGACTTAGAAAATCATATAACTGATAATGGTATTTTATTTGTTTGTGGTTTTGGGCATAAGCATAAGGTTGATTCTAAAATTAGAAAAGAGGATCTTATTCAGTCAGCAGATTTTGAAAATTTAAAGAAATCCTTTGAGTTAATTGAAAATATAGAGAGTGAAGATGATAGAGGCTTTTTTGTAACTTATATTTTCCGTAAAAGATCAGTGTAAGAAACAATATATAAATAGAACTAAATCATTATCTAACAAATCTGATACAGTAAATTAAGCAGATGTTTTCTGGAAAGTTGAATGATATATGTTTATATAATATTTTATATTTTGAATTTAAAAGAAAAATGTAAAAATAATATAGTTAATTTGTTTTAATTATCAGTAACTTGATAGCAATAATATTAAGATTATCCTTTGTAGAAAAGAGGTAACTATGACTGTTAAGAATTTTATAAGAAAAGATCCTGAAAAAGTATATATTATTATTGTTCTTTTAATTACATGGATTATTACAATTATGTTGTTTATTAATCCTACTATAGGTAAAAATGATTTTGCTTTGATCATGTTCATTCCTGCAATATTAGCTATTATCTTTAATAAGATTACAAATGATCATCAAGCAAATTTATTTAAAGACACAACTTTAAAATCAGTATTGTTTGGAATTTTTTACCCTATTGTTTTTATAGGTGTCTGCTCATTTATAGTTCAACTTACTGGTGTTGGAAACATCATTATAAACAAGGAATTCACATTCAAAAGTATTATAATTCTAATAGTGTCTGTAGTTGTCGGCTTATTCTTAGCCTTGGGAGAAGAATATGGATGGAGGGGATATCTACTTCCTAGATTAACAAAAGGGTATGGTAAAACGAAAGCAACTATAATTGTAGGTGTAGTATGGGGATTGTATCACATTCCTGCTGTTTTTCTTTTGGCAAAGGCAACTGGAATAGGTAATCCATTATTCCTATGTGTTATCCAAGCATTTGCTGCCTTTACATATAGTTTTCCTTCATCTTATTGTTACTATTCTTCAAGGAGTTTATTACCAGTACTATTTCTGCACTCGGTGTGGAATGTGGTTAATCCTTTGATGCTCGGTGATATTTATACAAACACATCTGGATTGATAGGTGGAGATATAATAAAAATAAATGGAGAAGGTGTACTTGGATGTATTTTAGGTGCAATGATGATTTTATATTTTGTAAAGCAATTTAGAAAAGAATATAAAGAGAAATATTAGTGGCATTTCAGCAAATGAAGCAGATGCAAAAGCTATAGATACAATTCAAAAAACAGGTAATTGGGGATATATTGAAAAATACATACCACATATGTCTGCTGATGGGATTAAATAGGTTGTAGATATATATAATTCTAAACATTCAAACCCATCTGAACATAAAAACGCATCAGATTATATAAAGAACTAAATTTAATTGGGGAAATAACCCGAAAGGGGGAAATGCAATTAAGAGGAAATATTTAACTATAATAAGTATAATAGCTGTTCTAACTGGTATAGCATATATATTATTTCCAGAGAAATATCTTTTCGTAAAAAGTACGAATTTGAAAGATGATAGTTTGGCTGGAGTTTGCTTAATGGAACAAGTTGATATACAGGCTTTAGAAGAGAAATTTGGAATATTGACAAATGATAATATTAATAAAAATGGATTAAGAGGTTTAGAATTTGATAATTATCCGTATTATGCATATTTCCAAATAGATAAAGATAATGAAGTTGCTTGGATATCAGTTGGATATCCTAATAAGTCAGATGATACAAAATTTGTAACAAGTAGAGGCATAGGCTCAGAGTCTAAATTTTCAGATGTATTAAAGGCTTATGGTGATAATTATGCAAAAAAAACTTATTCAGATTTTATGGGTAGCGGTGATGGATATGATGTCACATATATTGATAAGGAGCAAAAGACTTCAATTGAATTTGAGTTTAATGAAAGTCATCCTTATTCAAATAAAAAGGAAGAATTTCTTCACTATATTACTCTAAAAAAACTTATGAATTAATGGGATAAGAAATACGTTTCAATGGAAAAAGGAACAATGAGGTGATATATGAGTGCTATATGATAATATGTATATAAAGGAAATACGTCTCAAGAAAGAAATTCATAAAGATGATAGCTATATTAAAGAGTTACCTGTAGTTAATAACTTAACCAGCTTAGACATATCAAGAAATGTAACATTTTTTGTTGGTGAAAATGGTAGCGGGAAATCAACATTATTGGAAGCTATTGCTGTTAATAGTGGATTTAATGCAGAAGGAGGAACTAAAAACTTTTGTTTTTCATCAAGAGAAACACATTCAGATTTATATAAATATATTACTGTAGTTAAAGGTGTGCAGAGGCCTCGCGATGGTTTCTTTCTAAGGGCGGAAAGTTTTTATAATGTAGCTACAGAAATAGAGAAACTTGATTTAGAAAGCTCTGGGGGAGTTCCTGTTATAAAGAGTTATGGGGGTACATCATTACATAAGATGTCACATGGTGAAAGCTTCATTACACTAATGACAAATCGTTTTAGTGGAAATGGATTATATATCTTGGATGAACCAGAAGCTGCATTATCACCTCTAAAACAAATGGCTATGCTTACTATTATTAATGAACTAGTAAAGAAAAGATCACAATTTATTATTGCAACTCATTCACCAATATTAATGGCATACCCAGGTGCAGATATATTTGTTATTGATGATGATGGAATTACGAAAACTCCTTATAAAAAGACTGATAACTATATGATAACAAGAAAGTTTTTAGAAAATCCTGAAAAGATGATGGGTTATTTATTTGAATAGATTACATAGTAAAAATAAATAGCGTATTAGTAATATAAATTAGGGGGATGGGAAAGATGGATAAACAATATTTTATAAAAACCGCAGAGGACTTTGTTGAGAATTCACAAGATAACTATATAACAAAGGAAATAGCTATTTCAGAAAATGTTGTAGGAATGAAAATTTTTGATGCTCCAATTCTGGCATTTGGTTCTGTTGATGATGAGTACTTTACATTATTGAAACAACCATCAGCAATTGGAAAACACTTCATGCTTCCAAAAGAGTGGTTACCACAATCAAAAACTGTGATATCATTTTTCTTACCATTTAGCGAAGCGGTTAAAAAAGGAAATAGAAGGAACATGTCATGGCCTTCTGAAGAATGGCTTCATGGACGTATTGAAGGTCAGAGTTTATTAAATAAGTTGTGTATGCATTTAAAGTCTGAGTTGATTAATGCAGGATATAACAGTGTCGTACCTACTTTAGATGAAAGATTCTGGTCAAATGCTAATCATCCAAATCATGAAGAAAAATTTACAAGCAACTGGTCTGAAAGACATGCTGCTTTTGTATGCGGACTTGGAACATTCGGACTTTCTAAAGGTCTTATAACAAAGAAAGGTATATCAGGAAGACTTGGCAGCATTATCACAGAATTATACTTATCACCTGATAAGAGAGAATACGAAAATATATATGAGTACTGTTCAATGTGTGGTAAATGCGTAAAAAATTGTCCAGCTAATGCAATATCCATAGAAAATGGGAAGAATCATATTATATGTTCTGAATTTTTGGACAAAACAATGGAAAAACATAAGCCAAGATATGGCTGTGGAAAGTGTCAGATAGATGTACCTTGTGAATCTAGAATACCTAAACAGCATAATGTAAAATGAATATTATAGTTATATTAATTTTTGGCAGGAGCAACGTTACAATTAATTTGCTTTGATGATTTTATTCCATCTATATGTTTTCCTGAATTTTTAAATTACCTTAATATGTATTCAGTTATTTACTGGGAAATACAATTAATAGTTTTACTATATATTATCTTTAATTTCTAGCTATGAGTACTCTGGAATTTGAATATTGATCGATGACAAGCTACTTGTATCAAGATATTTAAAGCAAGTTCCAATTGCTGGAGTTGGTGTGTATAAACAGATAGGAGATTTACGGTCAAATTCAGCTCTTTGGGCTTCAACACAGAACTTTGATACATTAGGTTCTGGGGTTGCATTGAGGAATGAAACAAGCGAAAGTTTTGAAGGAAATTATAAGGTTAGGTACTTTATAAAAGAATATTAATCTCCTTTTTTTGATCTAAAAATTATAAGAAAGGATCAAAGTGATGATTTATATGACTTAAGTTGGTCCGTAAATAATCAAGTTCAATTACATGGAATTGGTACAACTCATGATAGACAGATGCTTTTGGCATATGGTGAAATAAATTTTGAATATGAAGTAGTTATTTTAAATATCGATAATCAAGGTAAATTAAGTGGAAAATGTGCTTCTGTAAGAAATAGTAGTGTTAATGAAGAAATATATATTAGATAATATGCCAAAATATTATTATTTAGGAGGTTAAATTTACATATTTCTTTATGCACAATATGTAGAATTGACATAGTAAAAAGTGGGTACCAATCTTTAATTCAGTATTATACATAATATGAAATATGTTATAACTTATTTGTGAAAAAACATGAATATTTATGTAGCCTTGTCATTAAATTCAGGAAGGAATATTTAGAATGAAAAAAATTACTAATATTATGTTAACTTGTATGATATGCATGCAGATGATTGGGTGTAATAATCAAAATGCAAATCTAAATGATAAATTAGTTGATAATAAAGAGAGTTTAACAAATTCGTCTACTAGTGACAATTTTACAATAAAAGCTGTTGACTATAGCGAAGCCTTTAGTGGTATTCAAGGGTGTGCGATATTTTTAAATGATAATAAAAAAGAATATCAAATTTATAATGAAGAAGCATGTGAAAAAGAGGTATCACCATGTTCAACATTTAAGATAATTTCAACATTAATCGGTCTTAAGAAAGGTATACTAACTTCTGCTGAAACAAAAATGAATTATAATGGAACTAAATATCCTATAGATGATTGGAATAGAGATTTGAACCTAAAAGAGGCTTTTCAAGCATCCTGTATTTGGTATTTTAGATCTGTTATAGATAAAGTTGGCCAAGATAGCATGCAAGAAGAAATTAATAAAATTCATTATGGAAACTGTGATATAAGTGAATGGAAAGGTAGAAGTATTAATTCCTTTCCAGAATTAAATGGTTTTTGGTTAGAGTCTTCCTTGAAAATTTCACCTAAAGAACAAGTAAAGATTTTATCAAATATTTTTGATGGCAAAACTGATTTTTCTAACGAAAATATTGAAATACTTAAAGAAATAATGTTAGTAGATAAAATTAATAATGTTTTTGTATATGGTAAAACGGGTACAGGAGGCGAAGATAATGCCTGGTTTGTTGGAATGATTGAAAAGGGAGATGAAAAGTATTCATTTGCAGTTCATTTAAATAAAGGTAAGGGAAATGAAATTTCAGGACAAAAGGCAAAAGAAATTGCATTTAAGATTATAAACCAATATTACAAATAAGTATAAGTTTTATAAGATGAAAATGAATAGCAGATTTAGTATAAAAGTAATCAAGAGCAAAAGCGTAGTATGTAATTTTATTATACAATTTTAAAATTTTACGTAGTAAATTACAGTGATATTTTTTGAAAATTAAGTAATACTACCTTTACAAAATATATTACAATCAGTGAAGAATTAGGGATTTGAGCAGGATTTTTAGCCAAGAGTGAATTTTCACTTATAATATATATGAATAAAGAAAGGTGTGAATACTATAAATAACTTTTTTAAGCCAATGCTAACTTGTATAAGTAAAGTAAGTCTATTTATAGGAAACTTATTAATGAGTATAATCGTCTTTTTCTATATGTCTTTTTTGCATGACTTAAGTCAATTATCGGCAGGGGTTTCACTATGGCATAGTACTGTTTTAGAGATGAGTACACTAGCGATTATTAGTTTTATTGGAACTATATTAGGTTTTATCACAAAACGCAATCACATGAAAAAGATTTGTACGTGTACAATTTTGGGATATTTATTATCAATTCTATCTACAAATGCCTATTACCATAAAAGAATCTACTTTAACTTTCCAATGCAAATGCCGGTAGGATTTATTTGTATAATTCCATTTATTATTTCTTTTCATTATATTTTAGATAGAAAGACATTTTAAAATAATAAAAACTTTTTAAGGTTATTTATTACAGGAATGCTTGGCTTTGAACTAATAATGTTAAAATAATAGTATGGAATATTAAAAGCATAATTCTAGTTCAAAATAATTAATTCACTGACAATGGTGAGCGAGTAAGACAAGCTAACCGCACAATTAATAATAGTAATTCATTGGAGAGTGATAATACATGAAAAGTAATAAGATGTTTCGAATAATATATTCTCTAACTATATTCGTGTTATTTTTTTTAACTTTCTATATAGGATTTGAAATTATCAAATTGAAACACAATATAACTAGTTATATTATATTAGTAATTATAAGTGGCTGTTTGTTACAGCTATGTGTAAAAATATTTAGTAGAAGAAATAAATAATACATTTTTTGAATTTTGGACAAACAAAAAATACATTTACAGTATATGCTATAATAGAAATATAGAGGGGAAATAACTTGGTTGCAATTTATATGGTAAGGGGAATGATCTTTATGAATAGCTTATTTTTAGGATTTGTAGCTTGCTTTGTAGCATATTTTATAACGGACTTTTTTTGTCAAAAATTAGGTATAGAGAGATTAATAAATAGTAAAAGACATATGAGAATTAGCTTATTTCTAATTGCTGCAGTATTTAATATTATTGGCACATTAATTATTGAGAACTTTTCTTCAAGAGAATATCACTTTTTGCTTAAATCTTTTTTGGCTGGAGCAACTTTCTACTTTATTGTTTTTATATTGCCATTTAATAATAAAAAGATTAAGTAATAATATATTTACGATAACTATGAGGATAAAATCCAATATAGTGAAATAATTAAAGCTTAGTTTTATACAATAAATAAGCATAGAATTATTTTAGAAGTGAGATGTTCCTTTTAATGTAAACAGATTAAAATTAAAGATCTGTCCACATTAAAGGGAGTATTTTTGTGCCTAAAATACTAATAAACATTAGAAGAGTATATATCATATTTAAAATAAATAATGACAAAAAATGATATAATTTGAAAATCTAATAATAAAATTATTACAAATTATGCTATAATTGATTCATAATAGAAATTGAGTTTAAATTTACAGGAGAATGCAAGAGGAGAGCTTTTTTATGAATATAGTAAGTCTAGGCGTTACGATATAAAATGAAAACAATTACTTATAGAACTTTTTCATATACTTATTATGAATTCTATTGACTAACGGAACTACAGTATTTGTTGTATTTAATGACAATAAATTATAATGATCTGTATTAAAATCAAAGAACGGTCAATAAAATTGTATATATAAGTTAGATTCAAATTAACTGATTAATTAGTACAAGCTGTTGATTTTAGCATATATGAAGATAATAAATATATAATTTATAACAATTTACAGTAATTTTTAAAGTTAATAATTAATATAATCAAGAGTAATAATTTTGAAATTGAAAAGTATTATGGTGAAAAGATATCTGAATTTAAGTGAATTGAATACTCAATAGACTTTTTAAAATTAAGGAAAATTATAGTTAATTTATAGTATATAAACTAACTATATCAAAAATAAATTATAATAAAGAGAGGAAAAGAGATGAAAGTAAAGAAGATTATTTTATCAAGTTTAATATTATTATTACTAATGACAATTGGGGTGTATGCAGCAGGTAAGCATATAGTAGATGATGCCAAAGTTCTAAAACAAGATACTATTAATACTGTTGAAGAAAACTTAGCCAAAATAGAAAAGAATACAGATGTAATAGTTAAATTTGATGTAGTCAAAACATTGAATGGAAAAAGTATTGATGATTACTCGAAAGAATATGCAAAGAGCAATATAAGTGGAGAGCAATACATTTTATTTGTAACATCAATAGGTGATAAGAAAAATAAAATTTTAGTTGGCGATAAGGCAGATGACATTTTGTCTCAATCAGATATATCCAATATTGTTGCATTACCAAATTCAGACTTTAAAGCTAACAATTTTGATAGTGGAATTATGAAAGTTGGAAAGGCACTCGATGAAAAAGTTACAACTAAGGCAGTTAATACTGGCAAAGCTGAAGTGGTAAAGGATGGTTATTCAAAAACTGTATCCCATAAAACAAATTATTTTGGGGTATTTGTTATTATAATAGTTATTATATTAATTGCAATAATATTATTTAAAGTCATAAAAAATAAAATGAATAAAGATTATGAAGAAAGAAAAAGGAAATTCGCTGAGGAAAATAATTTAGAATCATATTTAGATTCTGATGATAACTCATTTCATTCAGGCAATATAAGTAAAAGTGAAACAAAACAAAATTATTCAAGTCATGGAAATGACTCGGATTATAGAAACAATAATGAGTCTTCTTCTAATTTTAATAACAATAATTCAGCTTTTAATAATAACTCAACAAGGACATCAGATAATGCATCAAACAATTATGATACATATCCTTCAGGTAGCCATGTAAATAATACTACTATAATAAATAACAACAATAGTAATAATGATTTTCTAGAAGGTATGATCGTAGGTGAAATGGTATCTGAATCTTCACGTAACCATCATGAACATTATGATGAGCATTATCATGAAGAACATGGATATAGAGATGATAACGAACATTATAGGGAAACTTCATCATATAATTCTAATAGCTTGGATAACAACAGTTCTAAGGAGTCTAACTCATCATCAGATTCAAGTAGCGATTCAGTATATTTATCTGGTAATTGGGATTCAGATAATAGTACAAGCAGTTGGGACTCAGATGGCGACTCAAGTTCAAGCTCAGAAGAATCATCATCTAGTTGGGGATCAGATGACGATTCAAGTTCAGATTCAGATAGTTCATCATCTAGTTGGGATTCAGATAGCGACTCGAGTTCAAGTTCAGATGACTCATCATCTAGCTCAGATTCTGGATCTAGTGATTGGTAAAATAAGATGGACAAAACCAATTTATTATTAAGTAAATTTAAAGCAAAAGTAACTAATGGAATTACATCATATAAAAATTGAATGAGGTGATATCAGTAGAATATGCTATGGATGCAGAATTTACTGATAAGTAATTACACAAAGAGTTAATTTAACATTTGTATTGTGCTAAAATTAATTTACAATTTTCAGATTACAAATTATAATTTAATTATATATTTAAGTTTTCTAGGGTTCCGCAGTTTGTAACTGGCAGGTCCGAGAGAAAACGCATAGTTTATACTATGTTCACGGAAGGATAAAAGCCAAGGAGATATTTTACAATATCTCCTTGGCTTTTTTTAGTGTGCCCAGCATGGGCACGTACTAATCGGTGAAAGTCCGTAATGGGGGCTGATAGTGCCAACCATTTAGCTAAAGGCAAGGGTGTCCATCGTGAGGTGGAATCTGAAGGAAGCCAAAAGCAAAACCTTGGTCTGAGGTACACGAATCACATATGAGGCTCAAAGCTATGGGCAAACTTGCTAGACAAAGTAAAGCCCCATAACTATCCGAAATAGCTAGAGTAAATGTGGCAGATAGATGAGGTGAAAGTGCATGCTCTTACCTGGGGAGGTCTGATAGATGCGTACCAAATGGATTAAATTTCTAGGATACAACCTATATAGTGATATATAGCTGAACTATCAGAAGTCAGCAGAAGTCATAGTAACTCCGCTAATCGCGATAGCGGATGAAGGACTGAACGTTAGGAGGTTTACAACTTTGGATAAATCAAAGAAATTGCAAAGAAAGCAGAAAACTCAATATAGAGACCAATTGATGGAAGTAGAAGTGGAACTTCAAGGTAAATCAAAGGTGCCGAGTAATTCTATGGTTTTACCAAATAGAGAAAGCGTAAACGGTGGAGCATTTGATAATAGTAGATTACTTGAAGAAGTTCTAGAAAGAAATAATATGATTTTAGCGCTTAAAAGAGTAATTAGCAATAAAGGGAGCCACGGTGTAGATGGAATGAAGACCGATGAACTTCGTGAGCATATCAACAAACACTGGGAAACAATTAAAGCTAAACTACTAGAAAATAAGTATAATCCGTCACCTGTAAGGAGAAAAGAAATATCCAAACCAGATGGTGGAGTTAGACTTTTAGGGATACCAACTGTACAAGATAGATTGATTCAACAGGCTATTGCTCAAGTATTATCTAAAATATATGAACCATTATTTTCAGAGAATAGTTTCGGATTCCGTCCTCGTAGAGGAGCAAAGGATGCTATAACGAAATCAAAACAATATATAAATCAAGGCAATAGATGGGTTGTAGATATGGATTTAGAGAAATTCTTTGATAAAGTTAATCATGATATTCTCATGAGTAAACTTGAAAATAAAATACAAGACAAAAGATTGTTATCATTAATAAGAAAGTATCTTAAAAGCGGAATTCTTATTAACGGCATCTCGATAACGAGTGAAGAAGGAACACCACAGGGTGGTCCATTAAGTCCATTATTAGCAAACATAATTCTAGACGAACTGGATAAAGAACTTGAAAAACGAGGTCATAAATTTTGCAGATATGCAGATGATGATAATGTATATGTCAAAAGTAAAAGAGCAGGTCTTAGAGTAATGAAATCTATGACAAATATAATTGAAAATAAATTAAAACTTAAAGTAAATAAGGATAAAAGTGCAGTGGACTTTGTATCTAAAAGAAAATTCTTGGGATTTTCTTTTTACTTTTCGAAAAGCGGAGCAGAAATAAGAATCCATGAGAAATCTATAAAGAGATTTAAGGAAAAGATTAAATTCTATACTAACAGAAACAAAGGAAGTAGTATGGAATATAGGCTACTAAAATTAAATCAAATCACAAGAGGATGGATTAATTATTATGGAATTGCTAACGCACGCGGAAAGCTAATTGAACTAGACCAATGGATTAGAAGAAGATTGAGAGCTTGCATATGGAAACAATGGAAGAAGATTAGCACTAAACAAAGAAATCTAGCTAAATTAGGAATTAATAAATACAAAGCATGGGAATATGCAAATACAAGAAAAGGCTATTGGAGAATTTCCAACAGCCCAATTTTGAGCAAGTCTTTAAATAATAAATACCTAGAATCTCTAGGATTTATTAGTCTAACACAAACATATCAAATGATACATTAAATTCTGATGAACCGCCGTATACCGAACGGTACGTACGGTGGTGTGAGAGGTCGGAAAACAAAATAATTGTTTTCCTCCTACTCGATTTTTTAAATATTATAGGGGGAGTGAAATTTATGACATGGTTAATGTTAATTTTTGCAGGTTTATTTGAAACGGGAGGGGCTATAGGTTTAAAGTATTCAGAAGGATTTACAAGGCTTATACCAAGTGTATTTACGATAATTGGTATGATAGCAAGTTTCTATTTTTTATCGTTGGCATTAAAGGGTCTTCCTTTAGGCACTGCATACGCAATTTGGACTGGAATTGGTACAGTTGGAACTGTAGCTTTAGGAATGATACTATTTAAAGAACCTGTTGAGATAATTAGACTAATTTGTATTGGATTTATAGTGATTGGGATAGTTGGATTAAAGATTGTATCTTCACATTAACTAATCATTTTATAGTAATATATATATAGGATTATTGAAGAAACCAATAAAAAAAGTCTTGTAAAAATTGAACAATATGATATTTACGGAGTGATATAATAAGTAAAATATAATATAAATTTTGTTAAAAAGAGGAGAAAATTTATGATATGAATATAAGGATATATAAAACTGGTGACTGTGAAGAAATAATTAAATTATTTTATGAAACAGTACATTCTATAAATGTGAGGGATTATACAAAATCTCAACTTGATGCTTGGGCGCCAAAGAAAATTAATATAGCTAAATGGAATAAATCGTTTTCTAAAGATTATACTATTGTGGCTGAAGATATTGGTAGTATAGTAGGGTTTGGTAACTTAGATCATACTGGATATTTTGACAAACTTTTTGTCCACAAAGATTACCAAGGTGAAGGAATAGCGACAATGATTGCTAGTGAGTTAGAAAAATATTCACAAGAAAATAATATTAAAGTTATAACAGTGGAAGCATCTATAACAGCAAAGCCTTTTTTTGAAAAACGTGGCTATCATATAGTGAGGCAGCAAGAAGTTGAAAGAAAGGGGCAATTATTAACTAATTTTGTAATGAAAAAATTATTGTAAGTATTTATACTTACCTTATTGTTCAAAGAGAATTTGCGGTATATTTTATAGCTAAAATAACGTGTAATTTTAGAAAATTGAGCGTTAAAGTAAATTAAAAAGGCACTGCAGAAGTGCCTTTTAAGAAAAAGTCAAAAGAATATTATTATATATTATAAATTTATAATCATATTTAAGAGGGGCTATAGGAATTTCAGTGGAGTTAGCGGGTATTCGAATAAGTTGTTGTATTTTTCTATCAGCATCGACAACTATTAATAGCCCTTCAACATAAGGCTCATGATTCTGGACTTTATAGCTAACATTTTCTCTTAAATTCAGATCTTTCATGGCATAAAAGCCCTGGGAATACGTTTTTAACTGAGCGGTAATTGTTATTGTATTAAAGGTAAATAATAGGAGTAAAAAGATAGAAAGAGTATATATGAATTTTTTCATTTGATAAGCCTTCTTTCATAATTTTAAGGTATATACTATATAACTAAAATTATTATGTGAGGATGTAATAAAAATATTCATTAAAAGTTATGCTCTAAAAGTGAGAAGCCAAGTTTTATATTTGGGTTCTTAAGTTTAGAGCATTTTATATTGCGATGGAGGAATTTTACACATAAGCTTTTGAGTTTATTAAGTAGTCTATTTATAGTAGAGAGGGAATGTCGCAGATGCAAGCTATTTGATAAAAAATGTGCATGGTGTATTTACTACGCACTTTCCACATACTTCACTACCTATACTGTTTGGTTCATCACCAGATTCATCGGTGTAAGAACTTCCAAACTCTGTATATAATTCTGCATTTTTCATTAGTACCACATAGCATTTGTGTCTATCATATCCATCTAAAGTTAATGCACCTGATGGACAATGTTTTACACATACACCACAGCTTCCATTCTTTTTATACAAGCAAAGCTCTTCTTTTAAAGTCGAATCTGCTTTTACATCTAGATTTGTTACAATGGTGTTATACCTTCCGCAGCATCCAACACTAGTTATAAGCATATTATTGATACCAAAGGTTCCAAGACCAGCTGCTTTTGCAAAATGACGATGAGACCAATTGCTTTTTAATATCTTCTGGTCAAATGTAGAAGCTTCTGGCGAAATATCTGCATGATATCCAAGTTTCCGCAGTTCTGATATCATATATTCATTAAGCTTAACAAACATTGCATTAGTTTCTTCATAAGCTAATGCCCATTCGGGAGAGGAAACATCACCAGGAGTTCCATTGGTTTTAGCCAATTCTTTAGTGAATGGGACAAAGTATGCTATGACAATTGATGCATCGGAAAGTACATCGGTTGGTAATTTATGAGTTGGTGTAATAAGCCCCTTAAAATTTAAAATGTAAGGATCATTAGCATCAGCAAAACCTACTAAAGGATCACCCCATCTTGTTGAAATATTATCTTGCCTTTCATATTCTTTAATAAAGTTTTTTATCAATTTAGTGATTTTTTTTTTTCATAACTAAAGCAAATCCTCTCTTTATATAAGCTAATTCTTTTAATATTTATAATTTTAGGTAAGTTCATACAATAAGTACGGCTACTATTTTGGAAATCTATATAGATAAATCAATTCAGAATTAGGCTTATCAGATAAAGATATTTACAAAGTTATTAAAACTTTAAGTTTGTATCTTCACTAGAAATCATAAATATATTTGTGGAGAAAACATTTGAAAATGAGCTGTTAAAGGTTCTTAGCTGTAGGTTGTTCCATTTTAGCTTGTCAAACTGAAAGTTGGAGCATGCTAAAGTGGCTACAACCTGCTGCTTAGAACCTTCAGCAATATTTTCATAGCTTTTCGGAATCAAAATATTTATGATTTCGGTAAGTTATCACATAAGTCTAATTATAAATTTGTGTATCTATATTATATCGCTTCTGTTAGGTAAATCTTTGCTAAAATACAGTTGTTTTTTAGTCTATTTTTTGATGTTTCTTCTAAACTCAGCAGGTGATATTTTTTCTGAGTTTTTAAATACCTTGGTAAATGATGAATTGTGTTCATAGCCAACCATTTGAGAAATTTGCAAAACTGTTAAGTTTGTATTTAAAAGGAGTTCTTTTGCTCTTTTTACTCTTAAATTTTGTATGTATTCAGTAGGAGAAACGCTCATATTATTTTTAAACCATTCACTATAATAACTGACGTTGTAATGCTCTATATCTGCTAGCTTTTTTAAATCAATATCTTCGGTAAAATTATCATTAATATATTTAATGGAATTAGGTGAATTTCCAGTAGTAATAAAATTATAAAAGTAGAGGAATAAGTTATTTATAGAGCTAGATGTTTTGTGAACATCAGCTTCATTTAACAATAAATATCTTATTGCTTTCCATTTTTCATCAAACAAAATATCCTGTCCACCACACATTTTTTCCATGTCATATTTGTTGAGCATTTTATCAGGTATATCTAATACTAGGAATTCATTAGTATTATCAGCATTAAAAGTATGTTTGCAATCTGGAGGAAGAAAGAATAATGAATCATCTTTTAAATCTAATTTCTTATAATCAGTTTCTATAGAAAGGGCACCTTTAAGTGGCAAGATAAGTTGTCCATATTCATGAGCATGAGTATCACTTTTAAAACTATATATTCTACGCTCACATTTTATATTATTCAAGAGTATTACTCCTTTCTTTTATTATAATTTACGATTTATATATTAAATTTATTATATCATAAATATGGAGGTGCTATTTTAGATACCATAACAAAATAAGCTATCATGATGATAGCCATATAGTTATTATTTACATTATTTTGTCATGAAAAATATAGGTTTCGATTAAGTTTATACATTTTAGCTTTAATTGAGAGCTTGGCTTTATAGATTTTTAATGTAGATTTATTATATTGAACATATACACTAATATTTTTTTGATTTTTAATCATATGTTATTAAATTTCTTTTTTCTGTATTGAGAAGGAGTACACCCTAGTGTTTTATGAAATATTTCCGTAAAATAGCTTGAACCTGTAAATCCACATTGAAGTGCTATTTCAGTAACTGAAAGGGAAGAAATCTTTAGGAGTTCAATGCTCTTTTCTAGACGATATTCTGTTAAATAGGAAACAGGAGTCTTATTCAAAATAAGCTTGAAAATATCACAACAGCTACTACGACATACATTTCCAGCAGCGGCAATCTCATTTAAAGTGATTCTTTTTTGATAATTTTTCTGTATATATCCCGTCATATTATGCATAGCTTCAAGTTTTTTGTCATCAGCTGTTTCTTGAATGGAAATGCTATCTTTTATATTGTTATAAAGGCTGAAACATATTGTATTAAAAAGGCTCATGACATGTAATTCAAATCCATCCTTTTCTTCATTACATAACTCATAAACGTTTTTCAAAAGTTCAATCAAGTTTCTTTGCCAAGTGATTTCGGGATGCAATATAAAAAATGGATTGGATGTGTCTTCACATACTGGCAGTATATAAGTTTCCCTGATTCTTGTAATGCTAGAAATAATGGATGGTGGAAACAAAATACATATAAAACTACAATCAGAGCCATCAGCAGAATATCCATAATGCATCTGCTCAGAATTTATAAAAATTGCCTGCCCTTCTTGTAATTCATAGCTCTTACCATTTACAGAATAAGACATTTTACCATTTAAAAGTAAGATGAATTCCCAGTCAGTATGCCAATGGTTAGCAGCAGCCATAGCTGGATAATCTGAAAGCAAGGACTTTTTCGCACGAACAGGAAAATCTGCGAAGTTATAAGATACAACTTCTGAGTTATCATTTAATAGTGTCATCTTTAACATAGTTTCCCCTCCAAACGGTATGAATATCAATTAATATACTATTGTTATAAAAATATAGCTTATTCTTATATTTTTAGTAGTTGTTATGGAATATTATTATAATATAGACAGATTCATAAATCAATTTGAAAATAGCAAATATTCAAAAGGTTGAAAAAGAGAAATGAAAGCCAAAAGACTAAACTTAGATAAAGCAAATATAGTATTTATTGGGCTTGTTATAATAAATATATGTGCATCCTACCTTGTTGGCAGCACAGGAATTTATGCGGCTACAGCTTTTCGTGAATATGGCAGGATAGATTTGTTTAATGCTATGTTTGTAATAGAACCACTAGCAAGAAGTATATCATTACTTATTTCTGGTAGAGCAGGAGAATATTTTGGACGTAAACAATTGTACATATGGAGTGTAGGGGCGTTTGCTTTAAGCGTTGGAATTAGTGCAGCAGCATCAAGTGGGACTGTATTTCTTATTGCTAGAGGAGCTTCAGGTTTCTTTTGGGGACTATTTTTTGCAAATGTATTTACTATGATAAACGATATAGTATCTGAAGAAGAGTATCCAGTTAGGATTGGAATTATGCAGACAGTTTATTCATTGACGCTCATTTTGGGTCCAGTACTTTGTGGAATATTTACAGAGCGATGGAGTTGGAGAATATCCCTTGCTATACTGTTTCCTTTATTTATAATTGGAATGATATTTGTGGGATTTTTTATGCCAAGAAGTAAAACAAAAAATGGAATCATTATAAAAAGCAGCATAAAGGAATATGATAAAGGAGAAAATCTTCATATAAATAGAATCAATAAAGAAGAATTATTTATTGTAAAATTACTAAAACAAAAGGGATATCTAACAATTATTTTAATTACTTTTATAGCTACATGCATTTCATGTAGTGGTAATTACATACCACTTTATGCACAGACAGTATTAGGAGCAAACACTACCATTAGTGCTGTTGTCCTTGCGCCTTGTAATATTTTTGTTATGATATTATCAAGTGCCTCTGGCATATATATTTCAAAGAAAGGTTGTACAAAGACGATTTTTATATTGATGTCAGGCGCTACTTTAATAGGAACACTTATTTATGTATTAACCTTGTTTATATCAAGTTACCTTGTGATTATACTATCCACTGCAATAATTGGTATTGGAGTTGGAATACATCAAGTTGTTCCATTCGCATTTGCATAGAGGCATTTAGATGATAAACTAATTGCAGAAGGAATATCATTTATTAGCTTTGTACAAGGCATTGCAGGAGTTATTGCAGGAATGATATATTCAGCAACAATGAGAAGTGGAATAGCATTTTCATTGGCATTTACAGTTGTTTATAGTGTTTCTTTAATATTAATTGCTATATTTAAATACAAAGTACCTCAAGGTGAAGAATAAAAAAATATTCTTATAAGGTAGCATATATATTGCAATAATAAGTTTATATTTAAAGCTTTGATAAGCTGACAACTCAATTAGAACCACAATTTTGAAGCTTAATTATTATATATAAGTAATTGTAAATGTTTTAATAAATAATGTAAGGTGAATTTTTAGACAATCTATTTGGAGTGTGAAAGATAAGCATTTTATACTAATAAAGTTTTGCTGATGTTAGATATTAATAAAATAATTATATAGATAAAGAAAAGGGGAATAGAAAGATGAATCAAAAGGAAAGAATGCTAGCAGGATTACCATATAAAGCTTGGTTAGATGGACTTGGTGAAGAAAGAATGGAGAATAAGCTAAAAATACATGAATATAATTTACTTCGTCCAGATGAAATGAATAGAATGGAGGAACTTATTAAAGATATTTTAGGTAAGACTGGTGATAAAGTTTGTATAGAGCAGCCATTTCACTGCGATTATGGTAAAAATATTGAAGTAGGCAATAACTTTTTTGCTAATTATAACTGCACGATATTAGATGTAGGAAAGGTAATAATAGGTAAGAATGTTTTGTTTGCACCTAATGTATCAATTTATACTGCTGGGCATCCAATTCATCCAGAGTCAAGAAATTCAGGTTATGAGTATGGAATTGACGTTATAATTGGTGATAATGTGTGGGTAGGGGGAAGTGTTGTAATAAATCCAGGTGTTAAAATTGGAAATAATGTTGTAATTGGTTCTGGAAGTGTAGTGACTAAAGACATTCCAGATAATGTGATAGCAGTAGGAAATCCATGTAAGGTTGTACGCGAGATTACAGAAGAAGACCGCAAATATTATTATAAAAACAATGAGTTTGATGTTGATGATTACAACGTTTAATTGTATTTAATGGATCAGCGTAGAAATTTTAAGTTAATAATAAAGGAAGTGCAAGTATGAAAATAGAACATGTAGCTATATGGACTAGGGATATAGAAAAATTAAGAGACTTTTATATTACTTATTTTGAAGGAGTTGCTGGAGATAAATATATTAATCATAAAAAACAATTTGAATCATATTTTATTAACTTCGATTCAGGAGCAAGACTCGAAGTTATGCAGATGCCAACAATTCCTTCAAATTTAAATGATACTATTAATCAATATATTGGGTTAATTCATATTGCCATTTCTGTAGGCAGTGTTGAAAAAGTTAATAATCTTACTGAGTCATTAAGGAATGCAGGTTATGAGGTAGTAAGTGAACCTCGTTATACTGGAGATGGATATTATGAAAGTTGTATTTTGGATCCAGATGGGAATAGAATAGAAATAACTGAGTAAGACTAATAACTTTAGGAGATATAATAATATAAAGAATATTTTACAGATGTAGTTTTTAATAAAAATATGTGTTTATTTTTTAGTGAAAATTGATATAATATAAGTAAGATTCTAAATCTATGATTTATTCAGTAAAACTTGCATATAGTGTAAGGAAATAGTATAAAAATGAAAATAGTGAAAAACATACTGCAATATGCTTTTCACTATAGTATATAATTCTAGTTGCTTAGGCAACTGGCATCACTAAGATTTTTATTTAAAAAATAGTAGCCTTCCAATTGAACCTGGGGCTACTATTTTTTTGAGATTTTTTCTATAAGAACCACTATCAATGTTAACAGCGATATTAAGAATAATCCACCTTGAAATAGTAATGTTAAAATGTCATTACTGATAAGTATCACCTCCCTTCAAAAAAGAGGTAAGTGATACCAGTAGCCCACAAAACTATTGAATTATACATGGAAATTATATCATAATATTTAAAAGGTTTCCATATAGATGGCGGTAAGATATATAAAAATCTATTATTGTACATGTTAATTTCTGAAATCATTGTAAATAAAAAGCTGAACAACATCATACAAGAACTATTTGAATTTCTATGATATTCTTAGAAAACAGACATAAGGAAAAGGAGGAAAATAGATGTTAAACGAAGTTAGGACTGTTTGTTTTGATACAGAGCTAAGCATAGAAGCTTATAACTTTAAAGGTATCATGCAGAAGTTTCCCAATCACTTTCACGACTACTATGTTATTGGGTTTATTGAGAATGGGAAAAGATATTTGTCGTGCAAAAATAAGCAGTACATTATAGAAACAGGGGATTTAATAGTGTTCAATCCTGGTGATATTCATACATGCGAACAAATTGATGACAGGACACTCGATTATAGGTGCATTAATGTTAAAAAAGATGTTATGAAAAAAATCACATTTGAAATAACAGGAAAAGAATATCTGCCTAATTTTATGGAATTTGTTTTATTCCGTAATGAACTTACATCTTCTTTGAAGGAGTTACATCTTATGATAATGGATGAGGAGAAGAATTTAAAAAAAGATGAATTGTTTCTATTCATAATGGAGCAATTGATAAGGGAATATTCAAATCCAGTTTCTGAAATGACTATACAGGAAGCTAGTGCAGAAATTAAGACAGTGTGCGATTATCTAGAAAATAATTATATGGAAAATATCACATTGAATCAATTAAGCAATTTAACTGGATTAAGTAAATATTATTTGTTACACTCTTTTACTAAACAAAAGGGAATATCACCATATAATTATCTTCAAACAATTCGTATTGGCAAGGCGAAAAAAATGTTGGAACAAGGAGTTGCCCCAATAGACGTAGCGTTCAAAACAGGATTCACAGACCAAAGTCATTTTACAAACTTTTTTAAAAAGTTAATTGGATTAACGCCAAAGCAATATATGAATATTTTTATTAATAGATGTAGGAGTAAAGAAAATGAGTAATAAAAAAGTTAAGGTAGGACATTTATCAGCAGTTATGACAATATTAATTTGGGGGACAACCTTCATTTCAACTAAAGTATTATTAAAAGATTTTACACCAATTGAAATTTTAATCTTTAGATTTGTAATTGGATATCTTACATTGCTTTGCATATGCCCATATCATATTAAAAAGGTTGAATTTAAACAAGAACTTTATTTTGCAGCAGCTGGATTAGCAGGAGTAACCTTGTATTTCCTTTGTGAAAATATCGCATTGAGCTATACCCTTGCAACTAATGTAGGTGTAATTATTTCAATTGCTCCATTTTTTACAGCTGTTTTTGCCAATCTGTTTTTAGATAATGAAAAGTTAACATCATACTTTTTTATTGGACTTACAATAGCAATAATAGGGATACTTCTTATAGAGTTTAACGGAAAATTTGTTTTAAAATTAAATCCATTTGGTGATATATTAGCAATACTTGCTGCTATTTTATGGGCGGTTTATTCTGTTGTCATGAAGAAAATTAGTCAATTTCAATATAATACCATTATCTGTACTCGCAAAGTATTTTTCTATGGATTAATTTTTATGATACCTGCCATATTTATTTGTGATTTTAAGCTTCAATTATATAGATTTACTAATGTATCAAATCTAATGAACATCTTATATCTAGGTTTTGGAGCATCTGCATTATGCTTTGTAACTTGGAATTGGTCAGTTAAGATTTTGGGAGTAGTGAAAACAAGCATATATATTTATATGGTACCTGTAATAACGGCTGCTTCATCTGCTGTTATTTTACATGAGAACATAACCTTTATTTCAATTATAGGAATTATTTTAACATTATTAGGGCTCTTTATTTCTGATGGAAAACAGATTATAAGATTTAGGAGAAAAGTAGAAACTGAGACAACAGCATAATCCTTATTTCGGAGAGCTATATGCATAAGTTTGGAACTTAGTTGTGACATCTATGCAGATAAACATATTTATAAAGTTGCTAAGACTTTAAGTTCGTATCTTCACTAGAAATCATAAATATATTTGTGGAGAAAACATTTGAAAATGAGCTATTAAAGGTTCTTAGCTGTAGGTTGTTCCATTTTAGCTTGTGAAGTGAGAGTACAAAATTTTATTTTGGGTTCTCGAACTTCCTCAGCGAATGTAATGAGTCGAGCTCCCCTAGGAAAGTTGGAGCATGCTAAAATGGATACAACCTGCTGCTTATAAGCTTCAGCGATATTTTCATAGCTTTTCGGAACAAAATATTTATGATTTCGGTAAGTTACCACATAAATTTAGTTTTAGAGTTGGATATCTACATGAAATTATATTTACATGCTTGTATAATAGTGGTACAATTTAATTCCTCAATATATAGTAATATATTGGAATTTTAAAGAAAGGTTTGGTAATGAAATATGATAGATGCAAAAGTATTGATAGAAAAAGCATTTGAGGCACAAGAGTTTTGTTATACTCCATACTCTAATTTTAATGTAGGTGCGGCTTTACTTTGTGATGATGGAACAATATATCAGGGCTGCAATATAGAAAATGCAGCATTTACACCAACAAACTGTGCAGAAAGAACAGCTTTCTTTAAAGCAATTTCTGAAGGGAAAAAAGAATTTACTGCAATAGCAGTAGTAGGAAATAAAAAAGGGGTGAAACCTGGCGAAGGAGATTTTTGTGCACCTTGTGCAGTATGTAGGCAAGTTATGGCAGAGTTCTGTGATCTAAAGACTTTTAAAATAATTATTGCTAAAAGCACAGAAGAATATTTAGAACATACATTAGAAGAACTTCTACCTTTAGCATTCACTGGTAAAAATTTGAAATAGATTATTAATAGTATAGATAAGTTATAAATAATATAGTTCATTCTTTATTTTTAATGAAATATGTATTAGAACTGCAAAATAATTATTTATATATAAAGCTGTACCCAACAGAGAATATAAGTTTTCTGTTGGGTTTATTTTATTGCTTAATATTTGATTTTTAACCGATTCTTTGATTATTATATAAGATATATTTTCTCCAATCGCAGCTAAGCTTAACAATTCAAAATTAAAAATAGAATTTAATAATTTAGCATTAAAATACGTTTGAAATACAGATTACAAGAAATAAGACAAGTTATAAAATAGTAGAGCCAATTAGTGGAGCTACTATTTTATAATTTATGTAACATGGAATATTTAATAAATGGTTCGATATAACTATTATGCATTAAGCTTTAAAGAGTATATTAAACTCGTAGTGTTTGTAATTATTTTTATTATTATGTAAAAAGTGGTATAATACGAGGATGGTCATGCTTATTATGATAAACGGGGGAATAGTATGAATATACCAATAATAAGAATAAAAAATTTAGTGAAAAAATATGATGATAGATTGATTTTTGATGATGTAAGTTTAGATATAATGAAAGGCGAAAGTATTGCTTTAACAGGGCATAATGGTATGGGAAAAAGCACATTAATAAAGATTTTGTGCGGTCTTACAAGAATAACTTCTGGAGAGGTTATTAGAGATAAAAATCTTAAATTTAATTATATTCCGGAAAATTTTTCACAGCTTAACATAAAAGCAGGTGAATATATTAAGTTAATAGGAGAGATAGAAGGAATATCAAAAGATGATTTTGTGAAGAAAACTAATTACTTATATAAGGAGTTTAACTTAGAAAATATGATAAACACTTCTATGAAAAACTTATCTAAAGGAACTCTGCAGAAGATTTCGGTAGTTCAGGCACTTTTGTCAAAACCAGATATTTTGTTATTAGATGAGCCATTATCTGGACAAGACAGTGATTCACAAAAAACGTTTATTAGAATGGTAAGAGAGCTTATAAAAGACGGCGTTACAGTAATAATGTCATGTCACGAAGTATTTTTAATAGATCAATTATCTAGTAGAATATTACAGGTTAAAGATTCTAAAATATTCGAAATTAAAAGGGCAGATATTAGCTCTGAGAAATATGCTTCAATGACTTTTTACAGAAAAGAAGCAGATAAATCCTTTGTAACTCCAAATATTAATGGGATCTACGAGTATCATGAAAATGAAGATTATATAGAATTCAAAACAAAAATAAGCGAAAGCAATAGGGTTTTAACAGAAATGATTAATAGTGGTTACACTTTAAAGTATTTTGAAAGGTAAAGGGAACGTAACTTATGTTAATATCAGTATTAAAATATAATTTTAAAATGTACATGAAGTCTCACAAATATATAATGCCTTTTTTTATTTTTATAATATATATGGTAATGGCTTATTCCATAAGATTACTTGATATTGTAGGCAGCATGGTATCTTCAGCAGCCTTTCTCTTTGCCTTAATGACATGGATTGGTTTTACTTATTGCAGCAATATAGAATTAATTGCGGAAGAAGTTTTAATATTAAAATTAAAGAGCCATACACGCTATTGGGTATCTAAAATTATTTTTATGGGTGTAGTAGGAGTATTTTTTTCTATATTATCTGTTGGACTTCCTATTATTTATAATTTAATTTGTAATGTTTTTAAATATCCTGTTACATTCAGCGATATAGTTGTTTCATTTATTATCCACATGTTTTTATCAATAATAGGAGCATTAATTGGTATGTTATTACAACCAAGAATAATATCAAATAGAAAAATGGCAATACTAGGTGCAATCTTTATTGTATTAATGAGCATAATTAAAGGACCAGTAATTAATGAGGTTCCATATTCAAAATATGTGATGTGGATTTTTCCTCCTATAAATGAAGTTTCAACAGCATATTTAGATCTTATGCATTTTAATATAGCTAATTTAATTATGCCATTAATTATTATGATAATTTATATTTTTATAGAGAGTTTTATATTAATAAAGAGAATGAAAAAAGTATTATTTTAAGATGAGGTGAAAAATATGCTAATAAATACAGAGAGATTAATTATTCGTGATTTTCAACATAAAGATAAAGAAAATTTAATGAAAATCATATGGCAAAAAGATGTAATAAGGTTTATGAAAGACTGGTCTGAAAATAGCACTGTTAAAGGAAGGCTTTCAGGCTATATTGATTGGCTTAAGACACAAAAGGATTCAAAGGATATTTATGAAAATAAAAGATATGCTGTGACATTAAAGGAAACAGATGAGTTAATTGGCATGGTTGGAATGGGATTAGAAGATACACTAAATGAAGTTGAAATGGCATATTTTATAGATGAAGATCATGCTGGAAATGGATATGCAACAGAAGCACTAAGAGCATTGTATGAATGGTGCATAAGCGTATCAGACATTCCATATATGATTCTTACTATCGATTGTGAAAATATCGCGTCATGTAAAGTGGCAGAAAAAGCGCAATTTAAATTGTTTGAGAAAAGAACTCCAATTGGTCACAAACAACCTAATATGGAGAGCGATAGTTACTTCTACTATCGCAAATATCGTTAAAGTTTTGATGATTCTTATTGTAATTAATTATTTTAACTTTGTATAGAAAGATAATTAGAAGGGGTATGAAACAAATATGCAATTCTATAATATTATTGAAAATTTAAAATTAATATATAGAGAAGTTGTATTATTATTGAATAAATATGATTGCTACATAAGGAGCTGTGTTTATATGTAAAAATATCATTAAAGGAGTAAAATTAAAATGGCAGGAAAAGTAGAGGAATACTTAGATAGTCTAGGAATTAAAAATGTTAATAGAGAGAAAGATTATAAACTGAATTTAAGAAAAGAAACTCAAAATTTCATAATTTGTTATACTCAATTTGATAAGAAATGCATAGATAAAGTGTATAATGTCCTTGAAGATAACTATAATAGGATTACTAATAACTTAAATAAGCAGCTTAACGAAAAATTAACTATAGAAATACACCCAGACCATAATGAACTTCATATGGCATTAGGATTTCCAAATGCGCCTGACTGGGTGAGAGGCGGAATTGGGGTGGGTAAAATTGTAATAGCATCACCTTTAAATCCACCACCAAGTTCTGATTTTTATAACGTATTAAATACAGCGGTTCACGAATTTGTACACATGATAGTAAATAAGATAAATGATAATACACCTAGATGGCTAAATGAAGGAATAGCGTGTTATGAAGCAAAAGACAATAATGAAAACTGGATAATAAAAACTGTCAAAAATGGATTAGAAAATAATATTATTCCTACATTTAAAGAACTAGATACAGGAGCGGATTTTGAAACCTTTTTTGCACGTAATGGATATCAATACTCATATACCATAGTAGAATCAATAATTAAACTATTTGGATATGAAAAGTTACGCAATTTAATAAAGCAACCCAATAGTATTGTAGAGATTTTTGGAATGACAGAAGAGGAGCTTCAAGATAAATGGATTGATTATATAAAAGTCAATTACCTGCAAAGTTAGTATAAATAAGAATTTATTTTTAGGAGATACAATGAAAATAAGAGAAGAATATACGTGTCCTTTAGGACTAGTACACGATATGATTAAAGGAAAATGGAAATCTATTATATTATGGCGATTGCGATTAGCCCCTACATCATTGGCTAAATTAGAAAGAGATATTGATGGAATTAATCAAAAAATGCTATTAGAGCAATTAAAAGAATTAATTGATTATGGGTTTGTGGAAAAGAAATCATTTGATGGTTATCCTCTTCGTGTGGAATACTCTTTAACAATAGATATGGGAATGAAGATTATAGATGCCCTAAAAATCATGCAATCTATTGGAATTGATTACTTAAAGGAACATGGTATGGAAAAGACATTGATTGAAAAAAAGGTTATTCCAGAGTAATACCCACAAAAAAGTTAGTAATTTACGTTATAAAAGCTCTTTGCTATAATTTGCCTATAAATAATAGCTTTGGGGGTAATATATGATAGCAACAAGTGCAGGTATTATAAATGGGATTATTCAAGATCAATATGGTAGTCGTGGAGAACATTTTAATGAGAATGGAGTCCCAACTTTTTCTCTTCCATTAAAAATTGCAAATGCTCCAGTAAATACTGCTTCATTTGAAATAGTATTAGAAGATAAAGATGCCTATCCAGTAACAGGAGGTTTTGCTTGGATACATTGGCTTGCAGCCAATATTACAAGGAGTGAATTGAAAGATAATGAGAGCCAGACAGCAGGGGATTTTATACAAGGCACAAATAGCTGGACTAGCTTGCAGGGTAATCAGCAATCAAAAGAACTTTCTTGTTATTATGGTGGTATGACACCACCAGATAAAGCACATGTTTATGAGTTTCATGTTTTTGCTTTAGATAAACTGCTAAATCTAAAAAAAGGATTTTTATTAAATGAATTATATCATGAAATGGATGGACATATTTTGGAGCGATATACTCTAAAGGGAATTTATAAGAATTAGTAAGTATAGAAATATAAGTGATATTGCTTTGCTGAAGTGAATATGCAATTTAGACAAAATATTGGAGGATAAATTAGAAATGA
>Ga0183101_1000966_pt1 | contig 32406 bp, 29 predicted proteins | sample Biomet3_FD_127790 | JGI IMG/M metagenome (GOLD analysis project Ga0183101, IMG submission 127790) | Microbial communities from bioreactor (seeded with sewage sludge) at LBNL, California, USA - Biofuel metagenome 3 | ecosystem: Engineered > Bioreactor > Anaerobic > Unclassified ...
TTTATTTTATTTTTATTTGCTTTTCTCTGCCCCGCTTTTGTTTTGGGGTATAATTTCAAATTTTCTTCGGCGGCGGATTTGGTTTTCGGCAGCGGCAACGATCTTGATTTCAACAAGGCTACGCACGAAAGCCCGTGGTATTCAAGCCAGCGTTTTCAGGCGGGGCTAAAGGCTGAAGCTTCTGATAATTTTTATTTTGTCGGCAAATACCAGCTAAGCAGTTACAGCGGCGTGCAGGGGCCGCAGGGCAGTTCTTTTGCAAGCGACGATAATAACTTTAAAATTCTTGATTCTTATTTTAATATCGGCCGCGATAACGGCGAGTATATCCGCGCGGGCTGGCAAGATGTAAGCCTGCCCAGTTTCACCTTCGGAAATCCGTTTTTAAGCGGGCATACTTCCGCGCTTTCCGCGCACGGCATTTTTAACGATTATGTTTCTTTTAATATGCTATATGCCCATCCGTTTCAGACGCAGGATAATATGCCGGTTGCAAATTCTGCCAATATTTTTGCGCTTACGGCCGACTTCAAAACCGATGTTTTTGAGGCCAAGCCTTATATTTCTTATTCCAGAGTTGACCAAGACCCGGGCTCTCCGTATTTTTGGTCCAGCTCGCCCGACCGCAACTTAAGTTATATTTCGGCAGGCGGTTTTGCCGCCCGTTTGAATTTGGATTCCAAGACTGCGCTTTCTGCCGATACAGTTTTTGCGGACCATAATAATAAAGGCGGACACTTTTTTGAAACCAAAGGTTATTTCTATGCTTTTTTGCTTGAGCGCAAAGAGGAATATTTCTCCCCGGGTGTATTTGCGTGGGGGTCTTCGGGCAACAAGTCGGGCAAACTATATAAAGATAACCACTGGGATTACGGTTTTGTGCCGTCCGTCGGCAGCGAGACTTCTTTTGCGCCGACAAGGCTTGCTTTCAAAGGCGCAGACTGCCTTGGCAGAGACAGCCTTCTTTCAAGCACGGGCATAGGCACGGCGGGCTTTGGTTTACAGATTAAAGATATAAAAAGTTTGCCAAAACTCAGCCACACTCTGCGCGGCGCATATATAAGGGGCACTTCTTCAGTTGCCGAAGCGGGTAATCCCGCAGATGTTACTGCAGTGTTAACTCAGGCTAAACCGGACGGCGAACCCGGTATTATGAGCGATAAAGACCACGCGGTTGAAATTGATTTTGACAGTAACTATAACATTAACAAGTGGACGGATACCATTTTGCAGGCGGGTTTTATAAGAAGCAGTTTTAAAAACCAAAATTACGACAAGAACGTTTATAACGTACAGATGATTTTCAGAGTCGGTTTTGATTAGGGGGAATTATGAAAAATATAGATTTGTATTATTTCTCGGGCACGGGGAATACTTTGCTTGCCGCACAGGCTTTTGAAGAGGAAGTTTCAAAATATGATTATGCCGTAAATCTTATACGTATGGAAAAGGCGGACCCTGCGGCTTTGAATTCTTCAAATATTATCGGGCTGGCCTTTCCGGTTGCGGTATTTACAACTTATCCTTTTGTATGGAATTTTATTAAAGCCCTGCCAAAAGTTTCAGGCACAAAAGTTTTTATGATTGCGACGATGGGCGGTTCTTCTTTCGGGTTGGTGGGAAAGTTAAAATCAGTTTTGGCCGCAAAAGGTTTTGATCCCGTCGGAGCGCATCAGGCAATTATGCCGACGAATATTTTTACGGTTTTGCCCGAAGAAAAAAATAAACGGATAAGGGACAAAGGTTTAAACTCAGTCCGAATTTTTGCTCTGCGTTTTGTGCAGGGCAGTACAAAATGGCATTGCGTGCCTCTGTTTTCAAAACTTGCGTATTATTTCTACGCGGTTTGCACCGCGACGTGGAAAATAAAATTTCTTCAAAAACGTTTCAATATGAAACTTGACGGACAAAGATGCATAAAGTGCGGCGTCTGCGCAAAGTTGTGCCCCGTAAACAATATAAAGATGACTCCCGCGGGTCCTGTTTTCGGTTTGTCCTGCCAATATTGTATGCGCTGCATTTCTTATTGCCCGGCCAAAGCAATAAATTCAAAATTTCTTAAAAATTCCGTATCTTATAAAGCCACGGATCTGCCTTATAAAGAGTAAAATTTATTTGCTTTATTCTTAGGCGGCGCCAAGCATTATGCGCCGCCTAATTTTTTACTTTAAAATTTATTTTTTAAATGCTTGTCAAGTCATTTCCTCCGACGTGAAAAACAAAATAATTGCATATTGCGCAGAAATAGATATATAATATACCTAACAATAGATATATAAAGTATCTATCTTGCATTAAGGAGGGTGTATGTGGGAAAAAGACATTAACATAAAAGAAATAAAAGAAATCCGCTGCCGCTCGACCGTATATTTTGGTGTAGGAGCTATTACAAAAATAGCAGATATCGCCAAAGATTTGAAAGCCAGAGGGCTTGATAAGATCGTTGTTGTAACAGGCCATGGTTCTTACAAAAAAACCGGCGCATGGGATTATGTTCTTAAAGCTTTTGCCGCGAACGGAATAACTTATGTCCATTTTGACGGCGTTACGCCTAACCCGACTTCGCACCAGGTTGATGCAGCCGCAAAGATGGCAATAGATTTTGGCGCCAAGGCCGTTTTGGCAATCGGCGGAGGTTCTTCAATAGACGCAGGCAAGAGCGTTGCAATCATTATGAAGTATCCTAAACGCACTGCAGCCGAGCTTTTGCAGTTTAAATTCACTCCTACCGAAGCTGCGCCTATCGTGGCCATTAACCTTACTCACGGAACGGGCTCCGAAGCCAACCGCTTTGCCGTTGTGAGCATACTTGAAAAGAATTTTAAACCCGCACTTGCTTACGATTGTCTCTATCCGCTCTATTCTATTGACGACCCTGCTTTAATGACAGGCCTGAGCGAAAACCAGACCCGCTACGTTTCAATAGACGCGGTAAACCACGTTGTAGAGGCCGCAACTTCAAAGGCAGCATCACCTTATGCAATAGATTTGGCTCTTTCGGTGGTGTCTTTGGTTGCAAAATATTTGCCCGTTGCTCTTAAAGACCCCAAAGATCTTGAAGCAAGATACTTCCTGGCCTATGCCGCTTTGATAGCCGGTATCAGCTTTGATAACGGACTTCTGCACTACACACACGCTCTTGAACATCCTTTGAGCGCGGTAAAGCCTGACCTTACCCACGGGCTCGGTTTGGCTATGCTGCTGCCGGGTGTAATAAAGTATATTTATGCAGACAGACCCAATACGTTAGCTGCGGTATTGGCTCCTGTTGCACCCGGCCTCAAAGGCGAAAAAGGAGAAGCCCTTAAAGCCGCAAAAGAAGTTGAAAAATGGCTTTTCTCCGTCGGTTCAACCTCAAAACTTGCAGACCAGGGTTTTGGCAAAGCCGATGTTGACAAACTGGTGGACCTTGCTTTCAACACGCCGTCTTTGGGCGGGTTGCTGAGCATGGCTCCCAACGATGCCACAAAAGAAGTTGTGAAGGCTATTTATACCGAATCTTTAACCCCGTACAATAAGTAATGTACCGGCGGCAAAACACAACACCAACCCCTCCTTTTGCTTAGAAAAGGAGGGGCATTTTCTGCGTTTGAAAAATTATTATTGTAAAATTTAAAAAAGGGAGGGGTTTATGACAGAAGAAAGTTTTAAGGTAAGATATCACGAGATGGACGCCGAAAGCAAAATTCCGCTTTGGGTGCTTATAAATTATTTTCAGGAATCTGCGGCAGAAGACGCCCACAGCCTTTCTTTCGGCTGGGAAGAATTCGCTCCCAAGGGCATTGCCTGGGTTGTAACCAAATTTGAAATTAAATTGCTTAAAGAAATTCAGGGAATACAGAATATTAAGGTAAAAACGTGGCATTGCTCTTCCGACAAGATACAAAGCAGAAGAGATTTTGTTATGTATAATCAGGCGGGGGAAGAAATTGCCCAGGGCGTAAGTTGGTGGGTTATTTTGGATTTGGAAAAACGCAGAATAGTGCGCAATCCGCCCGACCTTATGGCGCGCAAAGGCTTGCCGTGCATAATGGAATCTTCAAAAGTCAGAGCGCCAAAATTTGACGGGCAGATGCCTGTTAAAACTTCTGAAATTATTGCCAGACTTGAAGACATAGATTCCAACGCACACGTGAATAATGCGCATTTCAGCGCGTGGGCCATAGACTGCCTGCCTCAGGAAGTCCGCCAAAATTCGGTTCTTAAAGAATTGGTAATAAATTATAAAGCGGAAGTAAAACTGGGCGATACGGTTACGGCAAAAGCTTATGCCGACGGCGACGGAGCCTATTGGCATATTTTGACACGTCCTGCCGACGGCAAGGAAATTGCTTCGGTTCACAGCGTTTGGCAAAAGAAATAAAAATTTTGATATAAAACCCGGGTTTTGAATCCGGGTTTTTACATTTTTCCGCTAAATATGTAAAGTTTTTATTTGGGAAACAGGGGAACAGATGGGGAAAAACGGTTTTACGCTGATTGAACTTTTGGTGGTGGTTTTGATAATAGGAATACTTTCCGCTATTGCTTTGCCGCAATATCAGATGGCTGTGCTTAAAACGCGTTTTTCAGAACTTGTTAACCTTGCAGCAACAATAAAAAGAGCGCAGGAAATGTATTTTTTGGAACATGGAGAATATTCTTCTGACTTCCGCAAACTGGAAATTGAAATGCCGGCTACGGCTTCCGTCTTAAACAACGGGGCGCTTATTTCCTTTCCAAACGGCAACAACTTTCTTGTATTGCACGGGGGCAACAGGGTAGCGGCATATAACCGCACGTTTTTTTGTAATAATTACGAAATTATTTTGGACCACTTTGATGTATCCTCAGGCCCGCGGGCGTATTGTTGGGTTGCGTTTGACAGCACTACATGCAGCCCGGAAACGGGACATAAATTATGCCAGGTTCTTACCGGCAAAAGTTCCCCGGACACAGGCGTAACTTATTATATGAATTAGTTTTGAATGTTTTTAAGACAACACTTTCAAAACTTTTAAAATTTTATTTTTTGCAGATAAAAAACCCGCTTCTTTACAGAAAGCGGGTCTTTTTGCGGATTTTATATTGAAGCTATTATCAAAACAATAATCAGCCCGAAAGCGTACCCCGTTACGTTGGTCATAAAAGCCAGCCCGCAGGAATCTTTCAGCGAAATTCTGCGCCGCCCGGCGGTGAAATATACAAAAAATGTTTCAAATAAAAATTTGAGAATCCAAAGTATTGCCGTGTTTGCAATTACGTCGGATAAAATCCACCACGTAAACGGTATAGTTATCATATTTGCCGCAAAAAGATAAAGCAATATAGTAAGTGATAAACCGCCGGAAATAAGATATAAAATGCCTGCCAGAATTTCCAGCGTAACCGTTACCGCCAGCGAAACCAGCATATACGTGCGCGAAAAATGATCCGCTTTTGGCGCAACCTGCAAAGGTATTGCCTGCATATCGTCGGCATTTACGTTAATTTGCACTGTGCTGCGTGTTGCCTGAGGGGTTTTGAAAATTTGCGTTTGACGTTTTTTGCCGTCTGAAAAACCTATTATAAGTTTTTGATAAGGTTCAAATTTGTAGGCATATGCAAAGCAGGATTGCTGAGTGCAATAAAGTTTTTGTATTCCGTATTTCGCAAGCGGGGCGGAATTGATGCACTGATTATCTTCGCATTGCAATTCTTCGCTGTCGTCTGGGTTTATGGCAAGCGGGGCGGAAGTCTGAAAATTAAATTGATAAATAATTTTCGGGCTGGGTGAAATTTCCGCAAAAAGCGGGCACGCCGCAAAAATAATAAAAGAAATAAAAAGAAATTTTTTCATTTTTTAACCTTCCGAATAACCTCGGTACCCTTTTTTGTATTATATATTATAACTTAACGGGAGATAAAAATGAACCTTAAAAAATATGCCGATGTTATGATTTTCGCCCTTAAATCCGCGCGCCGCGGGGGAAGTTTTAAAAATGGGGACAATATAGTAATCAATTATGATATGCCCGCTTTGCCTCTTGCGGAAGAAATTTATTCAAAGCTTATTCTGGAGGGGTATAATGTTTTTCCGCGGCCTTATCTGACGGAAAATATGAACAGAATATTTTTTAAATCAGGCACGGAAAATCAACTTAAATTTGTCCCCGAATGGGAAAAGGTCTTTACCGCAAATCTTAACGGGCTGATTGCTCTTCGCGCTCCGCAGAATCTTAAAAATCTTAAAGATATTGACGCAAAACGCCTTGGCCTTGCCGCTATTGCCAAAAAACCTTTGCGCGATATTATGGACGAGCGTGAACAAAAAGGTTTATTTTCCTGGACTCTTTGCAATTTTCCGACGGAAGGCCTTGCCGCTCAGGCTTCTTTAAGTTTTAAGGAATACGAAAACCAGATATCAAAAGCCTGCTTCCTAAACGATAAAAATCCCGTAAAAAAATGTGCCGAAGTTATGTTCGAAATTGACGAAGTTTCCAAACGTTTGTCTTCTCTGCCGATTGATATTATCAGAACGCAGTCCGCTTATATGAATTTGGAAATTTCTTTGGGCGAAAACCGCAAATTTGTCAGCGGCGGCGGGTGCAATATTCCTTCTTTTGAAATTTTTACTTCTCCGGACTGGCGCGGAACAAAAGGTATTTATTTCAGCGATTTAATGTCCTTCAGAAACGGCAATTACGTCAAGGGAATTACTCTTGAATTCAAAGCGGGAAGAGTTATAAAAGCGCACGCGGAAAAGGGGGAAGAGTTTCTGAAAAAAATGCTATCATTAGACCGTGGCGCCGCACAGGTCGGGGAATATTCTCTGACTGACACGCGGTTCTCAAAAATTGACCGCTTTATGGCGGATACTCTTTTTGACGAGAACTTCGGCGGGCGTTATGGCAACAGTCATATAGCTTTGGGCGCAAGTTATGCCGACACTTTTTGCAAGGATATTGCAAAACTTACCCCGCAGCTTAAAAAAGAATTGGGTTTTAACCAATCTGCGCTGCATTGGGATTTGGTAAATACGCAGGATAAATTGGTGACTGTCAAGCTTAAAAACGGCAAAAAAGTTACTGTTTACGAAAAGGGCCGTTTTCTCATATAAATCCGCAAAAATTACCCTAAAAAACAACTTAAAAATCATACGTTATCCACAGTTTTGAGACTGTGGATAACTTTTTATTGCTTCGTCGTGAAAATGCCCTGTTAATAACATTTTTTTGCCATTTTTCAGTCGTAAATTTAAAATTGCCGAAAGTTATGCTAAAATTTTATAGTAATCAAACAAAAAATTGCAAAAAGGCGGGCATTCCGCCTGATCATTCTTAAGTCCGTTTTGTTTTTTAAAAAGCCTGCGGCTTAAATAAAAATAAAATTGTCTTATAAAACACACACAAGGAAGTAGCGCTTATGCCAAACAACAATATTTTACTCAAAATTATCAAAAGGGACGGTTCCGCCCAAACTTTTGAAGCCAAAAAAATAACCAACGCAATCCTCAAAGCAGGGCAGGCAACCGGAGAATTTGACGTTGATACGGCAAAAAAACTGACCATAAGAGTCATCAATATCATTCAGCAGCTTTACAGCGAAATCACCCCCAGCGTAGAAAACGTGCAGGATATTGTTGAAGACGTTTTGCTTACCTCAAATTTCCATAAAACGGCAAAAGCTTATATTCTTTACAGAGACCAGCGCGCCAAAGTGAGAGAAATCTCGTCAAAATTCAACGTAGAGCTTGTTGACCAATATTTGCAGAAGATTGACTGGCAGGTTAACGAAAACAGCAATATGGGCTATTCTCTGCAAGGTTTGAACAACTATATTTCTTCGGAAATCAGCAAAATTTACTGGCTTAACAAAATTTATCCAGAAAATGTAAAACAATATCACTTATCGGGCGATTTTCACCTCCACGATTTGGGCCTGCTCGGCGCGTATTGCGTCGGCTGGGACTTGCAGGACCTTTTGAGCAGCGGCTTTAAGGGCGTTGTCGGCAAAGCCGAATCAAAACCCGCAAAGCATTTGCGCACGGCCTTGGGCCAGGTTGTAAATTTCTTTTATACTTTGCAGGGCGAAAGTGCGGGCGCGCAGGCTTTTTCTAACTTTGATACTCTTCTTGCCCCGTTTATTTATTACGATAAGCTTACCTACAAAGAAGTCAAACAGGCTTTGCAGGAGTTTCTCTTTAACGTAAACGTGCCCACAAGAGTCGGCTTCCAGACGCCTTTTACAAACATTACGCTTGACCTTAACGTGCCTTCTTACTACAAAGACCAGGGCGTTATCATCGGCGGGCAGATTCAGGATAAGAAATACGGCGAATTCCAGACGGAAATGGATATGTTTAACAAAGCATTCCTTGAAGTTATGCTTGAAGGAGATGCAAAAGGCCGCGTTTTCACTTTCCCGATACCTACTTATAACATCACCAAAAACTTTAACTGGGATAATCCGCAGTATCAGCTGCTTTGGGAAATTACGGCAAAATACGGTATTCCTTATTTTGCAAACTTCGTAAATTCCGATATGAACCCGGAAGACGCGCGCTCCATGTGCTGCCGTCTGAGAATTGACAACAGGGAACTTAAACGCCGCGGCGGCGGGCTGTTCGGTTCGGCCCCGCTTACGGGCTCAATCGGCGTAGTAACCATAAATATGCCGCGCCTCGGGTATATTTCCGAAAGCGAAGAAGAATTTTTCAAGAACCTTGCCGACCGTATGGAAGTGGCAAAGCTGAGCCTTGAAATTAAGCGTAAAGTTATTGAACGCTTCACCAAAGCAAACCTTTATCCGTATATGAGTTTTTACCTCAGAAGCGTAAACCAGCGCTTTGGCGAATTCTGGAAGAACCACTTTTCTACAATCGGGCTTATCGGGCTTAACGAAGCCTGCCTCAATTTGTTCGGCGAAGACATCGGTTCCGAAAAGGGCCGCGCTTTCGGCGAAAAAGTTATGGACTTCATGAGAACAAAACTTATTGAATTCCAGAAAGAAACCGGAAACAATTACAACCTTGAAGCAACCCCTGCGGAAGGAACTTCCTACCGTCTGGCGCGTTTGGACAGGGATAAATACCCCGATATCATCGTTGCCAATAACGACGACGCCAACAAAGGCAGAGAACCTTTCTATACCAACTCAAGCCAGCTGCCGGTAAACTATACCGACGATATTTTTGAGCTGCTTGATTTGCAGGATTCCATTCAGGCCAAGTATACGGGCGGCACGGTCATACACTTCTTTATGGGCGAAAGGATTAAAGATACAAAAGCCCTTAAGAGCTTTATTAAAAAAGTGTGCGACGGCTATAAACTGCCCTATTTCTCCGTTACGCCGACGTTCAGCGTTTGCCCCAAGTGCGGTTATATATCGGGCGAACATTTTGAATGCCCCAAGTGCAAGGCGGAAAGAGTGGAAGGCATAGAAAAGCAAATCGCGCTTTTAGAGGAACAACTCTACAGCAAATAATTTTTAAGCGTTTGTAAATAGTCCGAAAGACCCAAAAAAAATTGGGTCTTGTACGGACAACGATAATTTGTAAAAATAGTAAAGTCGGTTTGAAAAAATCGGCTGAAGGAGGACTCACCATGACGACACAAGAAAGACAGAACATTGAAACAAGAATCGCCCAGCTTAAAGCTGAAGAAGCAACAGTAAAAGGCACTCCCTGCGAAGTATATTCCAGAGTAGTAGGATATCTGCGTCCCGTAACGATGTGGAACAAAGGAAAGAAAGAAGAATTTGCAATGCGCAAAAATATGCGCATGAGCTAACTCCCTTTATAATCTTACAAGACAGGCGTTATAAATGAAAATAGGCGGGTTATTGAAATTTTCCATGATTGATTACCCCGGTAAAATTGCTGCGGTCATATTTACCAAGGGGTGTAATCTTTGCTGTAAATATTGCCATAACCCCGAACTTATAGCGCCTGCCGATGAGGACAGCATTCTTCTTGCGGAAGAAGAAGTTTTTGATTTTCTTAATAAGAGAAGAGGCGCCCTTGAAGGCGTTGTAATTACGGGAGGGGAGCCGACTTTACAGACGGATTTGGTTCCCTTCGCCGCAAAAATTAAAGAAATGGGTTTTTCCGTTAAGTTGGATACAAACGGCACTAACCCTGAAGTTGTAAAAGAGCTTATAGATAAAAAGCTTGTTGATTTTATAGCAATGGATATTAAGGCTCCTTTTGAGAAGTACGAAGCCGTCTGCTGTGTTGCAGTTCCCGCAAAAACAATACTTACCACGATGCGCTATATTGAAGAAAGCGGGTTGGGATACCAATACCGAACCACCTATTATAAAGAAGTCCTTAATGACGACGATATTGCCAAAATAAAACAAATGGCGCCGCAGAATTTCCGCTTGCAGGAATGTCTTCCCGTCAAACAAAAAGATGTTTTGAAAGTTGAACACGTCTGAGCCGAAAATATAATGAGAATAAAATTTCCTTTTTTACTGTTTGCCGCTTTATTTATTGCCGCAAACGCTTTTGCGCATTGCAGCGAAGAATCTTCTGTCAAAAGTCCTTTGAATAAAGAGCTTTTTTATGCTCCCGCAGGTCTTCTTACTTTGGGGCTTGTGATTGAAACCGCTCCTTCAAATGTTATTTACAGCAAATACGAGCTTCAGCGCAGACTTACCGAAGGCGACAGAGAAAATAAGTGGGACGATTATGCCCAGTTTTTGCCTATGGCGGGGGCAATAGTAATTCCTTCTTTTCTGCGCGATACCGAAACAAGAAGTTCCCTGCCAGTTATAGTCAGTAATACCGTATTTTCGGAAGCTTTGATGCTCGGCACGGTCAGCGCGCTGAAATCTGTAACAAATAAGACAAGACCAAACGGCTCAAGCAAATCTTTCCCCTCTGGGCATACTGCGCAGTCTTTTATGGGCGCGCAGATTTTGTACCTTGAATACAGGGACAGCAATAAATGGATTGCTTACGGCGGGTATCCCGTTGCGGCTTTTGTGGCCGCCGAAAGGGTGGATAACGATTTCCATTGGACTTCTGACGTTCTTGTAGGCGCGGCAATAGGTATTGCGGTGCCAAATTTAGTTTATTGGCTTTCCGAAAAGGCAATCTTAGAAACCGACAAAGGCTTTTGGAGCAGACACAGCTTAACGCTTGCCCCTTCTTATTCAAGAGAAAGCAAGGGTTTAAACGTCGGCATAAGCTTTTAGTTAAAAGCGTTTTTCGTATATGCGGTAGGTTTTTGTTTTTGTGCAGCCCGTTTCTTCTATAACGGAAAGTATGGCTTCGTTGTCTTCCAGCATCCAGGAAAGTTCTGCCCTGTTCCAACCTTTGTTTATGCCGTCTTTGACTATTTGGTTTATCAGCATAAGCTCCAATCCGCGCTTTCTGTGCTCGGGCAGCACTCCCAGCATTATCATGCGCAAATCTCTCAGCGTAAACCATTTTAAGAGTGCGGAAGGCAGCTTAAACGGGTTAAGGCTTCCGTTCAAAATCTTCAAAACGCGGTTCATATTGGGTATTGATATTGCAAAAGCCGCGGGAACGCCGTCAATTTCCGCCACACAGGTAAGTTCGGGGCGGACAATCATCTTAAGCTGCTTTGCCGTATCTTCAATTTCTTCTTCGGTTATAGGAACAAAACCCCAGTTCTCCGCCCATGCGGCGTTATAAATATTGCGTACGGTTTTAACTTCGTTGTCAAAATCGTTCATATTTATGCGGCGCAGTTTTACGTGCGGATTTCTTAAAATATGCGCTATGATTTTCTTCATTCTGGGGGAATAATCCTGCTTGTCGGTGCGTTCAAAGGCCACAAGATCTTTTGCCTTTTCCAGCCCGGCGCTTTTCAAAAGTTTATCGTAATAAGGGAAATTGTAAGGCATCATTATAAACGGTTCTTTGTCAAAATTATCGGCAAGGATTCCGCAGGTGTGGTTTGTGCTGGGGTTCACGGGTCCGCGTATGCTTTCCATTCCCTGCTCTTTAAGCCAGGCTGAGGCGGCGTTTATCAAAGCGGCGGCGGCTTCTGCGTTATTTTCGCATTCAAAAAAACCGAAAAATCCTGTTTTATCTTTCCAATGTTTATTATGCCCGTCATTTATTATTGCGGCAATTCTGCCGACGGGGCAGCCGTTTTGCCTTGCTATAAAAAGCTGTTTTTTTGCGTGATGCCAGAACGGATCCGTGCTCAGCGTGTGTTTTGCGTCGCTTCTGAGCTCGGGGACATAAAAAGAATTGCCTTTATAAAGCCTGAAAGGCAGCTCTATAAATTCTTCAAGATTTTCGGTTTTTTCGGTTGTTATCATTTATTTAATTATGCCCAAATCTTTGCCTGCTTTGCCGAAGACTTCTATAATCTTGTCAATTTGTTCGTCGGTATGGGTGGCCATAAGCGTTGTTCTCATCATACACTTGTTTGGAGGAACCGCGGGCGGAATTACGGGCGTGCTGAATACCCCTGCGTCAAGCGTGGCGCGCCACATTTTAAAGCAATCTTCCATACTGCCCACAAAAACCGGGACTATCGGGGTCTGCGTCGCGCCTGTGTTAAAACCGAGTTTTTTGAAGCCTTCTTTCAGGCGGCGGCTGTTGGCCCAGAGTCTTTCCTTTCTGGACATATCCGTCCAAATCAAATCAAGCGCTTTGCTGATTGAGGCTACAGAGGGCGGCGTCATTGCCGCTGAAAATATCTGGCTTCTTGCGCTGTGGCGGATATAGTGGATTATTTCTTCGTCGCCTACTACAAACCCGCCGACTGTTGCAAAAGTTTTTGAGCAGGTGCCCACGACAAGGTCAACTTCGCCGTGCTCAAGGCCGAAGTATTCGCAGGTTCCGCGTCCTGTTTTGCCAAGGACGCCCGTTGCGTGCGCGTCGTCAACTATTGTTCTTGCTCCGTATTTTTTGGCCAGGCGCACAATTTCGGGCAAATTGCAGATATCGCCTTCCATGCTAAAGACGCCGTCAACAACTATAAGTTTGCCTTTTGCGTCGTCAATTTTGGAAAGAACGCGCTCCAAATCTTTCATATCATTGTGTCTGAAGCGGACCATTTCCGCCTCAGAAAGTTTTACCCCGTCCAGAATGCTTGCATGGTCAAGTTTATCCACTATGGCGACGTCGCCTTTTTTAAGCAGGCTTGAAATTACGCCCAAATTCATCTGGTATCCGGCCGAAAATATAAGCCCCGCTTCTCTTCCTTTAAATTTTGCAAGTTTATCTTCAAGAGCGTTGGCGGCGACGGTGTTCCCGTTCAAAAAGCGGGACCCCGCAGAACCCGTTCCGTATTTGAGGGCCGCTTCGGCGGCGGCTTTTTTCATTTCCGGGTCATCGGCAAGGCCCAGATAATTATTGGAACCTGCCATAATATATTTTTTGCCGTTCAATTCAATTTCGGGCCCCTGGGCGGAAGAAATGGGCTGGAAATATCCGTAAATCCCCATTTTCATAAGGTTCTTAGCGTCTTTGAAATTTCTGCATTTTTCAAAAATGTCTGCCATAGTTGTACCTTCGTTATAATAATTTTGTAACTTTTATAACTTCTAAAACGGTTTTATTTATGCGCAGCTTTGCTTATTATACAAGTGGTTGACCTGCCCTTTAAGAGGGGGAACAGAACCACTTTGCCCGCATACTCTTTGCCGACCACTTCATTTTTGGCATAGTCGGAACCTTTAACGAGTATATCGGGCTTTATAAACTTAATAAGCTGCAAAGGGGTATCTTGGCCGAAGAGCACCACTGCGTCAACCGCTTCAAGGGAAGCCGCAACCAAAGCTCTGTCTGCCTGTTTGTTTATCGGACGGGAGGGACCTTTAAGACGTTTTACCGAAGCATCGGTATTTATTCCCAGCACAAGCACGTCTCCGAGGTTTTTTGAAAATTCCAAAATGCTTACGTGCCCGGCGTGCAAAATATCAAAGCAGCCGTTTGTAAAAACGATTTTTCTGCCTTTTGCGCGCTGTTGTTTTAGGAACAGGGCAAGCTTTTTGAGCGTAAGTATTTTATTTTTTGCTTTCATTCTTTTCTATTATTCTTTCCACCAGGCCCGTATCAACGTTGCCTGATATGAAATCTTTATCGGCTATCATTATTTTATGAAAATCTATCGTAGTTTTGATGCCTTTTACGCTGAATTCCCCAAGGGCTCTTGCGCTGCGCTTAAGCAGCTCTTCTCTTGTAGGAGCGTAAAGTATAAGTTTTGCTATAAGACTGTCATAAAAAGAGGGGATTGTATATCCCGTATACACGTGGCTGTCAACGCGCACGCCAAGCCCGCCCGAAGGTATCCATTCTTCAACGGTTCCGGGGCAGGGCATAAAATTCTGCGAATAATCTTCCGCATTTATTCTGTGCTCTATTGCGCAGCAGGCTATTTTTCCTGCGCGTTCCTGGCTTATCGGCATAGGTTTGCCTTGTGCAAGTTCTATTTGCAATTTTACAAGGTCAAGACCCGTTACAAATTCAGTAACAGGGTGTTCAACCTGCAAACGCGTGTTAACTTCCATAAAATAGAAATTATGGTTGTTGTCCATCAAAAATTCAACAGTACCCAGTCCGCTGTAATTTGCGGCTTTGGCAAGCCTCATGGCCACCTGGCAAAGTTTTTTGCGCAAGTCGGCATTTACAAACGAGGAAGGCGATTCTTCAATAAGTTTCTGGTGTTTGCGCTGCATCGTGCAGTCGCGTTCGGCAAAAGCGACGGTGTTGCCGTAATTATCGGCCGCAATCTGCACTTCTATGTGGCGCGGATTTAAAACCAACTTCTCAAAATAAACTCTGTCATCGCCGAAAGCCGCTTTTGCTTCGGCTTTTGCGGTTTCAAAGGCATTTTTAAAATCTTTTTCTTCAAGTGCGGCGCGCATTCCGCGTCCGCCGCCGCCCATGGTGGCTTTAATCATTATCGGGAACCCGATTTTCTTTGCCGCTTCAAGCGGATTTTTATCAACGACTCCGTCAGAACCGGGTATTACCGGCACCTGGCTGATTTTTGCCAGTTGCTTTGCCCTTGATTTTTCCCCCAAATCCAAAATTGCCTGAGGTTTTGGCCCTATAAAAGAAATTCCCGCGTCTATCACGGCCTGCGCAAAACGCGCGTTTTCAGAAAGGAAGCCGTAACCCGGGTGAACTGCGTCCGCTTTGGTAAGTTTTGCGGCGGCCACTATGGCATTTATGTTAAGGTAGCTTTCCGCGGAAGAAGCGGGGCCTATACAGACGGCTTCATCGGCGGCTTTTACGTGCAGAGAATATTCGTCCGCGCGGGAATATACCGCAACGGATTTTATGCCCATTTCCCTAAGCGTTCTTATTATGCGCAGGGCGATTTCGCCTCTGTTTGCTATAAGGACTTTTTTGAAATCTTTAATTTGTGTATCCATATTATTGTTTGACTTTATTTTTTAGGTTCTATAAAGAAAAGCGGTTGGTCGTATTCTACCGCGGCTCCGTCTTTGACGGAGATGATTTTAAGGGTTCCTTCTTCGGAAGCTTTTATTTCCTTAGAAGTGTTGTTCATATCCACAAAACCCAATATGTCGCCTTTTTTGACTGGCATATCTTCTTTAAGTGCTATAGCCTTGCCTTTGCTGCCTTCGTGGAATATTCCCACTGCGGGAGCTTTAACGGGTATCAGTTTGCAGGAAAAATCCGTCCCGTCAGCCTGGGCCTGCGCTGTTTTAATCTGAAGTTTTGTTTGGCCTTTTATGTAAATTATTTCTTCCAAATCTGTTGTTTTGGACCAAGTTATGAAATCCGAAAGGGTTTTGGTATCCATAATTTCTCCTATTGAGATATAATATCATTTTATTGTTCCATTTATAAGGGGGGAGCTTATGAAAAAGATGTTTCTTTATATGGTTCTGTTCTTGATTTTGGGCAGCGCGGGGGGATTTTTTGTCAATTCTGGGTTGGGGTGGTATGCCGTTTTGTCAAAGCCTGCTTTTACGCCGCCTGCTTTTGTTTTCGGGCCGGTATGGACGGTTTTATATCTTATGCTCGGGGCTTTGTATTGGAGAATAAGAGATAACAAACTGTTTAGAAATCTTTTTATAGTCCAATTTATACTCAACCTGCTTTGGACGCCCGTCTTTTTCGGACTGCATTGCATATCCTGCGCTTTGGCTGTTATGGTTGCGCTTGATTTGATAAACGGTTATCTTTTGCTGCATCTTTGGGCTGAGGATAAAAAAAGCAGCCTGCTTTTGGCGCCGTATTTCTTATGGCTGCTTTTTGCAACGCTGCTTAATTTATATGTTTATATATTGAACTGAAATTATTTGGCTTTGGCCGTCATTTTCTTCCAGGTTTTAAGGAAGTCTTCGGGCGGTTCAACTTCAAATTTCATTTTTTTGCCGTTTAACGGGTTTTTAAATTCCAGTTTTTTGGCGTGGAGCATAAGTCTGTCTGCCGTTGCGCCTTTGTAAAGCCAGTCGCCCAAGACAGGGTATCCCAACCAGCTCATATGCACGCGCAGTTGGTTTGTGCGGCCTGTTCTGGGCATAAGTTCCATATAAGAAAATCCGTTTTTGCGCTCCACCACATGGTAATCCGTAACTGCATCTCTGCCGACGTCGGAGGCTTTTATTTTGCCGCCCGTAACGCGGCCTATCGGCACGTTTATCGTTCCTTCGTCATCGGGCACATTGCCGCAGCAAATTGCGTTATAGGTTTTATGCACCTGGCGCGAGGCAAACATTTCTGTCATTTCCTGTTGGAACTGCGGGTTTTTGGCGACAAGCATAATGCCGCTTGTTTCTCTGTCCAAACGGTGTACAAGCCCCGCTCTTTCAACTTTCGGGTCAAAATCCTGCGGCGGGTTGGCAAGTATTGCCGAAACCAGTGTTTCTTCCGTTGTAAAAACAGCTTCAGGGGTTTCTTCCCACACAGGGCTTTGCGGGTGAACCAAAAGGCCTGCGGGTTTATTGACTACAAACATATTTTTGTCTTCAAAAATAATCAAATCTTTAAGGCTTACGGTTCTGCCCGCTTTGGGCCACGTAATTTCTATTACGTTTCCGTTTTCAAGCGGCCAGGCGGGTTTGCGTATGACTGTTTGGTTAATGCTTACGGCGCCTTTTTTTATCAGATTTTGTATTATGCTTCTGGAATATCCCATAACGTTTTCCGCCAGAAAAACGTCCAGTCTGCTTTCCCTGCCTTCAAAAACAAATTTTTGTTCATTTTGTGCCATAATGCCTCTTAAGCAAAAGTGCGGAAGTTAAAATTATAAGAACTGCGGCAATAAACTGCGAAGGCGAAAGGCCCATAATAAAAGCGCCTCTGTCGTCGCCGCGGAAGAACTCCACTATGAATCTTATAAGGCCGTAACCTATTACGTACGAAGCTATTACCGTTCCGTCTTTGTGCTTTTTATTAAATACCGTCAAAAGAATTAAAAACAATATGAAGTTGCCCGCAGACTCCATAAGCTGCGTGGGATATAAGCCTATACCGTGCAGGCTGTAAGGGACAAGTGAGTCGGGATTGTTAAATTTTACCGCGAAAAATCCGTGCTGCGCAACTTTGCCGTAACAGCAGCCCGCGCAAAAACAGCCTATTCTGCCTATTGCGTGGCCAAGAGGTATTGCGGGGGCCATAAAATCGGCAAATTTTAAAACGGGGATTTTTTTGATACGTGCGGTTATTATACCGCTTACCGCCGCGCCTATGAACCCGCCGAAGAACACGAAGCCGAATCTCAATTTTTCTATAAAAGTGGAGGCTATAAAATCGTTCCAGTTAAAAATCATATAAAAGATTTTGCCGCCGATTATCGCGCCCAGAATGATGTAAAACAAAACGTCCATAAGTTCGTCGGAAGTTATTTTAAGGGCGTCTTTTTTGCGCACGCAGTAAAAGATTGCGGCAAGATACCCAAGCATTGTCATTATGCCGTAAAGCGGTATTCTGAAGCCTAAAAATTCAGGCAGGTACGGAAACATATTCATCCTCCAATATTTTTAATGCGGCGTTAAAATCTTTAAATTCTTCGTAAGGCAAATTATTTTGCCTGCATATTTTTTCAAGGCGGTCGGTGGCAAAAACGATATCGGCTTCTTTTGCCGCGGGGAAGTCGCTCGGGCCGTCGCCCAGAAAAATTGTCTTAAATCCGCGGTCTTTATAATATTTTACGCGCGAAGCTTTAAAAAACTCAAGCGGTGTATCTTTGAACGGGAAATCAACAAAAATTCCGTCTTCGGAAAGCGTACCCTTAAAAGAATAAACCGGTATCTGCGGAACTTTATTCTTTTCAAGTATCGGGTTTATGTAAATGTCCAGTCCGCCGCTTGCAATCTCAAAAGGTATGCCGTTTTCGCGGCAGTAAGAAACAAGCTTTATAAAACCGTCTTTTATGCGCGCAATTTCCAAAATAATTTTTTCAAATTCGCTTTTACTTACTTTTATCGGCCCGAAATGCCTGCGCATCCAGGTCATGGCATCTTCTTTAACCGCATAGGCTTCTTCTATTTTTGCTTCCGTGGCCGTGCCGAAATGCAGGCACAGATTATTGCCTATATCCTTGGTGGTTATTGTGCCGTCAAAGTCGGTTACTATTGCATATTTCTTCATAGGTTTTTATATATCGTCAAGCCCCAGAGCATGCCTGAGAAAAGGATTTGTCCTGCTTTCATAGGCCACCGTTGTTACGCTGCCGCCCTGCGGCCCGTAAGCATGCCCGCAGTAAAGCACGGTTTGCTGCGGCAAATGCGCCAAACGTTCAAGACTTTTGAACATAAGTTCCGGTCTTGATTCAGGGAAGTCCGTCCTGCCCGCGCCGCCCGGGAAAAGTGTGTCTCCGGTAAAAACTCCGCTTTCAACTGCTATGCAGCACGATCCTGCGGTATGGCCCGGAGTATGTATAAATTCGGCTTTAATTCCCGCGATTTCCGTTTTAAAATCACCTTTAAAAGTGTTTAAAAGTTCTTGCGGTAAACCGCTTAAGGCCAAATCTTCTGCTTCAATATATCCCTTTATATTGTACTTTTTTAGCAGTTCTTCCGCATTTGTACAGTGGTCATAATGCCCGTGCGTAAAAAAAACTGCCGCGGGAGTTATTTTTAATTCCCGCAGCAGTCCGTAAATTTGAGGCATATCCCAGGAAGGGTCTATAATTATTGCTTTTGGGCCGTTTTGCACGATATAACAGCAGTTGCCCATCGTGCCGAGTTCAAGAGTGTGTACTTTCATCTTCTATCCTGAATTCCGTTTCGGCAGGTTTTGACATATTGTATTTGGTGCGGGCGGTATCTTCTATATAGGAAACGTCTCCGCTTTCTATTTTTTTGTATTCCTGTCCAAGTTCCAAATACTCCGCGTCAAGTGCTTGTGCCGTTTTGTTAAGCCTTCTGAGCTCAAAAATATTATGCATAAGCCCGAAGAAACTGCCGTTCAGCATTAAAAATGCCGCCATGGCTGCAAAAATTATTACAAAAGCCTGCTTCTTGGATCTTAACAGCCTCATTTTTTAAATACTTTATCCTTTGCGTATACGGCTTTTGCGCCCAATTCTTCTTCTATGACCATAAGGCGGTTATATTTTGCAAGCCTTTCGCTTCTGCACGGAGCGCCTGTTTTGATTGCACCGGCGTTGACGGCTACGGCAAAATCTGCAATAAACGGATCTTCTGTTTCGCCTGAGCGGTGTGAAATTATTGTCGTAAATCCGGCTTTTTTGGCTTTCATTATTACGTCAACCGTTTCAGAAACCGTGCCTATCTGGTTAAGTTTGATAAGAATTGAGTTTGCCGCATTAAGCTTTATGCCCGTTTCAAGGCGGTCTTTATTTGTTACGAATAAATCGTCGCCGACAATGTTTATTTTGCGCCCCAGTTTGGCCGTAAAATGCTGCCAGCCGGACCAATCGTCTTCCTGCATAGGGTCTTCAAAAGAAACTATCGGGTATTTTGCGCACCAGTCGGAAATGATTTGCGTCATTTCTTTATAGTCGCGCGCTTTGCCTTCAAATTTATATTTCCCGTTGTCATAAAATTCGCTTGCGGCCGCGTCAAGAGCAAGAGAGATGTTTGTGTATCCCGCGTCTTTTGCCGCCGTAAGTATTGTTTTGAGCACATCTTCGTGCTTGCGGATTTTAGGGGCAAAGCCGCCTTCGTCGCCGACTGCGGTTACCATGCCTTCTTTTGCAAGAAGCTTTTTAAGAGAGTGGTAAATTTCGCTTGCAGCTCTTAATGCCTCGCGGAAATTGGGCTGTGCGGCGGGAACTATCATAAATTCCTGCACGTCAATGCCGCTGTCTGCGTGTTTGCCTCCGTTGACGATGTTCAACATCGGCGTGGGCAATATAAAAGTTTTCTCTTTTATTGCAAATACTTTGCGTATATATTTGTATAAAGGTTCGTTTTCGGCTGCGGCTCCTGCTCTGAGGGCGGCCATTGATACACCCAGTATGGCGTTTGCGCCCAAGTTGCCTTTGTTGGGGGTGCCGTCAAGATTTATCATCAGTTCGTCCAGCGCTCTGACGTCGGAAACTTCTTTTCCTTTCAAAACTTTTTCTATTTTGGAAACGTTTGCCACCGCTTTAAGCACGCCTTTGCCGTGGTATCTTTCGTCGTTATCTCTGAGTTCTACGGCTTCGTGCGAGCCGGTTGACGCGCCGCTTGGCACGGCCGCGCTGCCTTTTACGCCGTTTTCCAAAATTACGTCTGCCTGAAGGGTAGGCGTTCCGCGCGAATCCAAAATCTCGCGCGCTTTAACGGATTTAATTTTCATACAACCCCCTTTTATCTTTACGATAAAGTTTCTATAAGTTTCTTTGCTTCCTGAATAAGCTTCTCCGGAGATTCCGGGTCTTTGGCTTCGGCGTAAATTCTTATAAGATGTTCGGTGCCGGAGGGCCTTAAGGCCAGCCAGTTTCCGTTTTTAAGTATAAACTTGAAGCCGTCCGTCTGGTCAATTCTCCAAACTGACGTTTTGTTAAGCGACAGAGGAGGTTTAAGGTTGAGTTTTTCCATAAACTCGTTAATTTCAATTTCTCTCTTGGGAATACTTACCTTCTTGTCGTAATACATATTGTACTTTTTATAGAAGTCTTTAAAAATCTGTTTTAAAGATTTGCCCTCTGTGGCCATTAACTCAAGAACAAGCATGCAGGCCAATATTCCGTCTTTATCAGGCATATGTTTTGAAATTGCAATTCCGCCTGATTCTTCCGCGCCGAAGATATACTGCCCCGTCATCATCAGCTCGTTTATATATTTGAAGCCGACGGGCGTTTCGCGCACAGGCATATTGTGTGATTTTGCAACTTCGTCTATCAAATTTGTGGTTATAAGGCTTCTGCAAATACGTCCGCTGGCCTTTCTGTTCCTTATTATATGGTCAAGAATAACGGGCGCTATCTGGTTGGGGGAAATCCATTCTCCGTCGGGGCCTATGATGCCGAATTTATCGCAGTCGCTGTTGCAGGCAATGCCCAAATGAAGTTTCTTTTTTACGACAAGGTCACTTAATTCCGCAAGGGCTTCGGGGCCCGCGTTAGGCACTTTACCGCCGAAGAAAATATCCGTTCCTTCGTGTATGCCTTCAATTTCAACTCCGCAGGAAGTCAGAAATTCTCTGAAATATTTATCGGCCGTTCCGAACAGCGGGTCTATGCCCACTTTGAGCTTGGCTTTCTTGATAGCTTTGACGTTTATAAGCGTGCTTAAATGTTTAAGATATTCGTCCCTTAAATTGTGCTCGCTTACGGCAGAGTTTTGATATCCGAATTCGGGCAGTTCTTTGGGGAGGGAAGAAACTGCGGGTATGTATCTTTCTATATCTTCTATAACTTCGTTGTTTGCTATGCCGCCGTGGAAAGAAATCCACTTAAGGCCGTTTTGCGTATAGTCGGCTTCGCTCGCGGTTATTACCACGGCCCCTACCGCGCCTTCTTTTAGTACCGCCCATTCTGCAACAGGGGTAGGCAAAGAATAAATTTCTTTCTTTACGGTAATGCCCTGCGAAGCAAGCACGTTACCGACGATGTTTTCAAATTTATCCGATAAAAAGCGGGAATCGTGCCCTATTATCACGAGAGGGCGTTTGAATTTAAAGCCCTTTTCGTTAATATATTTACGATATCCCGTTCCTTCAAAACCGTAATACTGGTTATTAAAAATATGTTCTGCTATTGCAAGAGACAACCTGTATATATTCTGCGCCGTTACGGTTTCGGCAATTGTGCCTCTGAAGCCGGCTGTGGCGAACTTAATTTCGTTAGACATAAATACCTCATTTACTTTAAATCTGTTTAAGCAATATACAAAAAATAAAGATAAAAATAAAGTTTAAAAAATATCTTGCCCGATATTTTGCTAGAATAAAACAATGCCAGGCATCATATTCAGATATATATCAAAGAATTTATCAATATTCTTTTTGGGAGTACTGTTCATCTTCGTTTTTGTCGTATTTATGGGGCAGTTTTCAAGAGTATTCACCTATGCGGCCGGTTTTGGCGCGGATATGTTCTGGGTTTTTAACACAATGATGTATATGGTGCCCGATATCCTGGTTTTAAGTATTCCGATGGCCTTCCAGATAGCAGTGCTGATGACGCTTACAAATATGTCCCAGACAGGGGAAATTATGGCTCTGCGTTCTGCGGGGCTTTCGTTTTCCGAAATCAGCCGCCCCATACTGGTAATTGCCTGCTTTTTATCACTTCTGATGATTGCTCTTAACAGCTTTTTAAGCCCGATGGGCCGACACCAGGTTGAACTGTCAAAACAGGATATAGCTTCAAAAATTTCAAAAGTTAAAATAGAACCTAAAACTTTTATAAATATCGGCGACTGGGACTTGTTTGCCGAAGGTACCGACAATAACAAAAAAACTCTTAGCCAGGTGCACCTCAGCAGGGTTAACGATAAAACTGCCCTTAGCACCAAAATAAACGCTGCAAGCGGCAAAATAAGCGTAGGCAGGCAGGGGATAGAACTGAACCTTTTTAAAGGTCAGATGCAAAGAATGGATTCTTTGGAAACGCGCAAAATAATAACCGCGGAATTTGACAAATACAGCGTGTTTATACCGATAAGGCAAAAGAGTTCTTCCCACAGAAACATAAAAGCTTCCGAACTTACCACAACCGAAATTTTGCAGGCTCTTAAAGAAGGCGGCCTTACCCGCGTTGAGCTGACGGAATACCGCCCCGAACCTATGGAGCGTTTGGCGCTGGCCCTTTCCACAATAATATTTTTCTTTTTAAGCTGCCCCATAGCTTTTGTGAATAATAAAAAAGCGGGGCGCACTTCCGCAATGATATACAGTATAATTTTTATATTCGCTTATTTCGGGTTTTTGACGGTCGGCGGGGATATAGGCGAAAAGTCTTCAATATGGTGGCTGAACTATTTCGCGCCGATTTTACCCGTCCTTGTCGGCATTGTATGCAGCGTATATTTGTGGCATAAAAAACTTTCTGACTGATCGGATTTATATGAAGATACTTTACAGATATATAGCCCGTAAATTCTGGGGACCGTTTCTGTTTATATTGCTTATTTTCTCCGTGCTTATATTTTTGGGCGACAGCGTGGAAAAAATGCGCTGGATAAACAGTTACGGCACCAGCCTGCACCTTGTTCTTAAGTACAGCCTGCTTACAATGCCATCCTGGCTGCTTCAGGTTTTGCCCATAGCCTGCCTGCTGAGTTCTTTATTCGTAATTTCCGACATGATTGCCGCGGGGGAATGGACCGCCTGTATTGCGGGCGGATATACCGTAAAACAAATTTTTAAACCTTTGATATTGTGTATTGCGCTTGTTGCCGCCGGCGGATTTTTGGTGCAGGAATTCGTAACCCCGGATATGAGCAAAAAAGCGGAACTTACTCTTCAGCGCAAAATACGCGGCAAGAAAGAATGGTATTTTAACGTCCAGAATGATGTTACCTTAAGGCTTGATGACAAGCGTATACTCTTTGCCAAAAAAGTTCTTGCCGATAAAGGCGTTATGGAAGGTATGTTCATAGACGTTTATGACCAAAGCTGGTCCATAAGTTCACAGATAAGCGCAAAGCGTTTCGTTTGGAATAAAAGACATAAATACTGGGTGTTTGAAGACGGATTTATAAGAAACTTCGGTTCGGACGTAACAATAAAAGAAACTCCGTTTGACAGGCTTGCCTCAGATTTTTCAATTCCGCCAAAGCAAATAGCGGTCGGCAAAGCCAACGCGTCTTACCTTAATATCGCGGACCTTATAAGAAGAATAAAATTTCTTAATGCAAGCGGTCTTTCTTCTTTTGCGGAACAAACATATCTCAATTATAAACTTGCCGCTCCGTTTGCCACAATTATAATGTGCCTTCTGGGCATGCCGCTTGCAATAGCGCTGAAACGATCAAGCAAACTTCTGAATATAGTTTCGGCAATAACTATAGGCTTTACGTTTTGGTGGATAGTTTCAATGCTATCTTCGGCGGGTCAAACCGGTATGATAAACCCCATTGTCGCGGGTTGGCTGCCTGTTGGATTTTTTACAATAGTGGCGTTTATAGAATTTAAAATAGTCGGAATTTAAAACAGACTTCTCTTATTTTATCAATACGCAGACAAATAACTTTTTATTTGTTTGCGTATTATTTTTTATAGAATTAAAATAGGAGATTGTGTGCTAAAAAAATTACTCGGCCTTTTTGCGGCTTTTTGCATATTTTTTAACTGCTTAAACTTGAACGCTTTTGCGCTTGAGGCTGCTGCCGCACCGTCTGATTCGGCAGCAAGCGCGGCCGCGGCAAATAAAACCGAATCTCCCTCCGCCTCTGTTCCTGCGGCAAATTCCGCGGCGCAGAATGTAACTTTGCAAACTCTTTCTGCGGCTGATGCGGGCCAAAGCGCTGCCGGTAAAACATCTTCCGGGCAAGTCGCGTCTTCTGCGCTTAGCGCTGCGCAAAACAGCTCGGCCCAAAATACCTCCGCGCAGCAAACTTCTTCTTCGGGGCAGGCGCAAACTTCTTCCGCGGAACAAAAAAGCAATACCGCCGATTATTCCGTACAAAGCAAAACTGCGGCGGATTCAGCGGCTTCTTCAGACGAAGGGGAAAAAGACGAAGAATATTATGCGGAAGTAAAAAAGAAAGAGGACGCCGCCGCTGCGCAAGCCAAAAAAACAGACGAACAATCTTCCGTAAGTGCAATGAAAGACGGCAGTAATTTCAAACTTTTTGAACCGAAAGAATTTGACTTTATGACGGAAGGCGGGCCGCTTCTTCCTCTGCCGGACGTTGAAGCGGACGAAACGCACGACGAATATTACCAGTATTCGCGCAGATATCTTGAAAACGCAATCGCGCAGGTGCAGGGCGGCGTTGACCTTCAGAAGCGCGGCATTGAATATCTGGAAATTTTGAACCCTTCTCTTATGCTGCCGATATACGGCACAACAATTTCTCTTACGGGGCGCAAAACTTTCGGCATTAAATATACCTCCAAAAAGTACGATCAAAAAGGCACGGTTGACAACAAAGATGAAAGCGGTGTTGATTTTGACCAGCAAATGCAAATGAAAGTGCAGGGTAAAATCAGCAACAGAATTTTTGTTGATGTTGATTATGATGACCAGCGTACGGACGAGCAGAACATCTCGGTAAGCTACCGCGGCCAGCCAGACGAAGTTGTGCAGAGCGCGGACTTCGGAGATATCAATCTTTCTTTGCCCGGGTCTGAATTTGTTTCTTATAACAAGCAGGTTTTCGGCGCAAAAATGCACTTGAAATACGGCGGCGCGAACCTGATGCTGATAGGCAGCCAGAGTAAAGGCGAAAACAAAACCAAACAATTTAAGGGCGACAGCCAACAGCAAACAGTTAACATAAAAGACAGCGCATATACCAGACGCACTTATTATGATTTGACATTTGGCGGGGATTCCAGATGGACGTATTCCATAGTTTCAGGCAGCGATAAAGTATATATTGACGATCACACCACCAAGGGTTATCAGGAAGCTTTAAAAGTGCAGGATATGAAAGTGCAGTCTTCCGTTTATCCGACCACGGGCGGAACGGCGGGCTTCCGCGTGCTTACGCGCGGCGTTGATTACGTAATTGACTATAACAAGAACCTTATCCGCTTTACCAGCGCGTTGAACGATACGGATGTCGTCGCCATAGATTATAAAAACAGCAACGGGCAAAGCCTCAGCGACGCCGCTTACGGCGGTATGCCTAAAATAATTAAAACAGCTGGCGACAGGGCAATAGCCGACACCGACGAAATAGGCTATCAGCTTGAAGTTAAGCGTTTTTATAATATCGGGTCCACCCAGATAACCAAAGATAACGGCCAGGGCAACTTTATACTTAAACTTTTGGAATCTGACGGCTCAACCGTTTGTAAGTCCGGCGATACGCGCCTTTATTGCCAAAATACCGTTGACTATACCCGCGGCGTGTTTGAAATCGGCGGAAAGTTTGACGATGCTTCTCTTTATAACGCAACGCCAGTTTCAACAACCAACAGATACTTTTTGGTGCAGTTTAACTCAACCGTAAAAACTTATTATCTGGAACCTGATATCGTGGTGCAGTCCGAAACCGTAAAAGTAAACGGCGCCACCATGAACCGCAATAAAGATTATTATGTTGATTATTCTTCGGGCTACATAACTTTTTATAACGAAGATCTTATAGGATCGGGCAGCGTTATTGACGTAAGTTATCAGGTTTCTTCCGGCACAAACAAAGACAGTGCGCTGATGGGCGGCAGATTCAATTATGATTTTACGGATAAAATCTCAATAGGTTCAACCGTTTTAAACGAAAGCGGCACAAAGCCCAAACGCGTGCCGAATGTAGGGAGTCTTACAAACAGCCTTACAACAACAGAGGCTGATGTCAAAGCCAATGATTTGCAAATTGCCGACGGCGTTAAATTGTCTTTGGGGGCGGAAGCCGCGCACAGCAAAAAAGACCAAAACCTTTTCGGATACGCTTTGGTTGACAGCATGGACGATACAAAAGAATACGTAAAAGCTTCCAACGTATACAGCGATTGGCGCATAGGCTCCAACCCTACTCCTGCGGGTTCGGCAACGCAGGGCACAAGCTTTTTGGACGCCGTAAAATGGGATTCTCAAAGTGTGCCGCTTATAGAAATTAACCCCAACACAGCCGCAAATAAAAATGATTCTCAAAACGTTTTGGTGATAAATTACGATTTTTCAATAGCCGAAGATAAAGGCTATCCGAACAATGACGAAATTTCTTTGATATACCCGATAAGTAATTCAGGGGCCGATTTCACCGCCAAAACTTTGATGGAGTTTTCAATGTTGGGCGAACTTAACGGCCCGGATATAAACATTTCCTTCGGAAGTTTTGACGAAAAATCAGATAATTACGATTATCTGCCCTCAGGATTCACGGAAAGCCAGGTATATCCGACTTGCAGCAAATATTACGGCTCTGCGACTTCCCGCAACGTTCCAAAAACAGAAGATTTAAATTGCAGCGGCGCTTTGACTTCTTCGCAGGACAGCGGCTGGTTGTTTGTTAACCCAGACGATACCTATCAGCGTTATAATCCGTTTAAAGATAATAAATACAACAAAGAAAGCCAGCCCAACGGCAGAATAGACAGTCAGGATTTAAACGATAACGGCATTCTTGACAGTTGGGATTCAAGCTCGGGCGACAATTTCGGCTTTGCGGCTTCAAGCCCTAACGGGACGGACGGAGATTCCGGCGCTTTGATAATTGACCCGACGCAAACCGGCCTCAGCGGCAATACAATAAATTTTGAGGGTTGGAAGCAATTCAGCCGTCAGGTAAGTTTTACCGACAGCACAAAATGGTCTGCCATAAAGCAGGTGCGCATTACGCTCAGAAAAAGCGCTTTCGGCCATGATAAAGGCACAATAAAAATTGCGAACCTTTCCGTTTCCGGCAACACGTGGAAGCCCGTTGAGGATACTTATAAAAATGTTGTTTCAACCTACGGCATTAACAATATAGATAACTCGGATTACAAACCTATTTTTAACGATACGGGCGACGGCGGGCAGGTGTTCCATACTCTTTACGGTTCCGTCAACGACCTTAAAAACGACCAAAATAATATTGAAGAACAATCCCTGGCTCTTAAGTATGATTTTTCAAAAGATACCACGGTAAAAGATTTCAACGTGCAGCGCAGTTTCAGCTCTATGGATTTCTCTCAGCATAAAGAATTCCGTTTCCTGCTTTATAATAACAATACGGCAGTTGACCCCGATACCAAATTTTATATCCGCATACAGGCCGACGATAACAACTACAGCGAAATTGAGATTCCTTTGGATTTCAAATCTGCCTGGCATCTTTACAGCCTCAAAATGATTGATACCGACGGCGACAATATACCCAACAGGTGGGAAAACAATTCTTCTTACGATGCAAACGTTACCAACGAAGGCAGTGTGAACTTCAAAAAAATTACCTCAATAAAAGTGGGTATGCGCACAACAAATGCCGCCGCGGCGGGCGAGGTCTGGCTTGACGATATCTTCCTTGCGGGTTCGGTTGTGCTGGAAGGCAACGCCTATATGGGCCAGGCAAAAGTTGACGTAGAAAATTGGTTGGAAGCCAGCGGCAAAGTAAAGTATATGGACAGCAATTTCCAAACTCCCGTTACTACCGCCACTAACCAGAAATATACGGAGCAGAACTATGCTTTGAAATTTAAACGGTTTAAAAATTTGCCAATTAACGCCACTTATTATAAAAGCGACACTGTTACGCCCGATGTTCTTAACTCCACCACAAACAGCATAAGCGTGTTGGACCAGGGCGAAGTTACAAAAGACAAGGGAACCGTCAGCGCGGAATATATTGACCCGTATTTTCCTCACATCAGCGCGGGATACGCATTTGAAGACGCAGATTATCAAAAGCTTCAGCGCAACGATAACAAACAAACTTATTCTTTGGGCGTTGATTATTCGCCAAAAAGTTCCGACGCTTTCATAAAAAGTCTTAACGCCACCACTTCTCTTGTAAACAATAAAATAGATTACAGCGACGAAGTCGCCATTGCAGATTCCGCAAGTTATTATAATACGGACGAGCAGACAAAAAATTACGGTTTCAAATTATCTTTGCAGCCTTGGGACGGCGCGTCTTTGGTGCCTTCTTACAGTTTGGCGATGGTTAACGAAGAGCGCCGCAGCTATGATGATTCCGCGCTTATATTCAAAGACAGAAGATACCCCAAATCAGCTTTGCAGCAGGTGGGCGTAACTTCGGCTATGAGGATAAACAAATGGCTTGCGCCTACTGCCAGCTACAGCATAAAAACTACCGAAACAAATAACCTTTCCGCAACCAGCTACACTTCAACCGCGGCCGACAACAGCCAAACTTATAATTTTGACGTCGGGGATATCAAAAGTATTGACCGCAGTTCTGAAGGCAGCGTCGGGCTGAACCTTAACGGCCGCGAAATTTTTGAAGATTCAAAGTTTATGTCAGGGTTGGCGGTTTCGGGTTCGTATAAACTTCAGGACGGCGACACCTGGGAAAACGTTGACAGTTCTTATAATTCTCTTGACCAGATTTGGATAAGGAACTCGCTCGGGGCAAAGGCTCCGTATACTTACAGAAGCAACCTCATTCTGCGCGATACCTATGCTTCCACCCTGCGCTGGACGCCTTTCGGGGCATATTCTATCGACGGGCGTTTGGCTCCGCTTAAAAAACTGACAGTCAGCAACAACTATTCAAAGGCTTATCAGACTACCGAAGACAGCGGTTCTTTATATAAAACCGAAACCACCACTTTGCCAGATTTGATATTGAATATGGACGAGCTGGAAAAATTTGTTGCGGACGATAACCCGTATGTTAACAACGTGAACACAAAACTTAAATACAGCGTTACGGACAATAATATTATAGATTCGCAGGATAAAACCACCACCGCTTACGGCGGGGATTTGCGCTTTATGCTGCTTAATTATTTTGATACCACATTTACTTACAGCGAGCAAAAATTGTTCCAGGTTGATACCACGGCCGATGCTCCGCTGCAAAATTATTTGCGCAAAGATTTCAGCGGGCAAACGGCTTTCACTTACGCGGGCCTGCGCTTTAACCCCAAGGTAACTTATATTTACGACAGGAAAACGGAAGAAAACGACGTTCTTACCAGCCGCGTTGAAGAAATTATACCAAGCCTGGGCATTAAGGCCGATTTCAATTTGCCTTACGGCATTCATCTGCCTTTTATCACGCGGCAATATCTTTTTACAAACCGCATAATTTGGAACACGACTTTAAGCTATTCGCGCAGGCGTTCTTTTACGGTTTCTGAAAACAGAGATCTTTATGACGCCACCACCAGCGTGGATTATGAGGTGTCAAAAAATATCCGCGTTACGCTCAGCGCGGCTTATGAACGTTTCAAGCATATTTACCTGCCGGAAGAATCATACACGTCTTACACGGTGGGCTCTTTGCTGACTATACAGTTCTAGGAATATTTATGAAACTTTTTGCCGACGCAAAAAACTTTTTGCTTTATATTTTATTTCCGCGCACTTGCTTTTGCTGCGGCAAAGATATGCCGCGCGGCGACGCAAATTTGCTTTGCTCGGACTGCCGCAAAGATCTGACGACGCTTGATAAAACTTTGGTGTGTCTCCGCTGCGGGGTTCCGCTCAAAGACGGCGGCGCTCATTGTTTCAACTGCCGCGGCAGCAAAGCCGCAAAATATAAATGTTCTTTTATACGTTCGTCTTTAAAATTCACGCCGTCTTCGCGCGCGCTTGTGCACGCTTTAAAATACCAAAAATATGTTCAGGTGGCGGATTTCTTTGCTCCGTTTTTGTATAAAACTTATCTTGCCAATCCGGAATATTTTGAGGCGGATTATATTGTGCCCGTTCCCATACACAAAAGCAGACTTAAAGAAAGGGGGTTTAACCAATCTTTTCTTTTGGCGCGCGGGCTTAGCGGTTTATGTAAAATTCCGTGCAGAGAACTGCTTATAAGGACTAAAAAAACGAAAAGTCAGACTTCAATGGGAAGGCAGGAAAGACTTTTGAATATAAAAGAGGCTTTTGCCTGCGCCGACTCCGCGGCTGTAAAAAGGAAAGCAATTATTTTAATTGACGATGTTTGCACAACAGGAGCAACGCTGGAAGAATGCGCTGTAACGCTTAAAGCAGCAGGCGCGCGGGAAGTTTTGGCCATAACCGCGCTGAGGGAATCTTAAAGAAATTTTATAAAGCCTTTTACGTTTGCCAAAGCGTTTTCTTCAAGTTCTTTACCAAGGACAAATTTTGCGGGTATATTATCTGCATTGGTTATGTCCCAAAGGGTTGTTTCTTTAAAACCCGCTCTGCTGTAATATTCGGGATTTCCTACCAGAAAAACTGCTTTATAGCCCAGTTCTTTTGCCTTTTTGAAAGCTTCACGCATAAGTTCCTGCCCTATGCCTTTATTTCTGAAAGCAATGTCAACGCACAGCGGGGCAACCAGAAGCGCGCCGAAAGGCCCTTCTGGCGTTGAAACGGGTATTTTGGTAAGCATTATGTATCCGATAATTTTTCCGTTTTCTTTTGCCGCAAGCGCAAGCTGCGGGATATAATTTGCTGATTTTCTGAGTCCGTCCGTATAATCCTGTTCTGTCCCGCTTTTTACCTGCGCGGTTTCAAATGCGGTTTTGATAAAATCGTAAATTTCTTTTAAATCTTCTTTTCTTTCGGGTTCTGTTTTCATATTTTTTTAACCGCATAGCGGATTGCGGCTTCCATTCCGGAAGAGTCGGCATCATTGCCTGCGGCTATATCAAATGCCGTGCCGTGCACGGGCGATACGCGCAAAAATTTAAGCCCCGCGGTTATGTGTACGGGCGTGTTTTTTGCCGCAAGTTTTAAGCCCAGCAAAGCAACGTCGTGATACATCAAAACTATTCCGTCAAATTCGCCTTTTATATGCTTCTGCCACAGGGCGTCGCAGGGCCATGGCCCGCTGACTTTATAGCCGTCTGCGGCAAGTTTTTTTATTGCGGGCTTTATTGTCCTGATTTCTTCAAAGCCCAATTTGCCGCCGTCGCCCGCGTGCGGGTTAAGCGCGCTTATGCCTATTTTTGCTTTTTTGCCCAAGACGCCTGCAAACATTTTTACGCTTTTAATTATGCGCTCTTTTGTAATCTGCGCGCTCAAATCTTTTATGGCGTAATGCTCTGTTACCAAAGCGCAGTTTATTTTGCCGTCCGTAAACATCATCAGCGCACCGTCTTTTTTGGCGTAGCGGCGCAGGACTTCGGTATGACCCGTAAATTTTATCCCTGCTTTTGCCCACGCTTCTTTTGAAATCGGCGCGGTTACCAAAGCGTCGCCTTCGCCTTTAAGCATCATTGAAATTGCGGTTTTTAAAGCTTTAAAAGAGATATCTCCGCCATATTCAGAGGCGCATGGTTTTGAAGGCTTTTTATAAGAACTTTTGATTTCTTTCAGCGTCCCCAGGGAATTG
>Ga0183101_1000013_pt6 | contig 32358 bp, 32 predicted proteins | sample Biomet3_FD_127790 | JGI IMG/M metagenome (GOLD analysis project Ga0183101, IMG submission 127790) | Microbial communities from bioreactor (seeded with sewage sludge) at LBNL, California, USA - Biofuel metagenome 3 | ecosystem: Engineered > Bioreactor > Anaerobic > Unclassified ...
GGCTGTGCCTTGAACATCACATGGACATGGTCACCATCATGGTCCCATTCCAGCAGCGTTATGTTGTAATCAGGTGCGATCTTTGCGAAGATGTCCCGTGCATAGTCTGACATATCGTCATTGAAGACATTCCGGCGATATTTCACCACCAGGATCAGATGATGATACAATAAAAACACTGAATGATTATTTGTGTCCATTTTCATAATTATTATGCGAACCTGCAGACGATCCGCTCCTTTACGACTGAATAGATTATAGCACACTTTTGTGCGCAATTCATCCCCAACCTTCACATTTGTTTAGAGGAGGGGGAATTCTTGCGATGTTTGGTTAAATAATACATAGAAAACATGTTCTGGAACTGCTTGGAACTCATTTGCAAAAATCTTTAGTGCAAACAGCAATAATGGCAGACCAACACCTGCTATGACAGCAAAGATCAGATTATTCCACCGCATATATATCAGCAATGCCAATATCACTCCCAATACCATGCACCAAATATATGTGGACCTGCTGGCAGAAATGACGCTTGGTTTTTTCGTTTCTTGGATATTGTCAATTAAACTCATGTAATCTGTTTGATATAATTCTGTCATTTTAATAATGACATCAACAGAGGGTGTATTCTTGTCATTTTCCCAATTTGAAAGAGATTGTCGTGTCACACCCAGCTTTACTGCAGAATATTCTTGTTTCATGCTGCTCTTTTCTCTAGCAGCTCGTAGATTCTCACCTAGTGTATTCATTTGTGTATTCTCCTGTTTCACTATTTACATCTTTCGCTCTTCTAGAGAATACGTAAAGTCTTTTCGTGTCAAAAATGTTTTACATATCAATTATCTATCTCTGCAGATACACGCTGATGCATGATTTATCAGTTCCACTCAGCCCATGCCCATCTATCTGATCTCCAATGATTACAATAAAATACGATTCACGGCAGTGGCCTTCCAAGAAATCAAATCCGTATAAGCACTCCTTTTCAAATTAAGACTTATCTAATTCTGTGTGCCGTGATAATTGTGTAACTGCATGAGTTGATTGTTATTTTGATATCATCAATCTCACAGTACCAGTTCTTGCCCTTTTTATATATCAGGCATTTCTTATCTATGATCTTATTTTAACAGTACTCGACCATATCCCAGGCAGCATCTGTTTCTAAGTTCTTTTTAATTCTGACAGTACCCATTTCTGTTGTATGAATTTTATCAATATTGGCAAGCAGAATTGTTTTATCTTCCACATTTTTTCTCCGTATTTCTATTTTTTGAATTGACATCTTTTTCTCATGTTGAAACATCGAATGTTTCTGCCAACTGTTCCTGTGTACAGCCCTTTTCCTTTTGGAGCTCTTTCAAAAACATTCAAATTTTCTGTTGATCCATAAGAACAATTTCTCTTTTCAGGAAAAATGTAGCAGAACGCCGTAAAAATGAACAGGACACGTAACAGGAAATGCCCTGTCTACCGTATAAAAAGGACCTTTGATAACACAATTTTCTGTTTCTACAGCCCAATATCTTCCATCCAAATCAAAACTGCTTTCATATGCCTTTTTACAGCTTTAATTTTTGTCTTTACAGAATCACTTATATTACGATTTATTTATTTTACTGCTGTTCAAAATTGGTATAGGTAAATTCGTTTAACACAGCAATTTCTTTGCCTCCCCAGTTCTTGCCCTGAACAGTATGATTTTCTTTTATAAAACCGTTTTTCAGAAGTACTTTTTCAGATAATACATTCTCAGGCATGACAAATGCTTTCAGCTCATGAATACCTATTTCATTGCATAGATAGTATTGTATGAGTTTTACTGTTTCAGTTGCAGCTCCTTGGTGCCAATATGATTCATTGAACAGATAGCCTATGGTCATTTGATTCATTCTTTTCTTATAATCAAACATTTCAGCAAGTCCAATGAGTCGATCCGGCTTTTCAATCAAGTAAATACCTGCCACAATCCATTTCTTATGCTTAAAATCTCTATCCCCAATGTTTCTGATTGCTGTCAGTAAACTAGCTCTGCTTTTTCTATAGAGAAATGGTGGTATATACCGATAGACATTGGGATTGCTCGTGATTTTGATAAGATCATCTACATCTGCTTCTTCCATTTTCCGAATAACAATACGATGATTTCGTAAATTAGGAAATGTTCCAAATACATCAGCCATATGAAATCCTCCTGCATAAAACACCACTTATCTATCTAGACAGCTGCCCGCAAAATCGGAATATGCAATACCATATCATTAGTATTTATAGTAAACTACTAATTTTTTTCGTGTGTTTATATAAAAGGTAATCAATGATTAAACCAATTGCAATCAACACAATCCAGCCAAAAATGAGACTATTTTCATAAAACAAATAGTATCCTAACGGTCCCGGACAAATACCGCGCCAAGCAGCAGCATTTTTTACGTTCGTATAATTCGCTGATGGAATTTTCGGATAATATGCCAGGATTGCCTTTTGATCGATAAAAGAAACAATTGGCCAATACAATAGCTGCGGAAATGTCCAGACGTTGATCATCCTGTATACATACTTCAATTTTTCTTTATTCGGGACCGTGCTCTTTCTTACGCCATTAATCCAGAAAGCATTTGAAAAGACAATAAGGATCAGTCCTGGCAATGAGCCTACATAACGGCCAATAAATATATCATGACATAGGATCCAGCCAATCCATACAGCAACAACACCGAATGCATTCATCATTGAGAACAAAATGATCTGGGTCCTTAGGGACATGCCTTGTTTCTTTGGAACTAATGGTTCTGTACCCTTCAACAAGTAATCAGTTGACACACCAAATAGAATGGATATCTGCAGGATCCTGTCAACATCAGGAATTGCCTGATTGCTCTCCCATTTGCTGACCGCCTGTCTTGATACATCCATCTCATTTGCAAGGTCTTCTTGCGAAATTCCTTTTTCCTTTCGAAGGGTTTGAATTCTCTCTCCTATTTCCATAGTATTGTCCTACCTCCTATGAAAAGATTAGCCGTAAAACACAGGACGAACCACCAACTCAGCTTTGAAAAATGTCAACCTGCAGTTGCATATGCAATTTATATTAGGATTAGATACCTTTTCAGTTAAATTCGGATTTGTCTGTTTAAGCATAATTTATAAACAACTATATGACAAGATTTATTGTCATTAGCATGTATGTTATCAATCAGAATAAATAAAAAATGGCTTAAATTAGCCATTTTTTATAAACGCGATGGGGACGATGGGAGTAAATTACGTGCATTCGTCATTCATCTAATATTGAGTTTAACCCTAGAAATGAGGCTTTTGAATATTTATGCTTTTATCATTTGACTTAAATTTGCTGAATTTTTTATATTTTTATACCCAAAATATACCCAATTAAACAAATCGGAATTTCTCGCGATGAATATTTACCATTTTATATTATTACGAATGGTCTATTAGACTTTTTAGTTATAGATGAAATTGTCTGGAAGTTGGAACTACAAGGGAAGCGTCGTGAGAAATATACATGATCAAATGTCTTCTTTCTTTAGCAATCGAAGTGAGTATCTCCTTGTACTGCTGCTTCGTTTCCAGATCCATGCCGGCATCGATTTCATCAATCAGGATGACAGAGGCTTTCTGTTTTCTGATCATCAGCTTTGCCAGCAGAAGTTTTTTGATTTGACCGCCGGAAAGGTTCTGCCCGTTATTTTCAATGGTGCTGTCCAAGGATGGAAGGTCCAGCAGTTTCTGCAGTTCAGTCAGTTGTTCTTCTTTTAATGAAGAATCAAAGGAACACAGATAGTCATGAATGGTTCCGTTTAAAAGCGGTTCATTCTGTCCAATATAGAGGAACTGCTCTGCCAGGCTTTCTTTTTGAAATGCATTCAGATTGATGCCATTCAACAAGATCGTACCGCTCTGCGGCTGATATAAACGCTGTATCAATTTGAACAGAGTTGTCTTACCGGTACCATTGTTTCCTATCAGCTGCAGGAATTCTCCATGATAGAATGTATGCGTAAAGCTGTTCAATACATTTTCCGTATCATATTTAAATGTAACATTTTTAAAATCAATCGTTTCAATCGAAGAAAGAGGTTCTGTTCCATCGATGTAATCGGTATGGATCAATGCTTCATAGTTTTCAAAAGAAACTCTGCCTTTGGCAATCTGCAGGATCAGTTTTTCAACGGACTGTCCTTTCTGCAGCAGAATGTATAGAAGAAACATATAGAAAGCGACATCCGTCGGATTGTTTTTCTGCATTGGCAGGATCAGCAGTGCAGATATGACAATGTTCATGAGTGTGTTGTAGTTATCAATGACTTTGTTCCAGAAGGTAACGGTCGCATCTTCTTTAGATGCTGTATCAATAAAGACATGCACTGCTCCCTCACTCATCTTCTGGTCATGAAACAGCCATTGATTTGTTTTGGCATAGGGAAGATGATCAACGATTGAATCTATAGAAGCATGAAGCTGTTTCATGGCAGTATTTGTTTGTCTGGAGACAGCGTTGATCTTTTTCTCAGACAGAAAGGCAATCACGATACCGGAAACAAAAGCAATGCACAGGTACAGTGTATTTTGAAAGCTGAGCTGAAAGGCAATGCATACAGCACCACATACCAGAAGCAGGGAACTGCATAAAAGCGGCAGATGATGACCGATGATGCGAAAGATATCGAGTACATCCGCATAGAGAATATGTTTGATCTTTTCCTGCTTCAGCGCATCAATCTCATTCATCGGTTTCATGTCCAGTGCTGCTTCTGCATCTTTCAGAAGAGCATCGATTACTGCACCGCCATAGCCATCCAGGCTTTTGTACCAGATAGCTTCTGTAAAGGCACTCAGTACTAAAAGGATCAGTACAAGTGCTAAACGCAGCAGCATCTCATTGGTACTTAAAGAAGCAAGTGAGGAGAGGAGATTCTGTGATATGGCAATGACACTTATATTAATGGCAGTAGTAAGTAACGAAAGAATCATTGCATTTATGAATTTACATTTTGCTGTATGTATTGAATAGCAAAAATATTTTATTAGATATTTCATTAGTTAGACTCCAGTATTTTTGAAGCGAAGAAAGCAAGTGTTTGATTACGTGAAACACTATGATAGTACTGTAAAGCTAAATTTTGCAATCAGTAATATAGGATTTCTCTTATATACAATATTCAAAGTCTTTTGTTAACTTGTTTTCTTCGTTTCTAATAGTTTCAATGTTATTTACACAACGTTTCCATACATAACCAATATTATGGTTATGTGCATTTCCTTGAAATAAAACTGAATAGAGGATGCTGAAATGCAAATATGACCATACGCCCTCAAATTTTTTAAAATCAATATATAGACCATTTGATCTTTTGCTGCAGCACAATACGACTATGATACAAAGAAATCCATGCCTTAATCAATTGTCAAAGTTGCTGCTTGTGAAAAAGTCTTTCCTTTACAACTACATTCTAGATTTGGCACATTTCTGAAATATCATTTTCACTATATTGATCAATATTCATATTCAATCTCCATTTTATCAGTACAAATTTTGATTTGTCGACCTGGTCAACAAAGTTTGCAAACTCACTTTGCATCTTTAATGGTGGAATAATTATATCTAATTGTTCTAGTTGGTCTTTAGTAATTGCTTGTCTTGTTGCACCTCCTGATTCACTCATTGTTAGCAACATGTTCTTGAATGAATTATTTATAATAGTTTTATTGATGAAAATCGGTGTCACTAAATCGGTTTTGCAGCGAATTATCGACACATGCTGATTTACCCGTGCAGGTAATATGTCCTTAGGGACAATGCATGAACGTGCAACGGAAGCACCTGTAATATTAAATAAAATATCATTTTCCTCGATTTTAACATTGCGTAGAGCGTCAGCTTGGGTGTCCGTCAAATGTGCTAAATCTTTATACTCAAAATGATCGTCATAAACATTCATGCTACGCACGAGCGAAACTCCTGCGTCTTGATAACTTTCTTTTCCTCCCCTAGGCGTAGCTCCAGAACCAATTTTTGATGAAACTATTTTAAGTTTCAATATTTTCCAATCAAATTCATTTTGAACGGGATCTCCAAACATCTCTACAAATCGGGATTTGTCGAGCTGTGTTACTTAAACATTATTTTTACTTCTTTATCTTCCATTTCGGATGCTTGCAGAATGATAATTACGGAATCATTTCTCCATTCCACGGATTTAATATTTCCGGAATAAGCATTAGCACCATCATCTTGTATGGATGTATCTATTGAATCAACTTTCTTCTGATTCTTATCTTTTAGTAACAGTCTGACGTCGGTAGCTCCAAACGGCCATTCAGGATCTCCTAATTGTTGAAAAATCAAAGTATAGTTGCTGTCAGGGCTTTCATATGTTTCTATATCACAGACATCAAATTTATTGAAAGCACCATTCCACCACATGCCAAAGAGAATATAAAGGATTATTATAATTACAAAAACACTTGCCAATATACCTATCAATATCTTTGTTATTTTTTTCATATCAATTGCCCCGTCAAATTCGGATTTGTCTGTTTAAGCATAATTTATAAACAACTATATGACAAGATTTATTGTCATTTGCATGTTATCAGTCAGAATAAATAAAAAATGGCTTATTTAAGCCATTTTTTATAAACGCGATGGGGACGATGGGAGTAAATTACGCACTTTCGTCATTCGCCTGATATTAAGATAAGCCCTAGAAATGAGACTTTTGATTATTTATGCATTTATCATTTGACTTAAATTTGCTAAATTTTTTATATTTTTATACCCAAATTATACCCAATACAATAAAACAAAATATTACTCTTCAAGCTTTAATACAGCTATCTCTTTTCACCGTCTTTATCAAATTTTTTTCTCAAAGATACTTCCGTTAAAATAATAACAATGACGAATACTCCCAGCTCTATGAATGGCAAAATCTTACGGACAAAAAGAACGCTATCATCTAATGAGCCATAGATATGCAGATTGATTATGAAAGCAATCAATTCCATAATCCAACCTGTTCTCCATAATAGTCGACCACAGTATTCATGAGCAAAATTTCATGTATCAATGCTTTTTGTGGAATACGAAGTTCTATATCCCACAAACACGCTGATCTGTTTAGGATGATGTTTCCACAAAAAATATCCCATTAATCGGGGATATATTTGGAAATGTAATCATCTAACGATTCATTTTGCATTGTAGTATTATTCTTAATCGTAACATCTTTCGTTGCATCGTTAGCAACTGTTTTTGCTTTATAACTGATGTTTGTTTCTCTCAAGCCATTCTCCAGTCCAACAACTTCATACTTTGACATACCTTGGTTATACTTCAAATAAACCAGATACGTCTTTTCCGGTTCAATATGGATATCATTTTCAATTAAAAGATCATAGTATTTTGGAGTGTTCATTCCATCGTTTTCTTTACGAAGAAAGGCGCGTTTTGCTTTTGCTTCATCCGGTTGCGCCGCTTCCCATTCTGTAAAAGAAATAACACATCCCGGTTTTGCAAAATCAATCTCTGCCCCCTCTTCAAGTTTTCCATATAGGTTTTTTACCACCTTCATTTTCCCATATGTATATCCAACTACACCATTGTATTCCATACTTGCACCTGTTAAAGAACTAACGTATGCGAGCACCACATCATCCGAATCATTAAGCATCTTGGAAGGTGTATACTCTTGAGCCAATTCAATGGCGATTGGCATCGGCTCGATATCACTGGATGAAATCTCGTCTATATAAGAATACGTCTGCATGACTTCATCTTCATTGATGTTTGCAGTCTGCTTTCCTGTCACATCTCTGCTTTTCATAACATTTGCAGTCCCTGCACATCCGCATAACAGGACCGCGGATGCTACTATCATAGCCTTTTTCATTTCACTCATCTCCTTTTGTTAATACAAACAATTCATTGAATATACATAACATTTTTGCAGCGCAGCTGCCATTCTCTGACTTGCATATAGATACATAACACGATATGTATTTGAAAAATAATGGTCTTAAAGCATGTCCTGTTTCATGGATAGCCATACCATGTGTTTCTGATGCAAGATTATTAATTGTCATGTCCGCGTAAAATATTCTTCTTGGATAGGATGACAGAATGTTACCTTTTGCTTATTTGATTTTTATAAGTTTTCGATTTAGGCCAGCTGCCTTAAGAACTGTTCAGACCTATAAATAGATATCGCCATTTTCAATGTCGAACCTGAGCCCACAGTTTTTCAAAGTTCATCGGTACATACCTCGCTTTCTGTAATCGAATAGAAATCATTATCTGTATTATCTCTATCCACCACTCCTGCTCAATTGTTGCTAGGTAAGTACAATTTTTCGTAATCACTCAATTCCATGTATGTATTTGTCCCTGCATTCTTTATTTGTAATAAATCATTAGAATCGGCTTCGATTTCAAGTGAGCCGTATTGAAATCCAATTAATGAAAAGCGATTATACTTTTCTTCATATGTGGCATAGAAAAGATATTTTTTTTCACATTCTACATCCGTATCACCATACATAAAAGCTTTAATAAATAATGGTGTTTCTGTATTGGTCCGCTGTTGAAGATTTTCCACTTTTTCACTAATGGATGCAGGTGCATTCCTGTCATACTCCTGAATAGTTACGATACCGCCAGATCTTGCAAAGGCAACTTTTTCATCCGTATTACCTTTATATGATTTGATGATTTTCATTTGCCCAACGGTATACGGAATAGGAGAATACCCATTATCGTCAAGATTACAAGTTGCATAATCTTTCGAAACAATCTCCCCGACAAAAACATTTGTAGCATGCTGATATAACATATTTGGATCGGTCATATCCCAGGCCATTTCAGTCATATTTTGTGAATCCATTTCTGATATATCCAGAATCTGAGTTTGATCTATTTTCGAAGCATAATCATAATATTCAGTACTGGTTGTTTTATTCCCCGCTGAGGCATTTGAATCATCCGTTCTATTATTTGATTGCGCTATTTGAGTCAATATCAAAGCTGCACAGACTGCAACACATACCGTAATACTGCCAAATTGTAAAAGATGTTTTCTTTGTTTTTTCCTTTGATCATATTTATGGTAGATATTATCAAGCGTGCTGCCTTCTTGAAGATTAGACACTGGGATTTGATCCATTGCATTCTTCAAATCTTCACACTCCATACGAATCATTCTCCAATCTGATTTTTAACATTTGTCTGGCATCTTTTAACTGATTTCGAACTGTTGATGAAGGTCTATGTAACATTTTTGCAATTTCATCTGTGCTGTAACCTTCATAATAAAATAGGATGAGAAGCTCCCGATATTTCATGGGCAATTCTTGAATTGAGTCAAGCATTGTTCCCCCTTGGTCAGAAACTGCTGAATCCCCTAACTCATTATTTAAGTCGTCCATAGATTCTCTGTTCCGATGCCACCATGATCGAAGATGATCTTTGCAACGATTCATTGCTGTAATTGTCAGCCAGGCTTTAGCATCCTTTTCGGTAAGAAATACCGGTCTCTTTTCCAACAGTTTTACAAAGGTATCTTCTGCACAATCTTCCGCTTCCGGTCTTGATTTGAGCATAGCAAAACATACCTTATAGACCATAAGAAAATTTGCGTGGTAGATTTCAGCAAAATTGTTAAGTTCCATTTCTCAATCCTATTTCTTCCCGGTCATCATCAAATTCATAAGCTATTGTAAGTATTAAGAAGATTTAAACTCTTCTATCTTTCTCTACTTATAAAACGATAAAGTAACCGAAAATGTCGGAATTTGTCTCTTTGAGCATAATTTAAAATCATCATAAACAAAGCAAAAACAGAATCATATATAAAGACCGAATCCCACAGTGACATATCTCCATCAAATTTTTATACAATAGAACCATATCAATCACGCGAATACTTCACTACATACAATTCATTGTCAAAATTCAAAATAACTAATTGTTTCAATTGTATTAACTTGATTATTATATCATGTTACCAATAACTGACAGATCGCAGACTTTCATCTGCGATTCCAGTGTTCCTATTGGTCTGTTTATAGCCTGTGGGATAAAGTATGTTCTTTCTTCTTTGTTGGCCGCTTTAGAAGACTTGGCTGCTCCTGGTAGATCTCTTCATGGATCTGATAAAGATCTTCATCCATCTTGGATGCGGTATTGCTCAGATCTGGATCAGAATGCCTTGCAGCGATGTTCCTGACGTATGTGACAGCGTTCTGCAGCAGTTGATACACTTTATCCAGTTGTTCCTTCAGCTGCTTTGTAGCACCACTGACGTATCTCTGGATGACTGTCATGACAGGCTCCGATGGCAGGAATACTCTTGTATGATCAATCTCTGTATTCAGATCAGGAATTGCATCCATGATCTGTCTGCCAACATTCTCAGCGATTGTCTGGATATCCTCATGCAGAAGATGGTTCTCCTGGACTGTTGCTGCATAGGTCCTGGCATCTGGTGCTTTCAGTTCAGCAGCAAGCTCCTCAAGGTCTCTGTCACGTTCTGACAGGGTCTTTTCTTTCTTTTCCAGTGCTCTCTGCTTCTCATTCTGCTTGGTGGCAGCCATTGTGACTGCTGCCTTCTGTCCTTTGAACTTTTCCTTCTCAACCTGATGTGCTACACCTTCAGCTGCCAATTGCTGCAGCTTGGCTGTCTCTTCCTTCAGTTCCTTGACTGTCTTGTTGCCACCCTGTGCTGCAGTGATGCCACTGGAGATGGAGATATGATAGCCCATCTTCTCATCCATCACCTTCTGCAGCTCTGGATGGAACGCTCTCAGGGCTTCCCTGTTGATGATTGCCTTGGCATTGAGCTTCTCTGTGCCATCTAGCAACGTCTCTACAGGGACGAAGCAGAAGTGAACGTGTGGTGTGTTGCCTACTTCATCCATATGGACATAAGCTGATACGACATTCTTTGTGCCATATTTATCTGACAGATGTTCATAGACTGCATGGAAGAACTTCCTGCTGTCCTGTTCCCTGACATCTCCAGGCTGGGTGACGATCCAGTCGCAGATGACGTTCTGTGTCTTCCTGCCATTTGTCTGGATCTGATTCAGACGATTGGCAAGGAATTTCTTTTGATCCATTGGCTGGTCTTCAGCAGCCAGGTTGTAATTGAGATGTGTCCTTGTATGATCGATGTCCTTATTGGACAGAGGATGACCTGATCAATGACCACGAAGCAGCAACAGCAGAGTTCTATAGACTTCAAGGTACAACTGAAGAAGAAATGAAAAAGACGTACCAAGCTCAAAAAGCCGAGAAAAAAAACAAGAAGCCTTCAAAGAAGGATTCCAAGAAATGATCATCAGGATGTCAGTTATGGCATCCTTTTTTCATGCGAAATAGAAAAGCTCCGCAGGTTCTACGGATAAACTACTACCCCTATAGGGATACTGTTCTATCTTACGAACTTGCGGAGCATCGAAAAATGGCTTGAAATGGGATGATTTTAAGACACTTTTTTTATTTTTATACCCAAAAATCGAATTATAAAATAAAAAATGGCTCAACAGAGCCATTTATTGATACAGTGGTGGGGACGATGGGACTTGAACCCACACGGTATTGCTACCACCGGATTTTAAGTCCGATGCGTCTGCCGATTCCGCCACATCCCCACAAAAGATGGAGGTTCCTGCCGGAGTCGGACCGGCGCTCACAGAGTTGCAGTCTGTTGCCTTACCACTTGGCTAAGGAACCATCCCTACACATAACGTGCTAAATTAGTATACCGAAAATAGGGTCAGAATGCAATAAAAAAATAAAGAAGGGACGCCGCGAAAACGCCCCTTCTTATGCATTATTGAACCTTGACTTTGTTCCAGAGATCAGACAGTGCTTTTGTCAGCTTTTCATTGTAGTGGAAGACTTCATCATTCTTGCCGTCTTCTCTAACTGTATAAGCATCATTCTCGTAATAATCACCGTCTTTCGCTGTCATTTCCTTCTCAACATCAGATCTGACAGATGTGTATCCTACTGCTGTGGTATTAGCCAGCTGAACATCATAGCTCGCCATGTAGTTGATGAATTCATTCGCAAGGCCGGCACAGGAAGCATTCTTTGGAATGACCATAGAATCGCTCCAGATGTTTGTTCCCTGTTCTGGCTCAACCCAAGCCATGTTCTCATTCTGGCTGAGGACATACGCAGCGTCGCCGGAATACATGATGGCAATGCCCTTGTTTCCATTGACCATGCCGTCAATGACTTCGTCCGTCACATATGCTGGCTCCATTGTATCGTTCATTTCTCTGAGCCACTTGTATGCTGCCTGGATCTCATCTTCATTCTCTGTATTCATTGAGTAGCCAAGTGCCTTGAAGGCAACCATGAAGCCGTCTCTCTGTGAATCATAGTAATAGATGTTTCCCTTGTATTTTGTGTCCTTGAGGATATTCCAGCCTTCATTCTTGATATCATCTTCACTGACTACTGTCTTATCATAGACCAGACCGACTGATCCCCAGAAATAAGGAACAGAATACTTGCCGTCTTTGTCATAGGCGTCACGCATCTTCAGAACTGCCGGATCATAATCAGCTTCATTTGTCTGCTGATCCTGATTCAGAGGCTGCAGCATATCTTCAGAGATCATTCTTTCAATCATATAATCTGAAGGAACGATGACATCATAGCTGCTTCCACCTAAGAGCTTTGTATACATTGTTTCATTGGAGTCAAATGTATCATAGTTGACTCTGGCGTTGTACTGCTTTTCAAATGCAGAAAGAACAGCTGTATCGATGTATTCACCAGCGTTATAAACGTTGATGGCATTGCATCCATACTCCTTCTGTGCATCGACAGTCTCTGTCTGTGTTGTTGATGTAGCAGCGGATGAACTGCCGGACGAACATGCAGTCATGCTCAATGCCATGGCAGAGCCTAAGCACAGTTTAACGAATTTCTGTAATTGCTTCATAATTCTTTCCCTTTCTTCTGTCCCGAATCATCGGTATCACATTTACGATAATCAAAATTGCGGTAACGACATAAACAATAATTGCGGATAGAGCGTTAATGGTCGGATTGACTCTCTTTACATTAGAATAGACGTAAATCGAGATGTTGGAAATACCAGGGCCAGTTGTAAACAATGAAATGACGAAGTCATCGAACGACATCGAGAAAGCAACCAGTGCACCGGCAATGATGCCTCCCTTGATCTGCGGGATGATGACTCTCCACATTGCCTGCCATGGTGTGCATCCAAGATCCATGGCAGCTTCTGCCATATTTGGATCCAGTCTTCTCAAACGAGGCATAATGCTCAGAATAACGTAAGGAATGCAGAAGGCTATATGAGCAAGCAGCATTGTTACAAATCCTGTGGAAATACGTAAAGATGTGAAGAACAGCATGAAGCCGATGGCGGTAACGATATCAGGATTGAGCATCGGCAGATTGTTGGTCTGTGTGATGAATTCCCTGACTACCTTCTTGGACTTGGACATGCCGATGGCAGTGATTGTGCCGACAACAGTCGATACTGCTGTTGCAATCACGGCAATGACAACCGTGACCATAATTGCTTCCATAATGGAACGGTTGCTGAACATTTCTTCATACCACTTCGTGGAGAAACCTGTGAAGTTGGATAAAGACTTTGAACTGTTGAATGAAAAGAACACAACGTAGACAATCGGCAGATAGAAGAATGCCAGGACAATCCACATATAGATGCTGGAGAAGATACGTCTGCTTTTTTTCATCAGTCATTCACCTCCGGCGATTCTTTATCAAGTTTCTTTGTAACATACATAGAAATCAGGATAATGATAGCCATGATCAGCGAGATTGCAGAACCAAAGTTCCAGTCTCCAGTTGAGATAAAGTAGTCTTCAATGAGGTTGCCAATCAGGACATATTGACCGCCGCCCAGCAGCTTCGGAATAAAGAAAGATGACACAGCCGGTAAGAAGACAAGTGTAATTCCAGAAATGACTCCGCTTAACGAAAGCGGTAGGACCACTCTGAGGAATGTCTGGCGGTCATTGGCACCAAGGTCATGAGATGCGATGATCAGATTCTCGTCGATCTTTGACAGTGAAGTATAGATCTGCAGGATCATGAAGGGCAGGAAGTTGTATACCATGCCGATATAGACGCAGATTTCCGAAGAGAGATCAAAGTTTGACAGGATGCCTTTCCATGCGTATGTACGCACCAGCATATTAATCCACATTGGCAGTGTAACCAGCAGCACCATAACAGCCTGGCTCCTGGGCTTGAGCTTTGCCATTGCATAGGCCATTGGATAGCCGATAGCAATGCAGATCAAAGTTGTAAAGAACGCCATGGTCAGGGATCTCCATAATACGGTTGGGAAAATGGAATCCTGGAAGAAACGGATGAAGTTGCTGAAGGTGAACTGAAATGTCAGAACATCATTGCCCTGTACAGTGACTGCATAGAGCACGATCATCAGCATCGGTACGATGATCATAATCGTCATCCAAACGATATATGGGATGGTCAGTTTAGCAAATGATTTCATGATGCCCTACCCCATCTTCTTCATGACATGGATATCTTCAGGGCTCCACTGCAGACCGACTCTTTCACCGACTTCATGCTTGTCAGTAGTCTCAATCTTCAATTCACGTCCCTGTGTACTGAAGGTGATTGGATACAGTCCTTCGGTGATATTCTGATCATCAAAGTCATATTTGACATCCCAGATTTCAACTCTGGAGTTATCTTCTGTTGACCATGCATATGCATCAGCCCACCGAATCAAGTCAGTATCAAGCGCAACCGATTCCTTGATTTCATCTACTGTTCGGAAGAAATCAAAAGCCTGGATCGATTCTTCGTTTTCAGCATCTTCGACAGCTCTTGGCTTGACGACATTGATCTTAATAGTGATTTTTGTCCCTGCTGAAGTGCCGATGGTGCAGTCATAAACACCGACTTCGTTATTGACGTCATAGCTGATGTCAGTCAATGAGACGTCTTCTTCATCATCGGTCCATGCCTGAGCGTTGGCTCTGGCAATGACTTCACTGTCACTGAGGCTGGCTACGTCTTCAAGGTCCATCATAAAGGATGATGCACTGATGCGTTCATGTGCTTCCTTGTTGACAACGTCATGTTCACCAGTGACATGCATCATGACAGTCTTGGAAGTACCGGAAGAAGTTTCAGCGATAATCTCATAGTGGACACCTTTAAATAAAGATGACTTTACCTCACCGTTCAGCAGACCTCTGTTGCGGGCAACAATGTCAATATCTTCCGGTCGGATAACAATATCCACCGGTTCATTCTCAGCAAAGCCATAGTCTGTGCACTTGTAGTCTTCATCATCAAAGGAAACTAAATTATCCTTCTTCATGACGCCGTCGATAATGTTGGAATCACCGATGAAACGTGCGCAGTATTCGTTAATTGGTTCGTTGTATACATCAGCAGGCGTGCCAATCTGTTCAATGTCGCCGTCCTTCATGATAACAATCTTATCTGACATGGTCAGAGCTTCTTCCTGGTCATGAGTGACAAAGATGAAGGTAATACCTACTTCACGCTGGATCTCTTTCAGCTCCAGCTGCATTTCTTTTCTTAAATTCTTATCGAGTGCGGATAGAGATTCATCCAGCAGAAGAACTTTCGGTTCGTTGACAAGTGCACGGGCAATTGCAACTCTCTGCTGCTGTCCACCTGACAGCAGCGTGACATCCTTGTGCTCAAATCCTTCCAGTCCGACCAAGGAGATCATACGGGTGACTTTCTGGTCAATGATATCCTTTGGCTCCTTCTTGATTGTCAAGCCAAAGGCAATATTGTCATAGACATCCAGATGCGGGAATAAAGCATAATGCTGGAAGACGGTATTGACGTCTCTTTTGTATGCAGGAATTGAAGCGATATCTTCACCATCCATAATGACATGCCCTTCTGTCGCATCCAAGAAGCCGGCAATGATCCTCAGCAGTGTTGTTTTGCCGCATCCGGAAGGACCCAGCAGCGTAACAAATTCATTTTCCATGATGTCCAGGGAAATGCCCTTTAAGACGACCTGCTTGTCAAATGTCTTGACGATATTCTTAATTTCAATCAGTTTCTTTGCCATTTCTCTTATCCCCTATATCTTAGAATTCAGGCGGTGTACTGATCCACAGTACCGTCGCCTTTTTTTGTGAACGGTTCTCCAGATGATGCGATTCATTTCCTTTAATGTAGAAGGTATCCCCTTTCTTTAAAGGAAGGCCCTTGCGGTTCGATTCTCTAATCAGCAGAATCCTGCCGTTAAGAACATAACCAATCTCTTCCCCTTCATGCGGGGCAATCTCTTTGGAACTGATGCCTGGATTCAGTTCTATGATGACTGGCTCCATGGAATTTTTCTGCGCATTCGGTACGATCCAATGCAGCGTATATCCATCCTGTTCATCATCAAAAGCGTCATTCGGTGTGAAGACCACCTTTTCATCAGTGTCTTCTGCAAAAAACTTTGACATGTCGGTTCCCAGTGCCTCAGCAATGTCTTCCAATGTCTGCAGGGATGGTGAAGTTAGATTTCTTTCCAGCTGGGACAGAAATCCCTTTGTCAGCTCTGTTCTTGATGCCAGTTCTTCCAAAGTCAGATTGTTTTTGACTCTGAGCTGGTTGATGCGGTGCCCAATATCTATCATATCTGCCTCCCCTCCTTGTTTTATAAAGCTAAACTTTTTATCACCTTTTATAAAACCTAGAACATTATGCCAAAAAGCATTTTGGAATGCAATACTTTTTTAAACTATTTGTTTACTTTCTCTAAACTTTTCCAATGCAAAAAAAAGCCCGGATCTTCCGACCCGGACTTCAATGCCTGATTACTCGGCTGCTTTTACGATTTCTTCAAGTTCTTCCTGCGGTCTGAAACCAAGGGAAGTAGCGACCTGTTCGCCGTTCTTGAAGGCAATCATTGTCGGAATAGACATGATGCCGTATCTCTGTGCAATATCAGGATTGTTGTCAACATTTACCTTTACAAACTTCACGTCTGTATGAATGCCGGCCAGAGCTTCTACCACTGGTCCTGCCATTTTGCATGGTCCGCACCAATCTGCGTAGAAATCTACAAATACTGACTTGTTGTCCTTTAATAATGCATCGTATTCCGCTGTACTCTTAATAATATCCATCTTTAAGTACCTCCGTGACCATAGTATGCCATAGAGATTTAAAGGACACAAATAATATGCTCAGAGTTTTGCAGCAGCTGCTTCATCCATGATAACAGTCACATCAGCGTGATCCTGCAGGATGGACGCTGGGCAGTCAGTTATCTTTGGACCGTGGATCATATTGTAAACAGCTTCAGCCTTATTTGCACCGGTTGCAATCAGAACAATCTTCTTGGCTCTCATGATGGAAGCTAAGCCCTGCGTGATTGCTTCAGTCGGAACTTCATCAATGTCACCGTCAAAGAATCTGGCATTGTCTCTTCTTGTCTGTTCGGTCAGATCCATGAGATGCGTTTCTGATGTGAATGGTGTGCCTGGTTCATTGAAAGCAATGTGGCCGTCAGAACCGATGCCGAGGATCTGAATATCCACTGTATACTTCTTCAGTTCATTCTCATAGTCATCGCACGCTGCTTTTTCATCTGCAGCTTCGCCGTTAGGAATGTGGATATTCTCTTCCGGAACATCGATGCCGGAGAAAAGGTTTTCGTGCATAAATGTGTAGTAGCTCTGGTCATGGGTCTTCGGCAGACCGACATATTCATCCAGATTGAATGTTACACAGTTCTGATAAGATGTACCGTTGGAATTGTGATCAGCAATCATCTTCTTGTACATGCCGACTGGGGATGAACCAGTTGCCAGGCCTAACACAGGTCTTGGGGTGGATGTCACAACATCCTTCATGATCTTGAAAGCTTCACTGCTGACTTCGTCGTAATTCTTCTTAATAATAGTATTGAACATTTCCCTCTCCTTATTCGACTCGGATTGAATAATCCGTTGTCCACCTGTGATGCGGTGCTAGTGTAACTGTCCCTTCACGCTGCTCAAACGGGACTTTGACTTCACCGAAGTCTGTATGGCTGTGCCATGGTTCAATGCATACGAACGGTGCTTCCGGGCTCCAGAAGGCCAGCCATTCGTATCCTTCGTAATGGACGGTAACTTTATGATTTCCATCGGTCAGTGATGCTTCGGTGCTCTTTGGATTGGTGATGATAATTGTCTTCTGTAGGTCATCCCGGTTCAATGGAATTGAGCTAGTATCCTCCAGTTCCTTTTCCAGCAGGACGACTGTCTCCGGATGATCAAGCTCCAGATGATACTCTTCAAACTTCTTCTGCGGATCCAATGGGCAGTTAAAGGCAGGATGCAGGCCAAAGTTGAACGGCATTGGATCTGCGGAATCATTGGTGATCTCGTAGTGGATCAGCAGCTCATTCTGCTGCAGAGTATATAAGATATGCATCGTAAAGGAGAATGGGAACTGCTTTCTCGTCTCCTCACTGTCCTTGAGTTCCATGATCAGATGTGTATCATCATGCTCGATGCAGCTAAAGTCACTGTGACGGGCAAAACCGTGATTGCCGGTGACATACTCTCTGCCGTTGATATGAAGCTTCTTGTCCCAGGTGGAGCCTACCATTGGAAACAAGGTTGGATTTCTCCCTGCCCAGTATTTGGAATTCCCCTGCCACATATATTCAATTCCGGTGTCATTATCCTTAAAACTATGAATTTCGGAAGCGTGTTCATCAATCTGAACGGTCACTTTTTGGTTAAATAATGTGTATTCTGCCATAAAGCCTCCTGTCATATTGAGTTTATTATATCATTCCAAGTCTGTGTATTATTTGTCAATCTCAACAGTTTTGGTGCATAAAAATACACCTTTTAGAGTAAACCGGTAAACATTTCACAGTTTACGATGGAAATTCACAAGAGAAAGGTGTAAAGTTTTAGTGTTGAAAAAGGAGGATTTACTCATTTTATGTCATTTATTGATGGAATCAAGGAAAAGGCTCGGAAGGATCTGAAGACAATCGTTCTGCCTGAAACTGAAGATGAAAGAACAATCCGCGCAGCTGCCAAGGTAGCCGAAGAAAAAACAGCCAAGCTGGTTCTGCTCGGCAATGAAGAAACAGTCAAGGCTGACGCCGCCAAATACGGTGTTTCTCTGGAAGGCGTTACTGTCATTGACCCAGAAAAGGCTGAAAAGCTGGATGCTTATGTTGCTCTGCTGACAGAGCTTCGTAAGGCAAAGGGCATGACACCTGAACTTGCTAGAGAGACTCTGCTCAAGGACAAGACAATGTTTGGTGTCGTAATGGTCAAGAATGGTGATGCGGATGGATTAGTATCCGGTGCATGCCACTCTACAGCCAACACATTGAGACCTGCATTACAGGTACTGAAAACAGCTCCTGGCAAGAAGCTGGCTTCCGGCTTCTTCGTTCTGGATGTACCGAACTGCGAATATGGTGATAATGGAACATTCGTCTTTGCAGACTGTGCACTGAACCAGGATCCTGATCCTGAGCAGCTGGCTGCCATCGCTTCTGATTCTGCTGAATCATTTGAAGCATTGGTTGGCGGACATGCTAGAGTTGCTTTCCTGTCTCATTCTACAAAGGGTTCTGCTAAGCATGCATTAGTTGACAAGGTCGTTGGTGCTGTAACTGCTGCCAAGAGTGAATATCCTGATCTTGACTGTGATGGTGAATTACAGCTGGATGCTGCTTTGGATCCTACAGTCGCTGCATTGAAAGCTCCAGGTTCTACAGTTGCAGGCCATGCAAATGTATTGATCTTCCCTAACATTGATGCTGGAAATATCGGCTACAAGTTAGTCCAGAGACTTGGCAAGGCTGAAGCTTATGGACCAATGCTGCAGGGCTTAGCTGCTCCAGTCAATGATCTGTCCAGAGGATGCTTCTGGCAGGATATCGTTGGTGTTGTAGCAATCACTGCTGTACAGGCTCAGATTGCTTCAAAGAAATAAGCTGAAATATAAAACAAGACTGAGAGAAATTTTTCTCTTAGTCTTTTATTTTGGCTGATATGTATTCTTGATCCAGCGGGATGCATGATCCCTGCGGTAGCACGGACATTTTTTTGTATGGCAGTATATAATGCCAACTGCCTGCAGGAAGGAATAAATTGTCACCGTTCCGGCAAACTTCATTCCTCTCTTTTTCAGGTCTTTTGAAATATCATCCGACAGTGCATTGCTTGTGACTCTGCTGTCTTCAATGATTGGCTTTCCATCAGTATAGTGCCATAGATACTCTGCAAAAGAACCATATTCTTTCTGCAGCGACAGCACAATCCTGGCATTGATGACTGCCCCTTCAATCTTGCGGCGGGAACGGATAATGCCGGGATCCTTCAGCAGCTGCTGAATTTTTTCTTCATCATAAGCGGCAATCTTCTTTACATTGAAATGATCAAATGCCTTGCGGAAGTTCTCGCGTTTAGACAGGATGATCGACCAGGACAGTCCAGCCTGGAATAATTCCAGCAGGAACATTTCATAGAGCTTCTTTTCCTCATGGACAGGTATGCCCCATTCTTCATCATGATACTTTTCCAGCATCGCATTTCCGCTGCCATAGCTTCCCCAGCATTCGTTCATCGTATATACTCCTCGATCCAGTAATTGAATTTCGTCTGCGGCAGTTTTTCTTCATATGGATGCAGCTTCTGATACCATGCATGTCCATCACTTGCTCCCTGCCAGAGATCCGCAAAGATGCCGTCATAGTCACCTGCATGGACCTTCTTCATATAGGCTTCTGCATCGGCATGAATGACTTTTACCTTCGCTGCTGTCTCTGGTTCAAACTGCGGCAGAATATTATCTTCAAAAAGTGCAGTGACATCCTCTGATACTTCAATCACATTCACTTCAGTGACATTCTTTTTTCTGGCTGCCATATAAGTATAATAACCGAGTCCCAGGCCGAGCACCAGCATTCTTCCCTGTGCTTCTGCAAGCGGCTTCTTCATTGTATTGATCTCACTTGGAATCACTGACATCCATGGCATCCTGCCTTCATAGATTGTTGGGAAATTTGTCTTTTTTGTAAAATATCCTAAGTGAGGAATATATACTCCATCCTTAAAATCAGGGAAATCGTACTGTAGGATCTCACCTTTCTCATAGCTGCTGTTGGCAAGGAGATACCGGCCGCTCTTGACGGTATTAAAGCGGATCTTCCTGATGTATGGATCTTGATTGAGAAAAGAAGGATCCAGCGCCCTGGCATTCTCCAAGACTTCAGCAACATACCGGTCAACAGACTGATCAATCAGATCATCTCCAATGGCCGGCACCGTGTCGCTTAAAAAAGCAGATATCGCAGAAAAGACATTCTCACCGTCTATCTTCATCATCGGATGATCTGCTGCTACTGCGCGAGCAATCGAAGCTGTGATCTGATTCAGATATTCTATTTCATTCATGGTCAATCATTGTATTTGTCAAAGTGCCGATGCCGGTAATGGAACATTCAACTACATCGCCTGGTTTCAGGAAAGATGGATGTGCCATCTCCATGCTGGTGCCCTTCGGCGTACCTGTCGAAATGACCGTGCCTGCTTTCAGCGTCATGCCGGCACTGAGTTCTTCAATGATTTCAGGAATGCCATGGATCATATCTTCAGAGGAACCATGCTGACGCAGCTGGCCATTGACACGGGATTCAATAGACACTGCCGGCGGAAAAGAAAATTCATCCGCGCTGACAATACACGGTCCCATCGGAGTAAAGCCGTCCAGTGACTTTCCGAAATACCACTGTTTATGATCAAGCTGAAGATCTCTCGCAGTCATATCATTGATGATTGTATAGCCGAAGATATATTTTTCAGCATCTTCCTTCTTGATCTGATACGCATCCCTGCCGATGACCACGCCCAGTTCTACTTCATAATCAAACTGACTGGACAGATGCGTCGGCAGGACAATATCCTCACCATCGCCCTTCGGCACTGAAACACGCTTCGAGAAATATACAGCTGGAGCGTTCTTTTCGGCGCTGAACGCTTCATGATCAAACTTAGAAGCGCCTTTGATATGTTCTGCGTAATTCAAACCAAGGCAGATGACATCCTGTCGGATGTCCGGAATCGGTGCACAAAACTCTACTTCATCTAAAGGAAGCAGATCATGATATTCCTGTGAAATCCTCTGCAGAAAGTTCAGTTCATAATCTGTAGCATTGGCAATCAGATCATTCATTGTCTGATATGGCAGATTGCATCCTTCCATCGGTGCAATTCCTTTTCCTTCAATGAGAACACCGATCAATTCCTCATCATTGTATTTCGCTGTTACAAATTTCATATGCTGCCTTCTTCCTATAAAAACAGATTCCAAAAAGGAATCTGCACTACTTCTTTGATGCAATGATATCAGCGACAATCAGACCATTGGCTGCAGCCTGAGAAAGAGATCTCGTAAAACCGGCACCGTCACCTAAAGCATAGATGCCCTTAGCGGCTGTCAATTCAAAATCTTCTGCTTCCGGACGGGCACTGTAGTATTTGCATTCAATGCCGTACAGCAGTGTATCTTCATTTGCTGTACCTGGTGCTACTTTATCCAATGCATGCAGTGTCTCAATGATGTTGTCCAGCTGTCTCTTCGGCATACATAATGAGAGATCTCCCGGAACTGCATTCAATGTCGGTCTCACGGAAGACTGCTTCAGTCTTGAGACTGTTGTTCTTCTTCCCTTTTCCAGATCTCCGAGTCTCTGGACAAGGACATAGCCGCCGCTGATCTTATTGGCAAGAGATGCAATGTATCTTGCATACTCGACCGGCTGATCAAATGGTTCGGTAAAGTTTGTTGAAGAAAGCAGTGCAAAGTTGCTGTTATCAGACTGCTTAGCCTTATCTTTATAGGAATGCCCATTGACTGTCAGAACACCATCAGAATTCTCGGTGACGACCCATCCTCTTTCATTGAAGCAGAACATTCTTGTACGGTCTCCGTAATGGCCATTCTTAAAATAGATCTTCGGTTCATATATCTTGGAGGAGAAATTCTCCCAGATCTCATATGGAAGTTCAACACGGACACCGATATCGACCTGATTATTAGTACGCTTGATGTTGTACTTATTGCACCATGCTTCGAACATGCCGTTGCCGACACGGCCGACAGCAAAGATGACAAGGTCTCCCCTGACACTCTTCTTCTCACCCTTCTGTACGAAAGTGATCTCGTGACTGTCCTTATCAACATCTTCAACAACAGCCTCAGTTTCAATTTCAACCTTTCCATCCAGAGAATGGATAAAGTTGAGCATGGTTGTATAGTTGGCGTCAGTCCCTAAATGCTTTACCTCGGCCTGCTGCATATGAAGATCATACTGCAGGCACAGTGCCTTCAGCTCATTGTTTGGATGATAGACTTCTTTATCTGCACCATACTTGATCAGAATGTCATCTGCCTGATGGATATAGTTCAGTACTTCCTCAGCATCCATGACATTTGGCAGCCAGCCGCCGTATTCTGTCGTAATGTTATATTTGCCGTCAGAGAAAGCACCGGCACCTGCCATGCCTTCCATGATTGCACACGGCTTGCACTTAATGCACTGCTTGACCTTTCCAGTCAGAATTGGACAGTTCCTGTCTTCCAGTTTCTTTCCTCTTTCCAGGATCAGCACATGCATGTCCGGCTTCTTTTCTGCCAGACGGTATGCACACATCAGACCGCCGATACCGCCGCCGATAATTACTGCATCATAATTCTCTTTCATTTTTATCCCTCACTTCGCAGGCCATGCCAGCCTGTTATTACCCTTAACTAAATAAGCCTTTTCTGCCAATTCTGCTAGCGGCGCATCACTGCGTGAATCACTGTAGAATTCCGCAATGGATGCATGCGCTGTTTCTTCTTTTAATCTTCTGACTTTTTCTGCCCCGTGGCAGTTCAGCCCCGTATATCTGCCCGTCCTTGGATCGACCACAGAGGCAATGACACTGGCAATTCCAAGCTTATGACAGAATCTTTGAATCGTAAATTCAGGAGAGGCTGAGATGACCATATCATCTGCTTTCTGCTGATCAAGATACCACTGCTTCACATGATCCATATGACTGTTTACAAACTCATCTGCTGTTCCATCCATATCTTTGACAAAGATGAACATATGATAGAGGTTCTGCTTGAAGGTCAGCTTCTTCATCAGGTGCAGACCATATAGGATGCCGCATCCAGCGGTCCGAAAAACTGAAAGCAGTGTCAATGGACGATGGACATACAGCCATAAGACAAAGTCAGCAGTACTGTCACCGCGGTAGATGGTATTGTCCCAGTCATATACATTCATTTGGATTCCACCTGAGTGACACTGTCACTTGGATTAACTAGATCCGTATAGAGTCCCATCGGCCAGCTGGTATAGCTTGTAATGTGCCCCAGCAGAGTTGCAAATACAAGGCATAGTTCCAGCACCCACTGTCCAATGACGGTCCATTCAAATAATTTGTAAATTGCAATGAAGACAAGGATGTCTGTAAATGGATTAAAGAGAATCTCAAATGCACATGCATATGTTTCCAGACCAGTAATCTGAGTCAGCATGCCCATGCATAATGGATTGATGAAGAAGACGACCATGCATACTGCCATATCTCTGATCATTCTGTCTTCTTTGGTAAAAGCCTTTCTTGCAAAGACAAGAACGCCTGCCCATCTCCAGATATCCATGATCATGTCAATAATGTTGCCGCGCGGAAACAGGAAGCCTGCGACTGTACGGTGTGAAAAATAGCTGATGTAATAGCTGTATTCAATTCCATATCCAGCAATAAAGAAGCGTAGGATGAAAGTTCCCACTAAGAAGATCACCGGCACACCGATATAGAAGATTGGAATGTCATAGGCAATCAGGTAGTCTTCAGCCTGAATGATGCGGTGATACATCTTGCGCTTATTGCGCTGCATATAATAAACAATACACACAATAACAAACAAAAGTGCTCCGAGAAAATTTCTGGTTGCAAGCCAGAAGAAAAGATAATAGACAACTGGCAGCATGAAAGTCGTCAGATCATACAATGCTCTTATCTTCTGTTCATGGAACAGGAAGACAGCCAGGCAGTAGACAACTTCAACAGCAATCATCAGATAAGCTTCATGGACAAATAGACCTGCGCCAAAGACCACTGGCAGCAGATATTTGATATTTTCTTTCCCTGTCTTGAGCCAGCGGTAAGCAGTATAAATTGCCAGAGCAGTAAAATACAGACGCCAGTTGTCGCTGTGGAAGGCACCGACGATCTTCCAGGAATAGCAGGTGCAGTAAAACAGCGAGAAAAAGATCAAGGTAAAGCGGAACCATGGATTCGGCAGCTGAAAACTGTCAATGAAGTTCAGCGACATCATCATCCCGATTGCCGCTGTATAAAGGCTCAGAAACAATACAGTATACTGATTGTTCATTCCGGCAGACCAGAAGATGACACTGCCAAACAGCTGATATCCCTGCAGCGGCATGGATGTCAGTGTGATTGAAGGGCTATTGACATAGGAAGCCATCTGCAGCAGTTCTGCATCCTGCACCATTTCGTCCAGACCATACTTCAAGAACAGACCGGCAATCAGAACAACAGCCATCAGGATATAGATTGTCCGTGCACGGAACAGCAGACGCAGAGTATCCTTCCAGGTCCTCATGAGCGGAATCATAGATGCCGCAACAACAATCATCGTGACAATCAGGATTGCGCCGAAAGAACCATGGCAGACCATGATTGGCAGATAAAGCATGGATAAGACGCAAAAAAGGAACGCTGCCCCGTACGGTGCGGCATACATTGCATATTCAGGTTCATATTTCAGAACTTTCAACACCCATCTGCCGATTCCTTCCGACAGAAATATCATGGCTGAAAATCCCAAGACTACTTGTATCATGACGGCTCCTTTAAAGAAACATATCTATTTTACTAAAATCTCTCTCCTTTTACTAGAAGCAGTTGTCCTGCATGGCAGGCAAAAAGAAAACTGCATCCGAAGATGCAGTTCACTTACTTGATCAATATTGAGGCATCTGTGCAGCTGCTGCTGGTTCCTTTGTAGGAATCTCAGCTACGGCAGCTTCAGTTGTAATGAACAGCCCGGAAATGCTTGCTGCATTCAGCAGTGCAGAACGAGTGACCTTAGTAGGATCAATGATGCCTTTCTTGAACATATCGACCCATTCACCAGTCTTGGCATTGAAGCCGATATTCTCCTTCTGTGCCAGCTGCTTTTCAAGAATCTCAGAACCATCATAGCCTGCATTTTCGGCAATCTGCTGAATTGGCTGCTTCAGTGATTCCAGAACAACATTGATGCCGCGCTGTTCATCAATAACATCGCTCTTCAATGTATCGCGTGTATCTTTATAAGCCTGGATCAATGCTAAGCCGCCGCCGGTGACAACACCTTCAGCAACTGCTGCCTTTGTGGCATTCAGAGCATCTTCAATTCTCAGCTTCTTTTCCTTTAATTCGGATTCTGTTGTTGCACCTACCTTGATCAATGCAACACCATTTGTCAGCTTGCCAAGTCTTTCTTCCAGTTTCTTCTTATCGTAATCAGACTTTGTATTTTCAATCAGCGTCTTCAATTCACTGACTCTGGCAGCAACTGCCTTCTTGGAGCCGTCACCGTCAATGACTGTTGTCTTATCCTTGCCGACAATGACCTTCTTGGCAGAACCAAGATCAGCGATCTTCATATCTGCTAAATTCATATTCAGATCCTTGGCAAAGAACTTTGCGCCTGTCATGACAGCAATATCATTCAACTGTGCCTTGGCATTGTCACCAAAGCCAGGAGCCTTTGTCGCAACAACATTGAATGTGCCTCTGAGCTTGTTGATGATCAATGTGGACATCACTTCATTGTCGAAGTCATCAGCAATGATCATCAAAGCCTTATTGGACTTAACGACCTCTTCCAGTACAGGAAGAATATCCTGGATCGTATTGATCTTCTGATCTGTTACCATGATCAGCGGATTTTCTAATGCAACTTCATTCTTGTCGTGATCAGTGACCATGTAAGGAGATACATAGCCCTTGTCATACTGCAGACCTTCTGTCATTTCCAGTGTTGTTTCAAAGGAACGTGATTCATCAACATTGATGACACCGTCATTGCCGACCTTGGACATTGCCTCTGCAATGATGGAGCCAATCTCTTCACTGCTTGAAGAAATTGTTGCGATATTCTTTACATCTTCATTTGTCTTTACTTTATGAGACTTCTCAAGAAGCTTATCAGCTACTGCATGTGCAGCCTTATCCATGCCCTCTCTCATCAAGACAGGGTTTGCGCCTTTATCGACAGCCTTTAAACCGTTGGTAATCATCGACTGTGTCAAAATGGTAGCTGTTGTTGTACCGTCACCAGCTACTTCATTGGTGTTGTTGGCTGCTTCATAGACCAGCTTAGCACCCATGTTCTCAAACTTATCTTCCAACTCAATTTCCTTTGCGATAGTCACACCGTCATTGGTAATCATTGGTGAACCGTAGCTCTTTTCAAGAACAACGTTTCTTCCTTTAGGACCTAATGTGATCTTAACTGCGTCAGCTAATTTATTGACGCCGTTCAGCATGCCTGTACGGGCATCACTGGAATATTTAATCTGCTTTGCCATAATTTATCTTCCTTCTTCCTTATTCAACGACTGCGAGGATATCTTCTGCCTTGATCAGCAGATATTCTTTCTTGCCTTCCTTGACTTCTGTTCCAGAATACTTTTTATAAATGACTCTCTGTCCCTTTTCCAGGTCGATCTTCACGAGTGTTCCATCTTCCGTTTTACCTGGGCCGACAGCGACAACAATACCATGGCTCGGTTCATCCTTGGCTTCCTTTGTTGTCAGAATAATTCCGCTCTGTGTCTTTTCTTCTTCTTTTACTTTTTCGAGTACAACATAATCATGTAATGGTCTTAACATTTCATGCCTCCTATATTTATCTTTAGCACTCACTATTTTGGACTGCTAACACTATGTATTATAAACAGTTCTATCACTCTGTCAATATGAGTGCTAAACATTTTTTGAATGTTATCATATCACTGAAATCTTCTATATAATAGTGACAAAGAGGTATTCCATGTCAGAGCTGAGTTTAACTATTTTCCAAGACAGTGAGCTGATTGCCGTTCTTCTGGCAAGTCTGCTGGCAGTCGCTGCAATCTACGTTATTTTCCACTTTCTGCCGAAGAAAGAAAAAGAAAAAAAGAATGAGCGCGGCAGTCAAGCTGCACTTTCTTTTGTGACTCCTTCCCGTCAATTCAAGAAATATACAAGGAAGGACTGGTTCCTGATTTTTGTCATCACAATACCATATGCCATTGTTTCTTTCTGGCAGCTTGGCTCCACTGTATTTCCAACAACGACCTGGCAGCCCTCCAGTGATACCGGAGCTCAGAGTATCATTCTGGAACTGACAGATGATACAGACTTCAGTGCTGTCTATACAATCTACAGCGATGGCGATGACAGCATCAATCCTGATTCTCTGTCCGGTACCACAGCCGTCAGCTTTCAGGGTTCTAATGACGGTCTGAACTGGGATTCCATTGCGACCCTGTCCTCTGGTTCCATCTATGAATATACAATTACGGAAGGCACATGGAACTACCGCTACATCAAGATCAATTCTGCATCAAAATCAAACACACTGACGGAGATTGGCTTCCGCAATGCAGACGGCACCGGTTTCCTGCCTGTTAAGGTATACCAGGATGACTACAGTTCATCCTCCTATCCGGCAGATCTGATCATTGATGAGCAGGATAAGCTTGTTCTGCATCCGACATATTATGATCAGGCATACTTTGATGAGATCTATCATCCAAGAAATGCTTCGGAGATTGCCAACGGTGCAATCATGTATGCAACCGTGCATCCATTGTTCGGTACAAACCTGATTGCCTTATCCATCAAACTGTTCGGCATGCATCCGCTCGCATGGCGCATTCCAGGTGTCATTGCAGGCATCCTGATTGTTCCTGTATTCTATGCCATTGCCAAGCTGCTGTTCCAAAGAAGGAGCTTAGCGGCTGTTGCATCACTCCTCTGCGCCGGTGACTTCATGCATCTGGCAACCTCGCGTATCGCCACACTTGAGCCATTTAGTATATTGTTCATTCTGCTGATGTACTATTACATGCTCAAGTATTACTACACCAGCTTCTTTGACACTTCACTGAAGAAAACATTAAAGACACTGCTGTTCTGCGGTATTCTTATGGGCATCGCCATTGCAACAAAATGGACAGCATGCTATTCAGCCGTCGGACTTGCAGTCATTCTATTCTCTAATCTATTCCGCCGCATGTTTGAATACTTTAAAGCGAAGAAAGCACTGCAGCATCTGGATGAATTGAGTGACAGCGAATCGCATGAAGCATTGATGATCCGCGATTTCTTCTGGAAAAAATTCTGGATCACGGTTGCATGCTGTGTTGTCTTCTTTATTGTCATACCTGTCATTATCTATTGGGTCACATATCTGCCTGACCGTGTATGGAAGACTGACTCCTGGTCTATTGCCAATGTATGGAAGCAGAATCTGTATATGTACAACTATCACAAGAATCTGCAGGCAACTCATCCATATTCTTCTGTATGGTATCAATGGATCATCGATGCACGTCCAATCTGGTACAGTTTTACAACAGATGCAGAAGGATTGAAACACAGCATCTCCTGTTTCTCGAATCCGCTGCTGACCTGGCTCGGTCTGCCGGTATTTGCATATATATTTGTCCGGCTCATCATGAAGAGAGAACGTGATGCATGGGTCATCATGGTCGGCTATCTGACTGCCTTCCTTCCATGGCTGCTGGTCACACGCTGTGTCTTTGCATATCACTTCTATCCTTCCAGCTGTTTCCTGATTCTGATGATCGTATATGTCTTTGCCAAGATCATTGATCAGAAATGGGGAAAGTGGTTCATCGGTATTTACTTAGCAGCATACCTCATCTTATTCTTTGCCTTCCTGCCGGCAACTGCAGGCTTCGGCACAACACTGTCTTACATTAAAGCGATGGAATGGTTCCCAAGCTGGTACTTCGGATGAAAAAAATATTAAACGAGCATTGGCAGGATATTCTCTACATAGCCGCAATTACATTTGTACTGATGATCCCGTATATCTTCTATGATCTTCTCCCAGTTGCGCATGATACGATCTTTCACGTTTCAAGAATTGAGCAGCTTTCAAAATCGATTCAGGAAGGCAACTGGCTGCCGGCTATCTATCCGCATGTCAACATTTCATATGGATACGCCAGCCCGCTGTTCTATTCTGATTTCCTCCTTATTCCTGCTGCCCTTCTGCATTTAGCTGGCATGCCGCTCAACATGTGCTTCAAGTTCCTGATCATTGCGGCAACCTTTGTGAGTGCAGCTGGGATGTATCACTGTGCATGGCATGTCTCGGGAAAACGTTCGACTGCGATCTTTGCCTCAGCAGGCTACCTGTTTGCCAATTATCACATCACTGATATCTTTGTACGAAATGCCTTAGGTGAAGTGCTTGCCCTGATGTTCCTGCCGTTTGTTCTGGAAGGAATGTACCGCATCCTCTGGAACAATGAAAAGAAATGGGGCATTCTCACCTTTGGCTTAGCAGGACTGGCGGTATCACATGACCTGACATTCTTACTGGGCATTGTCCTGTGCATCATTCTATTCCTTGGCAGGATCCGCACTCTGACAAAGGAAAAGTTCTTTACCTTATGCAAAGGTGTTCTGATTGCATTTCTGCTGACCGCATTCTTTACCCTGCCGATGATCGAACAGCTGAAATCGCAGACATTCGTTCTGAGCAAAGGACTGGATCTCAGTACCGGTTCGATGCCGTTATGGCAGTTCTTTGTCAACCAGACGGTCTACGGTGTCAGTTCAAATGATCTGCCGGTCAGCCAGACGATGGTCGTCAATGTCGGATGGTTCCTGACCTTTGCCCCTCTGCTGTATATCTTCTTTGATCATCAAAAAAAGGAACATCCTTTTGTCACGTATATCATGATTGTCGGCTATATCACCATGCTGCTGCCAGCCCAGATCATTCCATGGGGTTCCCTGACATTCTTGAATGTTCTGCAGTTTCCTTGGCGTCTGAATACCATCTCGATCACCTGTCTGTCTCTTCCGGCTGCATACGGCATCTTGTCCGTCTGCAAAAAGAAAACAGCGATGATTATTGCTGAGGCATGTCTGCTTTGTGAAGCTGTCTTTCATATCATCCCTGCATGCAACCGCAAAGTCGTCGGTTTCACCTCTGCAACCACATGGACGGATGTGCTCAACGGTGCTGTACTTGATCCATGGTATGGCTCCTCATACTTATTTGTTGAGTTGGCAGGCGCTGATTATCTGCCAGCCAATTCACCGAACTTCCATACGATGGAGCACTCCATCAAGGATGACCAGATGGCTACGCTGGATATTGAATTCAATCAATCTGGAACAACACTTTCGTTCAAGTCAGATGATGAATCTACATCTTTCTTCATCCTTCCGCTGACCTACTATAAAGGCTATCAGGTCTATGAGATTGATGGAGCTGATGAGATTCCTGTTGAGACCTTTGAATCGTCCAACGGACTGGTTGCATGCAAAAATGAAGGAAGCGGTCTGTATGTATGCCGTTATGTAGATACGCCGCTGCGGACCGGCTCATTGATTACTTCATTTGCAACACTCATGATGCTGTGTGTGTATCAGTTCTATATTATGAAAACAAAAAAAGAAGACCATGCATGATCAATGTCATTAAGTTAAGAAACCAGTGAGAGAAAACATTCATACAAAAGTATGAGTGTTTTTTTCTTTTGGGCTTGACAGCAGGGAAAAATTTGGGCGCTCCGTTTCACTCCGCGCCTTCTTTAGGAAGGTGACGGAGGTGAAAAAAGAATGGAAACGTCAATTATTATATTCATATCTGATCTGGATTCTGGAAAGAAAAATGAGAGGCCTGCATATGACTGACCTCTCAACAGAAGTATTGAAAGAGCTCGATCATAAGATCAGTAAACTGGACCGGCTGAAGGCTGTTGACCATCTGATCTCTGATGAAGGAAGAGACTTCACCAGAGACAGGAAGCTGCTGTTCCCTGATATGATCAAAACAATACCCTCAATGGCTGGCAAGCCTGTCAGAGAGGAGCTGCTGGATCATTTTGATTATTCTGCAGATTCTGCCACAGCCTCTGCTTTTGTACAGGCACGAAGCAAGATAGAACCAGAAGCCTTCCGATGCCTTTTTGACATGATGAATAAAGAATATCCGTGCACCAAGACTTTCAA
>Ga0183101_1000441_pt1 | contig 32344 bp, 42 predicted proteins | sample Biomet3_FD_127790 | JGI IMG/M metagenome (GOLD analysis project Ga0183101, IMG submission 127790) | Microbial communities from bioreactor (seeded with sewage sludge) at LBNL, California, USA - Biofuel metagenome 3 | ecosystem: Engineered > Bioreactor > Anaerobic > Unclassified ...
AAGCTACTGAGAAGTATAGCCTGTCTAAGGGCGATACTTTGAGGGAATCTTAAAACTTAGACTGCACTCGGAGAAAGATAAATCAATCTACTTTCGGACACGGGTTCGACACCCGTCGCCTCCACCAATAAGGCTCACAATTGTGTCAGTTGTGATTCTGTCTTCATAGACAGTGATTTTTTGAACATGAGTTTGGATTACTTTCTTTTTGTTTTCCAAACTTTTTTGTTTTATATCAGAATCTTTCTTTAAATATTTTTTTATCATATCTTCTGTTGGTGAATTTAATTTTGCCTCTCTTTCAGCTTCATTTATTCTTATAAGTAATGTTGTTTTTCTAGTTTCTAACTGATCTGATTTTTCTTTCATTGATGAATTATAAAAACCATTTGCAATAGCGTCCAGCATATTATCAATTTTAGTCTGAATATCAGCTAATTCTTTTTTATAAATTTTAATATCTTCATTGATTATTTTATTTTGTTCGCTTATAAATGCAAATATATCAGGCACTATATTCTCTATAGCTGAATCTGAAAATATATTATTATATAAGTCATCAATAACTACTTGCTCAACATAATCTTTATTTATAGCTTTCATATCACATTGTTTTGTTCTTTTTCTATTAGAGCATTCATAAGTTTCATATAGGCTCTTATTTCTTCCAGCATATCTTCTATTACCAGTCATAGCTGAACCACATTTTCCACAATAGATAAGGCCACTTAAAAGATAAATAGCTTTTGCAGTATTAGCACCTTTATTAATTTTATTACTGTCCATTTTAATCTTCACTCTTTTCCATAGATCTTCTGATATAATTGCAGGCATACCACCTTCAATTTTTATTATTTCATCTTCTGATTTAATTTTATGTGAATTTCTCTTACCATTAATTTTTTTTGATGATTTATTAAAAATATAAACTCCTCTATATTTTTCATTAGTCAATATTCCATATAAGCTATTTTTGCCAAAGCTTTTACCTGTTTTAGACTTATATCCTAAATCATTTAATTTATCAATGATAGGGGTATATCCAGTACCAGATGCATACATTTGGAATATTAATCGTATAGCATTAGCTTCTTTCTCGTTTATACAATAAGTTTTATCTGGATTAACATCGTAACCTAAGGGTGGAGTTCCACCAGTATGTTTACATTGCAGAGCAGTCTCCTTCATCCCTTTCATGACTTCACGACTAAGATTAATTGAATAGTATTCAGCCATACCTTCGAGAACTGATTCAAGTATTATACTTTCAGGTGAATCATCTAAATGTTCTAATACGGAAATTAATTTTACATGATTATCCTTAAGTTTCTTTTTGTAAAAAGCGCTATCATACCTATTACGAGAAAATCTGTCTAATTTATGAACTATAACAGTATTAAATATATTAAACTCAGAATCTTTTATCATTTGTAAAAATTTAGGTCTATCATCTGTTGTAGCAGAACGTGCTTCATCAGTGTATATTTTTACTATTTGGATATTATTATGGCTTGCAAAGTCCTTTATGGCTCTAATTTGAGCATCTATGCTTTCTTCTCTTTGATTATCTGATGAATAACGTGCATATATAGCTGCTTTCATTTTTTTCTTCCTTCCTAGTACTTATTTAATAAGAATGTATGTTCTTTTTACGTTCTAAAATTAACCAGTTACTTACCTATAACTGGGTTACAATTATATTATTATCAAATTTACTTATTTTATAAGGTGTTCGCTGGGAACACTTTTATATATAATTAAATTTTAATTTAACTATTTCAACTGGAACATTAAATTTACTAGCAATCTGGTTGATTGAATAACCATTTAATTCACTTTCATCTATATCATAAATTGAGAATTCGGCTAAAAACACATTGGCTTCATATTCTATTTTCACCTTATTTAAATAGTTTGTTGCATTGCTAAAAAAACAATTACTTTTAGGGTGGAGAATAGCATGTCCTAGTTCATGAATCAGAACAAAGTGTTGCTCTGATTCTGTAAGACAAGAATTAACAAAAATAACTTTGTTTCTTTTTATATACTTATACATCCCCCATATATCTAAAGGACAATAAATTACTTCAATATTTTCACTATATGCTATTGTTTTAGGATTATCGGTTTTATATTTCTTCTTTAGTTTATTGACCGTTTCTTTTATATACTCTCTATTCAAAATATACCGCCACCTTATTTTTTATATTTATTAGGTGTATATTTTTTCTTGTTTTTAATTTTTATTTGTTCAAGAGCTATATTCATAGCAGCTTCCATTAGATCTAAACCATCATCATCAAGTTCTACACCATTATAATATTTACCTTCATCTTTTTTATTTCTGAAATCATCCATTATATTTTTCAAATCGTTTTGAATATCTTTTTTATCTTTTTCTGTTAATTTTTCAGGATTAAATTTTCTATAAGCACTTTTTCCTAATAAAAAATCAATAGTAACATCAAAAAAAACTGCTAATTTCTTTAATGAATCATTATCTGGAGAACGTCTATTTTGTTCCCACATACCAATTGTACTAGGACTTATATTTAGTATTTTTGCTATAGCAGCTTGTGTCAAATTTTTTTCCTCTCTTAAAATTTTCAAATTATCGCCTAACATATTAATCCTCCAATCTTTAAAATTATAGTATCACAATATGTGTAGGTAATAAATAAATCACACAAAAAGTGTAAAAAAATATTGACAACACAAAACGTGTGATTTATAATAAAAACATAAACACAAAACGTGTGAAACGGGGTGATAAATTAATGAATGAGTTTTTATTAAAATTCAGAAAAGAAAAAAAATTAACTCAGGAAGAATTTTCTGATTTACTAGGAATTACCTTAACATATTATTCCAAGATAGAATTAGGTCTTAGAAATCCTAGTTATAATTTTCTTAATAAATTCAAAAGTGCATTCCCAAATGCATCAATAGATGATATTTTTTTTAGACATTATGCACACGAAATGTGTAGTTGATTTTATATTTAAATTATATCTTTGAAAGAAGGGGAAATACATGTCCAAAAAAGCCACAAAAGCCGTTGATAATATATTCTATAAAGCACGAATGGAAGCAGCAAAGTTCAATGATTCACTAAATAGTAGAGAAGGTGCATCTGAGAAAATTGGCATAGATAGAACCAGATTAGCTCGTATAGAGCTTGGAAGTCTAAATCCTTATCCAGAGGAAGTACTTTTAATTTCGGATACGTACAATGCTCCAGAGCTTTTAAATCATTATTGTTGCCATGAATGTCCAATAGGACAGCATATTGCAATACCAATTAATCAAGAAAATGTTGAAAATATTTATAAGCTTTCAATAAGTATCTTTAATTTGCTTGGTGCAGGCAATGAAATGAGTACAACCCTACTTGATGTTGTTGAGGATGGGAAAATAACAGAAGACGAAAAGCCAAAGGTAGATTATATAGTTGGAAATTTAAAAAAACTTTCTGGATTAACAAACGAATTAGTAATAGCTCTAGAAAAGTTAGAAATTGAATAGATGTGGGGGATGAAATATGGTAGGAGTTTTAAGAAGTACTTATGATAGAAAAACAGGTAAATGCTTAAGCCGAGAAATAATTGAAGTTTTAGACATGACTGATAAAGAATTTTACGCACCAATAGTTGAAATTGAAGCAAAATGCATTATGGAAAAATTAGCAAAAGAAAGGAAAGAGAAAAATGTGCAAAATTAAATGTCCTCACTTTATCCACAATAGCCATAAATTGCGTAGCAAGATTGTGGATAAAAAGAGTAGAAAAGTTCATTTGATTAAATTTTGTTGTGGTAATTATTCTAAATGCAAATTGTGTAAGGAGTGTTAGAAATGAAGAGAAGCGAAGTTGAAAAAATATATCAGGACAATGGATTAAATGATTATAAGCTTACTTGCTTAGAAGACTTAAAAAATTGTCATGGGATTGACGCAGAGCAAATTAATGGTTTTGAAAATTTAACAGATGGGAATAAGATTATTTTTAAAAGATTTATTATTAATTTCTTTAATTCTATGGGCATGGATAGAAAGATGATTACGGTACCAAAAGCTATAAATTATGTTGAAGAAATAGATTATGTAGCACCACATCCTGATGCAGAAGTTGATGAAGATTATAAGGATTGTTATGTAAGTATAGATACGAAAATAATTGTATTGAGAGCAGATGGAAGTAAAAAGCAGTTACACAAATATTCAGATAGTGAGTATAAGCATTTAAAGCCTACAGAGCAATATAGAAAAGAATATTTAAGATTCGCGTTCTTGGAAGGTAAGAGCAAAGTTTGGTTTCATGTAACACATGAGGGAAAACAATGGTATTAATAAAAAAAGAACCTTACATAAAGGTTCAACATTGTTTGAGATACGGATCACTACTCCGTATCTCCATTATATAGAAAAATGGAGGGAATGTAAAGATGATAACAGTATTAGATTTAGGAAATAACAATATTAAGGGATTAACAGATATATGTGGTCCGATTAATTTTAGAAGTAATTTAAGTAGGGATTATGAAGCATATCCAGATGGATTTAATTATGTGCTTTTAGATGGACAATATACTTACTTTGAAAAGGGTACTTTTAGTAAGGAGTATATAAAAACTAATAAAGATTATAAGGCCCAATTACTATATGGAATAGCAAAATTAAATCCTGATGCAGATAGTATAGATACTAATTTAACTTTATTGCTGCCAATAAGTGAAATGGAGCATAAGGCAAAGTATGAGGATGAGTTAAAAAATAAGCAATTTAAATTTACTGTTAAAGCTAACAAGAAAAAGGAAATGATCGTTAAGATAAAAGATGTTTTTGTAGTTCCAGAAGGATATGCAAGTTACTTTACATTGAATGATAAATTGAAGGCAAGTAATGTCTTAATTATAGATATTGGTGGGAGAACAACAAATGTAGTTGCAATGGATTATGGAAAGCCACAAACACTAAATACTTATAAGATTGGTATTTTAGATTTTTATTCAAAGCTTAAGCTCCTAAATGAGGACAAACAGTATAAGTTAGAGGATATTGAAAAAGCAATTCAAAGAGGTGATATTAAAGTCTCTCAAAAAGATTTAGCAGTATTCGCAAATGATGTAATAAATGAGATTAGCTTAGCAGTTAATATAAATCATTACAATGTTGTTTTTACTGGTGGAGGTTCTTTAGTTATAGCTGACATAATAAAAAATAATTTGCCTAAGCAATGCAGCATTCTAGACAATGCTTTGTATTCAAATATAAATGGAGCATTAGCAGTTAGTAAGCAAATTTGGAGCGATGAGAGCAATGGCTAAAGGTATTAGAAAAACTATCATACTTAATGAAAATAATCCAAAAGAGAAATTAATTTTAGATGAATTGGGCAAGCAATACAATTATTCAGAGTTTATAAAGGATGTACTTTTTTCTTATATAAAAAATAACAATAATTTACATGATGATAATTTAATGATAAATGAATTATCACACAATGATAATAAGATGGTAATTCAATTACCACATGATGATAATGAAGTGATAACACAATTATCAAATAATGATAATAACAATTTTTTTATAGATATAAGCAATGTGTCTGATACAGAACTAAAAATTGATACAGATGAATCAGAAAATCCAAGTCAAAATGCTCTAGATTTTCTTAAAAATAATTTTTGAAAGGAGATAGCAATATGAATTATATGTTTGATTCTAATGTGGCTGAAATAGTTGGTGTGGACGGAGCAGTTATGTTGCAGAATATTAGTTTTTGGATAGAAAAAAATAAGGCTAATAATAAGCATTTTTATGATGATAGCTATTGGACGTATAATACCGTAAATGCTTTTGAAAAATTATTTCCTTTTTGGTCTAAAAAGCAGATATCAAGAATCCTAAAAAATTTAATAGAAGGTGGATATTTGATTGATGGGAATTATAACAAGTTAAACTACGATAGAACTAAGTGGTATGCAATTACCCAAAAGGGATATTCCATTTTACCAAATAGGAAAATGGAAGTTACCAAAGAGGAAATTCCAAATGACCAAACAGGGGAACCTATACCAGATATAAACACATATATAAACACAGATATATATATACCAGGTGATGAAGAAGAGATTTGGAATATGTATCCTAACAAAAGGGGAAAGGCTCAAGCTATTAAAAAAATACCTAGTATATTAAAAAAGTATGGTAAAGACCAATTATCTAGATGTGTTGAAAGATATTCTAATGAGGTTAAGGGAAAAGAAAGTCAATTCATTCTTAATGGATCAACATTTTTTAATGGCAGGTTTGAGGATTACTTAGATAATAATTACAAATCTGATACAGCTATCGATATCAAAGGTAATATTGAACCAAAGACAGTAGAAATAGATAAGTCGAAGTTAGGAGATTTGTAGTATGGAAATTCTAGATAGGATGTTACCTAATAACATCGATGCAGAACAAGCAATCATTGGATGCATAATGAGCAATGCAGATAAATTACTAGAAGTAGAATTAATATTACTACCAGAAGACTTTTATGTTGATAAGCACAAGAAAATCTATGAAGTAGTAATATCACTTTTCAACCGAAGTATTGGAACAGATCTAGTTACAGTATTAGAGGAAATGAGGAAAAAGAACTTACTTGATAAGTGCGGTGGTGTGACTTATGTAACAGAGTTAGCAACTTCATATTTTGAAAGCATTAATATTAAAACATATGCAAATATAGTTAAGGAAAAAGCAAATAGACGAAGATTAATTAAAGCAAGTAAAAGCCTTTTAGAAGGAGCTTATGAAGCAGAAGACATTAAGAGTGTTATTGATAATACTGAAAATGATTTATATCAAATATCTAGTAATCAAAATAAAAATGATTTTGTTCCAATTGATAAAGCTGTAGAGAAAGCATTTATCAATTTAGAGAAAAGATTCAATAATGGTGGAGATTTAATTGGACTATCAAGTGGATTTCAGGATTTAGATAAAATTACATGCGGATTGATAAAAAAGGATTTTGTAATAATAGCAGCAAGACCATCAATGGGTAAAACAGCTCTTGCACTAAACATAGGACAAGCAGCCTCCAAAGATGCAAGTGTAGCTATATTCTCATTGGAAATGTCTAATGATCAGTTAACAGATAGATTACTATCAGCTAAATGCTTAATTGAATATTTAAAAGTTAAAACTGGTCAATTGAATGACAAGGAGTTTGAGGATATTTCTATTGGAGCTAATGATTTAATGACAAGAAAACTGGTTTTGGATGATACAACAACTCTTTTAAGTGATATAAAAGCTAAATGTAGAAAGCTAAAAATACAAAAGGGCCTAGATGTTGTAATAATAGATTATTTACAGCTAATAAGAACTACACTGAAAACATCAAGTAGAGAGCAGGAAGTATCAAATATTTCAAGAGAGCTTAAGGCACTAGCTAAGGAATTAGATATTACTATGATTGCTTTATCTCAGTTATCAAGAGCTCCAGAACAAAGAGCGGATCATAGACCGATTTTATCTGATTTAAGAGAATCAGGATCTATAGAACAGGATGCAGATGTAATTCATTTTCTCTATAGAGATGAGTATTACAACAAAGAAACGGAAGATAAAAACATTGCGGAAGTTATTACAGCTAAGAATCGTAATGGACAAACAACCACTACTAAACTTGCATGGTTAGGGCAATTTCAGAGATTTGGTTCTCTAGATGTTATAAGGAGGTAAAGCATATTTCGAAAAGCCGGATAAAACTTTGGAAGAAATTTTTAAGGAATATACAAAAGGCTTTTCGGATGATAAGACAAGAGCTTTTTATAAAAAAATAAAAGAAATAGTAAATTGAAGTACTTGCAGGACTAGGAGCGTTGGCAGGGGTTACGAATTGTTAATGTTAAGGTTACTGCAATAAAAAAATATACAAGGGGAGCAATCCTCTTGTAGTAAATAAGGTGTAAGCATGGATATTAAGATAGATAAAACAATTGAATATAAATTCCTAGAAGCATGGGAAAAAGGAATAGATGATAAAAATGTGATAATTACTAGCAAAAAAAGTGGCGAAAGCTACAGAATTGATATATCAGAAAAGCAGAATAAATTAAAGTTTTATAATCCAGTAATAGCTAATTGGCAGTCATGCACCTATGTGTTACCAGAAGAGATATTTGATGTGTGGTATGTGACCGCAGTATAGGGGGAAGGAGTAACAATTATGAGTAATAATATAAAAGATTTACTAGTAGCAAACGGATATGGATTTTATACAGCAGCATCATGTAGAGAAACTGGCCTGCCTATGTTAGATGGTGGAAGTTATAAAAAATATGCTGATAAATGGTTATCAGCGTCAAGGTGTAAAAGAATAAGGCAACCAGTTAAGGAAGATGAAGAGCCAGTTGCATTTTATAGATGCCAAAATGGATATTGCTCTTTATATAACAGAGAAAATACGGAAGTCAAAAATTTATTAGAATATGTAACTCAATATCAATTAGATATAATGAGACATTGTGTTGGTATAGGAAGAAAAAATAAACCATATAGAAATTATTTTTTTACTCAGGAAACAGATAAAGATTGGAATGAATTAGTTCAAAAAGGCTTAGCTGAAAAAGGCACTAATCATCCAAATAATGATGAATGTATTTACTTTTGGTTAAGCAAGCAAGGACTAGAATTAATTCTTGGAAGATCAGTAAGTGATAAATTTTATAAAGAGCTATAAGCAAAAAATATATATGGAGGGAGATCATGATAAAACAATTAATTGCTAAAGTTAAAGAAAATGCTACAGATGATTGGAAATTAGTAGCTGGATTAGAGATAGCAGTCATTGAGCTACAAGAAAATTCAAATGAATTTTTGGTATTAAGACCTATTCAATTAGATCAAATGGAGAAATTCTTTAAAGTAATGCATGAAACTTTTGGTAAAAACGAATTCTATGAAGATTATGATTATTTCGTATGTTATGCAGTCAGTGAAGATTGTGACGATATTCTATTAACAATCACTAAGGAAAATATAGAGGAATTAAGACAAGCCACTAAAAAAGACGTATTAATTCATAATAAAAATTTAGAGATATTAAAGAAAAATCATAATTGGTATAAATATAAAAATTGATTGTAATAATGCGTAAAGTGTAGATAGGACGCACTAACTAGGGGGTGAAAAATTGATAGGATTAATTGATATTGACAGCAAAATTCCAAACTTAGCATTGATGAAAATATCTAATTATTATAAATCTATTGGCGAAGAAGTGGAATTTGTACAACCTAATAAACAATATGAAAAGATATTTGCCAGTGCTATTTTTACTAGAAGTAAAGATATTTGTTCAAAGCTCCAGGAGCAATATGGAGATAAGATTGAAATTGGCGGTACTGGTTGGGATATAAAGAAAGAACTTGATCCAGTAATAGAAAGTATGAAGCCTGACTATAATCTTTATACTGCTGAAATGATAGCAGCACGTATGCGAGGAATAATGACTAAGCAACGTAAATTTGAGAAAGCAACAGAGATAGTTAATGCAGGTATAGGATTTACTTCGAGGGGCTGCATCAGGAATTGTAAGTTTTGTTTTGTTCCTAAAAAAGAAGGTTGTTTCAGGCATGTAGCTGAAATTGAGGACTTAATAAATCCTAAAAGTAATGTGTTAATACTCAATGATAATAATTTAACTGCAGACCCTAATTGCATTGATAAGCTGCATGAAATAAGAGATAGAAAGTTAATTGTAGACATTAACCAAGGCTGTGATGTTAGGTTAATGAATGAAGATATAGCAAAGGCTTTAAGTGAAGTTAAACATCTTAGAAGCGTTCATTATGCTTGGGATTTGATGGGATATGAAAGCCAGGTACTTGATGGGATAAAAGTATTACTTAAATTCATGAAAGCATGGCGACATATGTGCTTCATGCTAGTGGGATTTAACACAACTTTTGAAGAAGATATGTACAGATTTAGAAAGCTTGAAGAAATGGGAATAAGACCATATGTGATGGTTTATAACGATAAAAAGGATATTAGATTGAAACACTTTGAAAGATGGGTCAATTCTAGAATTTGCAAAGCTTGTGAATGGGAAGATTATGAACCTTGGGTACGTGATCAAGTGATAGCGAATCAAATGAGTATGTTTTAGAAATGTATTAAATAAAATTGGAGTAATTCTAGATAAAAAGTGTGCGCACACCTCCAGACGTGGAGGGAAAGAAAAAATGAAAGAATTAATAGTTGATAATTTCGCTGGTGGCGGTGGTGCTAGTACAGGCATTGAATTAGCGATAGGTAGTTCGGTTGATATAGCAATTAATCATGATCCAGCAGCTATTGCAATGCACAAAGCAAACCATCCAACAAGCAAGCATTATTGTGAGAATGTTTGGGAAGTAGATCCCAAAGAAGCAACAGAAGGAAGACCAGTAGGACTTGCGTGGTTTAGTCCAGACTGCAAACACTTTTCAAAAGCCAAAGGTGGTAAACCAAGAGATAAGAAAATAAGAGGGCTTGCATGGATAGTTCTTAAGTGGGCAGGAACTGTAAAGCCAAGAGTAATTATTTTAGAGAATGTTGAAGAATTTCAAACTTGGGGGCCTTTAAAAAAAGGTAAACCTATAAAAAGTAAAAAAGGTGAGACGTTCAATAAATGGAAAAATCAATTGGAATCACTAGGTTATAAGATTGAGCATAGAGAATTAAGGGCATGTGACTATGGAGCTCCAACAATTAGAAAGAGATTCTTTTTAATTGCCAGGAGGGATGGTATAAAAATAAAATGGCCAGAACCTACACATGGAGATCCAAACAGTTTGGAGGTACAAGCTGGAGAATTAAAACCATGGAAAACTGCAGCTGATATTATTGATTGGTCAATACCATGTAATTCAATCTTTGAAAGAAAAAAGCCATTAGCTGCTAATACTCTTAAGAGGATTGCCAAAGGTTTAGAAAAGTTTGTATTTAATAATCCAGAACCTTTCATTGTAAGCATTGGGCAAACTGGATTTACGGCAGACAGGTCAAGAAGTATACATGATCCACTAAATACTATAGTTTCAAAAGCTGAAGCATGTTTGATAACTCCATACTTAGGAGTTAATACAAGTGGTCATACTGGTGGAGCAGTAGAAGAACCAGTTCACACAATTACAACAGGTGGTCACCATGCATTAATAGCACCAACTCTTATTCAATATCACACTGAAACCACTAAGAATGGAGTAAGAGGGCAATGCATAGATGAACCAATTATGACATTAGATAGTTCTCCCAGATATGGATTGGTAAGTGCTTATATAGATAAAAACAAAAATCATAGAGAAGAAGTTAAAGCATTTCTTACAGAATATTATGGTTGTAGTGTTGGTCAAAGTGTTAAAGAACCATTACATACTATAACAAGCCATGACAGATTAGGTTTGGTTATGGTTCATGGTAAAGATTATGAGATAACAGATATAGGGTTAAGAATGTTAGAACCACATGAATTATTTGCAGCACAGGGATTTCCTAAAAATTACATCATAGATAAGGATTTTAATGGTAAGACTTATCCCAAAACTAAGCAAGTAGCCAGATGTGGGAATGCAGTACCACCACCATTTGCAAAAGCACTAGTTGAAGCAAATTTACCAGAACTATGTAAGGAAAATAACTTAAATGAAGTAGGCTAGTCCTACGCAATACTAATAATTTGTGAAACATGGAGGAAATTATGATATATGAATATGGCGCAGGTTATTTTTTTAATCCAGAGAAATTAAAAGAAATGCCGCTTATTAAAAGAAGGTATGAAGAGTATAAACATAGATTTATAAAAAATGGTGGACTAGAAAGTGATGAAAGATTGCTAACATTTAATGAATGGAAAGAAAAGCAGGAAGAGGATTAAAATATGTTAAAAGTAAGAGTAACTTTTGTTGACGATAAAGATGGACAAGAAGAACTTGATGAAGCAAAACAAATATTTAAAGATAATTATAGAATTTTAAATGAAAGTAGAATTTATAAAGGCAGAAATAAAAGTAAATATTCTAATGTTTATTTAGAGATTGAAAAAAGAAAATAATAAAAAGGTGTTCATCACGAACACCTCACCAGATTAGAGAATACACCTTGGAACGTAAGTTCTCTAATCAACCTATCTAAATTATACCATATAAATTTGATAAGGGATAGGTGAAAAACATGAGTGAGAGAATAAAAAAGGAATTAGCATTATATAAATTAAGAGAAATTGAAATTGATGATATGAAGTTAAAAGTTGAAGAATTAAAAATTGGAGAACAACTTGGGGCAATGAATTATGAGGAAAAAGTGCAAAGTTCTATGAATTGTAAAAATAATGATTATGTTATGAATGAAATAGAAACATTAGAAAAGAAAATAAGATTTAATGAGATTGCCAATAAGAGAATTGACAATGCATTAAAAAGATTAGATATAGATGAAATAGAAATAATACAAAAGGTGTTTATAGAAAAGAAAAGTGTAACACGTGCATCACAAGAGTTGTTTAAATCACGAAAAAGTATTAAGAAGTCCATAGATAGGGCATTTGATAAATTAAAATTAGCTTAAGGGGTAGCAGGAAGGGTATCAGAAAAGGTACCATAAAGGTAGCAGTAGGGGTAGCAGGAAAGGTACCATAAAGGTAGCAGCAAAAGTACCTATTCAGTACCAAAAAAATATTATATACTGTATGTGGTTAAAGAAATAAATAACCTCTCATAAATTCTCAATACCCTTTTATAATACAGAAAGCACTTATTTAGGTGCTTTTTTATTATGCAATTTTTTAATAAAAGGAGGTTAGATCATGCGAAAGAAGATGAAATTAAATATTAGATTTGTGGGGAATGAGGTTGTATGTGCTAAGTCTCCTATAAATTGCAATGGGTGTGATAATAAAAAGAATTGTGAACAAATAGAAGTATATTATTCTCCTTATGCTAAAAAGGATATAGAAGAATGCTTTAAAAATGATGAAAGGAATAGGTGAGGTAGGTGAAATGATATGGGAAGGAAAAGACCTGCTAAACCAATTACAAATACAGAAAAAGTTCTTGATATACAAGATTATTTAAAATACAGAAGTGAACGTAATTATGTTTTGTTTGTAGTTGGTATAACAACTGGATATAGAGCAGGGGATTTAGTTACATTAAAAGCTAGAGATGTAAGAGAAGCTCTCAAGAAAAGTGAGTTTACTATTTTTGAAGGCAAGAAAAAGAATTCTAAAAATATTAGAGAAAAAAACAGGAAACCTAGAACGGTTGAAATAATACCAAAGGTTGCAAAATTACTTAAAGATTATATTAGAGAAATGAAAGACTATGAGTATTTATTCAAATCTAGGAAAGGCACAAATAAGCCTATAGGTGTACCAGCAGTTAGTAATATATTAAAAGAAGCTGGAGAATATTTTGGATTATATGATATAACTGCTCATAGCATGAGAAAAACTTATGCATATAAAATATATATTGAAAGTGATAGAGATATTGTTGCAGTAAAAGAATTATTAGGTCATAGATCAATAGAAGAAGCAAAGTTATATATAGGTTTGGATAGAGAAAGATATCATCAATACAGTAAGTCGTTAGGTGACTTTGTAAGATGATATTTTTATTTTTTTGGATATGAATGTTTAATAAATTATTGTATTAATATTTAAGGCCAAAAAATAAAGACATATAGAAGAGGAGAAATTTTAAAATGAATGTGTTATTCTCCAATATAATAAAACATTCAAATAGAAAAATACGAACGTTAAAATTAACAGAAATAATTAATATACGCATTAAATTAATATAAAAATGAGGTGGTAGTTAATGAGGCATACAGCATTTAAATGTGGTGAGTGTGGTGTTATAAATGTATTTGAATCTAATCGCAGTGAAGGTAGCAGATGCATGAAATGTAGTGGGTATTTAACTCCGATTGGTGAATGTGTAGTTAAAAGCGATATAAAAAATACATTGAAGGTTGGAATATCAGTTGATACTAATGATATAGATATAGCATTAAAAAAGGTTAATTTACTAAATGATAGGATAAATGATGTTGTGCTAAGAATTGGTGAATTAAAAGATAAGGATGCGGAAATAAATACAATTCTTAAATCAGGTGTTATTAGTGATAAGAATGTTTGTGCTGGAATGACAAAAATAATAATACAATCAAGTTGTCGCATTAGAGAAAACGATCTAGAAGAAATAGAAAGAAAGTTAAGTGAAAAGCTTGGAGTAAAAGTTGTGATGCTAAATGGTGGCATGGAAATAGTAGCAATTGAAGCGAGAGCAAACAATGGCTAAAGAGTTTGCAAAAAGATTTTATAACAGTAAAGAGTGGAAGAAATGTAAGGCTGCTTATATTAAATCAGTGTATGGATTGTGTGAGAGATGCGGTAAGCCTGGATACATTGTGCATCATAAGAAGGGACTAACACTAAACAATATTAATAATCCAGTTATAACACTTAACCATGATAACTTGGAGTATCTATGTTTAGATTGCCATAATGCAGAGCATGACTTTAATAGAGAAAAGAAAAGTGTAACTAAGAAAGGTTATAAGTTTAATGAAAAAGGAGAATTAGTTCCAAGTCCATAGCCCCCCATAAAATCATTGTGAGGGGTGCTGACGTAGACCGTATAGGGGACAACAATTTTCCTCCGAACGAAATTTTGAAAATAGGAGGGGGTATATTTTTGAGCATTTCCGAACAATTAGACCGAGATAGAAAAATAAAACAAGAAATAAATAAAATTAAAAAGATATTCAAGGATTTCCCAAAAGATAAAATTAAAGTTCTTGAAGGGTTGATTAATGAAGCTGCATTTATGAAAGTATCCCTGGAAGATACAAGATCGGATTTAATTAAAAATGGATTAACTGAATTGTTTGAACAGGGTGAACAATCTTTTAACAGAGAACGACCAGAAGTTAAAATTTACACAACTTTCATGCAACGTTATTCAGGAGTAATGAAACAGTTAATTGACTTGCTACCAGTTGAAGTAAAAAAACAAGAATCAGATACTCTTATGGAATTTATTAAAAAAGGCAAATTAAAGTAATGAATTATATAGAAGAATATTACAACAAAATTATGTCAGGTAAAATTGTTGCATGTAAAAGAATTAAACAAGTGTATACAATGTTAGTTGATAAATTACACAATCCTGAGAAATATTATCCTTGGGTATTTGATGAAGAATTAGCTGATAGACCTATTGAATTTATAGAAACTTTTTGTAAACAAGCACAAGGAGAACTTGGAGGAGCTTTAAAACTGGAATTATTTCAGAAAGCAAAGCATCAAGCAGTATTTGGTTTTGTTCATAAGGATACTAGATATAGGCAATATCAAGAAGTACTTGACATTCGAGGTCGTAAAAATGGAAAGACAACAGAGCTTGCAGCAGATGAAACTTTTATGCTAGTTGGTGATGGAGAAGGTTCTCCAGAATGTTATATTATAGCCACTAAGTTAGACCAGTCAAAAAAGGGATTTAATGAGTGCTATAAAATGATTCAGCAATCACCAGATTTAAATAAACATCTTAAGAAAAGAAAGTCAGATATATATTGTCCTTTTAATTATGGAAGCCTTCAAGCGTTAGCAAGTAATTCTAATGGTCTTGATGGCTTAAATTCTCATATGGTTACTATAGATGAATTAGCAGCTATAAAAAATAGAGATATATATGATTTAATGAAGCAGTCAATGAGTAGTAGAAGGCAGCCATTATTAGATTGCATTACCACTAATGGTTTTATAAGAGGTTCAATATTTGATTCCCAATATGATTACGCATGTGGAGTACTTGATGGAAAAATAAAAGATGATAGATTTATAGCGTTTATTTATGAGTTAGATGATAAAGACGAGTGGGATAAAGAAGACATGTGGATTAAAGCGAATCCAGGATTAGGCTCAATAAAAAAGATTGAATTTCTTAGAGATTGCGTAAATAAAGCTAAATCAGATCCAGCTTTTAAAGCTACTGTTATGGTAAAAGATTTTAACATGAAGGAAAACTCAGCATCAGCATGGTTGCGTTGGGATGAACTTAACAATGAAGCTTTATTTAATCTTAAAGAAATGGGATTCAGGTATGGAATTGGATGTTTCGATTTAGCAGAAACTACTGACTTAGCATCAGCTAAAGTATTATGTATGAGACGAGAAGATCCTCATATTTATGTTATCCAAATGTACTTTATACCACAAGAAAAATTAAACAATGAAGATACAAATAATGAAGATGATAAAGTTCCATATAAATTATGGGAAAGTCAAGGGCTTTTAAGAGTGTGTCCAGGTAATAAAGTTAACAAATATGACATGCTTGAATGGTTTAAGGAAATAAGAGACATTTATGATATTTATATACCTTGGATTGGTTATGATCCTTGGCATGTTGATGATAGTTTACTTCAAGCATATAAAGATGAGTTTGGTTCTGAATCAATGATATCAGTTAGACAAGGAGTTTATACACTTAGTTTTCCTATGAAAGAATTAAAAGCAGATCTGACAGCTGATAGGATAATTTATAATAACAATCCTATAGACAAATGGTGTTTATCTAACATGGAAATTAAAACTGATATAAATAATAATATTCAACCAATAAAGGGTACTGATAATAGAAAGCGTATTGATGGTGGTGTGTCATTAATAATTGGATATGTAGTTCTTTTAGATAAAATGAGTGAGTATGAAACTATGATGTAGGAGGGAGGTGAGCAATTGGGAATACTAAGTAGATTCTTTAATAAAGACTCGTCAGTTACTAGGTTTGAAATGATAACCGATAAAGGAAATGGTTTCTATGCATGGAATGGGAATTTATACAAAAGCGACATAATAAGAGCATGTATAAGACCAAAGGTAAAAGCAATAGGTAAATTAGTTGCAAAGCATGTGAGGGAAACTGTTACTTTAGATGGGTCTATAGATACCAAGGTTAATCCAGAGGTATACATTAGATTTCTATTAGAAGAGCCAAATCCGTATATGACAGGACAGATGCTGCAAGAGAAAATTACTACTCAACTTCAACTAAATAACAACGCTTTTATTTACATAAATAGAGATGATAATGGATATGCTACAGAGCTTTATCCAATACCAGCATTAGGTGTAGAAGCGATATATGATAATCAAGGACAATTATATTTAAAATGTACTATGAGAAATGGAAAGACATTTACTTATCCATATTCAGATATTATTCATATTAGGCAAGATTACAATGAAAATGATATTTTCGGAGAGAGTCCTAAACAAGCTTTATTACCATTAATGGAAATTATAAATACAACTGATCAGGGGATTGTTAAGGCTATAAAAAATAGTGGGATAATCAAATGGTTATTAAAGTTTAATCAAACATTGAGACCAGAGGATTTAAAGAAACAGACAAAGGAATTTACAGAGAATTTTTTATCATTAGATAATACTGGTGGTGCAGCAGGTGTTGATAGTAAATGTGAAGCTCAACAAATAGATCCTAAAGATTATGTACCAAATGCAGCTCAAATGGATAGAACTATAACAAGACTCTATTCATTTTTTAATACTAATGAGAAAATAGTTCAAAGTAAATATGATGAAAATGAGTGGAATGCTTATTATGAATCAGAAATTGAACCAGTAGCAATGCAACTTAGTGGCGAGTATACTAGAAAACTTTTCTCAAGAAGAGAAAGGGGATTTGGAAATTCAATAATATTTGAGGCTTCAAATTTACAATATGCTTCAATGTCTACTAAATTAAATTTATTGCAAATGGTAGATAGAGGTGCTTTAACGCCAAATGAATGGAGAAGAATACTTGGAGGATTAGCACCAGTAGATGGAGGCGATAAGGCAATTAGAAGATTAGATACAGCCGTAGTGAAAGGGGGTGAATAATGATGCCGAAAATCAACATTAAAGGGCCTATTATAGATAGTAGCCAACAATGGATTTATGACTATTTTGAAATAGAAGCAACTTCACCAAGTAAAGTAAATAAAATTTTATCATCTGTAAATGGAGTTGAGGATTTAGAAGTAGAAATAAACTCATGTGGTGGAGATATATCAGCAGGCAGTGAAATTTATACTGCCATTCGAGGATATAATAAAGGAAATGTAACAATAAATATTGTAGGTAGTGCATACAGTGCTGGTTCAGTAATTGCAATGGCAGGAACTTGTTATATGAGTCCAACGGCTATGATGATGTGCCATAAAGTATCATGTGGTGCGAGTGGAGATAGCAATGTGATGGATAAAACTTCCCAAGTTTTAAAAGTAGCAGATCAAACGATAGCAAACGCATATGTAGCTAAAAGTGGCATGAGCATGGAAGATGCATTAAAGATGATGGACGAAGAGACTTGGCTGACAGCTCAGCAAGCAAAAGAAAGAGGACTTATAGATGGAATTATGTTTGAAAATAATAATTCTGTTACAAGTTCTTTTTTTAATTCATTTAACGGAATGATACCGCAAGAAATAATAGATAAAATGCAAAATGAAAAACTCAATAATTTTGCTGAAAAGGACAATGTTAAATTAAGAAATAGACTGAATTTTTTAAAATTGAAAGGTGGAATATAAATTATGAAATTTAAAAATAAACAAGATTACTTAAACCAAAGAACAACGCTTATGAATACTATTGAAAAGATGATGAACACTGCTACAAATGAAGAGATTGAAGCCAAAATGCAAGAAGTAGAGGCTATGGATAATGCATGGGCAGATCAAGCAAAGGAAATGGCAAATAAAGCAGCTTTGGAAGATAAATTTAAAGTACTTAATCTTGAAAACCAAAGTGTTGATGTTACAGGAAAAATTATTGATTCTACTGGTGATATACCTTTAAATGACGAGAAAGAACCTAAAGCATATAGAAATGCATGGGCAAAAGATATGCTTGGTATGAAGCTTACGGATGAAGAAAGTAAGGCTTTTAAGTTTGTGAATGAAGCATTTACACATACAACAGAAAATACAGGGGTAGTTATTCCAGAAACAGTTGTTGCAGGAATATGGAAAGAAGTAGGGGAGCAATATCCACTTTGGAATGATGTTTTTAAAACATTTGTAAAAGGAAAAGTCACATTATTAAAATCTGATACATCAAGTAAGGCATCTTGGTATGATGAAGCTACTGAAACAGAAGATGGTAAAGAAACATTTGCAGAAGCAACACTGAATGGTTGCGAATTATCTAGAGATATTACAGTATCATGGAAATTACAAGAGATGGCAATAGAAGATTTCATACCATTTATTCAAAGTCAATTATCAGAAAAAATGGGAGCAGCATTAGGATATGGAGTAACAAATGGTAAAGGTCAACCAGGTGAAACAGATACATTTAAACCAGAACCTAAAGGGATTATTACTACACTTAATGGAGAAAAGGATACTCCACAAGTAATTACTTATTCAGATGCAGATCCATTAACTTATAAGAAATGCACTAAGGCTATGTCACTTATAAAAGGTGCTTATAAACAAAAAACAGCTATTTATGCAAATGGAACAACTATTTGGAATGAACTAGCTAATATTGTAGATACTACTGGCAGACCATATTTTGTTGCAAATCCAATTGATGGTGGAGTGGGAACAATATTCGGTAAGGTTGTTAAGGAAGATGATAGTATTCCAGAAGGAAATGTTTTATTTGGAGATGCTTATAGTGGGTATCATGCAAATATTAATAAACAAGTTTCATTGGATAGTGAAGATCATAAGAAAAAGAGAGAGACTGATTACATTGCATATGCTATAGCAGATGGAGGCGTAAGATCAACAAAAGCATTTGCATTAATAAAAAAGGGATAGAGGGGATAATTAATGCTAGAAAAAATTAAATCAGCATTAAGAATTGATGATGACAGCCTAGATGAAGAAATACAGGATAATATAGATGCAGCTAAGTCAGATTTAAAACTTAGCGGTATACTAGAAAGCAAAATACTTGAAACTGATCCATTAATCATAAGAGCAATTAAAACATTCTGTAAGTATGAATTATGTACAGATGATAAAGAAGCCGATAGGTATAAAGAATCTTATGAAAATATAAAAATTCATTTATCATTGTCTATTGACTATACGGAAGAGGTAGCACCATGAGTATAGAAGCTTTAAACAAAAGAATAGAAGTGTGGGGAAATGTAGAATTTGAAAATGAACTTGAGGAAAAAGATTTTAGACCAGGTAAAATTAAGGATAAGCCTATATGGGCATCAATAATACCACAAACAGGTTCATTGCAAAAGCAACAAGCTAATACAGTGCTATCCGATGTAACACATAAAATTAAAGTTAGGTATGGAGCAGGTAAGGATATTACTCAAGACATGTGGCTAATACATCAAGGGCGTAGATTTGACATTAAATATATATTAGATCCTTATTTTGCTCACCAGTTTCTTGAAATATTCTGTGAAGAAATCATAGGAGGATAGATAGATAGATATATGAGTAGTGATGGATTTGATTTCAGCGAATTAACTAAATTTGAGAAAAAATTAACTGAAAAAGCCAATGATACTATGCCAAAAGAAAGTAGAAAATTTATAAAAAAACAAGCTAATAATCTTAACAAAAAAAATAAAGCGGTTTTTAAAAGTAAAGGAATAGGTCAAGAAACAGGAAATTTACTTAAAGGATTTAAATCAGGTAAAGCTTATAAATATAGAGGCGTTTGGTCTGCAAGAGCTTTTAATAATAGCCCACATGCTCATTTACTTAATGATGGTTTTATGTGGAAACCACATAAAAACGTTGCGAAAGGACAATCACATAAGCAAACTGGCGAAGAAAAATTTATTCCTGGATTTCATTTCATGGAAGAGGCTGCTAAAGCATTTGAAAGTGGTTTCTATTCAGACGTTGAAGACTGGTTATATGAAGTGTTTATAAAGGGGTTGTAACATGATTACACTGAAACAAATAAATAAGGCTATAAATAATACAATAAAATCTGCATTAGTAAATACTGAGTTTGATGATGTTGAAATTATATCAGAAGATACCGCAGAAGCATTAAAAAAAGATACAGATGGATCATATATAAATGTTATAAGACCATCTATAAAAGTTACATTTGATACTACACAATCAGGAAAATTTAATAGCCAATTAAAAGAAAGAAACCTTCCAGTGAGGGTTTATTTTTTTGCAAAAGATAAGAATAAACCTAAACTAGATAATTTGGCAATGCAGGATTTATTAGAAAATATATTTCTAGAGGATGTAAAAGTCACAGATACATTTTATATGCCGATTGCTGAAGATGAAGACATAGAATGCAGCACAACTGATGGAGTATTACAAGTTGCATTTGATTTATATTCTCTTGAGGAAATATATGATGATTCTAACTTAGAACCAATAGAAGAATTAAACTTCAATTTAAATTTAGAAGAATAGGAGTGATGATATGACAGTTACAATGCCAAATATTGATGTATCATTCAGTCAAAAAGCGGCTTCGCTTCCTAAGAGAAGTGAAAGAGGTTATGCAATATTAATAGTTAAAGATGATACAAGCGCAATGTTTAATTATAAAGAATATTCCGATATAACTGAGATAGACACTGATAAGGAATTATACACAGAAGGTAACTTACAATATTTAAAAGACATATTTACATTTGCCCCATATAAGGCTTGTGTAGTGAAAATTGGGAATACAGCAACTATTTCTGATGCACTAAAAATTGTTATCGAGAATGTAAAAACAGGATGGATAACAATGGCAGATGGTGGAACAGAAGATTTTACAACCTTATCAAGTTGGATAAAATCGCAAGTTGCTAATAAAAGAACTTATAAAGCGGTAGTATACAATGTAACTTCACCAGATGAAAAGCATATAGTTAATTTTGTTAATACAAAGATAACTTTTAATGATAGTAGGAGTGAACAAACAGGAGAAAAATATTGTCCAAGTCTTATTGGAATTTTAGCAAAATGTAATATTACTCAAGGCTGTAATTACTTTAAATGTACAAATCTTAGTAAGGTTTCAGAGGTTGATGATAGAAATGAGGCTCTAGGTGCAGGTAAGTTTATTTTAATTAATGATGGTGCCGATGTTAGAATTGCACGTGGAATTAATAGTTTAACTACTACTGATGGGAAAACAGCTACAGAAGATATGAAAGAGATAGAAGTAGTTGAAGCAATGGATCTTATGCAAGATGATATTTCAACTACATTTAAAGAGGATTATCTCGGTGGTGGATATAAGAATAAATATGATAATCAAATTTTATTTATTTCAGCAGTTAATGGCTATTTTAAAAAATTATCAGCTAATGGAACAGACGTATTAGATGAAGAATATGAAAATAAAAGTGATATAAATGTTGAAGAACAAAGAGCAGCATGGATAGCAGCAGGCACAAATGAGGCTAAAGATTGGACAGATATCCAAGTTAGAAAAAATACATTTAAGAGAAGTTTATTTATTAATGCTAATGTGAAAATATTACAAAGCATGGTTGATTTAGACTTTGCAATTAATTTAGCTTAGAGAGGAGGAAATAAACATGGGAAATCAAGCATTAGCGAATAAGGTTTTGACAGGCAGCAGTGGTAATCTGTGGTTTAATGGACAGCTTTTAGCTAATTTAAGTAAGATTGAAGCTAAAGTAAAAGGTAATTTTGAAACGGTTGAGTTTTGTGGAGATAATGCAACATATAGCAGATATAATGGGTGGTCAGGAGAAGGTACTCTTACAGTAAAAAAAGTTGATAGTACAATATGGAAGATTTGTGCTGATGCATATAAAAGTGGAGTTATGCCAGATATAAAATTAATATCAAGTTTAACTGATAAAGCAACAGGAAAAAGTGAAAAAGCGAGTATAGAGGGAGTAGTAATAACTGAATTCTTACTTGCTGGGTTTGAATCTAAAAAAATAATTGAAGAAGAGTTTCCGTTTAACTTTGGAGACTTCGATGCTATTGAAACTATTTAATATTAAGATGCTTATAATTAAGCATCTTTTCAATTTTAAAATAAAATTTTGGAGGAATATTATGAACAAAATGTCATTAGAGGATTTTATTAAAAAGGGATTAGAGAAAAGTGAAGGAATAAGGAAAGAAGCGGATATAGAGATAGAAGGATATGGACCTATAAGCTTTATAAGACCTACAGAAGATAATCTTTTAGAGTATTTAGATGCTCAGGCAAATGCAATTAAGATGAATAAAAATGAAGAGATAATCGGTACAGATTATAAATTATTGATCAATGCGTCTAAAGAATTCATTTATTTTTCTTGTCCATTTTTACAAAATCCAGAATTGCATAAAGCTTGGGGAATAAAAGATCCTTTAGATGCACCAGTAAAGGCTTTTGGAGTTGAAAATTTAGCTGGAATAGCTAAAAAGATAAAGGAAACTTTTGGAGATGGTAAAAAGACTAAAGAAAAATTAAAAAACTAATAAGGGGGAATGGCAAAGGAGAGATAGGACCATTATTTTGGTTAGGTTATTTCTTTGAATGTGGTCATTCCCTCGAATATTTATGGAGTTTACCTAAAACTCAAAAAGAGCTTTTAATGGAATATGTTATTTATAAAAATGAATTAACGAATGCTAAACCACCCAAAAATTAATGTGGAGGTGATAATTTGGCATCTAAAGTAATTAATACCATATTAAATTTGAAAGATAATTTTAGTGACACTATTCAGAATGTTGCTAAAAATACTCAAGGATTTAAGTCTGGTATGAAGGATACAGAAGATCAGGCTGTTAAAATGAAAAAAACAGTTAGTGAAGCTTTTAGTATTGTTAAAGACTCTATGCTTAGGGGAATCGGCTTTGGTGCTGGTATGGATATATGGGAGAGCATGAAAGATGGTATAGTTGAAACTGTTACTTTCGGAAATGAGCTTCAAAAATCTCTAAATGGAGTTATGACATCTAGTGGACTTGCTGAAACTGGCATGGATAGAATGAAAAATGTCATGCTAGATATATACAATGATAATTTTGGAGAGAATTTCGAAGAGATAGGCGAAGCATTAAAAGCAGTAGGAGAGCAAACTGGATATACTGGTGATGATTTAAAAGGACTAACTGAAAATGCAATAGCATTAAAAGATACTTTTGGATATGAGGTAAATGAATCTGTTAGATCAGCATCAACTTTAATGAAACAATTTGGAGTAGATGGTGATGAAGCATTTAATTTAATTGCACAAGGGAAACAAGGCGGATTAGATTTTAGTGGAGAAATGTTAGATTCTATCAATGAATATAGTGTGCAATTCAAAAAACTTGGATTAAATGCTGAAGATATGTTTAATGTATTCTCAGCAGGATCACAAGAAGGTGCTTTTAATTTAGACAAAGTTGGAGATGCAGTTAAAGAATTTTCTATAAGAGCTGTTGATGGAAGTAAAACAACAGAAGATGGATTCACTCAGCTTGGATTTAATGCTGATGATTTAGCAGCTAAATTTGCTCAAGGCGGAGATAGCGCAAAAGATACTTTTGAGGATGTTATTGCAGCTTTATCAAATATGAAAGACCCTTTAAAACAAAGCCAAATAGGCGTCGAACTGTTTGGAACGCAATTTGAAGATTTAGGTATAAACGTAATTGAAAGCTTAGGAAATGTTGATGGAGAAATAAGCAACACATATGATGCTTTGGCACAAATAAACAAAATAAAATATAGCGATGTAGGTAGTGCATTTGAGGGAATTAAACGCAATATTCAAACAAGCGTATTAATTCCAATCTCGGATGCTGTACTACCGCGTTTAAATGATTTTGCAAATTGGTTTAGAAGTAATATTCCTGAAATAAAAGAAGATATAGGTGGAGTAACTAATACTTTTTTAAGTGTTGGAGGTTCAATTATAGACAAAATTGTGCCTTCGCTTGGTAATTTAATAGGTTCTGCATCTAATTTGGTAAGCACCATTTATAATAGTGTTGTACCATCATTTTCGGCTGTAACACCTGATAATTGGGATTCTGTAAGTGATGCTATTTCTGGAATAATTGATGGGGCTACAGGAGTAGTTAATTTTGTAAATGACAATTGGCCAACAATTGAACCAGTTGTATATAGTATAGTTGGAGCAATTGCTGCATGGCAGTTAGCTATTGTTGGAGTTAATACTTGGATTGGGATTACAACATTTGCAACTAGTGCATGGGGAACAATAGAACTTATGATTTGGGGAATACAAAATGCTACAAGTGCCTGGGAAGCAGCACAATGGCTGTTAAATGTAGCAATGGATGCAAATCCAATTGGAGTTGTAACACTTGCAATAGCTGGTTTAGGATTTGCAATATATGAAGTTGTAAAACACTTTAAAGATATTTGTGAATGGGCAGAAAATGCATGGGGAAAACTTAAGAAGTTTCTTGGATTAGATGGCTCTACAGTTAATGTAACAGCAACAGAAACAGTTACATCTGTAACAAATGGAAGCGGAGATCCAGTGTATACAAGAACGCCTATGAATGCAACAGGAACACATTATTGGCCTGGTGGCCCTACTAGAATGAATGAGTTTGGAAATGGAGAAATGGCAATACTGCCAAGTGGATCGAAAGTTATTCCGGCAGGTCAAACAGATAAGATATTGAATAATAGTGGTACACCAATAATTGTACAAGTAATAGTTCAAGGGAATATGGTAGGCAATGAAGAGTTTGCAGACCAAGTAGGACAACATATTTTTAACAAATTATATTATCAAATGGTTAATTCATAGAAGGGAAGGTAATAAATGAGTAATTATAATATTTATGTTAGTGATTATAATAGAACAAAAGTATTACAATTTCCAACGATTCCACCTAAGTTACCTTCCTTTTCTAGTGATAGCAAGAATGAGGAGTTTGAAACTTATTGGGATATACCATATAACTTTATTGAGAAAAAAGGATTAATTAAAAGTTCCTGGAGTGATTGGCTTCCAAGAGACGCAAGTAAGTATTATTTCTCTAAAAGTAAAGTTAAAGCAAAGGAAATAATCGATTTAATTGAAAATGCTAAAACTAATGCTGAACCTATTCGAGTGGTAATAAGTACTCCTGATGGATATTATGTAAATGATTCTTTTAGCGTTGAAAAATTTGAGCATTCAATAATGAAAAATGGCGATTATGAATATAGCTTAGATCTTAAGCAATGGCGAGATTATAATACTATTATTACGCAAACTAGCACAGTAGGATGGCAACAAGATAATACTGGATGGTGGTACGTATATGATGCAAATGGAAGTTATTATATGGGGAATTGGCAGCTTATAAATAATGAATGGTATAATTTTAGGCCAGATGGCTATGCACAACAAAATAGTTGGCTTCAAGATGGAGGTTATTGGTATTATTTTAAAGATAGTTGTGCTATGGCTAGAAATGAATGGATTCAATATAAAAATAAATGGTATTATTTTGGTTCTGATGGAGCAATGTATTTTAGTGGATCTGCGACAATAGATGGAGTTAAATATACATTTGATGATGATGGAGCTTTAATTGAAAGTTAGGTGATAATGTGTATAAGCTTATTGTTAATAATCAAGATATTTTTAATGATGGCAATACTGTTTCATGGGGTGGAGATACAGATAACTTGGGGAGTCAATTAACTTTTGATAGTATAAAAGAAATTCCTACTGGAACAGTTGTGCAGCTATTTAATGACTCATTAGAAATTTTTAGAGGAATTGCATTTCATCCAATTAAAAAAAGATGGATATGGAGCTATACTTGCCAGGACTATAGCTATTATCTTAAAAATAATAAAATTTCTGTCAAACAATTTTATAATATGAGAGCGGATGATGCTATAAGATCCTTAGCTAATGAAGCTTATTTAATCTGTATAATAGCAGATATGCCAACTCCTATAAGCAAAACTTATTCGAATACTACTATGGATAAAATAATAGACGACATTTTAGAACAAGCTAAAAATGACCAGGGAGCAACATACTTTAAAGAAATAGAAGGCAATATTTTATATATTAGAAAGCTTTCAGAAATGAAAATTAATCCTAAAATAATTTTGCCTAAGCAAATAGATATAGATATGTCAATGGAGAAAATGAAAAATAGGATAACTGTAACAAGCGGAAATGATGATAATGCAAAAGTAGAAGCTACAGCAGAAGATACAAGTCAACAAGGATTCTATGGAGTTTTAAGTGATAATTTCAATGTAGAGGATAAAAATATTGCACAAGCTCAAAATATTGCTAATAATGCTTTAGCAAATAGCAATAAAATAGAATATTCAGCTACTTTAAATGATATGATAGCACTTAAAGATGGAGATTTAATAAAGCCTAATAGAATGATTTATTTGCAAGCAGGAAGTAGATTGAATGGCTATTATAAAATAAAAAATGCAAATCATAAATTACAAAATGGATTGCATAAGGCAAGTATTACAGTTGTTTGGTAGGTGAAAAATGGATAGATATGATGTTGGAATTATGAAATTTTTTAGGGAAAGAGATAATAAAGATCCAGATGAAGCTAAAATAGGCAAAATAATTTCATTAAATCCTATGAAGGTATCCTTATTTGGAGGAGCAGCTATATTTATAGAAAATGATGATCATACTCCTCTCTATGTATGTGAGGATCTAAGAAAAATAACTGGAACTATAGAAATTGAAGGCAATGAATCTAAAAATTTTATTATAACAAGAGAACTAAATAATGGGGATAGTGTTTTATGTATTCCCATTTTAAATGGTCATGCTTATGTTGCAGTAAAGAAAGTGTAAAAGAGGTGATATAGTTTTGTTTCCGAATCAAGAAGTAGTTAACACAATAGACAAATTAGATGATACAAATTCAATAAGTAGTAAAGGTAAATCTCCATGTTTCAATTTTGAAACAGGAGATTTTTATGTTAAAGATGGAAGAGTAGAAACAATAAGTAAGCACGAGGCTTTAAAGCAATGGATTCAAAAAACTATTAGAACAGATAAAAACAAATACAAAATATATAATACAAACAATACTGAAAAATATGGTGTTGATTCGCTTTTGGATTTAATAACAAGCGATTATCCTTTAGCTTATAAGGAAGCGCAAATTCAAATTATAATTACAGAAGCATTATTAAGAAATTCTGATATAAAAGCTGTAAATAATTTTGTGTTTAAAAAGGATAAAAGGTTACTTAATTGCACTTTTGATGTTATTAGTATTTATGGCACAAGCACAGAAAGTGTGGTGAGATAGAAAATGAGCGATAGCAGAGATGTTATACAAGCTAGGCTATTAACCAATATAAATGATTCGTACAATAAGTCTGAGGGTGAATTTATGTATGATGCGGAGATGCCAGTTGCAATTGAACTTGAGGGCGCATATACGGAAATTGAAGGCGTATTAGATAAGAGATTTGCAGAAACAGCTACTGGAAAAGATCTTGATAAAGTAGTAAAAGATGTTGGATTAACGCGTAAATTAACAACTCAATCTATTGGGAAAGTTACAATTACTGGAGTGGTCGGTGCTCCTATAAATAAAGGTGAATTAGTAGCTAGTGATAATGTTAACTTTGAATTCACAGAAACATTGGTTATACCTGAAAGTGGGAGTATAGATGTTTCGGTAAAATGTGTGAAATACGGTGAGGTCGGTAATATACCAGTTGGGGCTATTAAATATTTTCCAAAGACACTTTCAGGACTTCAAAAAGTAATTAATAAAGAAGCTATTTCAAATGGATATAATGAGGAGACTGATGAAGAGTTAAGAAAAAGGTATTATGCTAAAATCCGGACTCCTGCAACGTCTGGGAATAAATATCACTATAGAAATTGGGCATTAGAGGTAACAGGTGTTGGAGATGCAAGAGTATTACCTTTATGGAATGGGAACGGAACTGTAAAAGTTGTTATTATAAATTCTAATAAGACTGGAGCTGATAGAACATTAGTAGATAGTGTTAAAAATTATATCGATCCAGTTGATGGAATGGGCGAAGGACAAGCACCAATTGGAGCAACAGTAACGGTTGTTTCAGCGATTGAAAAGGCAATAAATATAACTGCAAATGTGAGCATAACTAATGGAGTTAATCTTGGAGTAATACAAACAACTTTTAAGACATTGGTAATAGAGCATTTGCAAAGTATTTCATTTAATGCTTCATATATAAGTATAGCAAAGATAGGAAAAATATTATTAAGTACTGAAGGAGTCATGGACTATTCTGATTTAAAAATTAATGGTACAACATCAAACATTAATTTAGCTGATGAAGAAATTGCAGTAATGGGAAATGTAAATTTGGGGGTGATGTGAGTTGAATGTAACTAAATTCTATGAGAAACTCAATAAACTTGAAAATAACATATATGTAATTGAGGAAGTTGTTGAAGTATTAAATGGCGTTTATGAATCAGAGCTACAACATGATAATGTAAATCTAAAGACATTGAATGTTTATACAGGAAGTAAACTTACAGGAAATAAGATTGAAGCATATTTTACATCAACTCCATCATTAGCTCCATGGAAAACAATAATTAAAATTTATTCTAATGTAAGTCCGATTTATATAAGCTATGAAACATCAGGAGATCAAGTTGAAGCAGGAGATATTAATAATCTTCAAGATGCAGTTGTTGAAACTCAGGAAAATCTTAATAGTGAAATTTATAGAGCTACTGGGGCTGAAAAAGTTCTAACTGATAATTTAAATACAGAAATAAATAGGGCAAAAGGTTCTGAAGATACTTTAAATAAAAACTTAAGTAATGAATCTAATAGAGCAAAAAATTCTGAAAGTGCTATAAATGTTGATTTAGAAAATGAAGTTAATAGAGCAAAAGCAGCAGAGAACACTTTGAATAATAATCTTATCGCAGAAACTAATAGAGCAAAAGGTGCAGAAGATGTATTAACTAAAAATCTAAGCGCAGAAGTAACCAGAGCTACTAATGCAGAAAATACTTTGATTAATAATCTTACTTCAGAAAGTACTCGTGCTAAGTCAGCAGAGAATACTTTAACAAGCACAATCAATGCAAATACTCCAATTTGGAATGACAAGTATACAAAAAATGAAGTTGATAATAAAATAAGCCAGGTTGTTAGTAATATGGATTGGAAAGAATCTGTTGCAACTTATGCTGATATAGCAACAACTTATCCAAATCCCCAAGATGGTTGGACAGTAAATGTTAAAGATACAGATATAACATATAGGTATAGTGGTACTTCATGGATTCCTATTAGTGCTAACTCAATTCCTTTAGCGTCATCAAGTGTTGATGGAAAAATGTCTAAGCAAGATAAGATAGATCATGATGATATGAATAGTAAAAAGCATACTCACTCTAACAGAAGTATTTTGGATATAATTAATCAAACATTAATTGATAATTGGAATGCTGCTTATACTCATGTTTCTGATGTTGTAAAGCATATAACATCAACTGAAAGGACTAACTGGAATACTGCGTATACAAATAATCATACACACAATAATAAGAGTGTATTAGATGGAATTACATCTGCATTGATCAGCAACTGGAACAGTGCATACACTCATATTAGTGATGCTGTAAAACATATAACAAGCACTGAAAGAACAAATTGGAATGAAGCTTATAGTAAAGAGCATGATCATAGTAATAAATCTTTAATTGATACTATTACTCAAGCATTAATTGATAAATGGAACGCTGCATATTCTCATATTAGTGATACCGTAAAGCACATAACAAGTGATGAAAGAACTTTATGGAATACTGTAAGTAATAAGGTTGATAAAGTTACAGGAAAAAGTTTATCTACAAATGATTTTGATAATAGCTATAAAGCTAAAATTGATGGCATTAGTAATAATGCTAATAAAGTTGAAGCAAGTATAACCAATGGGAACATAAAAGTAGATGGTGCTGAAAAAACAGTTTATATACATCCTAGTGGGACTAATCCACATGGCACAACTAAAGCTGATGTTGGCTTATCTAATGTTGATAATACAAGTGATTTAAATAAACCTATTTCAACAGCGGTTCAAAGTGCTTTGAATGGTAAAGCAAATAGCTCTCATAATCATGACGATAGATACTATACTGAAACAGAGGCTGATAGTAAATTTGCGACTAAAGATGAAATATCTACTGCAGGTTATGGAGATATGCTGAAGAGTGTTTATGATAAAAATGGTGATGGTGTTATAGATAATGCAGATACTGTAGATGGAAAACATGCTAGTGATTTTGCTCCTAGTGGGTATGGGCTAGGTGGAAAAGGCCAAAGATTAAATACAAGTACTGACTTGAATAATATAATAGCTAATGGTTGGTATGACGTGCAGAATCCTGTAAATGGGCCGTATACGAGTGGATGGTTTAACTTCATGGTTATATGTAGTGGAGATCAAACCTATTTAACACAATTAGGATTTGGAATGACTGTTAATATAGGACATGTTTATATACGAACTAAGAGTGGAAGCTCATGGTCAGCATGGATAGAACTCTACTCAAATTCAGTCAAACCAAGTGCATCAGATGTAGGGTTAATTAACGTTGATAATACAAGTGATTTAAATAAGCCTATTTCAACAGCAGTTCAAACTGCTCTTAATGGTAAAGCAAATTCAAGTCATGATCATGATGGAAGATATTATACAGAATCAGAAATAGATTCAAAAGTATCGACACTTAACAGCAGTATAAATACTAAAGCCAATAGTTCACATACTCATGACGATAGATATTATACTGAATCAGAAATAAATGCTAAATTAGATGGAAAATCAGATACTACTCATACTCATAATTATGCAGGAAGTTCGGCTACCGGGGGTTCTGCGAACAGCGCTATTAAATTAGATACGGCAAGAAAAATAAATGGTGTTAATTTTGATGGCAGTGGTGATATAACAATTAATGCAATTCCTAGTGGTAAAACAATAGATGGTAATTTTATTTCTAATTTTAGAAATCAAGTAAAAGGTGATACAAATTCAGGAGACTTTCTTGCAAGTATTAGGAATGATACTGCTAATGTAGATAGTTCACCACAGTTTGGCTCGGGGATTGGTTTTGGAAGAGGAGATACTCATGGATATTTGTACATGAATTATAGCAGTGCGTTTGCCTTTATAGGTGCAGGAAATGCTGGAAAATTAAATTGGACAAAGCAATTAGCGTTTATAGATTCAAATGTAGCGTCTGCAACTAAAGCAACACAAGATTCCGATGGAAAACCAATTAATACTACTTATGTTAAGAAAAATTGTACATGGAATGATTT
>Ga0183101_1000025_pt15 | contig 32325 bp, 34 predicted proteins | sample Biomet3_FD_127790 | JGI IMG/M metagenome (GOLD analysis project Ga0183101, IMG submission 127790) | Microbial communities from bioreactor (seeded with sewage sludge) at LBNL, California, USA - Biofuel metagenome 3 | ecosystem: Engineered > Bioreactor > Anaerobic > Unclassified ...
TATATTACATAATTGCTAAATAATATGTATAATAATATAAAATAAAAAATTAACGTTGAGAACATGAAAAAATTATTTATATTACTGATCATGCTTGCAGCTGTAATCTTTACTGCGGGCTGTACTGATGAAAGCAAGGTAAATTCCACAGATACCCAGGCAGTTCAGGAGAATAACGGTATTGTCGAAGCAAACGAATCTGAACAGAACATAACTTCTCAGGATATCCAGGAAGAAAATGGCATTGTCAAAACAAACGAGTCTGGACAGAACACAACTTCTCAGGAAGCCCAGGAAGAAAGCAGTGTTCTTGAAGTGACCTCCCTTGAACAGATAAATACATCCCTCGAGCAGGGGCCGGTTCTTGTGAAAATAGGATCTAAACACTGCGGGCCATGCCAGGCAATGAAGCCCATGCTTAAGGAACTGGCAACAGAATACAGCGGGAAAGCCACTATTGCATCTATAGATATAACCGAGAGCCCTGACCTTGAAGCTTATTTTAATATCGGATACGTCCCTGACACTTCTTTGATCGTGGGTATTAAAGACGGTGACTATGTGTACATGCAAGAGGATGGAACAGTCACTACGGATAGATTCAAGGCTAGAATCCAGGGACAAATGGAAAAAGAGGTGTATGAGAATCGTATAAACCTTGCCCTTCTCAATGAAGGAAAAAGTAAATCATAATAAAAATAAACTTAATAAATAGAACTAATTTCTAAACTTATTAAATTATAAGTTCAAATTTATGGTAAAATCCGGAGTTCCGGAAAAAAACACTATAGTAAATAAACTACAAAAAGAAATTGTAACCATGTATTATGAAGTTATTTCCCCTGTGGCTGCATTTGGAGCAGGAATTATCAGTGTCCTGTCCCCTTGCATCCTTCCTCTTCTGCCTGCTGTCCTGGCAACATCCGCAGGAAAAAACAGATTGAGACCCCTTGCAATAGTGTTTGGAGTCTCAATATCTTTCACCATAATGGGAGTGGCAACCTCTGCCTTTGGGGCAGTATTCAACGCATATACAGATCAACTAAAGATTCTGGCAGAGGTCTTGATTCTCGTAATGGGTTTTGCACTACTCTTTGACATAAGCCTATTCAATGCATTTTCAAAGTTTCCTCTTCTGGGCAAAATGGGTGACGAAGGACCTGTTTCAGGCTTTTTGCTTGGCCTTTCCCTCGGTGTTCTCTGGATTCCTTGCGTCGGACCAATTCTAGGCTCGATCCTGACCATGGTAGCTTTAAAAGGGAATACTATTACAGGAGCCCTTACCCTTTTAGTTTATTCGCTTGGATTTGCGGTGCCAATGCTCTTGCTCGCGTACTCAGCCCACTTTTCCTCTTCAAAAATCCGTCTTATTTCAAAGTGGGACGTGGTTTTTAAAAAGGGAGCGGGAACAATACTGGTACTCTTCGGACTTTATATGATCTATCAGAACCATTATCAATGGTTTGTTTAAAAAATCCAGATTTGGAGAATTAGAGAAACCCGGTAATAGGAGATAAACCAGGTAGTAGGTAAACTTGGTAATAGGAGATAAACCAGAAATAGGCGCCAGAAAATACTTATCTATACTCTTAAAGACGTAGATTCAAACCGAACTAAGAAAGTAGTAAACCTAACTAAAAATTAATAAGCCAAATTACTATTTCCTGAGAAGGGAAAATATGAAGGATTTATCAGGCCCTGAGGTTCAGTCTATTGAATAGAAATACCTGTACAGCAGGCTATTTTCTTTAACCTCTGGACTTCTGAAATCCTTCCAAAATTGTTATACTACGCTTATTTCTCCATACTGATATAGGCAGACTTGAAGTTAGACATACCTGCGTCAGTATTTATCCCAAGATCCAGGCCGTTCATATTGCCTGTGGCCGAAGCTCCCCTGCATTTCGAATTTTCGCTGCTCCTCCACACATAGTCGCCAGTTCTTGATTTTGAGCTAGAGGATCCAGTTGAACTCTCTCCTGTACCAGTCCAGTCGGCTCCGATGGTTACGGTATCCATTTCCCCTGTATTCCAGTCAGAGACTTCAAGCTCAATCTCAGACAGGCTTGCAGAGTTGAGTTTTTTATTTATGCTGAAAACATCGTCTTCTGTAAACATGTATCCCGACTTTTCGGACCAATAATCTGGCCCATATGTGTAAGTTGATACGTAGATATCAGTGCCATCATTGGTTTCAGTTACAGATAAGTACGTATAGGTAGTTATGTCACCGTTTGTCTCATACCAATTTGCATATGCAGATGAGCCGCTTTGCCTTTCTATTGTTTTAGATTCCAGTGCCTGTGCGCTCATAGCTGTTGAAATCAAGACTATAAGTGTAAAACACATTATGTACAGTTTTCTCATTACATACCTCCTTGAAACAATAATTCGGGCTGATCCCAAAACTCAAAATTAGTTCTCTATATCTCATTCTGTAAGTTACTAATTGAGCTTCTTGGTTTTGGATTCTGATTAAGAATTTAATGCCCGATTGAATCCCAAACATTATAACTTTGAAACATCCATATGAATTTTATCACCAATGTATCTAACAATTGACACTTTACTCAATTTTCTAAAAACTAGTGACTGAAATTAAATAGCGTGCCAATATTTTGCAGTCAGATTTTAGGATAAGCTCATAAACAAAAGAAATTCATGCGTCTTCGGTTAAGTGCGGAATCGTGACAAATTGCGTCAATTTCCTCGACATTTATCAAATATTTTTGTAAATTATGAGCTGGAGCAGGGTATCGATTTCATGTGAATAGGCCAAAATTTAAGTCCGGTTTCTAATGCAAAATCGATAGCTTTCAGGCAAGAAAATTCCTTAATCGATGATCAATGAAAAGAAAATAGAAGAATAATAAGAGAGGATAACCAATAAGGTAGATAGTAACAACCAATAAAGGTGGATAGTAATGAGATTGAATGAGGTTTTGGGACAGTTCCTTCAATTAAAGTACATAGTCTTGTATGAAAAAATAAAATAATGAAATAGTTGACAGCAAAAATAAGACTGAAAAATAGTTTTATAGAAATTCTCTTTAAATGAGTTCTCAAAGTTAAACTGGAATTATAAAGCCCATGAGTAGTAGTTCCAGCAGTTGTTCATGAGAAATTTGAGAACTTCTATAAAGCCAAAGAATTTAACTATTTACAAATATTCGTTATGTGTTTACTTTTCCATGCTCATATAGGTAGACTTGAAGTTAGACAAACTTGCATAGGAATTTGCTCCAAGATCCATGCCATTTATACTGCCTGTGACTGAAGCATCTCTATAGGTTGAACTGTCACTACTCTTCCACACATAATCTCCATTCTGTGAACTATATGAAGAAGATCCTTTTGACATATCTCCCATACCAGTCCAGGTAGCTTTTACAGCCATAGTTTCGGTTTCACCCGTATACCAGTTATTGACATCAATATTAATCTCAGACAGGCTTGCAGAGTTGAGTTTTTTATCTATGCTAAAAATATCATCCTCTGTGAACATGTATCCCGACTTTTCGGACCAGTAATCTGGCCCATATGTGTAGGTTGATACGTAGATATCAGTGCCATCATTGGTTTCAGTTACAGATAAGTACGTATAGGTAGTTGCATTGTTGTTTATCTCGTACCATTCTGCGTATGCAGATGCTCCATTATGTCTTTCTATCGTCTTAGATTCAAGAGCCTCTACACTTGTAGTCGTCGAGATCAATACTACAAGAGTAAGTAATACTGTGTATAATTTCCTCATTTTTATCCAACCATATATGCGTTTGTTTTAATTTATACCTATATTAAATTTGAAATTCACATTAGTTTATTTACATACAAACTTGACTTTTCAAAGTCATACTAAAAATAGTGCAAAAGTACTAAAACACATAAGAAATTATTTTTAGAATTTAAACTACGAATTGGAAAAAAATAAGAAACTTATATAACAAAAAAGGCACTGGGAAAAACGGTTAACTGAAAAAACATTGAAAACAAAAAGCTGGACAAAACCTTAAAATAAAAAACTAAAGAAAGTGTTGTTTTTAACTTTATCTCGCGTCTTCACTTTCTCTTGCGATTGCAACAAGCTCATTTACACATGCAACTGCCATTGGGGTTCCGCCCCTTGTCCCGACACAACTAATAGAGGGTACAGGAACTTTCAGGTTTCGGACTATTTCCTTAGATTCAGCTGCATTTACAAATCCTACCGGAAGCCCGATAATAAGGGCTGGTCTCACACCCTTTTCGATAAGTTTGCAGACCATAATAAGGGCAGAAGGTGCATTTCCGATTGCAATAATACTCCCATCGAGCTTCTCCCTGGCAGCGAGGAAGCCGGCTGATGTACGCGTAATTCCGTACCTGTTAGCAATTTCAGCATTCGGGTCTTCATCAAGCACGCAAATAATTTTAGATTTGTGTCCTGCCTTTGTAATTCCGGCTTTTACCATATTGATATCCACGAAAATCGGGGCACCCTTTTTAATCGCTTCCACGCCTGCAGGGATTGGGTCATGCATGAAACGCATGATATCTGCCACGGAAAGATCTCCTGTAGCAATAACACAGCGCTGACGGAAGCGGTCTTCGGGAGTTTTGTTGCCGATGAGTTCCTGGATCATTGTCCGGCTTTTCATATAGATGGCTTTTGCTTCTTCTGTTCTTGCCCCTGAGTCCTTACAAATGCTTACAAGTTCGGGATTAACATCAACCGTAAGCTCGGTAAGTTCTTCAAGATTGTCGAGTTTCCCTACCCTTTCATTAGCATTCTCTTCAGTAGTCATACTTCTTCTGATACCCCCTGGGAGTAATTATGAAATCCTTCTTTTGAGAATTCCAGATTCTGGAATCTCCGTTTCCAATAAGGATCGTGGTGCTCATATCTATCCAATCTTCATATTCCATAACTTTTCCAAGAGTGGTTACGATCCTATCCTCACCATCTCCCCTCAGAGCATTTTTCACAAGTCCCACAGGCACGGAATCAGCCTTGTACTGACGGATAATTTTGATAGCTCTTGAAAAGTTGGATTGTCTCTTACGGCTTTTCGGGTTGTAGAGAGCCATTACAAAATCGGCTTCTGCAGCAAGATTAAGTCGTTTTTCAATTACATCCCATGGAGTCAGAAGGTCACTGAGGCTGATAACTGCAAAGTCTGTCACAACAGGTGCGCCTAGCATACTTGCCCCGGCTAAAATTGCCGTGACTCCAGGAAGAATCTCTATATCAACTTCAAGATCTTGATGTTCAGCAACTTCAAGCACGATGCCTGCCATACCGTATACGTTGGTATCACCGCCACTGACCATGGCAACATTTGCAACTTTTGCAAGCTCCACCGCTTTTCTTGCTCTGTCTACCTCTTTACCCATATAGCTGCGGATTACTTCCTGGGTTCCGAGGAGGCTTGATATTTGATCCAGGTAAGTACCGTTTCCGAGTACATAATCGGCATTAAGGATTACATCTCTGGCTCTGATCGTCATCTGTTCTACAGACCCTGGACCGATCCCTACGATGTAAAGTTTTCCTTTAGTTGCCTTATCTTGCGATTGCGATTGTGACTCTGCCATAGATTTTCTTCCTGCAAATTAATTGTTTTTCTTCAGAAAGGGCCAGAGCTGCAGGTTCTGCAACTCCTTTTAATCCAAATCGGGAAGCTTGGGAGGCTGAAGGAGGACTATAGCTGTTCAACACTTCATCCGGCAAAAAATCCACCGGAATGCCAAGCGTCTCTCCCGCTTCCAGAAGCCCTTGTTCATTTTCCTTAAGTTTCGCAGAAGCAAAAGCTGTAATTTCTCCCAGGCTCAGGCCGCACTCATCGAGAGCCTGTTTTACGGCTTCAATGACCTCTTCTTTCGTAATGCCCCTGCGAGTTCCTATTCCTACAATCATTTATTATCGTCTCTGATTCTTAAAAAGTTCCTGGGCAGGTTAATTTACTTAAGTGCAGATTGGTTAATTTACAGCTCAATTACTGTTTACTTTTATTGTTGTCTTTGACTTCTGCATTCTTATGCTGTTTTCTTATCAGTACGGATACATCTTCGTCTACAACAACAATTCTGGGCCCCTTAACCTCAAGAACCTCTATTTCCTTATCAAGGAGGGCACAGTTTACAGCTACAGTAGATTCTTTGTTGAAGATCTCGCAGCCTAACCTATCAGCAATACCCTCTACTGAAGGTTTGCCGTGAACCTCGGTCGCCGTTGTAAGCACAGGAACTGCTCCAAGTTCAGAAAGCTTGCGGGCAATTTCATTTGCACCGTGGTGGCCCCCCAGCAAGGGGATTGCGAAATTCAGGTTTGAATCAACTACGACCACGGCAGGATCAGACCACTTATTCTCGAGAAGTGGAGCAATATCCCTTACCACAATGCCCGTGGCAAAAATCGCAACTATTGCCCCATAGCTTTTAAAAGCCTTTTCAAATATGCCCTTCTCGTAAAGAAGCATGTCTGCGTTCAGGTGTTCTGCTATTCTTGCCGCAATCTCCCGATTTCGTTCAAAAGTGATTACAACGGTTCCTGGGCTACTCCGTATAAGTAGGACCTCCTGTAATTTTTAGGGTCAACAACCCCGCCGATAATTATCATTGCTGAACGTTTAATCCCTGCATCCTTTACCTTATCTGCGATGTCTTCCACAGTTCCGGTGATGATTTCTTCGTCCTCCCAGGACGCGTGAAACACTACTGCAACAGGTGTATCCTTCGGGCAGCGGACTTTTTCCATAATTTCCCTGATTTTTTGCGTACCAAGGAAAATTGCCATAGTAGTATTGTAGGCAGAAAGCTCGGGGATAAGGTCTTTTTCAAGGGTTTTTCCGGCAGGGCGGGTAATAATTAGAGTGTCTGAAACGCCGTTAAGAGTCAACTGTGTGCCGAGAGCGGCAGCGCTTGCAAAAATCGAGGAAACCCCTGCAACTCTTTCGACTTCTATATCGTGTTTCCTGAGCTCTTCCATCTGCTCTATGACAGAACCGTAAAGAGATGGATCTCCACTGTGAAGGCGAACAACGAATTTCCCTGCATCTACAGCGTCCGCAATTATTTTGGTGGTTTCTTCTAGGGTTAACCCATAACTATCCACTGTTTCTCCCTGCGTGTAATTAAGAACCTCAGGGTTTACCAGAGAGCCAGCATACATCACAAGGTCGGCTTTTTCAAGCATTTCACGCCCAAGTACAGTAATGAGTTTCGGATTCCCTGGGCCTGCTCCCACAAAATATACTTTCCTTTCCATCTGACCATTCCCTTTGCTTTCGTGTTTTATTTCAAAATTATGTAAGTTACGCGAATTTATGTAAGTTGCACGAATTTATGTAAGTTTGAATATTACATCGGTCACTTTCACTTCTTTCCGTAAATGATACTGAAGTAGTTTCCTTTTTCCGGAATTTCTTCTTTATTTCGGATTATAAGCTCTTTGTCCGAAAAGAGCTTTTCTGCAAAGATAAACTCCGTATATCCTTCAGTTTCAAGCTGTTTTATTATGGACTTCGGTTGCGTAGCCTTCAAGCGAATCTTATGTCCGATCTCAGAACCGTCGCTGACCTCAAAAGAGCTTTCAACCGCAACATCGGTCCTGGCAGCAAAGGATGTGATTGAACTTATGCCAGGCACAGTTGCAAGTTCGACATCTGGATAGTGCTTGCTCATTACCTTTTTGAGATGGGAAAACGTAGAGAAAAAGTTTGGGTCGCCTATAAGCCCGAAAGCTACAGTGCCTCTTCTTGCCTCTTCTGCCACTCTGTCAGCATTTTCTTTCCAGAGAGAATTAAGAACCTCAATATCCCTTATCATGGGAAACTCAAGGATTTCAGCATCTGCGTAAGGAGCCACAAGATCTTTTGCCAGGCGACCTGGCACATATACCTTATCGCTGTTTTTCAAAACATCCACTGCTTTGAGGGTCAGAAGTTCAGGGTCTCCGGGACCAAGTCCTACTCCGATTAACATGCTATTGCTCCATAAATTATAAAAATAAATGTAAAGAAGATTTAAAATTATAAGACAATTTTCAGTTTTGTTTTTTTCCAACAATGATGTATACCGGGTTTTCAGGTTTAAACATTGTTTCCCCGGCAATTGGTGCACTTCTCGAAACCGAAATATGAACTACTTCATCAAAAATTCCAAGTTTTTTCATTGCCTCAATTGTTCTGACAACCGTTTCTATTCGGACTGCGTTTACCACAATACTTCTAGCTTTCTTCTTAACAAGGATCTCAAGCACGGAATCAATATTTTTTGTTCCACCGACAAAAGCACAGTCTATAAAATCAGTAAAACTTTCCGAACTCAGGAGATCCGAGGCTTCGCCAGCTAAAATCCGGGCATTTTTTATATTGAAATTTTTGAAATTCATTTCAGTGGCTCTCAGGGCCTCGTTTCTGGCATCTATCGCATAGATAGTGAGGTTTCGGGCAAGTTTTGCGGCTTCAATCGATACCGATCCCGTACCGCATCCTACATCTGCAAACCGATCTCCGTCCCGTAGCCCGAGTTTGGAAAGGGATACAGCAATGATTTCAGGTTTTGTCGGACCGCCGCTAACGCTTACTATTTCGGACATGTTTACCTCTATATAAAGTAAAGCAAATATACAAAACGTAATTAAATATCTACTTATATAATTTTCAATTTTATTTAATAACCTACTTATTAATCAGAGCTGGAAAGCTGGAAAATATGCATTATTCAGAGACAATTACAGATACACACAAACATAATTAAGTCAAGTTTATAGCTAAACCAGATTTATAATTTAATCATACTTTTCAGATCAGCTCGAATATAAATATAATTTGTTGTAGATATACCTTATTATCGGTAAGAAGGGCAAGATAGGAAAGTAAACTTTCATGAAGCTATAAAAAGCAGATAAACCTTCTGCAAGAAATACTTTGGACAAACCTTATACATAATTCTGAGTAGCCTTTTTTCATGAAGTCTCCGGGGATTTTACAGAAGAAAAAATACCCAGTGTCTCCTATGACTCCTTATAAATTAAAATAGTATAGGTGCTATAAATAATATAAATATGAATAGGAAAACACATTAAGTATTTTAAAAGAAAGAGATTTTAATTATAACGACATATACTTAAGTATTAGGATATAACATAAGATATAAACCTCAGCATAGAATGTAAGATGCTGTTTTGAAGAACAGTAGTAAGTGCTCCCCCAAAGAGTGTTTTTTAAACCAGAAGCTAGAGTTCTTAGGTTAAATATAACTTATTTTCTGACCTGTATACCTGAAATATATCTTTTTCACAGGAAGATCCTTGCAGTGAAAGCCCGCTCTATCGATACAGGTCCCTGCCACTTGAAATAAAGGAGGAAAAGTAATGAAAGTTTACGAATCATATGAAGATCTGCCCAAACTAAAGCTGCCCTCTGGAAACGATGTGTACATAAGTGACAGCACTATCCGTGATGGTTCTCAGATGCCGGGAATCGTTCTGAGCAGAGAACACAAGCTCCAAATTTATGAGTATCTGCACGAGATAGGAATCGAAAAACTCGAAGCCTTTGTATTCAATAAGAGGGATAGAGATGCTGTAGATCTAATGCTTGATATAGGGTATGAGTTTCCCGAAATCACAGGCTGGGCAAGAGCTTCAAGAGCCGATATAGACAAAATTCTCGAAGTTGATGGGCTGAAAGAAACAGGAATCCTGATGTCTGTATCGGATACGCATATTTTCTCCAAGATGAAACTTTCAGGCAGGGAAGAAGCTGAAGAGAAATATCTGGATGCCCTTCAGTATGCAGTCGATCACGGACTTCGCACACGGGCTCACCTTGAAGATATGACACGAGCAGACAATTATGGCTTTGTTTTCCCGCTAGTTGAAAAAATTATTGAAATCGACCCTGACTGTATTATTCGGGTCTGTGATACTGTCGGATACGGGATGCCTTTCGTTAGCGTCGATGAGCCTTATGGAATCCCGAAAATTGTGCAGCACCTCAAAAAAGAAATCGGGGTAAAAAATATAGAAACCCATATTCATGACGATTACGGGTTTGGGTCAGCAAGTTCTATTGCAGGTTTCTGGCACGGGGCTAACTGGACAAGCGTAACTTTCCTGGGTATTGGAGAACGAGCAGGAAATAGCGAGATGGAAAAAATCCTGCTTTTCCTGAGAGATAGAGTAGAAGGTTTTGAAAAATATAACCTTGAACCAGTTACTCGCTTTGCAAGATTCATGGAAAAAGAACTGGGACTGCGGGTTCCCAGGAACAAAGCCGTGGTAGGGAAAAATATTTTTGCTCACGAATCTGGGATACATGCCGCAGGCGTTCTTAAAAATCCCTTTAACTATGAACCCTATCCTCCAGAACTGGTAGGAGGAAAGCGGCTCCTGCTTATAGGTGACTCTTCAGGTCTGGAAGTTATCCGTTATAAAATTCAGGAGACCTTAAATGACCTTCTTGATATTGAAACCATTGTGGAAAAAGACGACCCCAGACTTCTGAAAATCCAGGACGAAATCCAGAAACTCTATGATAATGAAGAAAGAATTTCCTGCATATCTGATGAAGAGCTCCTTGATTATGTCGAAAAATACTTCCTTTACCAGCCTATCTGCAGCCCGGGACGTGCAGGTCGAGGAAAATTGAACAACAAAGAAAAGATGGCCGATTCTGAGGAAGAAAAATTGAAGGAGTGACAGGTATTTTTCAATACCTTCTTATTTGAGAATTTCTGCCGTATACTTTGCAATCTCGCCAGCCATCTGACTGAGTTTTGCATTGCCTCCGAGATCGTAAGTTACATACTTACCTTCGGAAATTACGCGTTTTGTAGCTGTAAATATCGCTTCGGATTTTTCCTTTTCTCCAAGATAATCAAGCATCCATGCTCCTGCAAGTACGGTTGCTACAGGATTAACCTTGTCCTGGCCTGCATACTTTGGAGCTGACCCGTGAGCAGGTTCAAACATTGCAAAAGAATCCCCGATATTGGCAGAGTAGATTAGCCCAATACTGCCTACCAGGGCCGAGCATTCCTCACTGATTACGTCCATAAAGAGGTTTGTAGAAAGAAGAACCTTTTTATTGAATATCTGCGGGTTCTTTATCAGTTGCTGGGCAATGTTGTCGATGTGATAAGGCCAGATTTCGATATCCGGATAATTCTTCCCAACCTTTTCTACCTCTTCTAAGAAAGAGCCGCAGGTCAGTTTCAGAATATTGCTCTTATGGATGGGCACAACAGCGTCATAGCCTCTTCTCTTTGCTTCCTCGAAAGCATAGCTGGCAATCTTGTGGGATGCAGTGCGTGTGATTTTACGGATTGCAATTGAAACGTCATCTGTAAGATGGATTTCCTCTCCAATATAAAGGCCTTCTGTGCCCTCGCGCACACAAACCATTTCCACATCTCCAAGAGGGGCACTTGAATTGGGGAAAGTCTTGATTGGTCTGACATTTGCATAAAGATTATACTTACTCCTTATAGATACAGCCACACTTCTTGGGGAGCCTATCCCTCCGGGTGTGGTTGTCGGCCCTTTAAAACAGGCATCTGAACTGTCAAGGATGTCCCAGGTCTCATCCGGAATAAGGGAATTGCCTCCATGTTTTTCCCACCAGCCGGCTCCTGCTTCGCACATAACAAATTCAACGTCTGTGCCAGCGGCTTCTGTTACTTTAAGCATTGCGTCTACAAGTTCGGGGCCTACCCCGTCACCTTTGATTACTGCTGCGGTTTTACTCATAATTATCACCAGATCTTAGGGTTCGTATTTAAAGAACCGTAGCGACTGAAAAGCTAAAAAAGGGGAACTTTTCAAAGTTCGGTATGAATAATTGAATCTTCCAGCGTACTCAACGTAAGGCTATATATTTCAAGTTTTGGGTAATTAATAATATGCTGAGCAATCTCTAACATGCCGAGCAATCTCTAACATGTCGAGTAATCTCTAATGCAAAGTTGGATCCTATATATAGATACTTGCGCACATTTCTAAAAATAAAACTAAGATTTTCAGAAAATGTCATTCCAGACTTATCCGGAACTTCATACCTTTGAGGGATGAAAATGCCTGCAAAAATACCTATTACCGATAATCACATGCATATCGACCCTAGAGTCAGGGGACTCGAAGCAGTAAAGGATTTCAAGAACTCTGGAGGAACTCATATAATTCTGGTCACCAAACCTAGCTGGTCGCTTGGAATAACGGTCAAAAAACCTGAAGACTACATTCAAGTTTTTGACGAAACTATAAAAATAGCGTCAAAAATCAGGGAGATGGGAGTTGGAGCTTTTCCTGTACTGGGAGTCCATCCGGCAGAAATCTCAAGGCTTACCGAGTATATGGAACTGAAGAAAGCTACAGAAATCATGAAGAAAGGGCTCGAACTTGCCTCAGGATATGTTGAAAAGGGGCTTGCTGTAGGAATTAAGTCAGGGCGCCCTCATTACCCTGTGTCTGCGGAAGTCTGGGAGGCTTCGAACGAGGTTATGGAGTATGCTTTTTCCCTGGGAAAAGAACAGGATTGTGCGGTTCAGCTCCATACTGAAAGCGTGGGAGAGCCTGAACTTCAGGATATATCAGAGAGGGCTAGAAAAACAGGAATTAAAATGTACAAAGTTGTCAAACATTATGCTCCGCCTCTGGTAAAAACCTGTGAGGAACTTGGGCTTTTTCCAGGAGTGATTTCGGTAAAAGGAGCAATCGAACACGCGCTTGAAGAAGGTACACGGTTCATGATGGAAACAGATTACATTGACGACTCTGACAGACCAGGTGCAGTACTCGGCCCGAAAACAGTTCCAAGAAGAACCAAGAAGCTGATGGAAATGTATGGGGAAGAACCTTTCTGGGTAATTCATAAAGAAAATCCTGAAAAGGTATACGAGATCGAAATTGAGATTTAAAGCAAAGAAAAGGCTTAAGACAAAAAAGACCCAGGCTTAAGACAAAAAAGACCCAGGCTTAAAACAAAAAAGACCCAGGCTTAAAACAAAAAAGACCTGAACCCGTAAAAAAGCACATCTAAACAGAGGGGATTAAGAAAATGCCTTCATATTGAACCCTCTGTCGTTTCCGGAAGGGAAAACTGCCAGAAATCAGGTGTTGTTGCCGGAACAGAGCCGGCAGCTAAAATACTTTATCTTACTTTACTTTGAGATTTACTTCTCTTTATCTGCTTTGAGATTTACTTTCTTTTTATTTTCACTATATCTCCGAGGGTCATATCTTTCTTTAGGTGAGAAACTTCCTGTCCTGACTCATCCACACGTTCCGTAAGTTTGATGTCAAGAGCATGTTCGAGTTTCTTTCGGACAGAATCCTCTGGCACGATTTCGCTGCGTTCTATCTTTTTGATTAAAGATACTTTTTCTTTGATATTTTCAGCCAGGTCTTCCTGAGACCAGCCTTTTGCTTCTCTGGCGTCCCGGATAATCTGATCATAGTTGTCCAAGAGTTCGTCTTTCAAGATATCGAAAAAATCCTTTTTTGGCCTATTTACAGTTCGTGTTACCTTTCGAACCACCGGAGAGACTTTTCTTGACACGGGAGTTCGCTTATCAACGGGTTTGCCGTAAGGAGCACATTTTTGGCAGACCTGGAGCTCGCTGTTATCAATTGTAATGCATATAGGCTTTCCGCGGATCTCTGCACCACATATTTCGCACTGCATATTGATCACTTCGAAAACGCTATATACGGTATGAACTTAAATATTATTCGGAGCTCCATGACGGAAAGTACCAAAAGTAAGGATGAAAGCATGCGCAGTCACCTTGGTAAGCCCGGACCTGTGTATGACGGAATCGAGCCTGGAGAGCTGGGGGAAGTAACTGAAAGCGTCCAGGACCGAATGAGGCAACTTGAAAGCCGAAACAGTTATCTGGAAGAGCAGTGCAGCCAGATTGAATCCGAAAAACGTTATCTTGAAAACCAAAAGATAAAGTACGAACGAGAAATACGAAAGCTGCAGTCTGAACTCGATCGGATGAAGACCTCTCCGCTCATCATTGGTACGGTCATTGATGTAATTAAGAATGATAGGATTATTGTCCGAAGCAGTAACGGACCTCAGTTTCTGGTTAATGTCTCACAGTATATCGATGAGAAAAAATTGCTGCCAGGGGCAAAGGTTGCCCTGAACCAGCATACGCTTGCCATTGCCGAGGTTATTCCTTCTACGGAAGAACCTTTTGTTGCTGCAATGGAAGTCCTCGAAAGCGTAGAAGTGGACTATGATCAGATCGGCGGTCTCGATGAACAAATACAGGAACTTCAGGAAGCTGTCGAACTTCCTCTCATTGAACCGGAGCGCTTTGCTCGGATAGGTATCGATCCTCCTAAGGGAGTTCTTCTTTATGGACTTCCGGGAACAGGCAAAACCCTGCTTGCGAAAGCTGTGGCTCACAGAACCAATGCAACCTTTATCAGAGTTGTAGGCTCTGAACTCGTGCAAAAATACATTGGGGACGGTTCCAAACTCGTAAGAGAAATCTTTGAGATGGCCCGGAAAAAGGCCCCGAGTATTATTTTCATTGATGAGCTGGACTCAATTGCTGCAAGGCGTTTGAATGAAACGACGGGAGCAGACCGCGAGGTTCAGAGGACGCTTATGCAACTGCTGGCAGAGATGGATGGCTTTGATAAAAGAAAAAATATCAGGATTATTGCAGCAACAAACCGTCCTGATGTCCTTGACCCGGCAATTCTCAGGCCAGGTCGATTTGACAGGCTTGTCAATGTCCCCATGCCTGGAGTAGAGGCCAGAGGAAAGATTCTCGAAATCCACTGTGAAAAAATGACTCTTGCAGGAGATATTGACTTTAAGAGGCTTGCAAAAGCTACCGAAGGAATGAGTGGAGCGGATCTGAAGGCAATCGCCACTGAAGCAGGTATGTTTGCGGTCAGGAAAGACAAAGAACTGATTGAGATGGAAGATTTTCTCGAAGCAGTGGATAAAGTCTCTATGGCTGCGGATACGCAGAAAATGATGCCTGCCAGTCTTCCTGAAACCATGTTCGTGTAAAAAAATTTCCGGTAAACCGAATAGAAAGCTCTCTAGGGGCTCATTTCTATCTTTGGCTTATTTTTACTTTAGCTTGAGAGAAAGGGGGGTTTTACCGGAAAATTGAAAATTTTCCTGGAAAGGATTTTTATTAGAAAACCTGAAGGAAAACCGACAAACTATTTTTGTAATCCAGACATAAGAAGTACCTGTGAATTCAGATTTTCATATCAAGCCCGAAATTCGAATTTTGGGTATAGACGATTCTGCGCTCCTCACTGAAAAAGTGATGATAGTCGGGGCTGTTTTTCGGGGAGGAGATTGGATTGACGGGGTTCTTCGTTCAGAAATCACAAAGGATGGGCTTGATGCTACTGAAGTTATCTGTAAAATGATAAAGAAGAGTAAACATTACGGCCAGATAAGAACGGTTATTCTCGATGGAATCACTTATGGAGGCTTTAACGTTGTCGATATACAGACGCTTTACAGGGAAACCGGAATTCCTGTAGTCGTGGTTATGCGTTCCTATCCGGATTTCGAGAAAATAAAATCCGCTCTCAAATACTTCCCGGATGGAGAGGAACGGTGGACGATTATAAAGCGGGCCGGAAAAATCGAAAGAATTCCAGGTGAAAAGAGTTCTATTTATATCCAGAGAGCAGGCATAGGTATGGAGACTGTTAAAAAGATTATCCGGCTTACTTCAATAAGAAGCAATATTCCTGAACCTTTGAGGGTTGCCCACCTGATTGCGACAGGTATTATCCTGGGAGAATCCAGAGGAAAAGCGTAATTGTTTTTAATAAAAGAGAAAGGTAAAAATACAGGGAAGGCTTCAGAAAAATAAAATAATAAAAAATAAACATTTCAGCCAAAGAAATTTAATAAGATGCTAACTTATTAAAAAATTATAAATTATTAAAGAATATCCCAAATTATTAAAGAAAATTCAAAATTATAGCAAATAAAATCGGATCATAATAACTGTGGGGAAAAGCCTGAGGCTAAATGGGAAAGTAGAAGAGTTTAATTAAATTATTAAACAAATACATTATAAGTTTAAAGACTTGAACAGGAAAACTATTAAATTGGAAACTGTATATGTGATGGTTAAAATACACATGTTCCCTCTAAAAATACATTTATCTTTTAATACCAGTCATTAAAATTACCCCATAGGATGGAGGAAAACAGTATCATGAGATCCATTGTGGAAGAAGCCCTTGCTCGATCTGCCCAGGAAGGACGTGCCGGGCAGAGTGAGTACTCAAATTTAGATTACTCTAACGTAGTAGACTCAGATGTAGATGCTGAACTCGAAGAGATCCTCAGAAGCCTTAAAACAACTATCAAAGTGATAGGATGCGGAGGCGGTGGCTCGAACAGCATCCAGCGCATGATGGGCGAAGGAATACAGGGAGCTGACCTTGTTGCCTTGAATACCGATGCTCAACACCTTCTTCATATACGTTCCGGCAAAAAGATTCTTATTGGGAAAAAGAAAACCCGTGGACTTGGTGCTGGGAGTCTCCCCCAGATCGGAGAAGATGCTGCAATCGAAAGTATCGACGAAATTAACAGCGTTGTCGAAGGTTCTGACATGGTCTTTATTACCGCAGGGCTTGGAGGAGGAACCGGCACAGGATCAGCACCTATAGTAGCTGAGGCTGCCAGAGACGCAGGAGCCCTTACGATCGCAGTCGTCACCCTGCCTTTCAGTGTGGAAGGTCATGTTCGCAGAACCAACGCAGAAGCCGGTCTTGAACGCCTTAGAGATGTAGCAGACACGGTAATAGTAGTTCCCAACGACAAGCTGATCGAAGTAGTTCCAAGGCTTCCGCTTCAAGCTGCTTTCAAAGTATCAGACGAAGTTCTTATGAGAGCCGTAAAGGGTATCACCGAACTGATCACAAAACCCGGGCTTGTAAACCTCGATTTTGCAGATATCCGAACTGTTATGCAGAATGGGGGTGTTGCAATGATAGGGCTTGGAGAGTCCGACGGAGAAAACAAGGCTGTCGAATCTGTACAGAAAGCTTTGCGTAGCCCGCTTCTTGATGTGGACATCTCAGGTGCAACTTCTGCTCTTGTTAATGTGGTTGGAGGTCCTGACATGACAATTTCGGAAGCGGAATCTGTGGTTCAGGAAGTTTACAACAGGATAGACGCAAACGCCCGCTTGATCTGGGGTGCACAGGTTGATCCTGACCTCGAACAAACCGTACGTACCATGATTGTGGTTACAGGAGTAACATCCGCCCAGATTTATGGTCATGGAAACGACAAGGATATCGCCTTTAAATATGGAATTGATTTTGTAGAGTGATCATACCAGAGATAAAATGGATTAAAATCTTCGGTTGGAGAAAATACTGTTTTCCTCTCTTTAAAATAGAAATAAGGGATAGGAATAAAAACCAATCGAAAACTATTTTTATGGTAAATGCCGTATGGTGCCGATACAATTCGGTATCAAAAAAGAAATATTTCTACTGACGCGATTAAAGCTTTGGAACAAATATAAATCCAGCATCGGAATCTTTTGACGTTTTAAAAGCTGTGGCAGTGATATCTTCATATAATAGGAATTAATAATATAAACCGCCCGTTCCTTCCTTAATATAAATCCGGAAATTCCAGATATAGGAAATGCGAATTTCGGGAATGGAAAACCCATAGGAAGAACTCTAGGCAAAAATTAAAGAAAGATAACTAATATAAAGAAAACCTGGATGTGAATTGATGGTAGAATCCACGTTTGAACCGAAAATAACTGCACAAAGCGTTGGTCAGGTAATCCGGGCACACCTGAGAGTCCTGAAACTTACTAGAAAACCGTCCAGGGAAGAGTTCTTGACCATTGCCAAAGTTGCAGGTGTTGGCATTCTGGCTGTGGGAGCAATAGGATTTATAATATACGTACTGTTGACAATGTTGCCCCAGTGGGTGGCCAAATGAGTGAGGATTCTCAGATATTTGTAATCAAAACTACGGCAAACCAAGAAAGATCGGTTGCAACAGCCCTTGCCAGAGTTTCGAAAAAGGAGAAGCTGGATATAAGGGCAATTCTGGCTCCTGATGAGCTAAAAGGATATGTCCTGGTCGAGGCTCCTAAACCCGGAATTATAGAACTGGCAATCCAGACTATTCCCCATGCAAGGGCTCTTGTGAAAGGGAGCTCTTCAATTGCTGAAATTGAGCATTTCCTTAAACCCAAACCAACAGTAACAGGGATCAAGGAAGGGGCTATAATTGAGGTCACTTCAGGACCCTTTAAAGGCGAGAAAGCCCGGGTTAAAAGGGTTGATGAAGGGCATGAGGAAATTACTGTGGAACTGTTCGATGCTGTGGTCCCGATTCCCATCACGATTCGTGGCGATACTGTTAGGATACTGAAAAAAGAAAACGAGTGAAGTCACAGCGAGATGGAAAAATACCTAAAATTCCAGCTTATTAATATAAATAAAATCACCAGTACTTAAAGTGGATCTAAACAGATCTACAAACATTATACTTAAAAACCGGTGAGACTCAGATGACAAGTATTGTTGAAGCACTTGTCCCCGGAGGAAAAGCAAATCCTGGACCACCTTTAGGTCCGGCGCTTGGTCCACTCGGGGTCAACATAAAAGAAGTTGTCGAAAAGATCAACGAAAAAACCAGGGACTATAATGGTATGCAGGTTCCTGTAAAAGTAATTGTTGACGATAAGAAAAATGTCGAGATCGAAGTAGGCACTCCACCCACTGCATCTCTGATTATGAAAGAGTTAGGGATTCAAAAAGGATCCGGAAATGCAGGAAGCGAAGTTGTTGGAGACATCAGTATTCCACAGGTCGCAAAGATCGCCCGGATGAAAAAGGAAGACGTACTTTCCTATGATCTCAAGGCAACAATGAAAGAGGTAATGGGTACCTGTGTCCCTATGGGCGTGACTGTAGAGGGAGCTAAGGCTAGAGACAGCCAGAAGGCACTTGATCAGGGCAAGTTCGATGATTTGCTTGCTGGTGAGGAGTGGTAAACCTTCTCATCCCTTTATCACTTAATCCGGAATTTCGTCATCACCAATAGTTTTAAATTGGATAGCACTAATAGCTCAAGAACCTTGCATATCATTGCAGTATATAAAAAAGACAGTTACTAGTGGCTTATTGTTAAGAATAACAGAATATCCGGATTAATGGGAAAGCCCTAAGACCAACCGTAGTAAGCCGAAAAGGCTGCTTGAACATGTAAGTTCAAACACTACGGGGAGGAACAAGATGGCAGAAAAAAGTATACTGGAAGCTGTCAAGAAAGTACTTGAAGAATCGCCAAAACGCAATTTCTCTGAAAGCGTAGATCTGGCAATTAACTTGAAGAATCTTGACATGAACCAACCAAAGAACAGAGTCGATGAAGAAGTAATTCTTCCTCACGGGCTCGGAAAAGAACTGAAGATCGGTGTTTTTGCAAAAGGTGATGTGGGCCTCAGAGCAAAGGCTGCCGGTGCTGCGTATGTTATTTCTGATGTTGAGCTCGATGAACTGGCGGCTGATAAAACCCGAGCCAGGACTCTTGCAAACGAATATGACCTTTTTATTGCAGAAACCCAGTTTATGCCAACAATTGGTAAGAACCTGGGTATTGTTCTTGGACCTAGAGGGAAAATGCCTATCCCGCTTTTACCTAGCAAAGACATAGGCGAACTTATCCAGAGCAAGCAAAATGCAATTAGATTGAGGTCAAAAGACAAGCTCACTTTCCATGTGCCTGTCGGCCGAAGGAATATGAGTCCCGATGATCTTGCCGAAAACATTGAGACTATAGTGTCCAGGCTGGAGCGTGTCCTGGATAAAGGCAGGCACAACCTGAGAACAGTCTATGTCACGACAACTATGGGAAAATCCGAAAGGGTGGTGTAAATGGCAGAGGAGAAGCATCACACGGAGCACATCCCAGAGTGGAAAAAGAATGAGATCGAGAATATAATAGAGCTCATTCAGTCCCATAAGGTCTTTGGAATGGTTGGGATCGAAGGCATTCTTGCAACCAAGATCCAGAAAATTCGCCGGGACCTTAAAGACGTTGCAGTGCTCAAGGTCTCAAGGAACACCCTTACTGAGCGGGCTTTAAACCAGCTCGGGGAAAGCATTCCCGAGATGAATAAATACCTTGACAAGCAGACTGCTCTGGTATTTACTAACGAAAGTCCCTTCAAGCTTTACAAAGTGCTAGAACAGACAAAAACTCCTTCTCCAATTAAAGGAGGCGCAATAGCTCCTGCAGACATTATTGTTCAGAAGGGACCCACCAGTTTTCCACCTGGTCCGATTCTCGGAGAACTCCAGAGTGCAGGAATTCCAGCTTCAATAGACGCAGGAAAAGTTGCAGTAAAGGAAACTAAGGTTGTCTGTAAGGCAGGTGAGGCAGTCCCACAGAAGCTCGCAACCATGCTTACAAAGCTGGAGATATACCCTCTCATTGTAGGGCTGGACTTAAGAGCCGCCTATGACGATGGGACAATTTACGAGCCGGAACTCCTTGCAATTGATGAAAGCCAGTACTTCTCTGATATTACCAGAGCAGCTCAGAACGCTTTCAACCTCGCTGTCAACACTGCATACCCGACAAGCGCAACAATCGGCACCCTGCTGGCAAAAGCCTTTGCAGAGTCTAAGAACCTTGGTGTCAACGCTGTTGTGTTTGATTCCGGAGTCATGGATGCCTTACTGGCAAAAGCTCATGTCCAGATGACATCCGTTGCATCTGAAGCCGCAGACAAAGATGCAAATGCAGTGGATGACCAACTGAGGGAAGTTCTCGGAGCGGCCGCAAGCGCAGCAGCCGCAGTAGCCAAGGAACCCGAGAAGAAAGAAGAAGTAAAGGAAGAAGAGGAAGAAGAGGAAGAAGAAGACCACTCCGAAGAAGATGGAATGGCTGGTCTCGGTGCCCTTTTCGGATAAATAAATTTACGATAATTAAAACTTAGGTGATTAATGATGGAATATATATATGCAGCTCTCTTATTGCACAACGCTGGTAAAGCAATTACCGAAGACGCAATCACTGCCGTTCTCCAGGCAGCAGGTATCGAAGTTAACGAATCCAGGGTAAAGGCCCTTGTCGCAGCCCTTGAAGGCGTGGACATCGAAGAAGCAATTGCAAAGGCAGCATTCGCAGCTCCAGCAGCCGGCGCAGCCGCCCCTGCAGGCGCAGCCGCCCCTGCCGCAGAAGAAGCTCCTGCTGAAGAAGAGAAAGAAGAGGAAGAAGACCACTCTGAAGAAGACGGAATGGCCGGCCTCGGTGCTCTCTTCGGATAAACGCAAATAAAACTTTTATACCTAAAGCTCGCCATACGGCGAGCACTCTTTTTACATTTTAGTTTACGTGTTAGTTCGAAAACGTCTACATTCTAAATCTGTTTTTTCTGTATACATATTTTAAAATTCTTTTCAGAACATTCGTTTCTAACTTTTTAGAGTAAATTAAATTACATCGCTCAACTTTTAAGGAAAGGGACATTGTAATTAAAAACAAAAAACAGGCAGCCGGATAAATCTATTTATAATGTAAATGTTCTTTACTAATACAGATAATGATCCTTCTGTTTTATTAGGCAAATGATACCTATGTCCCGATTTGACCCTATCCTGGCTTCTAGAGCGCTCTGGCAGATTCGAGTAAGGAAACGTCCTTTTGTCCTTTCCCACGGTGTAAATGCTTGCTGCAATATGCGCTGCAAGTTCTGTGAGTACTGGAAGAAAACCGGAGAAGAGCCACCTAGAGAAGAGATTTTTAAATTGTTGGATGATGCTAGAGAATTCGGAATCGGCGTCTACAATGCCTGGACTGTAGAACCTCTCCTCAGAAAGGATCTTCCCCAGATTATGGCATATGCCAAAGAAATCGGGATGATCACTTCCATGGTTACAAATGGAAAATTGCTCTATGAAAGGGCGGAAGAGCTGGTAGATGTAGACTTCCTTTCGGTTTCAGTGGATGGGGTAGATAGTTATAAAGAAATCCGCAGGATGGATTTCGAAACTCTGCTGAAGGGCTTAAAAAAAGCTATCAAGGTCAGAAAACTTCAGAAAAAGAAGAATCCCATCCTGATGAACTGTGTGCTTACAGGAAAAAATCTGGACGATATCGAGACCCTCATTTTGCTTGCAAAAAAGTTAGGAGTAAAGGTTTCCTTCGAGCCTGTCCACGAGTTTCCCGGAATCAGTGAGGAGATCTGGAACGATATTGGAATTCGTGATAAGGAAAAATTCCACTGTACAGTTGACCACATAATCGAGCTTAAGAAGCAGGGCTACCCGATAATCAATTCCAAAACCTACCTTAAAATGGTCAGGGACAGGAAAATGGATTATAAATGCAGGGCCAGCGGGGTTATTATAAATGTGACGCATGACGGCACTCTGGAAACCTGTCGCGTGCATAACGAGCCTCTTGGAAACGTGATCTGGGACGGTTTTGAGAGTGTCTGGAAAAACTCGGAAGAACACAGAAAGGAAATTGTTGAAAACTGCAGTGGCTGCCTCTTTTTTGGATATACGGAAAACAGTTTGATGCAGAGTTTTAATCCTGAAGTTTTGATGCATTACGAGTGGATGTAAACGCCCGAGTTCCGTCACCCGAGTCCCGTCTCGGGAGGACGGTGCCCTTTTCGCTCACTTCGTTCGCTCAAGAGGGCTGAATTATGGGAAAGAGAAACTCTTTTTTAAATATAGAGCGCCCAGTTTTGCTAATCCTGCACTTTTAAAGCTGTAGGTGTAATTATCTGATCTTAGAGTCAGTGTCATTTAAGTTTTTGATAAGATATATTGCTTTACAAGTTCTGAGAATTCCAAGAAGACAGGCAGCAGCACTTTTTCCTTCACGACTCATGACTTATACCGCACGTTTATTTGAAAAATTTATACTGTGTTCTCCTATCCCAGCTTCCAAGGGACTATACAACACATTTTCCTTGTTCACTCATGCAGAATTAAAATCAGTTTGAAAAGTGTCTAGAAAAGTGAAGAGTAAGGAACGCTACCAAAAATAATTATATAAAAATTGCTAAATATTATAGTAATAATCAGTAATTTGGGTTTATTTTCAGCAACTTGTGAAATGCAGTGTGGAATGGTGAAAAGCTGCCGGTATTTCGGCTTTGAAATAATAAAATGATATAATCGGACCAGTGGAGGAAAAATTATGAAAATGAAAGGGAGTGGAACACGGCTTGATCCTGTATGTGATATGAATGTTACGGAGAGGGATGTTACATACAAAAGTGACTACAAGGGAAGAACTTATTATTTTTGTTCGTTTGAATGCATGAAGAGATTCCAGGATAACCCGGAAAAGTACATCAGCATCCATGGCAAGGAAGCTAAGGTATAATGGATTTTCTTTAATGGATTTTCTTTTACCTTGAGTTTTGCTTATCAAGTAACCTTAAAGCTTCAGCCGTAGCCCACCTGACTTCAGGGTCAGGATCGTTTAAGTTTTTGACAAGAGGGGCTGTTGCTTTTTTATCGCCTATTTTTGCGAGGGCTTCTGCGGCGTATCTCCTGACCCAGGGGTTGCTGTCGTCTAGAGTTTTTAGAAGTGCATCAACTGCTTTTCGGCTGCCTATATTCCCAAGGGCATATACTGCAGTGATTCGGAGTTCGGAATCTTCTTCGGTCAGCATTCCCAGAAGAGCATCTATTGCTTTTTCAGCTCTGAGAGTTCCCAGAGAATATGCAGCAGCATTTCTTACTTCAGGATTCGTATCACCAAGGCATTCGAGAAGTGGGTCTACTGACTCTGGGTCTTCCAGTTTACCAAGGGCTTCGGCTGCACACTTTCGAAGTTCGAGGTCCTTATCTCTTAGTTTGTGGATAAGAGCTCCTGTGGTTTTTTTACTGTTAAGTTCTGCAGTTTTTTTGCTGCCAGAGTTTCCTAGAGCCAATATTATCTGTTTCTGTAACTCCGGAGAGCTTTTATTCAGTTTTCCAATAAGGGCTTCTTCAGCCTTGTCACCACCGAGGATTCCCAGGGAACGGGCTGCAACTAGCCTGATTTCGGGAACTTTGTCGTCCAGGCTTTTAATTAAAGGCTCAATTGCCCGTTTGTCTTTAAGATATCCAAGTGATTCTATAGCACATGCTCGGAATACAGGGTCTTTATCTACAGCCAGCCGTTTAATTAGCGGTTCTGTTGCATTTTCGGTTCCTATCCGGCCGAGGTTTCTGGCTGCAGTTATTCTTACTCGGGAATTCTTGTCCTCAAGGAGCCCAAGAAGTGCCTTCTCTACTTCAGGACCTCTTGCCTGTCCCAGAGCTTCGGCTGCGATTGCTCGGACCTCTGGATTTTCGTCGTCCAGGGACTTGATGCAGAACTGTGTATCTTTTTCACTTTGTTTTAGTGGGCTAACGGGGGTTCCTTCCTGTCCTCTAAGAAGATCCGAAATATATGCTAGTTTTTCAGATGAAGTTTTTAAGCCCGAAACGTTGCTAAGCAAGTTTATGGAAGTGTAAACAATGGCTAAAAGGGATAGAACCATTGAAATAAGGGAGGAGACTAGCAGAACTTTCATTTTGGCTTCGGAAAAAGAGCCAAAGCTAAAAACAATCAGTATCAGTCCGTTAAAATAGATTGTCCCTGCTGCCGTATAGGATACCATCTTCAGGGGTGGTTTTATCCGGTTGGCAATCGAGTTAGTACTATCACTGTTGCTTTGCAGGGAGAGTATGAATATAGCAATAAACACGGCATACAATGCTGCTACTGATTGCATTACTGTTGAGGGAAGCCAGAAAGTTCCCCCAGAGCTGGCCGCAGAATTATCTGCATTTCCATTTCCTGAGAGGGTGAAAAAGCTCAAAATAACCAGAGCAAATAAAAAGAAAACTTCAAGCTTGTAAGTTTTCAAGGTAGTCAGTTTCATTCTAAACAGACTGCCTGTGCCGGATAGTTATATAAAAATTCCGCTGAATCGAGTGTCTGGTTGACTTTTGAGAAAGAAAAGCAATTAAGCTTTATTAGAGCTTACCCCAAAACTCAAAATTGCTTCTCTGAATATCATATTCTGGATTATCAATAGAGTTTCTGATCCTGAAAACTAATTCTGAAACTCTTACTTATATGTGAATAAAATTGGTTTTGGGATAAGCTCTGATCTAAAATGATCTGGAACTACAGCCTGCTTTTATACAGTCATTCTTTATACAGTCATTCTTTATACAGTCATTCTTTATATAGTCATTCTCTATGCAGCCACTCTTTATACGATCTTTATTGCTACCTGATCTCCGCTTTTAAGTCCGAACTGAAGCGCAGCATTTCCTTTGTTTACGGCAATTTCAAGGAAGCCGTGACTGCCTATAAGGGCAAGGGGTTTTTTCGGCCCTACAAAACCATAGGTCTGAACAAAGGGGATCCTTCTGCTGTTTATTTCTATCTGTGAGCCAAAGTTAGAGAATTTTAAAACTACTTCTTCAGGAATATTGGTGATAACATTTCCAAAGTTGTCTGCAAAAATAACCTCGCCTACAAGGAAGGATCCGTCAATTCCGAAATTTTCGAAATCAAGGCTAACAAAGTCCGAAATTTCAGGGCCAACCGCCTCGATATGTGTACCTTTTGAAAGGTAAGCTCCTGCAGGCGCAAAAATATCCCTGCCATGGAAAGTTGCAGAAATTCCTGATTTAAGCATAATTTCAGGATTTGTGATCTCGTATACTTCAATTTCGCCAAGGCGGCGAGCTGCAGGGATCAGTAGCCCATTGTCAGGTCCGACAAAAAACTGTTCTTCTCCTTCAGGACCTGCTTTTATGGCAAGCGCACGGCGTGAAGTCCCAACTCCGGGATCAACAACACCAATATGTACGGTTCCCTGCGGGAAATATCGAACAAGGGAATAGAGCGCAAAAGCCCCTTCTCGGATTCCGGCCTGCCGGATGGAATGGGTTATATCGATAATCTGTGCTGCCGGGTTTATTCTCAGAATCACGGCTTTCATAGCTGCAGGATAAAGGTCTCCAAAATCGGTAGTTAGGGAAATTATGGACATAAATATCACTTGTCTTTTTTCTATTTTATAATATACAGGTCTGGGAAATTATATTAAGATGTGAGAGTGTAATGGTAAAAAATAAAAATTTTTAGGAAACTTGGAGACGCAGTGAGACGGATGATGTATATAAAGAAATTAGTCATACTAATTCTAATAAGCCTTACTCTTCTTGCATCGGGCTGCGAGGAAATAATGAACTTCAAACAGAGTTCCAAATCCTTACAGGAACCCTCTACCGAATTTTATATTCTGGGGCCTGACGGAACGGCTAAGAATTATCCTACTGACTACGTACTCGGAGAGAATGGAACCGTGATTGTGGGAATTATAAACCATGAACAGAAGCCCGTAAACTATACAATGGAAATCAGGCTCGAGGACACGCCTCTACCTCTGCCGGATGACCGGAAAAATATCTACATTAGGAACAATGAGACCTGGAAGAAAGCAGTCACTATAACTCCTCCCTTCGAGGGAACAAACATGAGCCTTCAGTTTTTGCTCTATAATAACGATAAAAAAGAAATGTTAGAGAATATCAGTGTGCCTTATAGAGATCTTCATCTATGGATAAATGTAACGACGCAGAATCTTTCGAAGAATACTTCAACTCCAATAACGGCGATATAAGCAACTTAGCTGAGATTCGGCACTGACTCTGTTCATCTAAAAAACGGAAATAATAAAATCGTGCAATCCTAATAAAGTACAAAGGAATTTTTTCTGTTTCAGCGAGATCTGAGAGCACAGGGCCCGGTTGCACATTTTCCACAGGCAAACTGATTAAGTTCGGGAAAAGCCCTGGCGTTTTCCTGAAGATACCTGTAACATTTTTCTTTATCAAGCCCTCTTACACTGAGGGCTCCAGCCGGGCACCTGTCCACACAGACAAGACATTTCTCTCCTTTTTTGTAGCGGCAGAACTCTTCTTTCGGGCGTGGAGTAGGAGGAATTTCGGCAGAAATCAGCAAAGTCCCAAAACGGCCTGCACATCCGGCTTTTGTAATCAGCATCTGGTTGACTCCAAAAGTGCCCAGGCCCGCAGCATAAGCAGCACTTTTATGAGACCAGGCAACGTCGAAGCCTTTACTCTTATAATCGAAAACAGTTCCGGGTACAACTGACTGTATATTCTCTTCTGCCAGCTCAGCCTTTAGTTTTTCGTTGATTTTCTCTATGAGACAGTCGGTTTCACTTTTGGCCTGAATCCATTCTTTTACAGGGTCAGGAGACTGCCAGTTCAGTTTCACAAGTTCTTTTTCAAACGGCAGGAAGAAGGAAACAACAGTTTTTGCTTTGGGGAAAATCTCTTTAGGGTGCAGGTGGTGGGGACCAATGATTTTCTTCATGTCATCAAAAATTGGGTCACTTGCTGAAGCATAGCCTACTAGAGGTTCACGATATAGCGTTTCAGTGCCTGGATTTGCAACGGCTTCTTTGATAATATTTTCAATCTTTTTTTTAAGCTCCATAATGATTTCTCCTGCGAATTATAGAGAATTTAGATAGTATTTTTGTGTCATTTTTATTTCAAGTCGTTTTTTTCAAGTTTCAATAAAAATTCCTTTATATCCAGTCCACTCGCATAACCTGTAAGTTTTCCGTCTGAGCCTATGACTCTGTGGCAGGGGATAATTATCGCAATCGGATTCCGATTATTTGCAAGCCCCACAGCTCTGTAAGCCCTTGGCTTTCCAATAGATATAGCTATCTCTTTATAAGTCCGGGTTTCCCCATAGGGAATTTTGCACAAAGCTTTCCAGACGGACTTTTGAAAATCCGTTCCCTCTGGATCCAGTTTGAGGTCAAATGATTCGAGTTCCCCTGAAAAATAGGCTTCAAGCTGCCTGGCAGCTTCACTGAAAAACTCTTTATTTTCTATCCAGTCAGTAGGGATTTCCATTCTTTTCTTGCCTTTTAAGAAATTAAGATGTTTCAGCCTTTTTTCATCCCCTGCCAGAAGAATGGGACCAATTGGAGATTCAATTATATCATAATACATTTTGTTTGTCTCCAGAAGCACGATTGCAGATAATTGTATCGTTTCTGGTAGAAATCTTTATTCAGCGGCCAAAGTAAGAAAGTTCGCTGAACAGGGTAGATTTTAATAGATGAAAAATAACTGGGAGAAATGCCCTTTGCAAAAAAGAAATTGAAGGTTAAAGGCACTTAAGTACTCTTAACCCTCATTCATTTTACCTAAAACGTTTAAGTGCGTTTTAACTGAAGCTTTTAAGCGTGGTTTACCTAAATCACTAAATGTGTTTTACCTAAGTACTCAAGTTCATTTGTTTTTATATTCACCTGTCCAGAAAAATCCAGAAGTATCCAGACTTTTTGCGGCAGAACCAGACTCATTTGCACTCTTTTTTGCTTCCAGTTCATTGAGTTCTTGAATCCTCAACTCAACAACGTCCATTGCATCTTCAAAAAGCTGCCTGTTGATTTCGATTCCGAAATATTTTTTGAGTTTTTCTTCAGGCGGCATTGTCGAGCCTGCCGAGAGGTACGCAATGTAGTTTTTGTTGAAAATTTCCGGGTCTTCCTTATACTGTTTGAAAAGGGAGAGAGTTATTGCCTTTGAAACTGCGTAGTTGAAGGTATAGTAATTGTTTGCTAAGTAAATATGGTTAATATAGGCCCATTCTGCAGAGTCCTCATCATAATATTCCACCGAGTCGCTCCTATACTCTTTATAGAGATCCGTCCAGATTGCATTAAGGTCGGCTCCGCTGACAGTCTCGTTTTCAGCACATAGCTTGTGTGCTTTATATTCAAATTCTGTAATCATAGGCTGGAAAGTGAAGTAGTTCTGGTATTCTCCTATATGCTGGGAGAGAACATTAACTGCGGTTTCTTTATCGGAATTTTGAACCACGTAATCAACAAAGAGTTCTTCGTTGAAAGTTGAAGGTATCTCCATTTCATAAGTCGTGCCTGAGCAGTAAAGATAGTCAACGGAGTTGCCCATAAGGTAGAAATTAATCCCATGTCCAAGTTCATGAGTAATTGTCTTCTGGTCGCTGATAAGGCCGTTGTAGTTGAGGAAAATAAGGGAAGGAGACTTTATGGAACATAAACTGTAAGTGTAACCTCCTGGCTGTTTCCCGTTTTCAGGGTCAGGATATACATCTACGAAATTTCCAGTTACCATTTTTAAAAAGATTTCATTGAAGTGAGGGTCCATTCTGGAATACGAATTCTGGATTTCCTGCAAAGCTTCCACATACGTATAATTCTTATCAGGCTGATCCGTTAACTGCAGTAGAAGGTCGTATGGTCTGAGCTTTTCAAGTCCCAGTTTGTTTTTCCTGAACTCGTTATAGTCTTCAAAAACATCTTTTCTCTCTTTGAAAACCGTATTCATCTCATCAATCTGAGTACGGTTAAGATAGGCACTATAGAGAGTGTAGTTATAGTAATCTGTATAGTTCAGTTCTCTTGCATCACGATCGTCAAGCCGGGCTTTTTCTGAATAGAGAGATGCCATTGAATCGGATTCGTTTTTCAGGTGGTAAAACCTCTTATCATAACATTTCTTTCTGTCTTCCCGATTTTGATCTGTTGATAGTAAAGTATTGTATGATTGGGAATTAACAGAATACTCATCTCCATTCTCAAGCGTTATATTTCCTGCCATTGTGACGTTATTGGTAATTTCCGAAAACGCCTCAGTTTCCAGTTTCATGCGCTGGTTTTCAAGATCTGCAATATACGCAGCCTGAGATTCATTCATTACCCTGTGTTCTGAAAACCTCATATATTTAGCTTCAAAATAAGACCTGTACTCCTCAAGTTTTGGCTCTTCGGAAAAAAGCCTGTCCCACTCTTCCTTATTAAGTGAAGACAATTTTACAGTTGCAAATGAAGTGGCTTTTCCATATTCAGTAACCAGATTCTGTGAGTCCATAAGAAGAGACGCAAAAAATGGATCACTAACATTTTTGCTGTTCTGAGTATATGCATAAACATACAGAACCTCAAGAGATTTTGAAAATTCCTTATCAGCATTTAGATAATTCAGTAAAACAGGTCCTGACAGATTCTCAAATTTCGGACGAAAAGTTTCGTTTATTTCTTCGGATCTATTGTTTAATACCTCAAGTTCTTTTAGGGCATCTTCCTTGCTGTTGAAAAGATATGAGTTATTCCATTCAGTTGTAACCTCATTGGGATTTAGTTTTTCAAACGGTTGTCCCATGTATAATATTTCAGAAGAATTCGTAATTTCTGTAGAAGCACTGCATTCTGAAAACGTTGCAAAGGAAAGTAATAACCCTAAGGTAATGAGTCCTTTAACTATTCCGAGAGCTAGCCTTTTACCTGATTTTTGTCTCATAAAATCCACCCCTAGCAAGTATAGGAAATGATCAAGATTTTTGAAAAGAATATTTCGAGATAACAATAAAACAATAAGAATAACTTTAGATATTTTTGAGATATCTATGTAAAAAGTTATCGATTTTAATCTGCCAAAGTGGTAAAAACGCGAATTGAATATGAAAATTATAGTCTTTTACGCAAAGAATTACACTCAAAATTTAACTGGTCCATTTTCTGATCCGAAGAGTTGTGTTTCTAGTTCGTTACGAGAACTCAAGTGTAAATAGTTGCGTCCAAGACTATAAAAATCAATTAATTAATCAGATAGGATCTCGAAGTTTACTGAAAAATAAAGTAACGAAAAAAAATGAGTGAGAACAAAAGAATAAAAGTAGCTTAAAACGAAATTTAATAAGTGAGATTAGTAAAGCCCGAAGGCTTCACTTTGAGAATTTACTGTACCTGCTTATTTTGCGAGGTTGTAGTTCTGGTTTACGATCTTGAGGGCGCAGAAGTTACCGCACATTGTGCAGGCGTCAGAATCTTCGGGAGCCCTGCTGTTCCTGACTTCTCTTGCGTGTTCTGGGTCGATTGCAAGGGAGTACATCTTTTCCCAGTCGAGCTCTCTTCTAGCTCTGCCCATAGCAAGGTCCTGTTCTCTTGCCCTGTCTGGGTATTTTACCATATCGCCTACGTGAGCTGCAATCTTTGAGGTTTTGACTCCTGTGATAACATCTTCAAGGTTTGGAAGGGCAAGGTGCTCTGCAGGAGTTACATAGCAAAGGAAGTCACAGCCATATGAAGCAGAAACCGATGCTCCGATTGCAGTTACGATGTGGTCATAACCTGGTGCGATGTCAGTTACAAGTGGACCGAGCATGTAGAATGGCTTGTGACCGCTCATTTCCTTCATGAGTTTTACGTTGGTTCCTATCTGGTCAAGAGGGACATGGCCCGGACCTTCGACAATGACCTGCACACCCTGCTTGTGGGCTCTGTCGGCCAGTTCGGAGTTAATAATTAATTCCTGGATCTGGGCACGGTCGGTTGCATCATGGACTGCACCTGCACGCATACCGTTTCCGGTAGATAGGACTACTTCGTGTTCCTTGAGGATTTCAACAAGGTAATCAAAGTTTGCATAAAGTGGATTTTCCTTTTCATTGTGGAGCATCCAGGAAGTCATAAAGGCGCCACCACGGGAGCAGAGGCCGCCGTACCTGCCGTGAGCTTTAAGCCGGTCCATGGTGATATTGTTGATTCCTGTGTGGATTGCCATGAAATTAGTTCCGAGCTTTGCCTGGTCTTCGGTTGCCTTGAAGAGTTCGTCTTCGGTCATATCCACGATTGAGCCGTGTTTCCTTGCGGCCTCAATGAAAGCCTGGTAAAGAGGAACTGAACCCACTGAAAGGGAAATACTGTCAATGACTTTTTTCCTGATTGCAAGGAAGTCTCCACCAGTTCCGAGCTCCATAAGGGTGTCCGCACCTGCAGCTTCGGCAGCCTGTGCTTTTTTAACTTCCATATCTGCATCAACAATATCTGAGGATACACCGATGGATGCATTGACTTTGGTCCTGAGTCCTTCTCCAATACCGCAGATCTTTACCTGCCTGTATGGGGAGGTTGGAATAACAATTCTTCCGGCTGCAACACCACGACGAATGAATTCAGGGTCAAGACCTTCATCCTTTGCAACAATCTTCATTTCTTCAGTAATAATCCCTTTTTGTGCATCTTCCACGATCGTCATATTATTAACCTCAAGCTTTTGATCATCTGTAAAATGTGTCTATAAGATTAATCTGTAATTAGGGAAAGAGTGAGTTAGACCATAAAATGCGCGTAATTATATATAACACTTTTTAAAAAACCAACTTTAACCGTAATCAAGTTTACTTTACTTACACGTCTATAGTTATTGAAAAACATGAGATGTGAAATTAAAATAAATATTTTATAAAT
>Ga0183101_1000103_pt4 | contig 32299 bp, 30 predicted proteins | sample Biomet3_FD_127790 | JGI IMG/M metagenome (GOLD analysis project Ga0183101, IMG submission 127790) | Microbial communities from bioreactor (seeded with sewage sludge) at LBNL, California, USA - Biofuel metagenome 3 | ecosystem: Engineered > Bioreactor > Anaerobic > Unclassified ...
CGCGGGGCTGGTGGCGGGGAAACCCCCCGCCGCCGCCGCGCAGTTCGCGGCGGGCAAGGAAGATGCGGCGGCCATCGGCCACGGCAAGCTGGCCGACCTCATGGGTCTTGCCGTGCTGGCCAGCCACATTGAAGACGAACCCGGCAACTGGACGCGCTTTGTCATCATCGGCCCGGCCGACGCGCAGGCGGGCAGCCGCACAAGCGGGCCGCAGCCCGGCCACACCGGCGCGGACAAAACTTCGCTGCTGTTCACCACGGCGGACAAGGCCGGCGCGCTTTCCAGCGTTCTGGACCTGCTGGCCACCAACGGCATCAACATGCGCAAGCTGGAATCGCGCCCCCTGCGCGGCCAACGCTGGAAATATGTTTTCTTTGCCGATGTGGAAAGCGATCTTGAAGATCCGCGCTACACCCCCCTGCTGGAAAAGCTGCATGAGGTGTGCACGAGCTTCCGCATTCTGGGCAGTTACCCCACAGGGCCGCAACTGGACCGCCTTGACCTCCATTCCGAAGCATCGGAGCAGCCAGACTCATGAGCCAGAGCACACGCAACACATCCACGGCCGAAGACCGGAAAAATGCGGTGGTCGTCACCGCGCCCGCGTCGAAATCCGTTTCTCACCGTTACCTTATTGGCGCTGCCCTGGCCCAAGGCCTTTCCACGGTGCGCCACACGCTTGAAAGCCGCGATCTTGAGCGCACACGCGCCATTCTGTGCGCGGCGGGCGCGGCCATGGAACAGCTGCCCGAAAGCACCCCGGCCTCCGGGGCCTGGCGCGTAACGGGCATGGGCGGCAAACCGCGCGGCGGCGCGCCTGCCGCGCCGCTTTCCTGCGATGTGGAAGAATCGGGCACCACCTGCCGCCTACTCACGGCGGTGTTGGCGGCGGGCACAGGCGCGTTTCGCATTCACGGCGCGCCGCGCATGCACGAACGCCCCATTGAGGAGCTTACGGACACGCTCAAGCAACTGGGGCTTGGCGTCACCTTTGAAGGCAAGCCCGATTGCCCGCCCATGGTGCTGCATGCCCAGGGGCTGAACCCCGGCCTCTGCGGCGGCGCGGTTACGCTGGGCATGGATATTTCCAGCCAGTATTTCTCCGGCCTGCTGCTGGCGGCCCCCATGGGCAGCGCCCCCCTGACCGTGACGCTTGGCGGCGAAAAAGCCGTGTCGTGGCCATATGTGGGCCTGACCCTGCAGTGCCTCACGGATTACGGCATTAACTTTGAGGTGGCGACCCGCCCGCATGCCGAGGCGGAATGGGCCCTGCTGCCGCCGGGCGCATGGCGCGAGCTCACGGCCGCCCTCCCCGGCTGTCTGCGCATAACCGTGCGCCCTGGCGCTTACCGCGCGGGCGACTATGTGGTGGAGGGCGACTGGTCCGGCGCTTCCTATCTGCTGGCGGCGGGCGCACTGGGTCTGCGGCCTGTGCGGGTGGAAGGCCTGCGCGCCGATTCCCTGCAAGGCGACCGCGCCATGCTGGACATTTTGCAAAAAATGGGCGCGCGCCTCAGCATTGAACCCGATGCCGTAACCGTGCATCCCTCCGCCCTGCACGGCGTGGAGCTGGACATGGGCGACTGCCCGGACCTGGTGCCCACTGTGGCCATGCTGGCCGCTTTTGCGCAGGGGTCAACCCGCATCCGCAACGTCGCCCACCTGCGCTTCAAGGAATCTGACCGCATCAGCGCCCCCGCGCAGGAGCTGGCCAAAACCGGCGTGACCGTGGACGAACTTTCCGACGGCATGCTGGTGCATGGCCTGGCCGGGCGTGGCAACGGCAAGCCCGACCACCCCAGCCTGCCAGAGGGGATCACCCTCTCCGCACACAACGACCACCGCATCGCCATGTCGCTGGCGCTGCTTGACCTGCGCCAGCCTGAAGCGCGCGTCAAAAGCCTGCTGGACGACCCCACGGTGGTGCGCAAGTCCTTTCCGCAATTCTGGAATATCTGGGAGCAACTGGCATGACCGCCACTGAGAACAGCCCCGCGCCTCAAAACGACGAGGCCGGGGAGGATGGCTTTGACGGCTTTACGCCGCGCCGCCCCGTCAAGACCGTCATTGTAGGCTCCACGGGCCGCATGGGGGCCATGTTGTTGGCCCGTGCGCAACAGGCGGGGCTGCACGCCGTGGGCGTGGACATGCCCCTGACGCCGGAAACGCTGGCCCCCGCCTGCCACGAGGCGGACCTTGCGCTGATATGCGTGCCCGCAGCGGTGTTCCGCAACGTCATCAGCACTGTTTGCCCGCACCTGCCCCCCACGGCGGTGCTGGCGGACATCACCTCGGTGAAGGAAATTCCCCTGCGGCAAATGGAAAGCGTCTGGCCTGGCCCCGTGGTGGGCACCCACCCGCTGTTCGGGCCACAGCCGGACCCGCAGGCGGATCAGCCCGTAACCGTGGTGCCGGGCAAACAGGCGGCGCAGGCGCATGTGGAGCTGGTGTCGGGCTTTTTTACGGCCATGGGCTGCCGCGTGTTCCGCAGCACGGCGGAAAAACACGACAAAGCCATGGCCCGCATCCAGAACATGAATTTTATCACCAGCGTGGCCTATTTTGCCCTGCTTGCCGGGCAGGAAGACCTGCTGCCTTTTCTCACGCCCTCATTCCGCCGCCGCCAAAACGCGGCGCGCAAAATGCTTACCGAAGACGCGCGCATGTTCGCCGGGCTTTTCGAGGCCAATCCCCACAGCCACGAGGCCGTGCGCCAATACCGCAACATGCTCAACCTCGCGGCGGCGGGCGATATTGACCTGCTTTGCCAGCGCGCCCAATGGTGGTGGCGCGATGACGAGGGCAACAAAAAAGCCTAGCGCGTCTCGCGCCGCCCCAGCGGCCGCTGCCCTGTGCGGGGCAAGGCATCCCGCCATCATGACACGGGGAAAAAGGTTCTTGCCGCCCGCGCGGGCACGTATTCTCAAATGCCTCCGCCTCTGATAGACTAGGCATGCCGTGCGCCCGGTTCCGCCCTGCCGCCCTCTTTTCGCGGGGGCTGAAGCCGCCGCTGGCAGGAGCGCGCCGTGCCCACACCTTCCATCAAGCCCATTGCCTTTTATCTGCCGCAGTTTCACCCCATCCCGGAAAATGACCGTTGGTGGGGCAAAGGCTTTACGGAATGGACCAATGTACGCGCCGCGCGGCCACGCTTTCCAGGCCATTATCAACCACACAGGCCCCACGCCGCCATAGGCTGGTACGATCTGCGCGACAGGGCGTTTTTGCGCCGCCAGCACGACATGGCCGCCGCCTGGGGCATTCACGGTTTCTGCTATTATTTCTACTGGTTCAACAACTACAGCCCACTGGAAACGCCGCTGCTGCGCATTTGCGAGGACGACGGCATCACCCTGCCCTTCTGCCTGTGCTGGGCCAACGATCCATGGACGCGCACCTGGTATGGCCAGAGCAAAGAGGTGCTGCTGCGCAACGACTACACCACGCAATGCCTACGTGGCTTTATGGAAAAAATTGTGCCCTACCTTGCACACCCGCGTTACATTCGGGTGAAGGGCAAGCCCCTACTGCTGATCTATCACCCCGAAAACATCCCCAACTGCGTCCAATGGGCGCGTCTGTGGCGCGACATGGCCGTCGATGCCGGGTTGCCGGGGCTGTATCTGGCCTGCGTGGAGGCCCTGAGCATGGGCGTGCCGCCCGAGGAATATGGCTTTGACGCGGCCGTTGCCTTTGCGCCCGACTGGAGCCACGTACAGCGCGTGACGCTGGAGGGCCGCAGCCCAAAATGCTGCGACTACCCCGCCTCCGCAGCGGCCATGCTGTGCCGTCCGCCCGCCGCCTACACGCGCTTTCCCGCTGTGTTCCCCTCGTGGGACAACACCCCCCGCTATCGCGAAAATTCCGTGATTTTTCTCAACAGCAGCCCCGGAGCCTTTCGCCGTGTGCTGGAATGCGCCATGGAAGCGCTGCCCGCCGCGCATTTGCCCGAGCCGCTGCTGTTCATCAACGCCTGGAATGAATGGGGCGAGGGCTGCCACCTTGAGCCGGACAAAAAATACGGTTTCGCCTGGCTAGAGGCCCTCAAGGCTGCGTTGGCGGCGCAAGGCCACTAGCGCCCGCGCCCGCCGGTTCCTTGACGGGCACGCATTTTGCTTTTCCAGTGCCGACACGCCCTGAGGCGTCAACAAGGCAACAGCGGAAGCAATATGTTCGGTGCGCAAAAAGATCCCAGCAGAACGGAAAAAGCCACTCCCAAGCGCGTTAACAAGCAGCGGCAGGAGGGCAATGTTCCCAAATCCGCGGAACTTGGCAAGGCCATCAGCCTGGTGGGAGGCCTTTCCATTCTTTATGTCTGGATCGGCCCCATGAGCGACCGCATCAAGCTGTTGTTCCGCCACTTTTTCATGCATGCCTGGGAGTTCGACCCCAACCCCGAAAACGTCTATAGCCTCAGCATAGACCTTACTGTTGAGGTGTTTGGCCTTCTCATGCCCGTGCTGCTTACGCTGGCGGTGCTGACCTTGATTTCCCAACGCATTCAGGTGGGAAAGCTGTGGACCACTGCGGTGTTTCGCCCCAAAATGCAGCGTTTCAACATCGTGCAGGGGCTCAAGCAAATGCTGCTTTCGCCGCAAACAATCCTGCGCACCATCAAAAGCCTGCTGTTTTCTCTTGTGCTGGGGATCATTCCCGGCATTGTCATCTATAAGGAATATCAAAATTTTCTGCCTATGTACTACGCCACCAGCGAAGGCGTGGCCAGCTATATGCTGCACATGGCCTTCAAGATGGTTTGCTACGCCCTCATACCCATTCTGGCCATTGCCGTGTTTGATGTCTGGCAGACGCGCTTTGCCTATAACGAAGGCATGAAGATGACCAAGGACGAAGTGAAGGACGAGCAAAAACAGGCCGAGGGCGACCCTGTGGTCAAGGGGCAGCAGCGCAAAAAGATGATGGAAACCATGAACAAGCGCATGTTGGCCGATGTGCCCAAGGCCGACGTTGTGGTGACGAACCCCACGCACATTGCCGTGGCCCTGAGCTACAAAGCCGGCGAGGCCCCGGCCCCCGTCGTGCTGGCCAAGGGCGCCGACTTTATGGCCGAAAAAATCAAGGAAGTTGCGCGCGAAAACAAGGTGCCCATTCGCGAAAACGTGCCTCTGGCACGAGCTTTGTATAAGTCCACTGAGGTGGGCGACATGATTCCCGAAGAACTGTACAAGGCAGTCGCCGCCGTGCTGGCAAGCATCTGGAAACTCAAGCCAAAAGTCAGCAGACCCTGACCATGGGCTGATTGTCCGGCACTAGGCCCCAACGCAAAGAGGTGTCATAAAAATGGCGACAGCAACGCTTCCGCAAATAGATTACAGCCGTTTTTCAAAGAACGGCGAAATATTCCTTGCCGCAGGCGTGGTCATCATCCTGTTTGTCATGCTGGTGCCCCTGCCCACGTTTTTTCTGGATATCATGCTCTGCGTGAGCATTTCCATCGCCCTGCTGGTGCTCATCACCACCATGTTCATGTCTTCGCCGCTGGAATTCACCATTTTTCCCTCTCTGCTGCTGGTGACAACCCTGCTGCGGCTGGCCCTCAACGTGGCCTCCACCCGCTTGATCCTGCTCAACGGCAGCATGGGCGCAAACGCCGCTGGCGAGGTTATTCGCGCCTTCGGGCAGTTTGTTGTGGGCGGCAGTTATGTGGTGGGCGCGGTTATCTTTATGATCCTGTTCATTCTGAACAAGGTCGTCATCACGGCAGGCACCACGCGCATTGCCGAAGTGGCGGCCCGCTTCACCCTGGACGCCATGCCCGGCAAACAGATGGCCATTGAAGCCGACCTGAACGCGGGACTTATTGACGAAGAGCAGGCCAACGCCCGCCGCGCGGGCCTGCGCAAGGAAGCGGACTTTTACGGCGCCATGGACGGCGCGTGCAAATTTGTTTCGGGCGATGTGAACGCGGGCATGTTCATCACCATGGTGAACCTTGTGGGCGGCATCATCATCGGCATGGTCCAAAAAGACATGGACTGGAACACCGCGCTGACCACCTACTCGCTGCTGACCATCGGCGACGGCCTCGTTTCCACCATTCCTTCCATCATCGTTTCAACGGGCACCGGCCTGCTGGTTTCCCGCGCCGCCTCCGAAGCCAAAATGGGCGAGGAATTCCTGGCTCAGCTCACCTTTAACAGCCGCGCCCTCAAGATGGTTTCTAGCGTGCTGCTGCTGTTCGCCCTGGTGCCGGGCCTGCCGACCATTCCGTTTTTGATCATATCCGGCCTTATTTTCAGCGTGAGCCGCCTTACCGAGCGCAAGGACATGGAAAAGGCCGCGCAGGACAAGGTCTCTGAAAAGAAAAAGAAGAGCGGCGGCTCCGGCACTGCCGACACCCCGGAGGAGGTGCAGTCGCTGCTGCCCCTCGACATGCTGGAACTTGAAGTGGGCTATGGCCTCATTCCCCTGGTGGACGAGGAACAGAGCGGCAACTTGTTGGCGCGTATTCGCTCCATCCGGCGGCAATTCGCGCTGGACATGGGCGTGATCGTTCCCTCGCTGCACCTGCGGGACAACCTGCAGCTCAAGCCCGGGCAATATTCGCTGCTCATCAAGGGCAACCAGGTGGCCTCGGCGGAAATTCTTGTGGACCATTTTTTGGCCATGGATCCCGGCAACGTCACCACCAAAATCAGCGGCATAGAAACGCGCGAACCGGCCTTCAACCTGCCCGCGCTGTGGATTCCCGACAGCCAGCGCGAAGAAGCCATGCTGGCGGGCTACACCGTGGTGGACCCGGCAACGGTTATCGCCACCCACCTGACAGAAGTGTTCAAGCGCCATTTGGCCGATTTTCTGGACCGTCAGGCGGTGCAGGGTTTGCTGGACACGTTGGGCAAAAACGCGCCCAAGGCTGTGGAAGACCTGGTGCCCGGCGTGCTGCCCCTGGGCGTGGTGCAAAAGGTGCTGCAGCTGCTGGTGCGCGAGAATGTGAGCATTCGAGACATGCTGACCATCGTGGAAACACTGGGGGACTTTGGCCCCGGCGTCAAAAATCCGGAAACGCTCACGGAATATGTGCGCGAAAAACTCTCGCGCTCCATCGTGCGCCCCTATCTGGACAGCCAGGGCACGCTCTCGGTGCTCACTCTGGCCCCCAATGCCGAGCGCATGGTGCAGGAAGGCATACGGCATGCCGACAATGGCGTGGTTTTTCTCTCCATCAATCCTGCCGCGGCCCAACGGCTGGTGAACAACATCAGCACAGCGGCAGACAACGCGGTGAACGCCGAGGCCCAGCCCGTGCTGCTGGTTACGCCGCTGATTCGCCCGCACCTGGCCCAGATAGTCACGCGCTTCTTGCCCACGGTGCCGGTTATTTCCCAGGCGGAAATTCCGCCGGACATCCGCCTGCAATCCGTGGGCGTCGTCAACGCGGAGTAACTGGCGGCATAAACAGCGGGGAAATGCGGCTGGCGGCGTTCGACCCTGGCGGCATATCAGCCATCATTGCATCGGGGGTTCCATACACGAGTTATGGAACCCCCGATGTTTCGCGCCGGGCGCTCCACGCGGCGTTTCGTTGCGTTTTGTCGTGCCTGCCGGTATTGTTCACGGGACAAAAGACCGGAAGCACCGGTCAGCGTCTTTGCCTCCTGCAAAAATGACCCCCACAATTGGCCCCGAATTTGCAAGAACACTGGCGTCGTCAAACAAACGGCATACAGATGCCGATATGCGGCATTGAACCGCCAGGGAAGGATTGGGCCATGCAGGTAAAGACGTTCACCGGAGCCACATCACAGGAAATTCTGGCCAGAATAAAGGCCGAGATGGGGCCCGACGCCGTTATCCTGGGCAACCGCACCTATCGCAAAAACGGCGCGGTGTGCCACGAGATTACCGCCGGCATCGAGCGCCCCAAGGCCGGGGCCGCCCAGCAGGACGGCGCGCCCGCAGGCTGGGGCGAATGGCACAAAGATTGGATGCAGATCAAGGACCAGATTTTTGCCTTGATGAAACCCGCTATCCAGCTTGAGCGCCTTACCCCCCGCCAGCGTGTGGCGCTGGAATATTTGCAACGTGAGGGCGTTTCCGACGCTGTGGCCGTGGGCCTGTATCAGCGTCTGCTGGCCGAACCCGGCGCTTCCGTGCTCGAATGCCTGTGCGGCATGGTGCCGGTGAAAGCCTGGGGAGCGGAACAGTGGACCCAGCGCATACACCTTATGGTGGGGCCGTTCGGCTTTGGAAAAACCACCACAGCCCTGCGCTTTGCCCTGCATCTGCGCAAAAGCGAACCCGAGGCGCGCATCGCCTTTATCAACGCCGATTGCCTGCGCGGCAACGGCAGGCTGACGCTGCGCCACTGGGCCGAACTTTCCAATTTTACCTATATGGAAGCGCCCGACCGGGCAGCCATGGAACAGGCGCTGGCCGCCACGCGTGAAGCGCGCGCCGTTTTTATCGATGTTCCCGGTCTGGACCGCAACGGCACGTTGGCCCACTGGCGCGCGGCCATGGGGCTTGACGAGGTTGAGGCCGCCACGCATCTGACGCTTTCTCCCTTTTTTGACGCAATGCAGACCCAAACCTTTTTGCAGCGCTACAAGCCCGAAGGCCCCGGCTCCATTGTGTGGACGAAACTGGACGAGGCCGTCCGCTTCGGCGGCATCGTCAACGTGGCCTGCGCGGCCGGGCTGCCTGTTTCAGCCCTGTCGTTCGGGGCGGAACTTAAGGAAAGCCTTGCGCCAGCCACAGAACCGCTGGTCTGGCGGCTCATATTTAAAAGGCAACTTCCCGGCCAGGCCGCCTAGCGCGGCATGCCCATAACATGCGGAGCATACAGATGAGTGGCACATTCCCCCTGGTTTTTTCCGTCACATCAGGCAAGGGCGGCGTAGGCAAGACCAACATTTCGGTGAACCTCGCCATCTGCCTCGCACAGCTGGGCAAACAGGTAGTGCTTCTCGATGCCGACCTCGGCCTTGCCAACGTGGATGTGGTGCTTGGCCTGACCCCGCAGAAAAACATCTTCCATCTTTTCCACGAGGGCGCCACCCTGACGGATATTCTCTTTCCCACGCCCTATGGCTTTTCCATTCTGCCCGCTTCTTCCGGCATGAGCGAAATGCTCACCCTTTCCACCGGACAGAAGCTTGAGCTGCTGGAGGCCGTGGACGAAATGGAAGACGGGCTTGACTACCTTATTGTGGACACAGGCGCGGGCATAAGCGACAATGTTCTCTATTTCAACATGGCCGCGCAGGAGCGCCTGATCGTGCTCACGCCCGAACCGACCTCGCTGACGGACGCCTACGCCCTCATCAAGGTGCTCAAGAACAACCATGGGGTCGAGCGTTTCAAAGTGTGCGTAAACATGGCGCCCGACGCCAAAACCGCCAAGGATATGTTTGTGCGCCTGCACCAGGCCTGCGACCATTTTCTGAGCGGGGTTTCCCTGGAGCTTGTGGGCGTTATTCCGCGCGATACCTGCGTGCGCAAGGCGGTGGTGCAGCAGCTGCCCTTCTGCGTCAGCGACCCCAAAAGCCCGGCGGCAAAAGCCATGATGACGCTGGCAAACAACATTGCGGCCTGGGAAGTTCCCGACAACCTCGACGGCAACATAAAATTTTTCTGGAAAAAACTGCTTTTCCGCTAAGATGGCACGCCGAAAACGCGCCATCCCCCAGGGAACAGGCGCATGCGGCGAAACTTCGTTCAAGGCCTTTCTACAAAGCAACGTTGATGCTAACGTAGAGGCAAGAAGCATGAACGCAACCTCAACGTGTGACAACGCGACGCAACCGGCCTGGCGGGCGGGTGGAGCGCCGCACAACCGGCACGAACGTGCCACGGGGTGGAAGAGGCAGATCCGAAGGAAACCATCATGAAGACCGGCACAGCGCAAGCGCAATCTCCCTGCCCCTGGGAAGCGCTCGAAACCGGGGCCACGCCATGGGAATGTTTTTCACCGGCGCAGCAGGAATCGGTGGTGCGGCACTACGCCCCCAAGATCCGCTTTCTGGCCTTGCGGCTTAAAGCCAAACTGCCGCGCAGCGTCGAGCTGGGCGAGCTGATAAGCTCCGGCACGCTGGGTCTTATGGAAGCGCTGGGCAAATTTCGGCCGCAGCTCGGCATTCGGTTTGAAACCTATGCCGAAAGCCGCATCAAAGGCGCCATGCTGGACGAGCTGCGCAGGCTCGACTGGTTCCCCCGCTCATTGCGGCAACGCGTGCGCGTTCTTGACGAAGCCATGCGCAGGGTGGAACACGAGCACGGCAGGCAGGCGACCGAAGAAGAACTGCAACAGATCACTGGTCTGGAAATGCGCGATGTGCGCCAAGGGCTGGAAGCACTGCAGAATCAGCTTTGGATTTCCCTGGACGCCATTCAGGATACCCTTTCGCTCGAGGGCCCCGGCGGCGGCGGCGAACCATTCCGCAATACGGCGTTGCAAGAGCTTATCGAGCGTGTGGCGCCACTGATAGACCGCTTGACGCCAAGGGAAAAGTTGGTACTGTCGCTGTATTATACAGATGAGCTTAATATGCGTGAAACGGCCGAAGTTATGGGCATCACAGAAGGCCGCGTTTCACAATTGCACTCACAGGCCCTGAACCGCCTCCGCAAAGAGTTTCAGAACCTTTACGGCGAAGGCACGGAAATATAAGATTTCAGCAGGCGGCAAAGCACGGCTGCAACGTCTGTTGCAAACCAGCATCGATGGCGCTTCAAGGAGTTTTTCTCATGCCTTACAATCCCAATATGCGAGTTCTTGTGGTTGACGACTTTTCCACCATGCGCCGCATTGTCCGCAACATTCTGCGGCAGCTCGGCTTTCAGAACGTGGTGGAGGCTGATGACGGCACCACGGCATGGGAAGTTTTGAACCGCGAAAAGGTCGATTTCATCGTTTCCGACTGGAACATGCCCCAGATGACGGGCATTGACCTTTTGCGCAAGGTGCGCGGCAGCGAACAGTTTGCCCACATCCCCTTTTTGATGGTTACGGCTGAAGCGCAGCAGGAAAACATCATTGAGGCGGTGCAGGCCAAAGTTTCCAACTACATCGTCAAGCCGTTCACCGCCGACACCATGAAGCAGAAGATAGACAAAATTTTTCCCTAGCGCTTCGAACAGGCCTTGCAACGCGGCTTTACACCATGGCTGCGGCAGCGCCGCGTAATATGTGCTGGGCCTTTATCTGGCTGCGGGGCCAACGGCATGGCGGGGACGCCATAAAAATACGCCCAGCGTTTGCGGGCTGCCGCGCAGCTATTGGCAACAGCGTTGGGCTTTGCCCAACATTGTCCCGCTGTTTTTGGTGTTCAGGCCGCCATGGCGTGAATTTTCATGCCAAAAGACGAAACTATGCGGTTCGGGGCGATGCGCCGCAGGGCCCGACGCTGCGGTGTGGCCGTCAGGAGTAAGGCGTGGCTGAGAACCAGAAGACCAAGGAACCGTCCGCCAAGGACGAAGTGCAGATATCCGTTGGGCAGGAATCCGGCCTGCGCAAGGTCGAGCTGGACTTGGACGACGCCCCCTTTCTTAAAGAGCAGGAAACGTCGCTTCCGGAAGTGCAAGACGACGCGCCCCTTCAAGTTGCGGCCGAAGCCCCTACCCCCTCCAAGAAAAAAAAGCTGATGCTCATTGCTGGCGCAGCAGCCCTGGTGGTGCTGCTGGTCGGCGCTGCTGCCGTTTGGTGGTTTGTGCTGCGCACGCCGCCCCCACCGCCGCCGGAACCGATCAAGCCCGAGGTGGTTGTGGTGCCCACCGCCAAGACGCCCGGCGTTCAGCCGGAGATGGTCAAAGAATTGGCGCCCTTTGTCATTCCCAGGCAAACACCCCAGGGCCCGCGCTTCTTGATCTGCAAATTTTCCACTGTCAGCAAGAGCCCCAGGGTTGGCATGGAAATAGACCACAAACTTATTTCCCTGCGCGATGCCCTCTATTTCTATCTCAGCAGCAAAACAGACGAATATCTGCTTGAGCCCGCAAACGCCCCGGCCATTAAAAAAGACCTCAGCGGCGTGCTTAACAACTATCTGACGCAGGGGCGCATTGATGATATTCTGTTTGAGAGTTATTTGAACGAATAAGGTTCTTGAATCCGCACCGGTCACAAACAGCGCATCAGATCTGCCGCCATCAGGTAGTCTGTGCGGCGTTATCGGCGCCGACCAGAAGCCCATCGCGCAGACGCTGACGCTAGAACCGGCAACCGGAGGCCGCCATGAGCGTTGACGCCACCATGGCCGTGCTGTATGCCCAGACAAGCTTGGCCACTTCCATGAGCAATGCCGCCGCCGTTGCCCCGCAGGCGTCGGCGGCCATGTCGCGCGTGCTCGCGGCGGCCATGGCAAAGCAGGAACAGCAGCAGGTAGCCCAGGCGGAGCCGGGCAACAAGGCGGCCCTTTCGCCGGATGCGGACCATCGCGAAACGCCGCAGTTCGGCAGCCGTCGCAGAAAACGCCCCCCGCATCCTATTGAAGACACAGACGATTCACCCGGCGAGGCCGCTTCACCGCTGATCGGCAACCTTTTGAACATCAAAGTATGAATGACATGCTGCTTTTTGCGCTCATTGCGCTTTTCTCGCTGCTTGAACTCGCTGTGCTCGGCGGCGTTCTGTTCTTTTACCTGCGTTTGCGCCGCTCTGAGGCCTTGCTCAACGCCTTGCAGGGCAACCAGGAAAGCCTGCTTGCCCGCATTGAAATGAATGCCCGCCTTGAGAAAGAAATTGTGGCCACGTTCGCCCAACGCCAGGCCGAGCTGCGCAATCTGGACGAAAAACTTTCGGAGCGCGAGCAGGAGCTGCGCCGTTTGCTGGCGCAGGCCGAGGGCATTAGCCGTTCGCCACAATTTTTGCGGGAGCTGATCCTGAACGGCCGCCGTAAAGGGTTGAACAGCCGCCAAATTGCCAAAAACGCTGGCCTCAGCGTTGACGAAGTGGAACTTATTCTGGAGGAATCCCCTTCCTGATTCCCTGCCGCTACGCCATGCGCCGCTTCAGCAACCCGCGGCGCAACCCCACATAAAAAAAGCCCGTTGATTCCTGCATGTCAGGAATCAACGGGCTTCTGTATTTCGTGTGCGGGATAAGCGCGGCAGCTAAAAATCAAGCTTAAAACGCATGCCCATGCCCAAGGTGGAATCTGGCTCTTTGTTTGCCGCCGCGCGCTCGCGCTGCTCATCCTTAAGAATCAGCTCCGGGCCAAGGCTTATATTCAAATCGTCGCCAGCATCCACATCCGCAAAGGCGCGCACCACATGGCGGCTCTGCATAGGCAAGTTCTCGTCCGGCGCTTCCACGTCGCTGGGGGTTTTCCTCCGCCATGAAGATTCGTCTTGCCCCACGCTCACCCCAAGGCCGCTTGCGTTTTTGTTCTCCGAGGCCTTGAGGGCGGAATCTATGCCGGACGTGGTATTGACTGTTTCGCCCTTGGGCGCATCCTTGACAACGGCTCTTTTTTGCAGATCGCCGGTAGAGGCGCCACCGCGCCAGGCATCCCGGCTCTGTCCCCCGCCGCCAAAGGCCCAGGCGCGGGCATGCACGCCGCCCCGATTGCTCTGCGCCTTTTCCTTGTGCTTTTTATGGGGCTTGGACGCCTGGGACGCAGCCCCGAAAGCTCTTGCGCTGTCCCCCTTCTTCACAACCGCCGCGCCGGAATGGGCGGGCTGCGCTTCTTGCGCGAGGGCGCGACCGTTCACGCCACAGGCAAGGCCCAAGGCGAGGAGAAAGGTCAGAAAAAAGCGGAGCAACAATCTGTCCATGCTTTTCCCTTACTTCAGGCACCCCACGTCTGTAAAGGCAGAACTCCCTGGGTTTGGGGCGGGCACGGCCGCCTTCTTGCCACAAAATATAAAAAAGGGAAGCGCCCTTGGTCAGGACGCTTCCCCGCTCAAAAGCGTTTGCGCGGCGGCGTTCGGCGGGCGCTGCCGCCCTGCCCTACCCTTCCGCGAAATCGCCGGTTCTATTGTTCTGTGGCGTGCGCGGCAGGCCGCTGGTTGGTTTGTTCCTGCAGCAGCTTTTCCGTATTCACCACCGGGAAGGAAGGCGTGGCTCCAGAATCCTTCCAACCGCCGCCAAGGGCCATGCACACGCTGACCACGCTGTCCAGGCGGTCGCGCAATGCGGTGGCCAGTTGCAGCTCGGCCGCAAAGAGCTGCCGTTCGGCATCCAGCACCGTCAGGTAGTCCGTGTAGCCGTTGTCATACTGAAGGCTGGCAATCTGAACGGCACGACGCAGGCTTTCCACCCGCACCTGCATGCTGCGCACGATGTGGTCCGCCTCACGTTCCGAAGTCAACGAGGTGCGGATGTCTTCAAAGGCGGATTGCACAGTTTTGCGATACACGGCAATGGCGGCCTTTTTCTGCGCTTCGGCATCCTTGAGGTTGTACCAGTTGTTGCCGAAGTCCAGAAGAGGCACGCTGCCGGTGGCGCCATAGTTCCAGGTGCCGGCGGCCCCCGTGAAGAGGTTCCCCATTGAGGCGCTGAGGGTGCCCAGCATGCCGGTAAGCGAAATGGAGGGGAAGAACTGCGCCCGTGCCACGCCGATATTGGCGTTATAGGCCATAATGGTGAATTCCGCCGCGCGGATGTCGGGGCGGCGCTCCAGCAGATCGGAGGGCAACCCGGCGGGCAGCACCGGCGGCGCGGGCAGCAGGTTGATGGCGTGGCCGCGCCGCATGGCACGGTCCATGATGTCGCGGGGCGAACGGCCAAGCAACACCGCCAAGCCGGCTTCGGCCTTGTCCACGTCCACAGTGCTGGTATGCACCTGGGCGCGGGCGGTTTCCACTTCGGCCCTGGCGCGCTGCCAGTCAAGCTCCGTTATGTCGCCCTGCTTGTACCGCGCCGAGTATATGCGGAAGGATTCCTCACGCGATTTCAGCGTGCGGCGGGCCGTATCAAGCTGCATGTCCAGCGCCAGCAGGGAGAAATATCCCTGAGCCGTCTGCCCGGCCACGGAAAGGCGCAGGGCTTCGTGCCCGATGACCGTGCTCATGAGCACATCGCTGAGCATGGTGCGCTGGTTGCGGATCTTGCCCCAGAAATCCAGTTCCCACGAGGCGCTGAGCGCGCCCTGATAGGCAGTGGTGGAACGGGAAAGTTTGCTCGTGTTAAAGGGAACGGTGTTGGCGGATTTTTCCGACGCGCCTTGCGCCATGGCCGAGCCGCTGCCGTTGACCACGGGCATCAGCGCCGCAGTGCCAACGCCCACCTGGGCGGCGGCGGATTCGATCTTGGCCATGGACTCGGCCAGATCCTGGTTATTCTTCAGAGCTTCTTCCACCAGCGCGTTCAGAACAGGGTCATTGAACCGCGCCCACCAATCGGTGTTGAGCGGCGCGGACCCCATGTCCACCGAACGCCACTGTTTGGGCATTTCCTGCTCCGGCCTGTCATAGTGCGGCGCAAGAGAGCAAGCGCCAAGCAGCGCGGTAAGCGTCAGCGCAAGAAAGGCCATCGCAAGCCGAGGGGCCGCGGGCATTGTGCCATGAGCGCTCATATTCCCTCCTCCTGGTCTTCCACAAGGCCATCCTTGCCCTCATTGGGATCGGCTTTCCCCTGGATTTTCAGTGAGATCTGCATGATCAACTTGAAGAAAAAGGGCACGAACAGCGTGGCGATGCACGTTGCCGCCAGCATGCCGCCAATAACCGCAGTGCCGATGGCATGACGGCTGTTGGCGCCCGCGCCCGTGCTGATGGCCAAAGGCACGCAGCCCAGAATAAAGGCCAGCGAGGTCATCACGATGGGGCGGAAACGCAGCTTGGAAGCGTGCAGGGCCGCAGCGTCAAGGCTGCGCCCGCCGCGCCAGGCCTCAACGGCGAATTCCACAATAAGAATGGCGTTCTTTGCGGCCAGGCCAACCAGAGTGACCAACGCCACCTGGAAGTAGATGTCGTTGGAAAGCCCACGGCACCAGGTCGCCACCAGCGCGCCGAACACGCCGAAAGGCACGGCGGTGAGCACCGAAAGCGGCAACGCCCAGGATTCATACTGCGCGGCAAGAATCAGGAAAACCATGACCAGCGCCAGCACGAAGATGATCGTGGTGTCGGAGCTTGCCAGTTTTTCCTGCAATGCCGAACCCACCCAACCAAGCTGATATTCGCTCGGCAGCACAATGGCGGCGGCTTTTTCCATGGCGGCCAACGCCTGCCCGGAGGAATAGCCAAGGGTAGGCGAACCCATGATGTGCGCCGCAGGGAACACGTTGTAGCGTTCCACCACCTGCGGGGCGGTGCGGCGCTCAAGCGTCATAACGGCGGTCAAGGGCACCATTTCGCCCTTGCTGTTGGGCACATAGATATCGTTAAGGTTGTCAGGCAGCGTGCGGTCAGTGGCATCGGCCTGCATGCGCACCTGGAAGGTGCGGCCCATCATATTGAAGTCGTTGACGTATGTGCTGCCGAACGTGGCGCTCATGGCTGTATAGACATCGGCAATGCTGATGCCCATGTCCTTGCAGCGTTCGCGGTCAAGATTGGCATACAGCTGCGGCGACCCGGTAGTGAAAAGGTTGCGCACCATGCCGATGGCCGGATACTTGGGCGTTCCGTCCGCGTTTTTGGAGGTGACTTCCGCCACCAGATTGTTGGCGGCGGCTTCCATGTCCTTGAGGCTTCCGTCGCCACGCATCTGCACATAGCCTTCAAAACCGCCGGTGGTGCTCATGCCGCTGATAGGCGGCGGCGTGAAGCCCAGGATAAAGGCTTCTGGCTGCATCACGGTGACGGCGCCCACCGTGCCGACGATGGCGTCGGCCGACATTTTGGGATCCTTGCGTTCGTCCCAGGGTTTGAGCAAGGCAAAGAACGTGCCGTAGTTGCTCTTAACAGCCATGGAGGTAATATCCAGGCCAGCCAGAGTGCCCACGCTTTTGCCCGCCGGGTTCTTGAGCATAAAGTCGCTCAGCACCTTGTTGACGGCCGCCGTGCGCGGTTGCGCCGCGCCGTCGTCCAGAATGGCCATGCCCAGCAGATACCCTTGGTCTTCATTGGGCACGAGGCCGCCGGGCACCACGCGGAACAACCACGTGATGGCCAGAATCATGAGCACGCACAGCCCGATGGCGCGCAGGCCCGAAGCCTTGATAAAACGCACCGCGCTGACATAGTGCCGCGTGACCCGTCCAAAGAAGTAGTTGAACCACACAAAAGCCTTGTGCGGCTGATAGTCATGGGCATGCGGCTTCAGCAACAACGCGCAGAGGGCCGGCGTGAGCGTCAGCGCCACTGTGCCCGAAAGCACCACCGAAACGGAAATGGTGATGGCGAACTGTTTGTACATCTGACCGGCCAGGCCGCCCATGAACGAAACAGGAATAAACACGGCGCAGAGCACCAGCACAATGGCGATAACCGGGGCCGTAACCTCGTTCATGGCCTTGGCCGTCGCCTCTCTGGGCGGCAGATGCTCCGTGCTCATGATGCGTTCCACGTTTTCCAACACAACGATGGCGTCGTCCACCACGATGCCGATGGCCAGCACCAGGGCGAACAGGGTCAAGGTGTTGATGGTGTAGCCGAAAGCGAACAAACCAGCGAACGTGCCGATGATGGACACCGGAACGGCAATGCACGGAATGAGCGTGGCGCGCCAGTTTTGCAGAAAAACATACACCACGATGAACACCAGGATCATGGCTTCCACCAGGGTGCTCACAACTTCCTTGATGGACTCGATGACGAAGTCGTTGTTGTCAACGATCAAGGTGTAGGCAAGGCCGTCGGGCATGGTCTTGGCGATTTCGTCCAACCGGGCCTTGACCAGATCGCCGGTGGCGATGGCGTTAGCGCCAGGCAGCAGATACACGGCGCCCATGCGGGCCACCATGCCGTTATACCGCGAGCTGACGCTGTAGTCCTTGCCGCCCAGTTCGATGCGGGCCACATCCTTGAGCCGCAGCATGGCGCTGTCCGCCCCGCTGCGAATGATGATCTGGCCAAATTCCTCCGGCGTCACCAAACGGCCCTGGGTGTCGATCTGCCAGGTCAGCTCGGTGGAATCGGGGGTGGGCATGTCGCCCAGACGGCCAGGCGCATACTGCGAGTTTTGTTCCTGAATGGCCGCGGAAACCTGCGCGACGGTCAGGCCGTATTTGGCCAGCTTGTCCGGCTGCAGCCAGATGCGCATGGAATAATCCATGCTGCCGAAGAGCGTGCAGTCGCCCACGCCGGTGACGCGCTTGAGCTCGTCAACCACGTTCACCTGCGCCCAGTTGTGGATGAACACATCGCTGTATTTCCCGTTGGGCGAATAGAAGCAGAACACCTGCAGCATGGCCGGTGAGCGTTTGACCACGCTCACGCCCTGGCGGCGCACTTCTTCGGGCAGGGTGGTCTGGGCCAGGCTGACCTTGTTGTTAACGTTGACCAACGCCATGTTGGGGTCGGTGCCCAATTTAAAATAGACGTTGATGCTGCCCGAACCGGACCCCGAAGCGGCCGTGGATGTCATGTAGAGCATGTTTTCCACGCCGTTGATGTTCACTTCAAGCGGAGCAAGCACCGTGGCGGCGATGGTTTCCGCCGAAGCGCCGGGGTATGTCACGCTCACGTTGACCGTGGGCGGCACAAGGTCGGGGTATTGGGCGATGGGCAGGGCCTTCATGGCCAGCGCGCCCACCAGGGTTATGACAATGGAAATAACGGCCGAAAGCACCGGCCTACGCAAAAAGAAATTCGGCTTGGTAGAAACAGCCATATGCTACCTACTTCTTGGGCGCGGCTTCCTGGGGCTTGGCTCCCCCGGCTTGCTGCACGCGCACTTGAGTCCCGGGCCGGGCCTTGATGATGCCCTCGCTGATGATGCGTTCGCCGCCTTTAAGGCCGGAACCCACCAGATACTTGTCGCCAACTGCCACCGTTACGGTGATGGGAATGGGATAGACCTTGTCGTCTTTATCCAGCCCCATGACCATGGCGCCCTTTTGCGTCATGACAACGCACTTCTGGGGAATAAGAATGGCGTTCTTAAGAATATCGCCTTCCACAAACAGGCGCACATACTGACCGGGCATAATGCGCCCTTCGGCGTTGGGAAACACCGCGCGAGCCTTGATAACGCCCGTGGTGGGCTGCACCTGGCTGTCAATAAAGTTCACCTCGCCCTCGGTGGCATACATGGTGCCGTCAAGAAGGCGCAGCCGGGCCTTGTAGCGGTTGCCTTGCGGAAACTGCAACACGCCGGCGGCGGCAAGCTGCTGACGCGTCATGCGTTCGGGGGCGGCGATGGAAAAATCAATATACATGGGGTCGGTCTGGTTTACATAGGTCAGCAGCGAATTGTTGCTCACCAGGTTGCCGGGGGTATAGTTTTCCTTGCTGCTATACCCCGAAACAGGGGCGACCACCTGGCAGTAATCCAGATTGATTTTGGCCTGACGCAACGCGGCCTTGGCGCTGTCATACGAAGCAAGAGCCGCATCGCGATCTTTCTGCGAAACGGCGTTCTTTTCATACAGGGGGCGAATGCGCCGCCACTCGCGCTCGGCATTCACATACTGCGCCTGCGCCTGCTGCATCTGGGCTTCATACTGGTCGCGCTCCAGCTGAAAAAGCTGCTGCCCGGCCTTGACGAAATCGCCTTCGTTGTAAAGGCGCTTTTCAATAATGCCCTGCACACGCGCACGAACCTCAACGGAACGTGAACCGGAGGCCTGCGCCTGAAACTGGCTTGGCCAGGGCGCGTCAGCCACCTTTACGTCAACGGCGGAAACGGGCAGCCGCATGTCGGGGTGCCCCTTTTTGTCGCTTTCGCAGGCAACCAGGGCAAGACACAGCCCCAGCACGACAGAGACTCTGAGAATCGGTTTTATGGTCATGAATCACTCCATATGGGCGTGGACGGCTGGCGTCCAAAAGACACGCTCTGCGTTGCAACGGCATGACGCACGCGGCAACGGGACATAGCGAAAGTCGTTCCCAGGGGGGTTGCAAATGCAGCACCCGACGCACGGGGCGACGGAGAGGCTGTGCCGGCTAACAGGCTGGCAAAGGCAGGAACACCTTTCTAAAAAGCACAGTTCAGGCCAAAAGGCAATGTGAACACGCGGATTGCGCCCAAAAGGTTGTTTTTGAAAAGTCTTTTTATTCCAGCATATTACATGATCGGGGTGCTTTTGTGTAACAAGCTGAAATTATTGAGATTAATTTTACAATATTTTCGGGGCCGCTTCCCCCTCTTCGCCCTGCTCAAAATAATCCTTTATGCGCCGTGCGTTGGCGCTGGCACTGCCAAGATACACCGTCCACCACACGGCGTCTTTGTACAGATCCATGCGCTTGAACCGGTGGCGTTCATCGTTCATGCGCAGCACGGTTATTTCCAGTTTTTTGTCTTCCCCACCCTCTCCCCGGAAGATAATGCGCATGCCCGCGCGCTGCACAGCGCGCAGGGAAGACGGCGAACACATGGTCAAAACCCGGCTGGCCACGTCCGTGGCCTTTAAAAAGCTGCTGGCCTGGGATGAGGTTACCCCCATATCGCGCGGTTCTCCGTTGACTAGCAGCTCCACGCGCACGATGTTCGCAAGATTGATGCGGCTGCGGTTGATGGCCCTGCCGTCGCGCAACACGCGGTAATAGCAGGCGCCCACTTCTTCAGAAACACCCATCACCACGGTAGTGCTGACATCGGGATAAAAAACCCCGATGCTGGCCGTCATGCCCGAGGTGCGGGCAATGTCGCCCTTTTCCTCGTCGATGCAGCGCAGATGCCTGGCCGTGCGCATCCTGGCATTAAGATACACGGCAAGCAGCAAAAGAAATAACAGGGCGACAATGGTGAAGGACATGCGTTACGCCTTGCAGGGTTGGGTGTGACGCCCCGCGCCACGGGCCGAAAAACGGTTCCGCCGCGCCCGGCAACGCGGTGAACCGTGAGCGGGAAACAAAAAGGCAGGCCGGTGATGCCCGGCTAATCGTCGAAGCGCAGCCGCACCAGCGTGCCCGCGCGTGACGCGAGCAGCTCCGCCACAATGGACACGGCGATCTGCTGCGGCGTTTCCGCCTTGATGGTAAGCCCTATGGGGCAGCACACGGCGGCCAGCTCCGCATCGGGCACGCCCTGGGAGCGCAGGGCCGCATAGACCTGCTCGCGTTTGGTTTTGCTGCCGATCATGCCCACATATTGCGCATGACTTGCAAGGGCCTGGGCCAGGGCCTCGCGGTCAAAGCTGTGCCCGCGCGTGACGATGGCCACAAAGTGCCTGCGCCCTATGCCGCAGACCTGCACCAGGTTTTCATAGCGCGGCGTCACATAGCAATGCCGGGCCATGGGAAAGCGCTCGGCATTGGAAAATTCCTCGCGGTCATCCGCCACATCCACCACAAAGCCGCAGGTGTGGGCCAGGCGGGCCACTTCCAGCGAAACATGCCCGCCGCCGCAGAGCAGCAGCACCGGAGGCGCGTCCAGAGGTTCCACATATATCGGCACGCCCCCGCGCTCCACAAGGCCCGGATGGTTTTTGCACTCTTCCAGCAACGGCAAAACCGCCGCCAGCCCCACCGTCACGTCATGCGGCACAGGCAACAACGGGGATGCGCCATACCCATCGGGCAACGATTCCGCATAGAGACGCCGCAGGGGGGATTGCGCATCGGCGCTCAGCGAAACGCCGTCACGCGGCAGTTCAACCGCCCAAACGCCCTTGCCCCCCTGGCGCAACAAGGCTGCGGCAAAGGAGAACAAACCGGCCTGCATGGGGGCCAGAACTTCACACAGCACTTCCATGCCGCCGCCGCAGATCATATCGCTGTTGGGCGAAAAGCCGCTGAGATCGCACGAAACGCGCGCCGAAACGCCGCTTTCAAGGCTGCTGCGGGCAGCCTCCATGGCGCGTGCTTCCAGCGCGCCGCCGCCCACCGTTCCCTCAAATCCCTTGGCGGTTTGCAGGGCGCGGGTGCCCGCATCGCGCGGGGCGGACCCTGTGCGGCTGACCACGGAAACCAGCACGACCGGCTCCCCGGCTTCAAGCAGCGAGGCCGCGCGTGCCTCCAGGGTGTCTTCCCACGGCGTGCTTACAAGAGTTTCCGGCGTGGCGTCGGGCCGCTCATCGTTCTTATCCTTCTTCGCCATCGCCACCCTCCTTCACATAGCCGCAGCCCTTGACCGGGCAAAGCACACGAGTGCCGTCACGCCCCTTCTTTTCAACCAGATAGGGGGAACCGCAGCGGGGGCAGGGACCGGCCACCGGCTTGTCCCACAGGGCAAAATCGCACTGCGGGTACTGATCGCAGGAATAGAATATTTTGCCGCGCTTGGTGCTTTTTTCCACCAAAACGCCCTTTTCGCACCGGGGACAGGGCACGCCGGTGGAAAGCGGCGCGGCATACCGGCAATCGGGATACCCGGTGCAGGCAATGAAACTGCTGCCCGTGCGCGATTTTTTGATAACCAGATCCTTGCCGCACTGCGGGCACTGGCCCACTTTTTCATACTGCGGCTTTTCCTGCGCCACGGCCGCCACGGTGCCGTCCTCGGACCGCTCAAAATTGCTTGTGTAGCGGCATTCCGGGTAGCCGGAACAGGCCAGAAAGGCTCCGGCCTTGCCAAACTTGATGAGCAGGGGTTTGCCGCACTCCGGGCAGGGCAAATTGGCGGGCATGCCGCCCTTAAGGCTCTTCATGTTCTTGGCGGCAGCCGCCAGCGTGGGATTGAAATCGTCCGAAAAATGCCGCAGCAGTTCCACCCACTGTTCCTGACCTTCGGCCACCTTGTCCAGATTTTCTTCCATCTGGGCGGTAAAACCCACATCCATGAGATTGCCGAAATGTTCCACCAGCTGGCTGCACACCACACGGCCCAGGTCCGTGGGCACGAAGTGCCGCTCCTTCAGGCTCACATATTCGCGGTCCTGCAGGGTGGAAATGATGGCCGCGTAGGTGGAAGGCCGCCCAATGCCCAGCTCTTCCAGCTCGCGCACAAGGCTGGCTTCGCTGTAGCGGGCCGGGGGTTGGGTGAACTTTTGTTCCTTTTCCAGTTTTTCCAGGCGCAAGGTCTGCCCCGCCGTCAACGGCGGCAGCTCGGCATCGGCTTCGTCCTTGCCGCGCGGCATGGCCGCCAGAAAACCGGGGAACAGCAGGCGCTCGCCCTTGGCTTTCCACTGGGTGTGGGCGCAGGCGATGGCGGCCGTGGTATCGTGAAACCGCGCTCCGGCCATCTGCGAGGCGACAAAACGCGACCAGACAAGCCGGTAAAGATTGAACTGCTCCGGCGGCAGATGGGGCTTCACCTCATCGGGGGTGATGGTCACGTCCACGGGCCGGATGGCTTCATGGGCGTCCTGCGCGCTGCCCTTGGCCTTGTAGATGCGCGCCTTTTTGGGCAGATATTCCTTGCCGAAGGCGGTTTCAATAAAGGCCTTGGCGGCGTCGCGCGCCTCATCGGCAATGCGCGTGGAATCCGTACGCATGTAAGTGATCAGGGCCGTCAGCCCCCGGTCGCCAAGTTCCACGCCTTCGTAAAGGCGCTGGGCGATGTTCATGGTGCGCTTGGCCGTGTAGGAAAGGCGCTGGTTGGCGGCCTGCTGCAGGGTGGAGGTGATGAAAGGCGGCTGCGGCGCGCGCTCGCGCTCTTTTTCTTCCACGCTTTCGACCACAAAAGGCTTGCCCGCCATGGCTTCCTCAAGCTCCTGGGCCTGGGTCGCATTGCTGATGCTCGCTTTTTTGCCCTTCACCTTGGCCAGCTCCGCCTTGAAGGGCGGCGGCACGTCCCCGGCCAGCAACACTTTGAACAGCCAGTATTCTTCGGGCTTGAAGGCCTCGCGCGCGGTCTCGCGCTCCACAATGAGCCGCAGGGCCACAGATTGCACGCGCCCGGCGGAGATGCCCCGCTTGATGGTTTTCCAGAGCAGGGGCGAAATTTTGTAGCCCACCAGCCGGTCCAGCACGCGGCGCGCCTGCTGCGCATCAAAAAGATGCCCGTTGAGCTCGCGTGGATGCGCCAGGGCGTCCTTTACGGCTCTGGCCGTGATTTCGTTGAACTGGATGCGCTTGATGTCCTTGGCTTTGTCGCGGATAAGTTCGGCTACATGCCAGGCTATGGCCTCTCCCTCACGATCCGGGTCAGGGGCAAGATACACGGTTTCGGCCTTGGCCGCGGCGGCCCGCAGCTCGCTGACCACGTTTTTCTTGTTGTCGATAACCTCGTAGTGCGGCGCGAAATCGTTGTCCTCGTCCACGCCAAGAGAGCTGGAGGGCAGATCGCGCACATGGCCCACGCTGGCCTGCACCATATACTGCGGTCCCAGAAATTTCTTGATGGTCTTCACCTTGGCCGGTGATTCCACAATAATAAGCTGTTTGCCCATGCTGTCCTCTGGTTATCCGGCGCGCCTCAGCAACCGGCGCTGCCCGGCGTTTCGTCCACGCGGCCTTGCCGCTGTTGTATGCAACATTCCCCCGCAGGCGGGCGCAACCGCCCCGCGCGGCGGGCATGCCCCGCTTTTGGCGACCATGGAAAAGCCCATGGCTCTTTTCTTCGGCCATATGTGACACCACAAATAGCGTCAAGTATGAAGCATTTGTCAAGTCCCGCATGATCGCCGCTTGCCGCTGAAACCCGCGCCTTTTGGGAACGGGGCAAGAATCTGGACAGTAGAATTGATCTGGGTTATTTTTAGTAGCGTTTTTCAAAACCGCAAGGATGCGTATGCTTTTTTTTGGTCGGCTTTCACGATTGGCGGCGGCCCTGTGCATGGTTGCGCTGTGCCTTATGGTTGCCGCCTGCGCCTCGCGCCAGAACACGCCAGAAGGCGATTCCGCGCCTGCGGCGAGCGATGATGCGGGCAATGCCGAGGCCCCTCTGCAAACCATGCAGATAAGCAAAGGGCAAAGCGTGTTTGTGAAAGTTTCCGGCGGCGAGGCTGGCGTCAACGCCGACCTGGAATCCATGCTCACCGGGTACCTGCAAAGCGAAAAAGATCTGACGCCCGCCGACTCGGCAGCAAAAGCCGACCTGATCATCCGCATCAAGATGGAAGAAATTTATCCCCTGGGATCCCGCAGCACGCCGGTCAATGCCGGGCATGCCCTTGGCAGCACCGCAACCGGCGCCATGCTGGGCGCGCTGCTTGGCGGCGCAACCGGCGGGCGCAGCGGCCTGGCCTGGGGGGCAAGCGCGGGCGCGGCCCTGGGGCTGGGCACGGCGCTGCTGGACAGCTCCGGCAAAAGCAAAATTTGGGGCATGAAGGCTCTTGTGGGCATGGGCCGCAACGGGAAAGAACCGGAAGATGCGCAAATGAACCGCATCACCGTTCGCGCCGAGGGGGCCAATATGGGCAAGGACGACATCATGCCCGCCCTGGAAGACACGCTGAGCCGAAAAATTCTTGATTCCCTGCGCTCCTGATCCGCCGCCGCAAGCCCATGCCGCGTTCCGGCGCGGCGGTCAAAGCCGGGTTGCCCTCCCACACCGCAAACATTCTCCGCGCTTCGGCAGCGGATTTTTTGAGGAGTCGTATGCCGTTTTTCCGTTATCTACTATTGCTGCTCTGCCTGGGCCTTCTGGCCGCAAGCGGCTGTGTGCGCCAACCGATCGACGCCGCCGGACTGGAAGTATTGCGCCAGGGCCAGCTGGAGGAACCGGAAGGCGACGTCGATATAGCCCCGGTGGTCTACGTTAACGTGCGCGACAACACCAACAGGGTTTTTGGCCTGCGCGCGCAAACAGAATCATGGCTGCGGCGGCAGGGCTATACCATTGTGCCCAACCCCAGCGAGGCCGGGTATATTCTTCAGATCGTGGTGCTCTCCGCCGGGATTGCCTCGGTGGACAACGCCCGGCAGATTGTGGCCGCAGGGTATGACGCGCCCGCGCAACTTTCCGGCAAGGGGGCCTCGGCCATGGTGGCAGACATTCTGCTGGTGCAGCGCCGCATTCCCAAGGCGCAGCGCCCAAGCAACCAAAAGCTCAAAAGCATCGGCAAGCGCAACGCCGTGGGCAACAGCCAGATGCGCATAGCCCTGCTTGTGCATCAGGAACTTCGCCTCAACGGCGGCCTGCCCCCGATTTTCGCCGAAACCATGGGCAAGGAACTGGCCGCATCCGTTCACGCGACGGGCGCGGAGGAACCGGCACAGCAGAACGCCAAGGGCAACAAACAATAACGCCGTTTGAGCTTCGGGCCAACGCGCCTACCCGGCCTCGCGCTTTGTGGCGTGGCCGTAGCGAAACACGCCGCCCGAGCGTTTAACGGTTATGTCGGCAAAGCCGCTTTGCCTGAAGATATCGTCCGTTCTGCGGGTCAGGTTGCAGCCATTGGCGATTCTTGACCACACCCGGTTGACCGCCTCGGCCGCTTTTGCGGCCAGCGGCCCTTCAGGTCGCACATGCTCCATAAAAACAAACGTGCCGCCCGGCTTCAGCACCCGCTGAATTTCACGAAGCCCCCGCGCGGCGTTTACGGTGCAAAAAAGCAGCGTGGCCACCACGCTGTCAAAGCTGTGCGCCGCAAACGGCAGGGCCTCCACGCTGCCGCGAACAAGAGTAAAAACCTTTGCCGCGCGCCGTTGCAACACCGGCGGGCATTCAAGGTCAATGCCCGTCAGGCTGCGGACGCGGGAATGATCGTAATACGCAACATTAACACCCGTGCCCATTCCCGCCTCAAGCACATCCCCGCGCGCCAGGGGAATGATCTCGGCGCGTATATGCCGCAAAATCCAGGTTTCAAGCGGGGCCATGGCCATATCATATCCGTTCATCACTCCCCCGATTCCGTGCCCGCCGGGCCCGCAACGGCGCGCAAAATATTTTTTTGCATCGCCCCCTGGATGGCTTGCGCTTCGCCTGCCAAGGAGCTATTCTGCAGCTGCGAGATATATAGTTCGCGACCACCTATAACAAGGAGGCACATATGGAATATGCCGTTTTGTTGGGGACCGTCGGATGGCGCAATGAGGATTCTGTCCTCGGCTCTGTTTGAGGTGGTTGGATGAACTGGCGACGTCGCATGCCGACAGCCGCCGACCGCTTGCACAACACAGCATGTGACACCGATGCTGTTAGCAACCTGTGAATAAAAGGCCGGGAGAGGTTCCCGGCCTTTTTTTATGCCGCCACTAAAAAAAGCGCGCTGCCCCCAGCGGAGCATGGCGAAAAAACGCCCGGCCACCGCTACCCTTCCGCATCAATCGGGGCCACGCACACCCGGTTTCTTCCTTCCCGCTTCGCCGTGTACAGGGCGGCATCCGCAAGCCGAAGCCCATGCTCGTAAAGGGCTTCGCAGTCGTGCGTCTTTGTCTGCGCGGCGGGCAGGCAGGTAACCCCCAGGCTAACGCTCAAAAAAACCGTTTGCCCGTTGCGCAGCGCAACCGGCGCGGCGGCCACAGCCTCCCGAATACGTTCGGCAACGGCCCGGCCCTCTTCAATAGTGGTGTTTTCAAAGAAAAAGACGAATTCTTCCCCACCATAACGGCCCATAACATCGGTTTGCCGCAAATTGTGCTGGGCAATCCGCGCACGAACTGCAACGCCCGATCGCCTTCGATATGGCCGTATGCGTCGTTGAAGCCCTTAAACTTATCAATATCCAGAAAACAGAAGCAGCAGTTTTTGCCCATGGCCATCGCGTCGCGCAGCCGTTCCCGCACCTCGCCGGGGAAAAACCGGCGGTTCAGCACATTCGTCAGGGGATCATGCCGCGCAAGATATTTAAATTCCGCCTCGCTCTGCCGCAGCTTCTGCAACGTGCCGCTGCGCAGGCGCGCCTCTTTCTGCAGGGAAACGGCCAGAGCGGTGAGCGTTTCTTCCTTTTGCCGCAAGGCGTCGATGGTGCTTTCCAGCCGCACGACCATGCTGTTGAAGGAGCTGGAAAAATCCCCCATAAAATCCATGCGCTGGGAGTAGTCGCCATTTTCTACCTGCTGCACTTTCCAGGTCATATGCCGCAGGTTGGCCTGCAAGGCCTTGCACGAGCCAGCCAAAACGCCCCGCTGCGTAATGCGCGGCGAAAGATCGCCGGAAGAAAACGCGGCCAGAATGCCCCGCAGCTCAAGTATTTCGGCATGAAACCGCACAAACTCCGCATCGTCCGCAAAGGCTTCCGGAATGTTCGGCGGGTCCATGTCGCCCAGCAGCCGCGCGACATAGGCAATAATTTCGTGGGCAATATCCAAACGTTCATCCGTTTTCATGGCAAGAATATCCAGCCCCTGCGGCGCATCACTCCGCTTTTCTGGCGTTGAAGCGGCAGGTCCGAGCGCCGGTACACCAGCAATCGATCTCCCGCGCGGTAAACTTTTCGCCGGTGTGGGCCTCAAATATTCCCTGGATAAAACCCTCGTCATAAACGCATATCTGCTCCTGGGTGTCCGGCAGGCCCGCGCAATCAAGGTCTTCCGCAATATTCAGCGTGATGTCCAGCGAATCAGGATCAATGGACTCAACGCGAAAAATGCCAATTCCCAATTCCCTGAATTTTTCTTCAACAACGCGCACCAGGCTGTTCAAATCAACGACATCGCTGCAATATTTGGCATAAAATTCTTTTCCGGCCAAGGCTCCGGCCCTGCGGAACAGCTCGTCTGTTTTCTGTTGGCCGTATTCGGCCTCAAGAACGTCGCGCAGCGTGTACTGCAGCAACCTGTACACCTCCACCCTGGTGCAAGCTCCAAGGCTGGGCCTGGCTTCCGCCAGATTTTCGCCCACCACGCCCCATGAAAAGGAATATTTTCGTTCAACCGTCATCACAAACCACCTTGTTGCCGGTTGCGGCGTGGGGACCAGAATTCCGAAACCCGGGCAACCTCCATTTCAGAAGGTTGCAGCGCCCCGCTGCCCGGTTCCCACGCTGCCGGGCTCACTGCACACGGATGGCTTTCGACATACAAAAAGGCTTGCAGTTTCCGCACAAGCTCAGCGGCGTTGCGCCCACATTCCAGTGCTTGATTTACGAACCGACCCAAACGGAATCGCGGTTGCTGATGCCCGTGCCGCGCCGTGGACCAAAACGCGCAGGCGCGCCCGCCGCCGCAACAACGCCGTGAATATGCGAAAGCCGTGTCCGGGCATGGGCATTTCCGCAGGCGCAAAGATACATGAAAAATGGGAGAGGAAGGAGAAATCCAAAGGCGATTTCCGCTTGAAGCATCAAAGAAATCACGCTTCAAGCAGAAACACACTTGGCGAGGGGGGAACAGTGAAAATCAACCGGCGGCCACAGCGGCCCGCCAGGGAGCCGCAGCAACCTGCGAAAACCTGGGCAACCCGCGCTCCAACGGCTGGCCAGGGCAGGTATTTTTTCTATTGCCCCCGAATCCAGTATGTTTCAAACCCGTCCTCAAGCCAGCCATCGCGCACTTTGGCGAACCCAGCTTCCTTGAAAAGGTTGCGATATTCGTCCTGTGTGCGCCGCCAGCCCCAGAACTGTTGCCGCCGAATGCCCAGATAGTGCAGCACGCCGCGAATGCCAATTTTGATGGCGTTCACGAAGCTGCCGATAAAAGAATCCTCTTCCAGCAGCGAGGCGGAAAGCAGCACCAGCTCGCCGCCGGGCGCGAGCTGCGCCCGCAGTTCCCACAGCAGGTGCTGGAACTCGCGCGTGGGAATGCCATAGTCCACCGTGGAAAGATAGATCATGTCGTACTGCACGTCCGAGGGCAGGCAGGCGGGCGGCAGGCCGATGTAGATGCGGTCGCTGGGAATGTGGCCGCGCAGCCACTTCATGCCCACAGTGCTGGGCTCGTTGACGTGCAGCTCCAGGTCCGGCATTTCTTCCAAAAGGATTCTTTCCATATAGCCCACGCCGCTGCCAATGGAGAGCACGCGCACGGGATCCGTGCGGCCCGCCGGATCCTGGGCGAGCTTGGCGCGCAGCTGGCCGATAAGCCAGCGGGCGTCCTTGCGCTTGTTTTCGCGCCAGACGGAAGGCAGGTCGTCCCAGTTCTTGTAGCGGCGGAACAGTTCTTCATAGAACACCGCATAGAACTTGGGTTCGGCAAGATGAAAAAAAGAAATATGGGAGAAGGACGTGAAGGGTATGCCCTGCCAACTTTCCTGATAAAAACGCCGCACGATAAAGCCTCCGGGACATGGCCGCGAAGGCGCGCCCCGCGCCGGATTGCGCCGCAGACAGGCCTTCAATACGCAAAATCATACTCCATCCGCCAACAAGGTGCAATGCGCCCCCGCAACGCACAGGGCGGGCGGGCTCAGGCCAGCGGCGCAAGCGGCATGCAGATTTTTGTCAGCAGGTCTTCCGGCGGCGTGGTTTGGGGCGAATTGCAGTATATTTCAAACCCCGGATCATTAGCCGGTTCACGCCCGCTTTGCGGAAACCACATGCCGAACAGGGAGCGATAGGCGGGGTGCAGCAACTCATACGGCCCCCGCACGCACAGCACGGCATACTCCCCCGCATTGCCCACCTGCCGCAAAAAAACATCCGCGTGCCGCGATAACGGGCGCAGCTCCGGGCTCTTTTCTTTTAGCCCCTGGGGCAGCGCCACGCAGGCGTCCATGCGGCACTTCCCGGCTTCCGTAATATCCGGGTTGTCGTAGCTCACACCATAGACAACCGGAGCCTGGGCCAGCAGGCCGCTTTCTCCCAGCGCCGCGAACAGACGTTCCCATGCCGGGCAGCTTTCGTCATACGGGCCGGTGTGCCTTACCGCGGCCACAAGCGCCGGGGAAAACCTTTGTATCTCCACATCGCGCAGCGACCGCCCCGGCAGCTCATGGTAAAAAAGGGGCCGGTGCGGCATGCGCGCCCGGGCCTGTTCCAAATGCCCGCCACGGCGGCGGTATTCGGAGGGCAACAAGGAAAAATGCGCTTTAAACGCCCGCGAAAACGCATCCAGGCTTTCATAACCCGCGTTCAGGGCTATGCTCGTTATCCGCTCGCGGGAATGCCCAAGCTGCATGGCCGCCCGCTCGAGCAACAGCCGCCGCACATAGGCCGCCACGCTTTCTCCCACCATGGAGGTAAAAATTCGGTGAAAATGGAATGGCGAAAAACAGGCGATGTTCGCCAGCTCTTCCAGGTTCGGGCGTGCATCAAGGTGCTGCTCGATATGGCGCAGCACCCTTGCCAGACGCTGCTGATACGTGGGCGTTTCCATGTTTCTCTCCCTGGGTTCGCGCACGATTTCCGCGCTTTTCTTGTCAAAGCGGCAATTTTTGAAAAAAGCGCAAGAAAAGTCGAGCAAAGCATCCCCAAACGGCAAAAGATGCTCACAGCCGGTTAAAACACGCGGCAACACCTTTTTACAACAAGGAGTTTCACATGGGCGACTTTGACGTGACCGTTGTCGATATTGCGATGCATCGGCTGGTGGGCATGAAAACCCGCACAACCATGGCGCGCGCCAAGCAGGATTGCTCCGCCCTGTGGCAGACGTTTTGCCCCAAGGTTCCGGAACTGTTCAGCCGCGAAAGCTACGGCATTTCCGTCATGCTGGATGCGGAAACCTTTGATTACTGGGCCGCCGGCGACCCCCAGGGCGCGCCCACGCCGCAGGATATGGCGCGCGTGGACATTCCGGCAGGCGCTTACGCCCGCTGCCAAGCGCCGAACCTGGAACGCATCGGCGATGGCTATATGCACATCTACCGCACCTGGCTGCAGGGGCAAAAGGAATGGACGCTCAACGAGCAGGCCCCCTGCTTCGAACGCTACGCGGCCAACTGGACCCCGGACATGCCCATAGACCTGTTTGTTCCGGTTAAAAAAGCCGTATAGCTTGCCCCCGGGCGGGGAATAACCGCAAGGCCCCGCCCGTGCCTATGCCTTGCGGCTCAGCACCAGCGACATATAGGGCGGCGTGCCCTCCTCCGGGTCAATGCCATGGCGCACCCGTTCGCCGGGCTGCTCCACGTGGCTTGCCAGCACGCACGAATCAAGCCTTCCGGCCGCGCGCAGGGCTTCCGTTATAGCCGGAAGGTTGCGGTAAGCCTTAAGAATAACGGCGGAATCCGCCTCGCACAGGGCGGCATCCAGTTCCTCCCGGCTGTTGATGCCGGGTATGATGCGCAGGGTTTCGCCGTTTTCGCACAGCACGGTGCGCGTGCGAGCCGCCGCCGCCTGAAAGGACGTGATGCCCGAAACGACCTGCACGTCCAGATGCGGCGCGCTCTGCGCCAGCGTGTGCATGAGGTAGCCAAAGGTGCTGTAGACGAGCGGATCGCCTATGGTCAGAAAGGCCGCGCTTTTGCCGCTTTCCAGCACCTCTTGCGTGGTTTGGGCGGCCACGCGCCAGGCTTCGCGCAGCACGGCCTTGTCGCGCGTCATGGGAAACTCCAGGCGCAGCACGCGCACGTCGTCGCGCACATGCGGGCGCGCCGTTTCCAGCGCCGCGGAAAAATCATTGCGGGGCGACG
>Ga0183101_1000221_pt1 | contig 32258 bp, 34 predicted proteins | sample Biomet3_FD_127790 | JGI IMG/M metagenome (GOLD analysis project Ga0183101, IMG submission 127790) | Microbial communities from bioreactor (seeded with sewage sludge) at LBNL, California, USA - Biofuel metagenome 3 | ecosystem: Engineered > Bioreactor > Anaerobic > Unclassified ...
TTTACTAAAAACTTTGCTCCAATAATCATTGGCTCTGCCTCTGGGTGATTGATGTTTGCTGGTATTACAGCTCTTCCCTCTGCTAATTCTCTGCGAACAAATTCAGGAGTAATATAAGTTGTGCCTCCATTTTGTTCAATAAGTTGATTTTCTCTTATGGCTACATATTCCATAGCAGGGGTTATTACTCCTCGTTTTGCATAAGCAATTTGGGTTATTTCTTTTCCTTCTTTGGCTCTGTAAGGTAAGTAATCTATAGGGAAACGTAAGTCTTTTAGACTATCATCTTTTAGTCTTTGGTTGCTGTATTCAGAGGTGAAAGCAGTCATTTTTTCTATGTCTGCACGATTCTTGTACCATTCTTCTTTGAAACGAGGCAAGCCTTTTTTTATATTTATATCTATGTTTGGGTCTGTGTAAGCTCCAGATGTATCATAAACAAGTACAGGAGCGTTTGGTTTGCGCACTCCGTCTTCTACGGTGTCTGTAAGGCTTATTTTGCGCATTCCTACTTTTATTGGGTGCAGATTACCTTGCACATAAATCTTTTCAGAAGCGTCAAAGCTCTTGCAAATATCTTTTTGTTCCATATCTTTTTGTTTTTCTTCTGTTTACAATAGGTTTATTTATCCAAGAAAGCTGTTAGGGGAGAAGTTGCTGTTGCATAGTTGTTCTCTGCTGCAAGACCAGCTTCCCATGCTGTGCGACCCGCTTGTGTCGCCATTTTGAAAGCCTCAGCCATTTGTACAGGATCATCAGCTACAGCTACAGCTGTGTTTATCATTAGAGCATCTGCACCCATTTCCATAGCATAAGCAGCGTGAGAAGGAGCACCAATACCTGCGTCAATCACAACAGGCACATTTGATTGTTCAATAATGATTCCTATCATATCTCTTGTTAAGAGTCCTTTGTTAGTTCCAATAGGTGCAGCAAGTGGCATAACAGCAGCGGCTCCCACTTCTTCTAATTGTTTGCAGAGTACTGGGTCTGCTTGAACATAAGGCAAGACAACAAAACCTAATTTTACCAATTCTTCTGTGGCTTTAAGAGTCTCATTGCCGTCAGGAAGTAAATACTTAGCGTCAGGGTGAATCTCTAATTTTATCCAATTAGTGCCAAGACTTTCTTTTGCCATTTGAGCTGCAAAAATAGCCTCTTTACTATCTCGCACGCCTGAAGTATTTGGCAATAATATTACATTCTTTGGAATGAAACGTAAGATGTCGTCTTGAGTCTGTTGTTTCAAATCAACTCTTTTGAGTGCTACTGTTACAAGCTCAGAGCCTGAGGCTTCAATGGCTTGTTTCATAATCTGGTTTGAGGGGTACTTTCCAGTGCCAAGAAACAGTCGTGAAGAAAATTCACGCTCTGCTATTTTCAAATTTTTCATCTCTTATATGTTTTTGTTTTGTTATTATTTCCAATTCTGTATTATTTCTTTTGTTGTTTGAGTGGGATTAGGGCTTTGTAAAATCATTGATGAAATAGCCACTCCCCATAACCCAATTTCTTTTAGGGGTTTTAGGTCTTCCATTCTTATTCCTCCTATTGCATAGATGGGTATATTTATGTTTCGCGCTTTACACTTTGCAAGAATGGATTTGTAACCCTCTAAGCCTAAAATAGGGCTAAGTTTTTTCTTTGTGGTGGTGTATCTGTAAGGACCTAAACCAATGTATGAGGCTCCTGCTTTTAGGCCGCGCACAATGTCTTCAAAAGTGTTTGCTGTGCAACCAATGATTTTGTCTTTGCCAAGCAAGGTGCGAGCTTTTTGAACGCTTATATCTTCTTTGCCTACATGAACTCCGTCAATGCCGACTTCATTCACAATCTCTACCCAATCATCTACAATTAACTGTGCACCATAACGCTGACATAAGATTCTTAAATCCAAAGCGCTTTGCATTACTTCTTCTTTTGCAGCTCCTTTCATTCTTAATTGAATTAGCTTTATGCCTCCTTCAAGTGCCAAATTAGCCGATTCAATATAAGATATGTTTTCGGTACTATGAGTTATGAATTGTATGTTGCTTAGTTGCATTGTTTTTGTTTCTTTGTTTCGTTCTATTCAATCTTTGTTTGGGTAAAATATTTCTTTGTTTTATTCTGACAAAACAGCGTTTAATTTTTGCATAATACAACACTGTTTTTCTCTTTCTAATTATTTGTTTTGTGCCATAAAGCACCCAAGAGTGCGGCTCCACCAAACCCATAGTCTTTCAGTTCTTTGAATTTGTCTTTGCTCACTCCGCCCAAGGCTATTACTTTGTCATTTATGGCTTTTGAGGTTTTAAGATCTTCAAGTGAGAAATGGCTTTTGTAGCCTTGTTTAGAGATGCTGTCATATATTGGTGAGAGAAAAACATAATCAAACGTATCTCTTAGGTTTTCAACCTCTGCAAGGCTATGACAAGAATAACTCTTTCGCAAGCCAGTAGGGCAGGAGTTCGGGTAAGGATTTTTAGAGTTGTAATGCACTCCTCCCAAATCCATTTCCAAAGCCACGCTCTGATTGGCATGAAGAGTTAATCGCTCTCTTACTTCTAAGGGAAAGACATTTAAATAATCTCTTAACTCCTGCACACTTAGAGAGGGTTTGCGAATATGAAAAAAATCAATACCATTGGCTAAAAATTCAATTATTCGCTCTTGCTCACTTGGGGTTGATTGAGATGGAGTGATACCTATTAACCGCCACATACAGCAGAGATAATTATTATGCTTTCGCCTTCTTTTATTATTCTGTCTTGCCATTGAGCCTTTGGAATTATTTGTTCATTCACCGCCACTGCCACAGAGGCTGTGTCTTTGCAAGAAACAATTTCCAAAAGTCTTGTGATGTTTGTCTGCTCTGGCAAAATTTTGTCGCGATTATTTACTTTTACTTTCATCTTTTTATTAGTATTTGTGGGCAAAAGAAGTGATTGACTGGACCATGTGAATGTCCAATCTGTACGTCTTTGCCTTCTTTTATTGCTTGTGTGATATATTCTTTGGCTTTCTTTACACTATGAGCGAGTGTGAATCCAATAGCCATATAAGCAGCTATTGCAGAGGAAAGAGTGCAACCAGTGCCGTGAGTGTTGTTTGATTTTATTTTTTGGCTTTTTATTATTTGAGTCTCGTTGTCTCCTTTTATATAAAGAATATCCGCCATTGTATTTCCCTCTAAGTGTCCACCCTTAACCAGAACAGCATTTAGACCTTTTTGGTCGACAAATATATGAGCAGCTTTTTGCATATCCTCAATGGTTTTTATCTTTATTGAGCATAGGGCTTGAGCTTCGCTTATGTTTGGAGTTAAAAGCGTGGCTAAAGGAAAGAGGTATTTCTCCATTGCTTTGGCAGTATCATCTTCAATCAGTGAGCAGCCAGAGGTAGAAATCATAACAGGGTCTAAAATCACTGGCACACATTTTGGCAACTGCTCACTAATAGCCTTAGCATTTGCTGGGGTGTAAATCATTCCTATTTTAATGGCTTTGACATCAAAATCGCTCAGCACAGCTTGTAATTGTTTTGTAACAAAATCTGCTTCCACTGGCATTATGCCGCTAACTGTCATTGTGTTTTGAGCAGTTAAGGCGCATAAAACGCTGGTGCCAAAAACTCCAAGAGCTGAAAAAGTCTTTAAATCAGCTTGAATGCCTGCACCACCACCACTATCAGAGGTTGCAATAGTTAAAGCAATTGGATATGTATACATATCTTTGCGTGTTTATTTATAATGTAAGGTGAAAACTAAAACCGAAAATTGCTCTTCCCTGCTTTGCATTATCAAAGCGGTCAAAGGGTATAATCTCAGCCTACCACAATAAGTGTTTTTTAGTAAGCACCCCACGTATGTTTATTTATTACAATAAAACCTATATTACAAGCGTTTTATTTTGTGCAAAGATAATATTTTATTTGTAATGAAGGTTCATTTGTAATGAAAAGATTTGTTTTACTATTCATAACATTGTCTCTAACAGCTATTTCCTGCAAAGATAAAAAGACTGATGACAGGCTGATTACTCAACAACGTTTGCAAGATTCAATTCAGGCTATGCTTATTTCAAAAGATCAAGAGGTGGAGAATTTGTTTAGAGACTTAAGCTCTATAGAGCAAAGTCTAACAGCAGCAAACGTTAAGTATGGTAATCTAAAAGCAATAGAAGATACAATTAAAGAGGTCTCTCCCAGCAAAAGAGAGGTTATTTCTAAGCAGATAAGTGCAATAAATGAGATTTTGCGTCAGAATAAAGAAAAAATAGAAGACCTGACTCAGCAACTTTCTTCAGCCAATGATACTCATAGGGAAGCTATCAATTTTATAAATAATCTCAATAGTAAGATTGACCAACAGGCATTGCAAATAGAGCTATTGACAAAAGAATTAGCACAGAAAAATATTATTATAGACAACTTGAATGCAAATATGACAAGTTTGGTTACTCAAAATGAGAAAAAAGATGAGCAGATTATTGGAATAGAAAATGAGAGAAACGCTGTCTATTATATAATAGGTTCGCGTAGTGAGTTATTGAAGAAAAATATTATTTCTAAGCAAGGTGGTTTTATTGGCATAGGTCGTAGAATAACAACCAGTGCTAATAGTGATTTATCACAATACATAAAAACAGATGCAAGGAAATTGTCGGAATTGCCGCTTAAAGGTAAGAAGATAACACTCTTGACAACTCACCCAAGCAATTCTTATTCTATTGAGGGTAAAAAATCTTCTCCTATCTCATTGAAGATAACAGATAAGGAGTTGTTTTGGTCTAAAAGCAAATTCTTAGTTATAGTTTATTAGGCATAGAGTTTATTAAGGCTTGATAATAAAAAATTGTTTCTTTGATTCAGCGGACTAAAACAAAGAAACAATTTACTAAAACAAAGATTCAATTCACCCAGACAAATAAATAATTAGTGTGAATTGGATGTGTTTTTCTTGTAAAAGAAAATATTATTAGTGATTTTTGTTATACTTGCTTTTGTCTGTGCGAGGAGCTTTCATTCTTATATTCTTGCGAATTACTTTTGAACGAGAATAAGAAGTACGGTTAAGACCAGAAGGCTCATAACGAGAAGATGCCATTGAACTTACGTTATTTCGGCAAGAAGAAGTTATTATTGTTGTTGCTGACAATAAAAGCAGAGCAACTAAAGAAAAACATAATGTTTTTAAAGTGTGTGTCATAATATATTTTTTTGTTTTGTTAATCATTTATAGGTGTTTGTGGCAAAGATTGCATTATTTCTGGGGGCAAGAAATAAGATATAACCAAATAAATGCCGAAGAAAATAAGTATAGCTCCTATTATTCTATTTATATAGGTAATAACTTTGTCAGTCATAAAACGTTTCAGTTCATTTGCTATTGCACATTTGGTTACATCCATTAGAAATGTTGTCAGCAGTATTGAAGCCAAAAAAATGATTTGCTGTCTTACTTTTGGAAATTTGCCTGCGGCTGTTACTGGCATAAGCCAATAAATCCATATTGTAGGATTGGCAATATTGAAAAGGAAACCTTTAGCAAAGAATTTGAATTGAAAGCCAATTTTTATGTTAATTTCTTTTGTTTTAGGTTCAGTTATATGACGTCTAGTTACGGTGTAAATACCAAAAGCCAGCAAAACAATTCCTCCAACAATGGATAGGAATTTCTGAGCCTTAGGTGTTTCAAACAAAGATGTGAGTCCATACCAAGCAATGAAAGCAATAATTATATCACTAATAGATACACCAAAAGCCATCTGCCAACCAGCATGAAAACCTTTGTTTATGCTTGTTTGTATGAGTGCGAAGAAAGCTGGTCCCACCATAAAAGCTAAAGCAAAACCTAATAAAACGCCCTGAGTTATTGTTTGAAAATACAACATTTTATGCCTATATTTTTTACTTTTAAGAGTGCAAATATACATAATTATCACTAAATATTGTATCTTTGCTCCCAAATTCATTACATATAAAAAAATTGTTATGGCTAAAAATTAACAATATAGATATCTAATAATATAAAAATGGAAATAAAAATAAGCACAATAGAAGATGCGATAGAAGACTTTAAACAAGGTAAATTTCTCATTTGTGTAGATGATCAAGACAGAGAAAATGAGGGAGATTTTATAGTAGCAGCAGAAAAAATTACTCCTAAAAAGGTTAATTTTATGTTAAAGCATGCTCGTGGTGTCCTTTGTACTCCTGTAACTCTTTCTCGTTGCAAAGAACTTAATTTACCACACCAAGTTAGTGATAATACTTCTGTTTTAGGCACACCTTTCACTATCACAATAGATAAATTAGAGGGTTGCACAACTGGAGTGTCTGCCGCAGACAGAGCAGCAACTATTTTGGCAATAGCAGATCCTGCATCAACTCCAGCAACTTTTGGACGTCCAGGACATATCAACCCTTTGTATGCACAAGATGAAGGAGTGCTGAAAAGAGCTGGACACACTGAAGCAGCTATTGACCTTTGCAAATTGGCAGGATTGCGTCCAGTGGGAGCATTGATGGAGATAATGAACGAAGATGGTACAATGGCTCGTATGCCACAGCTAATGGAGATAGCACAAAAGTACGACATAAAGATTGTAACAATAAAGGATTTGATAGCCTACAGAGTTGCTCACGAAACACTAATAAGAAAAGAACAAGAAGTTAATTTCCCAACAAAATGGGGTGATTTTAAACTTATAGCTTATACTCAGCTGACTAATGGAGCAACACATATTGTTTTGAAAAAAGGTTCTTGGCAAGAGGGTGAACCTATTATTGTTAGAGTTCATTCTTCTTGTATGACAGGAGATGTTTTTGGTTCAATGCGTTGTGATTGTGGAGACCAGTTGCATACAGCTATGAAAATAATTGACAAAGAGGGCAAGGGAATGATTGTATATATGAGCCAAGAGGGGAGAGGTATAGGTTTGGTAAATAAAATCAAGGCTTATCATTTGCAAGACGAAGGAATGGATACTGTTGATGCTAATTTGGCTTTGGGCTTTAAGGCTGATGAGAGAGACTATGGCATAGGTGCGCAGATAATTAGAGACCAAAAAGCAACAAAAATTCGTCTTTTGACAAACAATCCTGCAAAACGTGTGGGACTTGAGGGTTATGGCATACAGATAGTGGAAACACTTCCTTTGGTAGTGGAGGTGAATGAGTATAATCATGACTATTTGAAGACAAAAGAAGACCGCATGGGACACACTTTTGATATTGATTAAAGTGATTGATTGATAGCTCTTTTATTCGGGTGTAATAAAAAATGTTGTAAAAAAAGTATTCTTTGTGACAAGAAATTACTAAATTTGCAAACAGTATAATCCTCAAAAAAGCAATGAACGAAATACAAAGACTTATCCCAAGAATAGAAGGTAAATTACGACAACTTGTAGAGGATAAGCGTGCTTTGGAAAAGCAAAATGAGGTTTTACGCTCACAAATAGAGCAAAAAGATAAGGTTGCATTGGAGCAACAAGAGATAATTGATAATTTAAAACAACAAGTAAAGGTATTAAAGTTAGGAGAAGCAATAAAGAGTAATTCAGATAAGACTGAGGTTAAACTGAGAATAAATGATTTGGTGCGGAAGATTGACAGAATCATAAAAGAAATAACATCTTTGGAAACCAAAACTGAGAATTAAATATGAGTGAAGATATTGTAATAAGCGTAGAAATAGCTGACAGAGTTTATAAAGTGAGGGTGAAAAAAGAAGAAGAGCAGATTTTTAGGATAGCTGTTGGAAAGGTAAAGGAAAATATTTCAGAATACGCCAGAAATTTTGCTCATAAAGACTCTCAAGATTTGCTGGCAATGGTGTTATTACAATATGTGACTTCATACGTAAATATGGAACAAGCAAGTAATTTTAAAGATACTGAATTGGAAAATAAGTTAAAGGAAATAGACAGTATTTTGGATTAAAAAATATGTCCCGTATCAGTTCAAAAACAGTTGCGAAACTCAACACTATAAATTGAAACGAGAACGCTCATACTGTCAAAAACAGGCCTCATCTTTAGGGATTCATTCCTTGTGAATGGACAGTGGAAGTTTGCGATGGGTGGCACTCAAATCTTTCTTTTTGGAGTTTTTGTTAACTCCGTTTGAAAGGATACGGGATTTTTCCAGTCTTCATTGCAAAGGTTTAAACAGTAGTATTCTGTTTTAGCTCATAAAAACTCTCTTCTTATAGATTAAAAAACTCATAACAACTATTAATTTTTATGACAGCAACAGGAATAATTGTATGTATTATTGTAGCTATTGCGTTTTGCGCGTTGGGCATTTATCTTGCCTCAAACAAATTGCGTGCAACGCTAACTAAGAACGCTACAAAAGTACTAAAAGAAGCAGAAGAAAAAGCCGAAATGCTCAAGAAAGAAAAACTCTTGCAAGCAAAGGAACAATTTCTTCAAATGAAATCAGAGCACGACAAGCAAATACAAGAACGCAACAATCGTGCCATTCAAGTAGAAACTCGCCTTAAACAAAGAGAGCAAGACCTTAAATCAAAAGTAGAGGAATTTCAAAAGAAACATGCTGAGTTTATTAAGGCAAGGGATAATCTTACTAAGCAATTGGAAATACTCTCTTCACGTCAAGCAGAGGTTGAAAAGACTTTCCAAAAAAGCGTGGAAAAACTTGAGCAAATAGCAGGACTCTCTGCTCAAGAAGCAAAAGAACAACTTATTGAAGCAATGACTCAAGAGGCAAGAGCTGATGCTACTTCTCACATAATGGATATTGTGGAGGAAGCAAAACTGACAGCTAACCAACAAGCTAAGAAGATAGTTATTGAGTCTATTCAACGTACAGCTACAGAGGTGGCAATAGAGAATACAGTTTCTGTATTTAATATTGAAAATGAAGAAGTCAAAGGACGTATCATTGGTCGTGAGGGAAGAAACATCAGAACACTTGAAAGCTTGACAGGAGTGGAAGTAATTATTGATGATTCACCTGACGCAATCATTCTTTCTTGTTTTGACCCAGTCAGAAGAGAGATTGCTCGCTTGGCTTTGCATAAGTTAGTAACTGATGGCAGAATTCACCCTGCAAGAATTGAAGAGGTGGTTGCCAAGACAAAGAAACAAATAGAACAAGAGATTATTGAAATAGGAAAACGTACTTGCATAGACCTTGGCATAATTAATTTGCCTCACGAACTTGTTCGTATGGTGGGTAAAATGAAGTATCGTTCTTCTTATGGACAAAACCTTTTGCAACACTCTCGTGAAGTGGCTAACTTGTGTGCAACAATGGCCTCAGAGCTTGGACTAAATCCAAAGATAGCTAAGCGTGCTGGACTTTTGCACGATATTGGTAAGGTGCCAGACACAGAACCAGAGCTCCCACACGCATTGCATGGAATGAAATTGGCTGAACGCTTTAAAGAAAAACCAGAGGTTTGCAACGCTATTGGTGCTCACCACGATGAAACAGATATGACTTCACTTTATGCACCTATTGTTCAAGTGTGTGATGCTATTTCTGGAGCAAGACCTGGAGCAAGACGTGAGGTGGTTGAGGCTTACATAAATCGTTTGAATAAATTGGAAGAGATAGCAATGTCTTTCCCAGGAGTTGTAAAGACTTATGCTATTCAAGCCGGAAGAGAGTTGCGTGTTATTGTATCAGCTGAAAAGGTGTCAGACAACGAAGCTAACCAAATATCATTAGACCTTTCAAAACAAATCCAAAGTGAAATGGTATTTCCAGGAATGATTAAGGTAACAGTAATCAGAGAAACACGTTCAGTAAATTACGCTAAATAGTATAAGTGTAATTCTACACTAAATAGAAAATGAAAAGGCATACTCGCAAGGTGTGCCTTTTTTCTTTTCTATTGTTTGTTGCTTTAGTAGATTGTCTCTTTATTCTACCAAAATATAGCAAGAAAAATCAAAACAATATTTTCTTAACCACAAACAAATATATCTAAATATATTTGTTTGTTTTAGATCAAAGTTATAATTTTGCCTCTGTAATAATCTAATAACAAAAATAGTTCAAAAAGAAATGAAAAACAACAGATTTAAGCTACTTCTATTTTTTATAGGTTTAGTTGCAATAGCAGGAACAACATTTGTTTCTTGCAATGACAAAAACGAAGATGCTCAACAGAGGGGTAAAACAAATATTATTACTGGGGCTTTAACTTATGATAGTGGCTGCAAAGGCAGTTATGAAAGCCAAAGCCAAGAACAAAACTCTTCAAGAATTAGTGGCGATACGCTATTCATCTCAAAGGTCAATGTTGGCTATGTTTCTGATGTGGATAATATGTATCTTGCTACAAATATATCAAATGACACTCTTTATGTGTTTGAAAGATGGCATAATGCGGGTTCAAATTATATTTGTAAGAGGGATATAAATCTCTATATTGCTAATATCCCACAGGGCAGTTATACTGTATGTAATTGTCCATTGTTCTTATTCAGCAGTGATACCACACAAGCTGATTGGGGCAAAGAAATAACATTTAGGATAACAATACAATAGCTATTGTTATATAAGTAATAATTTTATTCTGCCAAAGCATAGTAAGGAAAATCCAAAACAAAGACTGCCGAAATTTAATCTTTGAAAGAGCTTTGTAATAATGCCATTATTGCTTTTCAATAATACGGTTATTGTCGTTCAATAATACCATTATTGCGCTCCAATAATGCCATTATTGTAAGCAGAAAACAAAGAAACAATTTGCTAAGACAAAGAAATATTACCTTATCTTAGTCAGGCTGTTGTCCGCCTCTATTTTTAGGATAGAAGATGCTGTGTGAAGTGCTTTTTGCTCATAGATTGCAGGAACAATATAATCTACTCTTGAGCGTAGAGTAGAGCTGATGTTCTCAAACGTGGCTGGTGAAGGCTCTGAGCTTATGTTTGCTGATGTGGAAACCAAAGGAGCATCTAAGGTAGCAATCAAACGCTGACAAAAATCATTCTTTGGCACACGAATACCTATGCTTTGGTCTTGTGAAAGCAAGCTGATAGGTAGTTTTTTGGCTTGAGGATAAATTATTGTTAGGGGGTAAGGGCTTTTTTCCATTGCTTCAATGGCTTGCTCTGGCACGGTGGTTACATATCTTTTTAACATATCAATACCACTGACCAAGATAATGAGGTTTTTTCCCTCTTGTCTTTCTTTAATTGTTTTAAGTCTTTGTATAGCTATGGGGTCTATGGCGCTGCACCCTAAACCCCATATTGTATCCGTTGGATAAAGTATTACCCTACCTTTGTTAAGTAAAGCGACAACTTTGTTTATTTCCCCTTGCATTTGACAAGAATTTATTTCATTAAGAAATTTATATCATCTTTCAGAGAGTATTCCTTTGCATCGCCTTTGTCGCCACGAAATACCTTCATTTTGTTATCTCTACCTATGAGTTTGAGGTTTCCATTCTCCAAAGACAGAGCTGTGGCTTCCCTTATGGCTGCTACCCAGCAATGAGGTTCTAATTTAATGAACTCAAGCAAACGGTCATCTCTTGTTTCTCCGCCATGTTTTGGGTCAAAAAAATCTGTGTAGTGAGGGTTGATTTGGAAAGGTACCAACTGCATGCAATCAAAGCTCTGAGGCTCAATTATAGGCATATCATTTGTTGTCTTTAGTGACAGACCTGCTACATTACTTCCTGCACTCCAACCCATGTAAGGCACACCCTCAGTGGCTCTTTGAGCTATGGCTGACATAATGCCTGTGCGTTGCATTTCATATACAAGATTGAAAGTGTTGCCACCTCCAACGGCTATGCATTCTGCCTCATTCACAGCAGCAACAGGGTCTTTTTGTGTATGCACGCTGTAGAGTTTTATGCCTATTGTCTGGTAAATTGCGCTCACTTTTTCTGTATAAGCATCGTAACCTGCAGTAACTCCAGCATAAGGAACGAAAAGTACGCTCTTTACACCCCAACGTTTGCAGAAATCTTCAATCAAAGGCAGGCACCAACCTAAGTATTTCTCTCCACGATTAGTTGAGTTGCTAATCAATAAAAGTTTCTTGTTCATTTTTATGTATTATTTTTCGGCAAAGATAAGAAGAAATCTCTTTATAAAGACATATTTTTCCTATCTTTGCACTCCCAAGCTTGCCCTTATGAATAGGTGCAAGGCAATATATATACAGAATAAAAATAAAATATAACGGTGTTTGGTTTTGTAAATCCTTGGCTTTTGTTGTTTTTGGTGGCTGTTGGTGTTCCAATAGCTGTGCATCTTTTTAACTTCCATAAGTTCAAGAGTGTTTATTTTACTAATGTGTCTCTGCTTAAACAGGTGATAATGCAGACAAAAAGACAAAACCGTATTAAGAACTGGCTACTGCTGGCTTTGCGTTGTGCTTTTGTGGTGTTATTGGTGTTGCTGTTTGCTTCACCATTTGTTTCTAAGGACAAGGATACTCTTGTGCAGAAGGGCAAGAATTATGTTGTGGTGTGTTTGGATAACACTTTTTCAATGCAAAACCAAGGTTCAGAAGGCAGATTGCTTGACCAGGCTAAACGTCAGGCCAAGGAAATAGCTATGCAATACTCCAATAGTGATGAATTTTGCTTGCTCACAATGGATAACCAAAGCACAGTAGAGCAATTCTGCACTCGTCAAAGGTTTTTGCAACTCATAGATGCCTCTGGGGGAGTGCAGATAACACCACAAAGCCAGGTGGATAGCTATCTATTGAAAAAGGCTTATTCGCTTTTACAGACAAAGAACGGTGGAGCCAAGAGGTGTTTCTTTATTTCAGATTGCCAAGCCAAGAGTTTTGATGCCACAGCTTTTCCAAAGGACAAGAGTATTAAAACTCTCTTTGTTCCTTTGCAAGCCCAGAATATAAATAATTTGTTTATTGATAGTATAGCTTTTGATAACCCTATCTTTAAGAGTTCAGAGCCTCTGACAATGATAGCTCATATTGTTAATTCCTCTTCAGATGATGCAAAAGGGCTTAGTGTAAAGCTTTTTGTTAATGGCAAGCAGTTGGCAGTGCAAAGTGTTGATGTGCCAAAGAATTCTTCTTACAATGCACGTATATCTTTTAGCTTACAAAAACAAGGCTTGAATCATTGCAGAATTAGTATTTTGGATAGCCCTATTACTTTTGATGATGACTTTTATTTTTCTTTGCAGACGGATAAGACAATCACTGTTTTGGAGATTGACGGCAATGCAAGCCAAGGGGGTAATCCTTATTTGAAAAGACTATTTGCTCATAGTCCAGAGGTTAGCTTTAAACAGTGGAATGAACATAGCATAGACTATAATTCTATTTCAGATTATTCGCTTGTAATTCTCAATGAGATTAAGGACTTTTCTTCTTCTTTGGCTATGGCACTAAATAAGTACAGACAAAAGAGTGGAACCATTGTTATAGTGCCTTCAGGGGATATGAATGTGTCTTCTTTCCAAAGTAGTATGGCTTCTTTGGGCTTACCTGAGTATTCTTCACAAGTAAAGCAAACACAAAGAGTAGCACAGATAAACCAAGAAAACCGTTTGTATAAGGGAGTCTTTGCAACCAAGGTAGATAATATGGAAATGCCATCTGTTAGCTCTTATTGGCTCTTAAGACAAAAACACCCTGTGAGTAAAGAGAGTATTATGCGCTTTGCCAATGCAGAGGATTTTCTTACTGTTAGCCAAAAGCAGAACAGCAGAGTGTATATCTTTTCCACACCACTGACAGAGCAGGCAACGGATTTTGTTAAACAAGCATTGTTTGTGCCTACACTATGGAATATGGCTTTGTTTGCTCAAACTATGTCTGTACCTTATTACTACATAAATACACTTAACCCAATAGATATTTCATTTATTAAGGATAAAGATTTTGAAAAGGTTAGAGTGGTTAAGCTTTCAAGTCTTGAGGGTGCAAATACCTTTATACCAGAGTTTATAAATAACAATGAGCGTTGCGCTGTGCTGTTGCATAATCAAGCAAAGAAGGCAGGCAATTACAATATAGTTGGTGATGGAAAAGTGTATGGCGGGCTTGCTTTGAATTATCCACGCCAAGAATCTGTGCTGACATTTATGAAACCAAGCCAGATAAAAATGCAACTAAAAGCCAATGCTCTTGATAACTATAGTGTTTTGGAGACAACAAAACAAAAGATATCTTCTTACTTTGTTAAGCATGATAATTCTTTTGCTTTTTGGTGGGCAATCTTGTCTTTGTTGCTTTTTTGCATTGCAGGGGAGACTTATTTACTAATTAAGAAGAGAAAAAATATATAATAGTATGAGCCAGACAAATACTTTTATCACAGAGAGTTTGTATGCAACTCTTAGGGAGCTGAAAGAGAATAATAATCGTGATTGGTACCATGCCAATAAAGCAAAGGTAGAGGCTGCAAGGGGACAAGTGGAGGCTTTGGTTAATGATTTGTTGCCACAAGTGAGAGCTTTTGATTCAAATGTAGGGCTTTGGGAGGCAAAAAACACTCTCTATCGTCAAGCAAGAGACATAAGGTTTTCACAGGACAAAAGTCCATACAAAACACATTTTGCTGCTAATATATGTTATGGAAATGTTAGAGACCATAACTTGCCTTGTTATTATATTCACTTTGAGGACAATCATTGTATGTTAGCGGGTGGAGTAGCTTTCCCTATGAATGATATTTTAAAGAAGATAAGAGATGAGATATACTATAACTTTGATGAGTTTGACTTAATAGTTAGGAGTAAAGAGATTAAAAAATATTTCTCAGCCTTAGACACAGATTATTGCTTGAAAATAGCACCCAAAGGTTATCCCAAAGACAGCAAAGCAATAGATTACTTGAAACATAAGAATTTCATATTTTCAATCGTTATTGGTGAGCAAGAAACTTTGCTCGCAGGATTTGAGGATAGAATATTGGATATTTTTAATTCAATACACTCATTCAATCAATTCTTGTTTAGAGCTTTAAGTTAGTATTTTTTTGATATGAGAAAATATATTGGTACTTTTATTTGTATTATGCTTGTTTTTTGTGCTGCAAAAGCACAAGACGATGTTAAGGAAACTGTTGTTACCACAGCAACAGATGTACTTACTGCTGCCACAAAGTTAATCAATGACACAACAAAGAAAGATAAGACTTGGTATATAAAGAATACCCTTACTCTTTCCACCGAGCAGAATATGTATGACAATTGGGAGGCAGGAGGTGTAGGTTCTTTTGCTTTTGCAATGGATTACAAAGGCTACTACAATTATCATTATAACAAGATTAAATGGGATAATACCATAGAGTTAGGTTATGGTAAAATGCGTCAAGACAATAATGGTAAAGGTATATTTGATGGAGGTAACAAGTTCCGTAAAAGTGAAGACAAAATGGAGTTAAACAGTATTGTTGGTTACAAAGCATATAGCCATTGGAACTATTCAGCACTGCTAAACTTTAAGAGCCAATTTGATGACGGATATAAAAATGACTCAATACTTATTTCTAGTTTTCTGGCTCCAGCTTTTATTACAGCATCTATGGGTATGGAATATAAGCCAAAACCTTTTATGAGTGTGTTGATTTCTCCAGTTACAGGAAGGCTTACATATATGCATTTAGATACTTTGCTTTCTTCTTCCACTTATGGTTATCTTGAAGGCAAACACACTTATTTTGCTTTTGGTTCATATATAAAATTCTTTTTTGAGAAAGATGTCTTCAAGAATATAAACTTGCTCTCAAAACTTGAATTTTTCAGTGACTACAATAACGACAAATTTGTAAAGGAAACAGATATAAACTTTGAGAATTACATAACTATGAAGGTGAATAAGTATTTTGCAGCTTTCATAAATGTGCAAGTGGCTTATAATCGTGATTTCTCAGAGAAACTACAATACAAGGAGAGAATAGGTCTGTCTGTTCCGCTTAATTTCTAAACAATAAAAAAAGGGAATAATAGCCTTACTCCCTCTTGCTTCAGATTTATTACTTGAGTGCTTTGTGCGAGTGCAAGATTAGCCTAAGCGTTTTATTATTGCTTGTTCTAAGTCTGACTCTAACTCTCTTAGTTTGCTGACAGTAGTACGAGAAACTTTGTATTTTTTATAAATCTGATTTAGAGACAGACCGTTTTCTATATCTTTAATGATTAGGTCTTTCTTCTTTTTAATCTTATTTAACTTTACAGTACTTCCTTTTGTTCTGCCAAGCCTCTCTCCTTTGCTCTTCATTGTTTGAAGGGCAGTTCTTGCCTTTGAGTAGCGAAATTCGCTCATCTTTGCAAATAAATCTACAAAGATTCTCATTTCTTTACTCTTTTGGGTGTCAAAACAATAATCATCATCCATTGAATAGATAATGACATTGTTATCCACACAGTATTTCATAAAGCGGAAAATATGTTGTGGATTTTCGTTAATCTCATAAATGTTTTTCACTATGAGTGTATCATTAGGCATAATCATTTCCTGTAAATTGCTTTCATTTGATAAAACGCGATTTATAGTCATCTGATGTTCTCTTGCCCAAGAATATAAGGCTTCTATTTTAGAGCCTTCTCCGTCATTTGAATATGCTATGTTCATTATGCTAATAAAATTTATTAGGGTGCAAAGTTATAAATTATTTTTAATTCTAACGAATTAAAATATAGAATATTGTCTCTTTTATGAATAAGAAAAGGTTCTTTTTAAAGAATAAAAAGAACCTTTCTTTATACTATACTGCCAATAATTAGCATATTACGTTACATTCAATGACTATTCAAAAATATTTACGAGCTAAAAAACTATCTACTTTTTCTCTCAAGATTTGTGTTTTGAGATGAATTTTTATTTGATGAAGTGTTTTGTGTTTTTGTCTCAGAATTATTTCTAATAGGTGTTGAATTTATTGTTCGTGTATTAGAATTTACGCTGCGTTGATTATTATTAGTATTTTGATTGCGCTGTATAGTTCTTGTGTTTTCTTGTTTATTAAAGTTATTATTTGAGTTTGTTCCTCTGTTTTGAGAATTTGAAGACCTATTTATTGTTTCTATTTTTTTTGTGTTTATATTAGTGTTTTTTCTGAATAGCTGATTGCTATTATTTGAATTGTTTAATTGCTGACCATTAAGTGTGTTAGAATGGTTTGTGTTGCTTTTTGTGCGGTTGTTTATTGAGTTTGTTTTATTGGCGTTAGTGTTTTGAAGCTCAGAGGGTGAAGTATTAACAGCACCTTGCTTTTGTGTAGGAGTTTTTATGTTGACAACATTGCCTCTTGGAGTGGCTTGATAGTTCTTTGATAGATTTGAATTACTATTTATTATTTCTGACTTGTTTCTAAGGCTTGAATTTGAGAAATTGACATTGCGATTATCCTTTTTGAAAGAAGTTTCCATAGTCTCTTTTGTTGGCAAAGAAGACATGGTTTCTTTCTCTTGAGAATCAAAGTATTTGTCGCGTAATACATTTTTAAAGCCTGTGTTGTTGTTCCCATTTGTTGAAGGAAAACCTGTTGCAGAAGATGAGCTTGAACCAGAACCTCTATTTGGGTCAAAAGTAGCAGAACGTCCGCTTGCTCTGTCAGAAGAAGATTGTTCAGTGGCTGCAGGAGCATTAAAGCCATTAGGGCAATTATCATTGTAGTAAGGATTGTTCCCATGGTGATTGTGATAAGAACCATAATAATTATTATAGTACCAACCAAAATTGCCATAACCATTGAAATAAGGGTCATAACGATAATTAGGATTATAGCCACGTGTTCTAGACCAACCATAGTATTCATAATAGTAATAGTCCCAATATGCATCGCAACCATCAATTACACCCAAAGCATAATCTCTTGCACGTAAAGAGTATTGAACAGCCATATAAAAGTCTTTGTTTTGGCAAAGTCTTTGTGCATATTCATTGTAGTATTCAGCTCTTGAAAGGTCGTTATTAGTCCAATAATTATAATGATCTGCAATTTGGTAAGCCTGATCTATTATGTAGGCTGTTTTGTTTATTACATTTGTTGCTCTGTAACGGTTGTAATAGTAGCCAGCAGAGGCATTGTAACTTGCACCCAAGAAAGCCAAAAATAAAATGGCTAAACTGAGAGTCTTTTTTAGGTTTGTTGTTTGTGTCTTCATGTTGTATCAAATTAAAGTGATTTATTTCATTTTATTGTTATCAAATTGTGTGCCAATCTAAGCCTCATTGGCGTAAGTGGCTATATCTTTAGTAGTTATCTTGCCGTCACAGAGTATGGCAAGTCTTTCTGTGATATTCTTCAATTCTCTCACATTACCACTAAAAGACATTTGCATAAGTTTTTCCAATGCTTCTTTGTCTATAGAGGGTTTTGTTATGTTTGTCTCTTGTGAATAGGTTTCCAGAAAGTAATCCACAAGAAGTGGTATATCTTCTTTTCTTTTATCAAGTGGTGGCACTTTTATCACTATTACACTCAGGCGATGGTAAAGGTCTTGACGGAAATTGTTTTCTTCCATTTCTTTTTTGAGGTCTTTGTTTGTGGCAGCAATCACTCTGACATTTACATCTATTTCTTTTTCTCCACCAACACGAGTGATTTTATTCTCTTGCAAGGCACGTAACACTTTTGATTGGGCAGACAAAGACATGTCGCCAATCTCATCTAAGAATAGTGTGCCACCATCTGCTTGTTCAAAATCGCCCTTGCGTTGTTTAATAGCAGAAGTGAAAGCTCCTTTTTCGTGCCCAAAGAGTTCGCTTTCTATTAACTCATTGGGTATTGCAGCGCAATTTACTTCTATAAGTGGCATGGATTTTCTTTGGCTTAGTCTATGCAGGGCATGAGCTACAAGTTCTTTGCCTGTGCCGTTTTCTCCTGTTATGAGTATGCGAGCATCTGTTGGTGCAACTTTCTCAATGAAAGAATACATCTCTTTCATCTTTGCAGAGTTACCAATCATTAGCTGTTGTTTCTCTATAAGGTTTAGTGTAGTTTTCGCTTTTTGAGTAAGAGAATTTTTCTTGGTTTCTGATTTTTCTGTATCAAGAGGGAAGTCTTTGAGTATTTTGATTAGCTTATTTAGGTCTAAAGGTTTTTCAATATAATCTATAGCTCCTTTTTTCAAACATTCTACGGCTGTTTCTATTGTTCCATGACCAGAAATCATACAAAACTTAACCTCTGGTTTTATTTCAATGGCTTTTGTCAACACTTCTATGCCGTCCATTTTTGGCATTTTTATATCACAGAATATAAGAGCGTAGTCGTTTGTTTCTATTAGTTTTAATCCCTCATAACCTTCTGAGGCTTGTTCCACAGTGTAGCCCTCGTATTCAATAATATCTTTCATTGAATAACGAATAGCTTTTTCATCGTCAATAATTAGTATCTTCATCATAACATTATCTTATTGTAAGCCAATAGCCAACGGTCTGGAATACGGTCTTGCATTGCTATTTGATAGTCTTCATAAGTGCAAGGCACCAAGTAGTGACGCTCATATTTTACTTGTTTGTCTTTTGAGCAAGGTACTTCCATCCACCAACGCTCGCTTTTCTTGCTCTTGTAAAAGACTATTGTATAAGCATCGTTTTGCAGAGTAACATAAAATTTCTTGTAGCTTTCTTTTTCTTTGTAAGGGTAGTCATGTTTGCGCCAAAGATAGCCGTCAATGAAATACCATATAGCGTGAGCTACCATGTGAGAGGTTCTGCCACCAGAGTCCAAGAGTGGATTTGTTTCATAAAAACCAATGGAAGAGCATTTGTCGCTCATGCCAGCGTAACGTGTAATCTTGCATAGCTGTTCGCCATACAATCCGTGAGGAGAGCAGTTGCCATTTCCTGGAGCATCGCTACCTCTGACAGAGCCCACATCAATGGATACCATATCTGCTCCACGAACCAAAGGCTCTACATTGTCCAAATTGTCTTGTAAGACACCCACTCTGTAAGAATCAAAGTAAAGGTCGTGCATAAGACTGATTACATCTGGGCTGACAAAATATTGCTGATAAGCCACGTGTGTGTAACCAAACAAATAGTTAGGCTCTCGGCAAACAATACTTGTTAAATAGCTTTGAGAGTTAAATTGGTCAGCCTCTTCGCCTAAATCTATACGAGAGTCAACAGCAAAAGCGTTTATTATCTGTCCAATGTTCTCATAAGCACAGTAGTTGGCAAAAGCTATGTCTCCAGAGCCTCCAAGGATAATAGGAATTATCTTCATTTTTAGCAATTCGGTCAATATGTCTGCCAATATCTTGTAAGTGTCTTGAGTGCTTGCACCTATTCTGAGGTTACCTAAATCACAAATTTTGCATTGTTTTTTGTGAGGAAAAAGTCTGTAAAGATATTTTCTGACTTCGTTTGGTGCAAGTGAGCAACCTTTGTTGCCCACAGCCAAACGTTCCTCTGGCACTCCAACAATGGCAATTTGGCAATCTTCTAAAGCTGGGAATGAATCCTCAGAGCAGTTTGTTAAAATAGTGTGTCCTAATCTTTGTGTAGAACCAAGGTTCAGAAAATCAAATTCATCTATATTGATTTTGTCAAAGTATAATTCTAAATCCATATTCAGATAGTTTAATAAATGAAAGTGTAAAATTACAAAAAAAATCCGTTCAAAAGTCTTTTGGGTGAATAATATCTATTTTTTTAACCCTCTATTAAACTTTTTTCCTTTATTTTGCAGTTGCATATAATGGGTCAAGCCATTTGTACGTTTGATATAAAATAATTGTATTACAAGACTATGAATAATAACAATAAATCTTTTCTGCCCAAGATAGAACCAAAAGAGAGCGTGTTGGATAATGGAATAAAACTCTATTGTTTTGAGGATAACACCATACCTTTTATTAAATTGGATATGTATTTTCCCTTTGCTAATACCACAAACCAAGATGTGCTTTTTTCGGCTCTTGCAACTCAAAAACTTATCACAGAGGGTTCAGAGCTTGACAGTGCTAAACAGATAGCAGAAAAAATAGATTATTATGGAGCTTATATAGAAAAAACATTGGAGAAAGAGGCTTCTAATATAAGTTTTTATTTTCTCAGAAAGTACTACAAACATCTGTTGCCAATAGTAAAAGAAATAATTACTCAGGCTGTTTTTCCACAGAGTGAATTAGACCTTTACAAAGCCAAACTGACTAAGCAATGGCAGATAGACCATCAAAAAACAGATTATTTGGCTCGTGAAACTTTTAATCGTTTGCTTTATGGTGCTACACACCCTTACGGAATTAGTGGCAAAAAAGAAGACATTGAGGCTTTGGAGCGTCAAGACTTAATTGATTTTTATTCTTGTTTTTACACATTGAATAGTCAGAATTGTTTTATTGTTGCAAGTGGAGATATTGACAATGAAATTACCGATGAGTTAAACTCTCTTATTGGTGGTGATTTTAAAGCTAAAATGAAACAAAGAAATATTCTGCCAAAATCAAGTTCTATTTCCACTAAACTTGATTTTGCTGGGCTGGAGTCAATAGTTCATCTACCAACTGCAAAGCAAGCCTCAATTAGAATGGGTACCATAACTATTGGGGTCAATCACCCTGACTATATGAAACTGAATTTGCTTAATTCGTTGTTTGGGGGTTATTTTTCTTCTCGTTTAATGCAGAACATAAGAGAGGACAAGGGCTACACCTATGGTATAGGCTCATATTTATTCTTAAACAAGGATTGTAGCACATTTGCAATAATTGGAGACATAAAGCAAGATTGCATTGAGCAAACCAAACAAGAGATATTCAAAGAAATGGACACTCTGAGCCAAACTCTAATACCAAAAGATGAATTGCAGAGAGTAAAGAGTTATACCAAAGGAGAGATACTCAGAGGCTTAGATGGTGGTTTTGATTTGTCAGAGAAGTTTGTGCCTCTGTTGCGTTATGGAATGGAAAATGATTATTATGATAGGTATATTCAGCAAATAGACTCAGCCACTGCCCAAGATTTGCAGCAGGTGGCACAAAAGTATTTACAGAAGGAAAAAATGCTCACTGTAATTGCTACAAATTGAAACAATAAGCCTTGAAAAACGTTCTTATATAGTTATATTAACATACTTAGAGTGATGAAAAAGGTTGTGATAGTAGTTTTATTGTTTTTGATAGCAAAGGTTTCTTTTGCACAAAATCAGTCTATCTACTGTCTTAGTGTCAATCAAGATGGCTCAACAACTATCACCTTTGAGCCTTGCAGCCCTGCAGGTTTTACCTCTGCTGTAATTTATGCTAATGATTTACAAACAAATGTTTTTCATCAAGTAGGGCAGCAGTCAGACATTACCCAAACACAATACACTGACAATACGCTGAATGCTAACATTCACTCAGTGCGTTATAAGATTACAAAAAATGTTTGGAATGACTCTGTCTCTGAAGATTATGCTTCCACAATGTTCTTGATTACTCAGGAAATAGCTCCTGGAGTGATAAAGCTCACTTGGAACGATGCTCGCCAGGGTTATTCTGGTAGTCAGGCTCAGCAATATCATATTTACAGACGTTTTGCCCTGAGTGATACTCAGTGGAAAGAAAGGGGTATAGCAAACATAAATGGATTTATTGATTCTTTGCCTGCCTTGTGTTCAGATACTGCATATTATCGTATAGAGATACAAAACGCTAATGGTTGTACATCTGTGAGCAATGAGAGCAAAGTATATGTCAAAGACGTACAAATACCCTTAGAGCCAACAGCTCTGTGTATAAGTGTGGATACTCAAAGCCAAAAGATACATTTTACTTGGAATAGCTCACCTTCATCTGACACATGGGGTTATGTTGTCTGTTCGGGAGAGCCTTGTTTGGCATTAGATACTCTTTGGGGTAAGCAAGACACAGACTACACATGCAACGGTTGCAACATAAGGGCTGTAAATAGTTTGGCTGTTATGGCATTTGACTCTTGTTTTAATACATCTTTGAGAAGCGATAACCATAAGAATATTGTTTTGTCAGCTAATTGGAAGGTTTGCAATGAAGACATTGCTTTGTCATGGACTCAGTATGAGGGAAGAGGTGTGGATAGTTATCAGTTGTATGTTAGCAAAAATGGAGCCGCTTTTCAATTATTTAATACCTTTACTTTGTCTGACCAATCATGCACCTACAGAGTGTCTTCCCCAATAATGGATAATGATACTTATGTCTTTTATGTGAAGGCTGTATTGGAAGGGGGTGTGGAGAGTTATTCCAATAAACTGACTTGTGATTTCTCTGCACCACCAAAGGTTAAATATGCCTTTATACGCTCTGCAACAGTTTCTTCGGACAATAAAAGTGTTGCTTTGACTTTCTTTGTTGATACTTCCATAGTGGTAAGCCATTATGATTTGTATAGAGCCCCTATTGGTCAGAGCTTGCAAAAGGTTGCTCGTCTGCCTCAGAGTGGTCAGCCTTCATTTTCATACACAGATATTTTGCCTCAGGGGGCTGACAAAACCGCCTACACTTATCAGTTGCAAGTGCCAGATGAGTGCGATTTATATTATTCTACTTCTAACACTCTGTCAACTATACGTCTTCAACTGAGCAATGATAATGATATTTCGTCTTTGAATTGGAACGCTCCTGTGGGTTGGGAGGGAATAAACTCTTATTCTCTGTATCGTCGTCAGGGTTCAAGAGATATTTTGCTTGACAACATATATTCTGGTGAGCTTACCTACACAGATGACAGAACAAATGCCGACCACAGCACCGACAAAATATCTTATTATATTGTGGCTTACGAACAAAACCCTTATGTGGATAGTGTTCAAGCTCATAACTCTTCATGCTTTGCCACCATTACCAGCTCTACTTTGTTTTGGATAGCAAATGCTTTCACTCCTTTGCAGATAACGAACAAAACTTTCAAACCATCTCTTCTTTATATTCAAGAGGGTTCTTATCATTTTAGAGTGTTTAATCGTTGGGGTAAGTGCATTTTCTCAACCACTAATCTTTCAGAGGGTTGGAATGGATATTATGAGGGAAAAATCTTGCCTTGTGCCACATACGTCTATATTGTGGAATATGTGGATTCAACTGGCGAGAAACAAAAGCAAAGCGGCAGCGTTAATTTAGTATATTGATTAGTCTTCCGTCAAGCAATTTTGGCACAACAGGTGCAGTGTCGGGAGTGAAAGAATATTCAAAGACATCTCCCAGACCTTTGTTTCTTAAACGATGTATGTGTGCGCAGCTATCCATGTAGCTCAATAAATCTTTCTTATATGTCTGCCACAGAGTTAGAGCCATAGATGAGGCGTCATCAACACGTGCAATGCTTGTGTGGAGTTTCTCTATTAGTGCTCCTGCCATGGCTGTGTCTTCAATGCATGCAGAGCCTTTCCACCCTGAACACAACAGCAGCACGTCTGTGTTTTGCTCTTGCAGGTACAAAGCTAAAGCAGATAGATTTAAGAATGAACCAATGAGTATTTCTTTACCATTGAGTCCTTTGGCTTGCTCTATGGCTTGTGTGCCGTTGGTTGTGGTGTGAGCTATGACTTGTCCTTTAATCTTAGGGTTCATAAATTCAAAAGCACTATTACCCATGTCTGCAAAAGGTAATGAGCCTTCCAAACGCTCTCCTGCCACCATAAAGCCTTGCTCTTTTAAAGCTTTGGCTTTTTCTATTGCTCCTACAGGAATTAAGGCTTTAACCCCGTATTTAAATGCTGTACATATTGTTGTTGTAGCCCTTAGAATGTCAATTACCACTATGCTTGTGTTTGAGTGTTCTCTGAGTGAGCAACTCTCCAAAAGTAAAGGAGAGGCAGAAAGATAAATGTATTTTTCTTTATTCATTGTTTTGGTATGAGTAATATGTTATGTTTATGGTTTGCAAAAGTACATAAAATTAGCTTTCAGTATAATAAAAAAGATGTACCCAAAAATATGGATACATCTTTGCTTTGCTGCCTTTGAAGGCTTGCGTGGTTAAGCATTTGGCTGATAGCCATGAACAGTTAAATCCACAAGATTGAAACTTGTCTTTGACAGCTGTGTCTTGAACTTAACCGAAGGAAAGAAGCGGCAAGCAGCTCTGCGGATTGTCTCCGGAGTTACCTGTGCAAGTGTTGCCTTGGCATTAGCATGAATAGAGGGTACAAAAGAACCCAAAAGGTCTAAACGAACTCCCTCACCGTTAAGAACATGCCTTGAGATGATAATTTCCAAAGCTTTCAATACCCCAAGAACATCGGGATAAGACATTGTTGTTGCCTCTGAAATCTCTGTGCATAGAGAGTCCATTGAAATGTTGCCCTTGCGATAAATTCTTGCAAGGTACTTAGTGCCTGGAGTAGCTCCAGTGTGAATGTTGCGCTGAATGCGCACGTAATCCATTGCCATAATGTTTAAATGTTTAAATGTTAATACTATTTTGAGAATTAAATCTTTACTTTATATAAAGTGAATTATACTTCTCTTATTTCAGATACAAAGATACAAATAATTTATGACATAACAATGACTTTTTATAAGTTTTTTTTCACTTTTTTTTATTGGTATTTTTAGCTTATTTTTTCAGTATGATAATGATAGATTGAGAAGAAAAATAATTGTTTTTTGTGTGGATACAATTACTAATTTTGTATCTTTGTTATCTCAAATATCTGACAGGAATACAAGAAACTTTCAAAGTTATGGAATTGCAAAATATGATTTCTACAGCTACTGCAAGTAATTGGAGAAGATTAGGTGCCAATGCAGAATTAAAATTAACCACAAGAGCTAATAAGCGCTTGTCGGATAAGGTTATTTTGCCTATAGAATATTTCTGTAATACTGATAATGTGAAATTTGTAAGTGATTTTGTGGAGTTTGTGAGGGGAAAATATAGTATTAAAGATATACTTTATAATGTTGGTGTTAATCTACTTAATCAAAAACATATACTATATAAGCAACATGTACAATATACTCTTGCAAATTTTAATTGTAACACTATTTATGAAATAGGTAAATTCAGATTCCCTTCAGATGAAAAAGATTTATTGGGAATAATCTATCAATGTTTGCAAACAGAAGGAGAAAAAAACATTAAGGGCTCTTATTACACTCCACAAAAGATAGCTAAGGGTATGACAAAGGATTTTGTTTTTGACAACAACCAGCTATTTTTAGACCCTTGCTGTGGTAGTGGAGCTTATATTCTGTCTTTGAATGATAATGTTAATCCTAATCAAATATATGGTTTTGATATTGATGAGAATGCCCTCTTGGCAAGCACAATGAATATGTTGCTAAAATTTCATGAAACAGAATTTATACCACAAATATTCAAGAGAGATTTTCTATGTAATGATTTGTTTTCAACAGATGATCTTTCTGACAAAAAATTTAATTACATTGCAAGCAATCCGCCTTGGGGGGCAGCCTCTAAAAACTATGCAATAGACCAAATAAGCTCTGGAGAGACATTTTCTTATTTTATTGTCAAAGCTTTTTTGTCCCTGTGTAAAGATGGAGTTATGAGTTTTTTGCTTCCAGAGGCAATTTTAAATACAAAGTGTCATAAAGATATAAGAAAATATATACTTGAAAATACAAATCTTTATAGTATAACTAAATATGGCGGTACTTTTAAGGGTGTGGTTACTAAATATGTGTCTTTGACTCTTAAGAATGACCATGACAAAACAAATGATGTATTTATTTTTTCTGACAATAAATTTGAGAAGCAGATAGATAAGAAGTCTTTTTACAGCACAGAGAATATGGTGTTTAATTTGCTATCAAATATTGATAGTGATATTCTGTCTTTTGTGCGTAAAAATGCACCATATACTTTAAGAAATAGCATATGGGCTTTGGGAATAGTAACGGGAGACAACAAGTCTAAACTTTTGAAAGAACCATCTCAATATCTTGAACCTATATACACAGGGAAAGAAATACAGCCATACACACTATTGAAACCAAAATACTATATTGAATACAATAGAGATAACTTGCAACAAGTGGCTAAAGATGAATATTATAGAGCAAATGAAAAATTGGTCTATAAGTTTATTTCTAATAAGCTTGTTTTTGCTTATGATGACAATAAAAGTCTGTTTCTAAATAGTGCCAATATATTGATTCCCAAAATACCAAATATGTCAATAAAGACAGTTATGGCTTTTTTGAATTCGCAGGTATTTCAATATCTCTACTCCACACTCTTTGGAGAGATTAAAGTGTTGAAAGGTAATTTAATGGAACTGCCATTTGCTTGTATTTCATTGGAGCAGGATGCTGTTATTTCTACTTACGTAGATAAGATTATTCAAGGCGATACCTCTTGTATAGATGATATGCAAATGCAGATATATAACGCATATCATCTAAGTGAAGAATATATAAACCACATTAAAACAAAGATAAATGGAGCAACTAAAAGATGAATTGAAGCAAAAAATTCAGCAGATAGAGTCTGTAAAGATTAAAGAAGCCTTATCTGATGAGGTTTTGGAGGGTTTATATTCTGTATATCCTTTTAATAAGTTTGAATATGTTATTAGCCACCTAATATCTACTGGCACAATTACTTTACAGGAGTATTTAGATATTAGAAACCAATATCTGCAAAGGAATAAGTATTTGTATGTTTTTGAAATAACAGCACCCAGAATATTTGGTGAGACATGGGCTCAAAGACATTTGAATGAGGTAGTTCCAGAACTACAAAGACCTACAACAAATATTGATTCTAAATATCAAGGAGAATATGACTTTTTCTATAACAACATAAAAATAGAGGTCAAGGCTTCACGAGCAGTTGCAAAAATAGAAGGACCACTGATTGAAAAGGCCTTGTCGATAAACTCTAACCAAGCTTTTGATATGAATTTTCAACAGCTAAAACCTTATTGTTGTGATGTTTTTGTGTTTATTGCTGTATGGAAAGACGCAATTAAATATTGGGTTTTTTCTTCAAAAGAAATAAGTGAAAATAAATATTTTTCTCATGGTCAGCATAGGGGAAATATTGGAGAGGGACAACTGTGGATAAAGCAAGATAATATTGATTATTTTAAGCAGAATGAAGCAACTGTGAGAGAGATTTTAGATAAAATTTGCCAAGCTAGTAAAAAGTAATCCTTAGAAAAATAACAAAGAAAGAGCGCAAGGAAACAAAGTTTCGTTTCAATAAAACAAAGATCCGATTTACTAAAACAAAGTTTCCTTACGCCTCCTTTGGCTCTATTGCTCGGAGTGCTTCTTGTCAATATCTCTGAGTATAAAGTCTGCCAAATCCAATCCCATGGCTCGCTGAGTGGAGTCTGCTGTGGAGTCTAAATAACTGTCAATATGTAGGTTTAAATGCTCTGTGAGGTTGAACTGACTTGCTTTTGCAAGCCACTTGTCATAAGCTCCCAAATCGGGGAAACAACGCACATGACGTCTTGCCAAGACACTGAGTTTTTGCTGTGAGAAACCACCTAAAGAACCCGTTGCAAGCCATGTAAAGCCAGGGTATTGCAAAGAACAGATAACGGCTGTCTTCTCACTCTCCACAATATGGATTGGTTTTTTAGGCTGTAATGAAAGCAGATGCTCACCAAAAAGACACTGACTCAACTGCCAGTCAGCGGACAGTAGGGAATGCTTTTTCAAATAGCTATGCAACCAATAAATGACATTGGTTCTGTGGCCTGTGTGAGCATCATAAGACATTAGCTTTATGGTGCGTAACTGACCATGGATATCTATGTACGGATAAGCCACATTTAAATACTCATCACCTCCCAAATGATAAAGCTCTATGACTTTCTGCACATCATCATAAGGAAAATAATGTCTGAGGAAATAAACAAAATTACTCGGCTTAGCATAAAAACGTGCCTTCTCTGAGGGGTCAAGAACACACAAAGGCTTTTGCTCTGGCACAGAGTTATATTTTGTCTTTTCAGGACGAAGCCAAGAGGGGATAAAAGCAGATATATGTTGCGGTTGATGAATATCATACTGTGCAAAATACTCCTTTGGAGGCAGGTGATAACCACATCTATTCTCATGGTTGCACTTGCCACACTGCTCACCTACATATTCTCCACTGTCAGTATAGACATAACGTACAAAAGACTGCTTGTCATGACACTGCGGACACTCATGACGTGAGCCTCTGCCATTATACTTTTCCAGCTTCCAATGGAAGCGACTACTATTGTTATAACTATTTTTATTGCTGTTATTGTTGCTTTGATTTATCATATTTTTGTTTTGTTTTGTTGCTTTTATTATTGGGTGTGTATTTGGAATATAAATATATTGCCGTCTCTGTAGGGGCGTATTGCATGCGCCCTTATATAAATTATATTCCTTTAATATCACGTCATTATTTGTATATGTTATATAGTGTATTTGTTGTGGGCGTATGCCTTTGCGCCCCTACATGATGGTGTGCCATATTGTTCATACATGCTGTTTGTTTTGTATCAAAAAATAAATTATTCATGTTATTTGTTATTTAATGTTTATTAACATATCGGACGGACGGACATTTACCTGTATATTGTCACTGTCGTCATGTGTTAAACATAGGAAGTAACCCACAATATACTAAAGTATATATTGTGGTTGTTACTCCCTATTTAGTGTTTAATTTTTTGGGGTAGGTGTTGTGTTTTTACTATTTTTTTTATTGATAGAATTGAGTTTAGTCTTTTTTCTCTGGATAGTTCTAACTGTTGTACCTAATTCATCGGCAATCATTGAATATGAATGTCCTTGCTCATGTAGAGCTTCTATGGTTTCTACTTCATTTTTGAGAGTCTCAATGTCTGAACCCACCTTTTGACCTATGGCTGTGATTGGCACTCTCTTGCCTGTGGAGTGAAAGGTTAGATTGTCTGTAAAGTTCAATACCATAGCTTTTTGCTTCTGCTCATAGGGTAGATAGTTTCCTTTGTCAATACACAGATAACGCTCTGAAGCGTCTTCTGCCAAGACCTTCAATTCTAAGACAAGTCTCATCTTTGCCTCAAAGCCTTGAGAACCTAAAGCGTTATGTTTTGAGGGTTGCAAGCTGTCGCTTCTCTTGGCTGTGTGGTGCAAAAAGAGTATAGCAAGTCTGTGACGCTGAGCCATCAAGGCATAGTCTTGCAAGAAGCTACGCACCTCAGCCGTATTATAGAGGTTATTGCTTGCTGAGAAAATATCTGCAAAAGCATCTATAATAATCAAGTCGCAAGGCTCTTGCAGAACTGCTTGCTCAAGGGTTTCCAAGAGCTTATAAGTGTCAAAGACAAATTGTAGTCCCTCCATCTGTTCAAGAGGCACTTTGAGGTCGTTATTCTGCTTTTTTAACAACACACTCAGCGAGCCACTCTCGTCTTCAGAAGAGACATAGATTGCTCTGTGATGCATTGGGGCGGTTTTCATTCCTAAGAAATCCTGCCCACCAACCACACAACAAGCCAGCTGACGCAAAAGACTACTCTTGCCAGTGTCAGAGGAACCAATCAGGCTCACCAATCCCACACGTTGAATAAGTCCATCAACTAACATGTCAATACTCTGTGATTGCATTTCCAACAGCTCCTTGCCATTCATAGACATAAGGGCATTAGTTTGCTGTGCAACCTCTTGCTTTTGAGGGTTAATACTTTCCTGCATACTTTGTGTTGCAGAAGATTGTGCTACATTTTCATTGCAAGGAGTTGTAGCGTCCTTGTCTGCTTGTGGTGCAGAAACCATTTTTAATGAAATACCTTTCATCGTAAAAATTGTTATGAAAGATTTTCGGAGGCCTCGTCCAACCTTTCGGTTAAAAACTGAGGCAAAAGTATATATATATGTGTAAATAAAAAAACCGCCATTTTTTCGCTGTTCAAAATATGCCCTTGTTTAAAAAAAAATAGCGTTTTGATAACAGTAAATATTGGCTGAAGTAATTGTTATTCAATTATATTAGCAGAAAAAATAATAAGAAAATGAATTTTTGGTCTCAACGGCTAATAAAATATTCTGGTCGGTTTAATTTTGCGATAAAGAACAAAATACTGTTTTATTATAGCAAAATGGAGCTGTATTTAAATATTTCAGTCTATTGAAAACACGTCTAAAAAAAGAGGGAGGTGAGTTGACTACAATTTGTAGTCAACTGAAAATGCTTTCTTCTGACGGCAAAATGTATAAAACAGATAGTGCTGACACACAACAAATTCTTCGTATTATTCAGTCTGTTCCTTCACCAAAAGCAGAGCCTTTTAAGTTATGGATGGCTCAGATTGCCTCTCAGAGAATAGACCAAATGCAAGACCCTGAGCTTTCAATCAATCAAGCCTTGAGTGATTACAAAAGATTGGGTTATTCTGATGCATGGATAAATAGACGTCTGAAATCAATAGAGATACGAAAAGACTTGACAGATGAGTGGAAAAAGCATGGTTTGCAAGAGGGGATTCAGTTTGCAATGCTCACAGATATTATTTATCAGACATGGTCAGATATGACTTCAAAGCAATACAAACAATACAAAGGACTCAAAAAAGAGAACCTAAGGGATAATATGACCAATAAAGAACTTGTCTTGAGTATGTTGGCTGAAATATCTACAAAAGAAATATCAGAGAGCAAAAACCCTAAAACATTCAATGAGCATAAGAAAGTGGCTAAGAGTGGTGGAGAAATTGCTCGTAATGCAAGAAAAGAGTTGGAAGCTAAGACAGGTAAGAAAGTTATTTCACCGTTAAATGCCAAAGATGCCTTGCAACTTGACCAAAGCAACATAATAGAAGACGCTAAATCAAATGAAGATAAATAATAAGAAATAGAACAATATGGAAACACAATTACGCACAGACATTATAATTAAAGACATTTGTGAAGGCTTTATCTATAATCAATTAGAGGGAAAAGGTTTCTTTGGACTTTCAGGCAAACTAATCATTAGTCCACAAGAAATACACATCTAATTGTCCTTTGTGTGCCACAGGGTACAATGCAAACGCAAAGAAGATATGGGCACTCAAAGAAATGGACGCTGAACATTACAGAAGAAGGATAAGTTTCTTATCTTTGCACTCTTAATTTTTAATTTCTTTTTCACATGAGCACAGCTACTATAGCCCTTATAATCTTTGTACTTACTTACATTGGCATAATCTTTACCAAGCTGCCAAAGGTGAATGTTGACCGTCCTTCAGCTGCTTTTATGGGTGCTGTGGCAATGATGGCTTTTGGTGTGGTGAGCTTTCAGCAAGCCATGAGCATGATTGACTTCAATACCATTTGCTTGCTCTTGGGTATGATGATTGTTATCTCTTGCTTGAAATTAGAAGGTTTCTTCACTCTGGTAGCTCAACGCACTATTGCCTTGGCAAATACCAAAATGAAGCTTTTGATTG
>Ga0183101_1000465_pt1 | contig 32248 bp, 29 predicted proteins | sample Biomet3_FD_127790 | JGI IMG/M metagenome (GOLD analysis project Ga0183101, IMG submission 127790) | Microbial communities from bioreactor (seeded with sewage sludge) at LBNL, California, USA - Biofuel metagenome 3 | ecosystem: Engineered > Bioreactor > Anaerobic > Unclassified ...
TATCACCTAAATATCTGTAGGTTATATAAAATAAATTTATAATTTTATAATAACACACGGATATATGGATAGTAAATATTAATTTTTATAAATTATTAAACCATTCTGAATACAATTTCACATCATTCTCTACTAATAGAGAATCATCAAAGTCATTACCAACTAATGATTTAATTAATTCTTCGCATTCAAGACATTTAGTATTACTTGTAGCCCTATAGTGATCTAGATTATTAGGCATACTCATGAATTGATATGGAACTGCATATAGTTTTTCTAAATCATTATCCTCAATTCCAAAATCAAAAGTGTTTCTTCCAAGACATACACTTCCTAATTTTCCACTGACATTTGTAAAAGGATACTTGTACAACTTTGTGTTGCTTACTATATTTATATCTTCTGTTGCTACAACATACATTTTTACGAGTCTATTATTAACAACATATATTCCATATAGTAAATTAGGAACCCCAACATTATCATAAAATCTATTGAATAGTTGTAGAGGTGTATTATGCTTACCTTGAAATAATACATATACATGTGAGCTAGGTCCCATTTGCTTAGATTGTATTAATTTTACGCCTCTGATTTCTCTAGCAATAGGTGATATAACTTCTCCAAAATTTTTTCCTGTTAAAGAAGCTGTTATACTAGATACAAAATCCTCTATACGTATTAATTTTTCCTTTCTTCGCCCTCCTTTTTTTTCTGTTATCATATTAACACACTTAGAGTTCTCTATTAATTCTATATATATCTTTTCCATTAATTTTTCCTTCCTTCTTATTTTATACTCATAAATATTAATTTTAAAATGATTAGGAAACTATAACCTAACCCTTCATACACCTGTATACTTGATATAACTATATATGTATTTCCTTTTTCTGTGAAAACCTCTGATGATACACCTGAATCCGAACTATTAAATGTGTTAGTTAATAACATCATTTCATAATCATTCATTTCATAACCTTCAAGTACATATGCAGTAGCATCATCCTGAAATATATTAAGGTATTCATTATCCCAATCTTCTTCCGTATAATTAGCTGTAGATTCATAAGAGCTAACACAATCCCTTAACAAATTTCTTAAATTTCCAAATATATTAAGGTCTATAAAATCTTCATCACTTATTAATATATCCCTATAGGATTCTGCATGAACTGTTATGCATTTTTCCTTTCCCAAGGTTTTTAAAAATATAAAAATATAGTCAGATCTTTCTTCCCAGTATTCGCCATACTCAATAGATTCCTCAATGTTTTCGACTTCCATTCCAATTCCCTCGATTTCTTTATCAGCATAAAATATTTCAGCTATTTCATTGTATTCATCTTGTGTAAATACATTATTTTTAACTAAATATTTCATCATAATAGTTGAACAATTTTCATAGCAGAAAGGAAATTGCAACGCAGCCATTAATTTATAAATTTTTATAGCAACGTTTAGGTCTGCTTCCATATTTATAAATCTATCTGTATTGAGCATATTAATTTTTTTTAAAGCCAATGTATTGTAGAAACCTCTTTTTAATTTATTTATTTCTCCATCATTTATATATTTAATCATGCAACCAATACCTCCAACTAATAAATTTCATCTTCATCATCAACATATTGTTGAGTAGATTTTAAATTTTCAGTTAGATATTCCGCAGACATCATATCTTTTATGAATCTTTTCTCTTCTATATCCATTTTAAATATCTCTTCATAAACCTTCATAAAAATCCTGGAGTTATATTTAGATAATTCTTCTACTGTACATGTAGTTCTATTAAGAAAACATATCTCAAGTAATTCTCTTACTAGAGCATCTTCTTCATTAATTTCAGGTCTTTTTTCAACTTGTTCTAATAATTTACCAATTGAAATATTCATTTTGACTTTCCCTCTTTCAAATTAATTTTTGGCTAAGACTTAATCACATAGACTGAGTCCTAGAAATATGTTAATATTTCCATATAGAGAGACTGAGACAGTCCTATATTTAAGGCTTTATTGTTTCAAGAAGTAGTAAGTGCAATTACTACTTCTTTTCGTTGTCGCTACAATTATCTATAGTAGCAGTAAATTCCTTGTCTTTATCCTTTACTCGAATCGAATACTCACATAGTAATGCGAATAAAAATCCTAAGAAAATTGTTATTATTAATAAATACTGAACGAACTCACTCATGCACCCATACCCTTATTTTAATGATTAACTACCCCAGCCATGTAAAGTCTATCAATAAGAAGAATTGCATAAGTGTACAACTAAAACATATCTCTATATTTATATAAACAATCTAAAAAGATTGAATATAACAGTTAAATTTTCTTGAAATAAAAAAATCTCCAAGAAAATTTAATTTTCCTGAAGATTAACTTACATTTATTATTAATTGTCACCTTACTAAAAGCAGGTTAAAAGTATCATTTACTATTTAATAGTATCATATTACAATAGAGATTTCCATTATTTTTTATTTCTATCTACATCTATTCCTTTTATACAACAATATTAAATAATGTATTGTATTACATTACACTGTATACATCAGTAGTGCATGCAAAATATATAAAAAATAGTACTATTAAATACAAATAAAATAAATTTTATTAATTTAATTATTCATATATTTTTGTATGAATAAAGCTATCTCTATTTAAGAGATAGCTTTTTTAATTTTTCTATTCAAATACAAATCCCAATTGGCCTAAGCTAACTTTAGCTTTTGCTTTTTTAATATTTCTATTTTTTAAGAATTCTTCATCTATTTCAAATATAGATAGCTGTTGAACTTCATTCTTAGGAATTATCATATTTTCAGATGTAGTAATCTTTCTAGTAATTTCAACTTCATGATTATTAATATCATTAAATTCATAGGATACTTCTTCTTCCTCAAAACCAAAGGCATCAAGATCAGATTCCTTCATCTTTATCTTTCCTTCTAATATTTTATTTAATATACTAGCTGGACTTTCACCTATATCACCCATTTGAGATAACATATCCTCTGAAAAAATACCTTCTACTGCTAATGAAGAAGCTTTTTTACTACCTTGTAGTTTTAGAGCATCCTCCTGCAATGTATTTTTATAATAACAATAGTATATTCTACACTCTCTAGGATTATTAGGTCTGTAGGCACGCCTTTCAGCTTGTCTCATCACTTTTATATCATATGAAGTTTCGTAAAAATAGATAGTCGGATATTGAATGATGTCAAGCCCTGTCTCCACGCACTTAGGGTTCGTAATTATTACTTCTACACCCTTTTGATATTGCTTTTCTATCCATTCTTCTCTTTTTTGTAATTTAATGCTTGAAGTTAATTCAGCAACGTTAAATTTTTTAGATAGTACATCTACTAATCTTTTTGAAACACCTTTAACTCCTGAATATATTGAATAAACTAATACTCTTCTATTTTCAGCAAGTTCTTTTTCAATTGTTTCTATTAATTTTCTTTCTTTATTAAATATCTTATCATCAATATCTATCCAAGTAGGAGTTGCAACGTGCATTTCTCCTCCTAGAGCAAATATTGGTTCTTGTTGTGGCATATCAGGATATGATAATAGAGAATTTAAGTAAGAACCACCTACATTAATACCTCTATTTTTTGTTATAAATGAAATTATATCATTTTTTAGTTTGTGATAACCTTCTGCTAATTCCGTATCCATTTCACATACATGCTTGAAATATTTTAATTTTGGCATTGGAATCCCCATATCATCAATAGTTCTGGATATCATCCTTTCTGAAAGAATAGAATTTATTATTTGAGGTGATATTCCAGGTATCTCTACCCAACTGCCTGTTACAGTTTTACCTGTAGCACTCTTATTAAACTTATCATTATAAGTTTTAGTAATTCTCTTTCTTCTTCCAAACATATCAATAAATCTTCCAAGTTCTCTATATTTAAAGCCTAGTTGAGCCATTTTTTGCGGACATAAATTCCACAATATATAAAATAGATCACTAGCTTTTCCTCCTGTTAGAGTACCAGTTAAAGGAATTATAATTTTAGATGATTTACATACATATGAAAAAGAATAGTTTTGGCTAGATTGATGTGAGTATTGATGTACCTCATCTACTATGCTGCACAACAAGCTTCCTTTACCAAATCTTTTATAAAAATATTTAGCACTATCATAATCCCTATACCCCTTTTGGTCTTTAGCTCCCCATAATTTATGGTTACACTTTTTAACCAAAATAGAATAGCCCGAACCTTTCATTTTAGCTCTTAATAGTTCTTCTCCAGTTAATTCATTTCCTTCTTCATCTAAATAAGGATTTTTTACACTTTTTGTAGTATATATTACTTGAATATCATCCCATCTTATAGCTCTAATTTCAGCATTAGTCAAATTAGTGCCATCTGCTTTTATATAATGATTACAATGTAAATTTTCTGAAGTCATATGATCTGGTGCAAATATTTCAAATTTATCACGTTTATCAGAATCAAACATGTCTTTTCCTTTGGAATAAATATCACCACCACATATTGGGCAAATAATAGGATTTTCTATATTAGAAATATTAAGTGATTTTATTAAATTTTCATCTTTTATAGTATCTTTTAAAATAGCTGCTATATCTTTTACCCTTTGGATATCTTGTATAGTAAAATCATATGATTTATTACTTTTACCAAAGGTATCTTTTATAGTAGAAGATGTTGTTGTTACTTTATATTCTAAAATTTCACCTTCGTTATTAAATTGTGGTTTATATAATACAACCTTTTTACCATGTATCTTTTCTAACTTAATTGCTGCTAGTTTCATTTCGGATATTTTTAGATTACAACTTTCGATTATTATATCTTCATTGATTTCTGTAAAACTACTAATAAAATTAAAAACATTGGTGATATTATGTTTTTTCACACCACTATATTCATGTAGATAGCTTCTCTTTGTAATATCCTTCTGAAATATTATTATTTCTAAGCCAATAGGCTTTTTAGGAAGTTTATCTACATCTGTAAATCTATTAATTACATGAAATGTAGGATTTACTCCTAATGGTACCAAACTAGCTTTTAATTCCCTTATCCATTTATTTAATAAATGTGATGGTATCATTAAACCTATTCTAGCATTTTCAGTTTTGAAATGTTCTTTTATAATAGCATAAGAAAGCCTGCTGGCAATTAAAGTTTTACCACAACCCATACCTAAGTTAATTATAGGCTCATTTATAGAATCTTTTACTGCATTTAAGCAACCTTGTCCCATGAGCATTTGCCTTGGGTATAATGCTTTTCTTTCATTTGTTTCAACATCGATTATAGGTGCTTTAAATATATCGGAAATTGGATCACCAATATTATAATGGCATTCATCAGATTCAATATTTGGAATTATAAGTTTTTCTATTATTTCTAGAAAACTCATATTTGTGTCTATTTCTTTAACTTCTTCTACATGTAATGAAATACTTCCATTTCTTAATCCAATAGCTTTTATATTTCTTATTAAATCAGTATCTATATTCTTCATCAATAATATTGATGGTGCTTTTCTAGTATTGTCAAAGCCTTCACATTCTTCTATATTACCATTAGAATATAATTCATTAAAGAAATAACTTTTCCATTCATCCATTAATCCACATTGAGTATTTATTTTTAGATATTCAAAGACCTTATCTACTTTATTTTCATTTTGATATACTTTAATACTATTATCATCACTACTATAAATTAAGCCATGTACACCATCGCCATTATTTTCATCATGTACTCTTATTGCTTTACAAGTATAACCCTTTCTGATAGAAGCATATCTTTTACCTTCTATAGTTATAGATTCACCCTTTTGCATTAGAGTTAAAAGGTTGTCTAATAGCTGCCTGCTTAAGAAAGACCCAATTACAAATCTTATCTTATTATTGCTATCATATCTAATTGCAGCAACCTTATGATAATAACCATCAATGTACATACTTTTATAATAATTTTTATTTTCCATATTAAATTTCCTTCTTTCAAGTAAATTTTGGCTAGGAGTCTATCCTAGAATTTTATAAATTAATTTTTTACAGAGTCCTGATTTAGTTTTCATATTCTGAATTAAAGTTATCAAATTGATATAGCACTTCTGTATTCTTAAATATAAACGTGCTTATATTATCTTCTACATCATAGAACGAATAATCAATTACAACATTAGGAAATATAATAGATATCTTTTGAATTAAATTGGGCACTCCTGTCCATTTAGTTTCAAAATATATTATATTTTCATAATTACTTTCATTAGGTAAATTATAGGCGTTAACTTTAGTTCCCCAATTTCTTTTTGCCCATTCTAAATAAGTATTTTCCTTCTCATATTTTTCTTCATCTTTATTTGATATTCCAGAAAAATTTGGTCCAGCACCACATATCCATTTAGGCATTGGAGTAATTTTATTAAAGTCTATTGTTCCTATTCCATAAACTTCTGAATTATCTTCTTTTCCTACCTTAATAAAATCTAATACCTTATTAACTTCCTTTTTTTCACCATTAATTATTAATTTATTTGTTATAATATTTGCCATAATATAATCCATCTCCCTTTAATTTTTAGTTAGGAATTTATCCTAAAATTTTATTTATTAATTTTTAGCAGAAGAGGTACTTAAATTCCCTCTCCTGTTTAAAAGTTACGATATAATATATCTCCTCTTTTATTTGTTAATTCTAAATATGGCTTTAGGACTTCTACTTCAGTAGTTATTTCTTTATCTTCCTCAATCTCTTTTCGAGTTTCGATAACCTTATTGCTGCCACCTTTAACAAGCAAATTTCCCATTACGCCATTATAACCACCTGATGCTAATATTTGAGAAATGTGACCAGGCATTAATTCTATTATTGGTTTACCTCTCTCTAAATTAATTATTTGACTATCTTTTTTATCAGAATCTATTAACTCATCTATAACTTGATTTAATCCACTAAATAGAGTTTCATCAGTTATTTTTCCATTTCTGAATAAATTAATAGATGGAGTTTTTTTGAAGTCATTATAACAAACTTTAAATATAGGTGTTTCCACTTGATCTAGATAAGGTATATTGTCATTTTCTAAATCTGATTTTATTTGTTCAATTCTATCCTTATCTTGAACTGCCACATGTCTTTTTTTACATATTACAACTACTTGCTTGAATTTTTCAAATTCACCTTTAGGAAATTTAAAAACTTTCATATCATATCTATAGTTGATAACTGAAATTAGATTAGATATTCCTAAAAGCTGATGGATTGGTAACTCGAAAATATGAATGCCTCCATTGATATCAAATAAAGAATTTTTTATAAAGAACTCATATTCAGCTCTAACATTTCTATCTCCTTTATTAAGCCATATATAAGGAAGATTATTTCTAATAATACTAAACACTTTCTTGTTAAGATTTCTATTTGATTTATTAGCAATCCTAAGTTCAAATATATCAGTGTTTGTACCATTAAAATATGAATATTCCCTCATTCCAGATTCATATCTTTCTTTAGCCAGTTCATTATAATAAGCTTCTGACTTAATATTATTTTTCTTCAAGTATTGATACATCCAACTAAGCTGATCTCCTTCTCCACCACTTAGATCTGCGATATTTAAAGTAATATCGCTGCCTTCTATTTCAGAAAAGTCAATAAGTTTCATTTCCATATCAACTACTGATTTTGCTGTTGGAAAAAATCCTAGTTTTCCTTCATTTCCCCACTGTCTTTCGCTGTTCATTTTTCTTTCAATTACATTTGAATTCATTTTTATTTCCTACCTTCCATTAATTTTTAGCTAAGAATTAATCATATCGACTAACCCTTAGAAATGTGCTAATATATGAATATAGAGAGGCCGAGATAGTCTTGTTTAGACTTTTGGTCTTAAAGACTAATTAATCCCAAGAAGTAGTACTGGTCATGCTACTTCTTTTTGTTGTCCCTACTTTTAGTAGTAGTAAATTCCTTGTCTTTATATCTAATTTGAATTTTATACCCACAAAATAATGCAAATAAAAACCTTAAAAATATAGATAATATTAAAAAACACTGAACAAACCCACTCATGTTATCATCCCCCTACAATAACATATTGACTACCTTGACCATGCAAGTCTTTTTATAGGAGTATTCACGAGTTGACAACTAGGATCTAACTCTATATTTTTATAAACAATCCAAAAAGATTGAGTATAACTAATTAAATTTCCTAAAAAAAATAAAAAGTCCCTAAGAAAATTAAATAAATTTTCTTAGGGATTAAATTATTCTCACAAATTAATTATCACTTATTTAACAATAAGTTAAGTTTATTTTTATTACTTATTTAAGTATATCATAATATAATTCTTTGTTCAATTTTTGGTCTACATTACATATCTATTATTAATTTGACTTTTTAGTTAATTATTCCTCTTTCCTTTAAACTGCAATAATTGTTTTTGCCAATTATTATATGGTCTAATACTGAAATACCTATTATTTTTCCACATTCATAAATTCTATGAGTAATATTTATATCTTCGTTAGATGGAGCTGAATCTCCTGATGGATGATTATGGATAACAACAATAGATGCACTATTCTTATTTATAGCTTGTTTAAATATTTCTCTTGGATGTACTATTGAACTATTTAGAGTACCTTTAAATAAATCTTCCTTATAGATAACTCTATTTTTAGTGTCTAAACAAACTAATCTGAACACTTCTTGATTTAGAAGTACCATATCTCTATTGTTATCGTATATCTCATTGGGGCTGCTTATTTTGAGCTTATTATCTTCATATTTTAGCTTTCTCTTATAAAGTTCAACAAAAGATTTTACCTTATGACAGATTGCTTTTGATGAACTTATCTTCAATAAATCTAAATCCGATAAACCTATTAACTGATCCATAGAATAAATATTATGATTATTAAATATCTCTACTACATTTTTACCTACTAATATAGATAACAACTCTATATCACTTAGGTTGGTAGTCCCATAAGTTTCACTTTTTTCCTTAATTGCGCTTAAATACATTTCTTTATACCTTCTTTCATTAATTTTTGGCTAAGAGCATATCTTAGAGGATATTAAGTTTTCTTATAAAAATAAAAAATCTCCAAGAAAAAAATTAATTTTCTTGAAGATTAAATACTTTATCAATTAATTATCACTTATATAACTATAAGTTAAATATTTTATACTATTTTCTTAATATATCACAGTATAGAAATATATTCAATATAGAAATATACTCAATTATATAATAATAAATCTCTACTTTGTTGTAACTGATTTTATCTTTACTTTATTCTTATTTTTCTTTTTGAACTTTTCAAATTCTTCCTTGAAAGAACTATCCTTTTTCAAAGTACTATTCTTCTTCATATGAGATATTCCTCCTATAAGTATTTTATCTATTAGTATTAACATAATCTTTTTGACTTATACATATAATTTTACATAATATTCTAAGGAGGATATCGAGGTGTGGATTAATAGTTTATTTAATATCTTTTCTGAATTTCTACATAAGGCGCCTGACTACATTGACATAGATATAAGTATTCCTAAAGAAATATATTTAAGAACTCAGTTAATATGTGATTATATCTCAGATTAAGAGGATGTTGACTTTGATTTAAATTCCTTTATATTTTTATTATTTTATGATTTTATTAAAGATTGTATTGAACATTATAATCCCAAAAAAGTTTTCGAGAAACTTACTTTTAACTACATTAATAAGCAAACACTAGTAATTACAAATGGATATGAAGAAATTGAAATTAACAATGGAATAAATTTTTATAAACTAAGAATCAGTTTCGATAAATATGATGTTGATAAAGGGGAATTAATACTAGAAGAACTAAGTGAACTTTTTCATTCTAAAATTTCTTTTAACCAGCTAATTGAACAGCTATGGGTTAGTTTTATTTATGAGTACAAAACTGGAGATAATAAGAAAGCATTTGCCTACCTTAAACGCATCGTGAAAGCAAATAATATGTTGTCATAGAAAAAGGGGCTATTGCATTAAACAATTGGTGCACAGCTCATTTTTGTGCAAAAAGTAAATCCCAGATTCTATGTATCTGAGATTTATGATAAAATATTTTTCATGCAAACCAAAGATATTATACAAAAAGATTACAATGAATAAGGAGTTTTATCAATTAAAGCTTCCATTTAAATATCGATTATATTATACCAGATGATGATTCAGTGCGTTTACTAAGCCAGTTTATAAGAGGAGATGTGTCGTGGACGGAAAATTTAATTTATACTATATTGTTTTTTATAAATAATAATTTTAAATCAAAAAGACTTATTCTGGAAGCTCTACTGTAAAAGTAGTTCCCTCATTAACTTTACTTGATAAATATATTTTTCCACCATGAGCTTCTACAAAAGCCTTTGTAATAGTAAGCCCTATACCAGATCCACCTGTATTTTTATTTCTAGATAAATCACTTCTATAAAAACGCTCAAATATATAAGGAATATCTTTTTCAGGTATACCAATTCCATTATCAATAACTTTAATTATAATCTTACTCATTTCCTTTTTTAATACTACTTCGACTTTGCCATTTGCCTTTAGATATTTATAAGAATTTGAAAGCAGGTTATTTATGATTTGTTTGAATTTATCCTTATCAATCATTGTTATTATATCTTTCGCTATATCACTTGTAAGCTCATAATTTTCTTTAATATAAATTGGCTTATATGTATCTATTATTTTTTCTAGTTCATTAGATATATTAACCTTACTTTTGTTTAAGTTAATATTGACTTCTTCAAGTTTTGCCAGATTACGAAGGTTATCTACCATTTTTGTTAGTCTTTCAATTTCTTCATAAAAAGTTTCAAATCTTTCTGTTGTAGGCTCCCAAATTCCATCTATAAAAGCTTCTACATGAGTTTTTAAAGTAGTTAAAGGAGTTCTTAATTCATGAGCCATGTCTGAAGTCAGTCTTTTTCTAAGCATCTCCTGGTTATTTAGAGTTTCAGCCAGATAATTTATAGAATTAGAAAGATCATCTATTTCTTTAGTACTTGTATTTACTAATGCACGTACCTTTAAATTACCATCTCTCATTTTATTGGCAGTTTCAGTTATTTTAACTAAAGGCCTTGAGATTTGTTTTGAAATAATTATACTAATGACAAATCCAAATATTAAAGCTATTATTGCTGAAATAATAATAGAATGATTTAAAGCACTTATAAATGAAACTGATGCCGAAGACAAATAAGAGGTTCCAAAATACCCAATTATTATAGTTCCTATTTTTTCATTGTTAGAAAGTAGTGGATATTCATTTTCAGTGTATTCTCCCATATTAATTCCAGAATAATTATTCATCATAGAACCCATCATGTTTCCCATCATCATATTACCATGCTTCAAATATGAACTTCCTGAAGTATATAAAGTTTTATTATTTAAGTCTTTAACTTCAATATATAGTTCTTGCAATTCTGCATATCTTTGAATCTCATCAGTGTTTATTTCATATGTGTTGATTCCTCCAGAGGATTCTTTTTGTCCACTGTACAAGTCATCTATAATTTCTACTGCGTTATTTACCTTTGTGTTATGCTCATCAACCAAATAATCCTGAAACTTTTTTCCAACTGTATAGTTTGATATGCTACTTACTAAAATAATTGAACCTAGAACTGCTAAAATAAATCCTAAAGATAATTTTTTCATTAACGATATTTTCATTTTTTTACCTCATGTGAATTAGAAATAAATTTATAACCAAGTCCATAAACAGTTGTTATATACATTGGATTCTTTGGATTATCCTCTATCTTTTGACGAATGTTTTTTATATAAGTATCTACTGTTCTATCGAAACCTTCATAATCCATCCCAAATGCCTTTTCTACTAATTGCTCTCTAGAAAATACCTGACCAACGTTTGTAAGTAAAACTTTCAGAATTTTAAATTCATTTGCAGTTAAAACTATAGCTTCACCTTGTTTTTTAACCTCCATCTTTTTAATATCAACTTCTAAATCCCCATTATTAAAAGTTAAGATGTCAGCCATAGGTGAAAAATCTCTGTACGCTCTTCTAAGTAAAGCTCTAACCCTTACTACAAGTTCACGAACACTAAAAGGCTTAGTTAAATAATCATCTGCTCCTATAGATATTCCCTCTATTTTTTCTTCTTCATCTGCTTTAGCTGTAAGCATAATTATAGGAACATTAGATGAAGACCTAATTTTACTGCATACTTCTTCACCAGTTATTTTAGGAAGCATTAAATCTAAAACTATAAGGTGAATAGTTTCTTCATTAAATATGTTTAATGCTGCTTCCCCGTCCATAGCTGTAATTACTTCAAAACCTTCCTTTTCAAGATAGGCCTTAACCACATCTAAGATATTCTGTTCATCATCTACAACTAATATTTTAAAATTATCACTCATATTTATCATCTCCATAATTAATTGAATAATCTTATAACACTTGACAATTAACAATAATACTTCAGAACCTTATTCTTTCTATCCCTCACTATTAACTCGTTAAAGATTGATTAATAAACCCTATTTTATTATTATTACCCAAATAGCAAAAGATTAGAGTAAAGTTTGTCATATATCTTACTCTAATCTTCAATTTAATAATAATACTTAAATTAATTCTAATTTTTTTGTGAAAGTATTTCTTTCCTCTTCAAATATTCTTCCTGGCTCATTTCCCCACTGGCGAATTTTTCATTGAGTATTCTCATTGGGTCATTAGTCTTATTGGTATAATTTTTAAATAATTTAACTCCTAAAACTATTAATCCAATAAATACTAACAATCTAAAACCCATAGCTAAAAACATTGTCCCATATCCTATAGAACTTAAAGGACCATAACCATATCCTCCGAAGCCACCACAAAACATAATTTAATTCCTCCTTGTGCTTAAATTTATAATATCACATATTGACTGACTTATTATTTTCTAATATGCCTTCTCTATGAAACTAATTATATATTTAAAATGTGGAGGAATTATGAAGCAGTAAAAACTTCATTTAAATTTACTCTAATATTTCATTAATACTAATAGTTTTATAATTGATACTGTAATTTTCCAATCTGTTCTTTTTACTCATTTTGTGTTTACATTTACAAGTTTTCTTTTCATTTTCTTTATCTTCATCATGTTCCATATGATGCATATGCATACAATCTGAATTTTTCATCATATCTCCGTTTTCCATATTCATCATCTCATTATTCATATCTATCATTTCATTATCTTCATTTTCACCATGACACATATGGCACATTGGGTGTGGATGTTCCATTTCATCTTCATCTTTCATATTTACCATTTTATTATGCATATTCATCATTCCATGTTCTTCATTTTCACCATGACACATATGGCACATTTGATGCATATGCATGTGATGTGAGTGCTCCATTGCATCACCATCTTTCATATCCATCATCTTGTGATGCATACTCATCATCTCATGCATTTCATCATCCATATCCTCCATTTCATGTTCCATACCCATCATTTTATGGTGCATATGCATCATATGGTTATCCATGTCCATCATTTCATGATTCATACTACTCATTTCGTGTTTCATACCATCCATCATTTTGTTATCCATACCACTCATTTCATGATCAATTGAAATAATTTCTTCAATCATTACCTGTGTTTTATAGCTGATATCCTTAACAGAACCAAGAATAAATCCATGCATAAATGGAGGCATTGGCATATCTTTAGGCGGCATTGGTTTTACTGCTTTAATATATCTTTCTACAACTTTTGGGATTTTATCTTTTTCAATTAAAAGAGGAGGTGTGTGTTTACCCATATGAGCAAATAACACTCCAGCTATAATTTTCATAGGATTATTTAACTCTCCAAAAGTGAAGGCATGACCTTCCTTATAGTTTCTCCCCCAGCCAAATTCAGTTTCCGGATCTTTATATTTCGCAAAATTTACTGACACTTCATAAGGTGTATCTCCATCAATTCTATCTAAACACTGAACATTATCAAGCTGCATCAATTTTTTCTCAACAGCTTTTGATACTGTTTTAGTTGATCCTATAATATAAATATTTATATTTTTCATTTTCTTTATAGTTTCTAGTGTGCAGTAAGGTATGTTATCCTTCTGTACATACAAAATCGGGTCTCCATGGTGTGCAGACCAGTATCCAGCAATAATTCCTTCTGAATAATCTTCACCTGATATTATAAGAATATTTTTAAACTCTTTCCTTATCATAGGCACAATACATGCAGTTTCATAATGATTGCATCCAGCTACATGTGTTGTTTTAAATCCATAGCTATTAAGCTCTTTAGCTATATTTTTCGAAATATTACCTACTAAAATCACATGTATACCTTTATATCCTTTAGGGCATAATCTTTGAATTTCCTTTAAAGTATCTTTGCTTAAATTATTGCCATCTGTAAATAAAAGAGCTGCATTAATTGGAAAATGGATTATAGGTGTCGCTACTATTCCATCAAAAACCTCATTTTTATTTATTAAAATAACAGCATTAGGTTTCATATTAGTAAAGCCAATTTTAGATACCTCTATAGCAGTATCAATTGGACTATCAGCACAAATCCTTGTAGTATTTAATGTAAGTGGACAATTTTCTGAATATTGATTCATTCTTTTCCTCCTAGAAATTTACCAATACATATACTATGATTTAAAAATATATTTTGTCATTACTAAAAGTAAAAAAGAGAAATACCTAAACCTAAAGTATTTCTCTTTCTAAATTCGTTAGAATTATTTATTCTATAAATTCACCTAGCTATCTGCCAACTTTTATCCTAGTTGGCTATTATTAAGTTTAACTTTCCACTTTAAAATATTTTACCATAGAGTTTAAATTTTCTGTCATAGACGCTAAATTTTCAGAAGTTGAAGTAATCTCTTCTGTTACGGCTATCTGTTCTTCAATATTAGCATTTATATCCTGAGAATTCGCTGATACTAATTGAACGTTATTTAATATATTATTCATGTTTTCTGAAATGCTCTCTGTTGATATAGCTTGACTATGAGCTTGTGTGGATATTTCTTCAATACTGCTGATTAATGTATTCATGTTCTCTATAATTAAGTTAATTTGATTTTCTGTATCATTAGCTACTAAAGTTCCTTCATTAACCTTAGTTTCTGTTAATGAAATATTTTTTACTGCAACATCTGTCTTTGCTTTGATATCTGAAAGCATCTTTTCAATATTTCTTGCAGCTGAATCACTTTCTTCTGCAAGTTTTCTGACTTCTTCTGCAACTACCGAGAAACCTTTGCCCTGTTCCCCTGCTCTGGCCGCTTCAATAGCTGCATTTAATGCTAACATATTAGTTTGGCTTGCTATATTACTTATCATTGAAGTTACATCTCCAATTTTATTTGATAAGATATCAAGGTCACTTATGGTATTTTTAACTTCTTTTGTTGCACTTTCAATATCATTCATTGCAGAAACTGTAATATCAACAGATTCCTTCCCCTTATTTGCATGATTTCTAAAAGCAATAGAGTTATTTTTAGCATCTTCAGCAAGTTCAGAAACTTTACCTGCACTTAATGAAATTGATTTTCCATTTTCATATACCTCTCCTACATAATTAGCTATGTTTTCAATATTATCTGTAACATTTATTATCTTTTCACCAATTTTATTTGTTGATTGGTTTGTATTTTCCATAGCAGCTGCCAATTGCTCACTACCTGAATTAATCTCAATAGAAGCATTTTTAATTTTTGATACTATATCTTTAAGTTTTTCTCCTGTATTATTTAATGCATTTGTAAGTATGCCTAATTCATCATTTGATTTTAAACTTAAATTATTAGTTAAATCTCCATTGGCTAAATTTTTAGCAAAATCTATACTCTTTTTCAAAGGAGTTAATATAGAGGACGATATAATAACTGTTAAAGCTATGCTTAAAACCAAAGCAGCTATACTAAATACTACAACAAGTTTTATTGTATTATTATAAATATTCATGCTGTCATGATGTTTTTCTTCCGATACTTGTACATTATTTTGTACTATATTATCTATCTGAGTTTCTATGCTATTAAATAATTTAGTATTTTCCTTTGATACAGCCAGAGCCTCTTCACTCTCATTATTCATGCTTTTGTTCACTACATCATCCTGTTGTTTACGTACTTTATTTATACTTTCAAGTAATGAATCTATTTTATCTTTATCTGTAGCATGAGTTAGTTTTTTATACTCATTAAGATTTTTTATAATTCCATTATCATAGTCTTCATCAATATGCATTATATGTTCTTTTTTCTCTTCAACAGTTTCAGCTAAAAGCACATTTTTCTCAGCTCTTTGTACTCTTGAAATATTAACTTGAGCATCTTTTATATAATTAATAGCTGTTACTTCTCCGTACATATCCTCAACATTATGATTTACTTGTTTTATATCATATAAGCCTAAAAATGATAATAAAAACATAAGTACCACTGTAATTCCAAAGGCAAAGAATAATTTTTTTCTTATGGTCAATTTCATCTGCAACTCCTCCAATATAGTGTAAAGTTTTATTACATACTAAAAATATACTTTATTTCTAAAAGTTTGTCTATTCTTGTTAAAATATCATTTGTACTCTAATCATATTTCATAATATTATCATCTAAGATTACATTTTTGAAATTTTTATAGATTATTTTTCCATTTCTATAAAATACTATACACAATAATTGTGAAGAAAATATGGAGAAATTTTCATAAAGTAAAAATAATTACTCATTTCTTTTTTCTTTTCTAATTATGAATGTTGTAATTACCAATCCAATAACTGTTACAACAAGTCTTATCCAATTATTATAAATGTTAATTACATCATAACTTACAAGTGCCTCTATAGCTATTGATGGAGCCTTACCTATAAAAGTTGCAATTATAAATATCATACTATTAACATTACTTATTGAAGCTGCAAGTGTTATAACTCCTGATGGTATAAATGGAATTATTCTTCCTTGAAATATTAATAAGCCTGCTTTTTTCCCATTACTATTGACTATCTGAGAAAGTAATTTGTATTTGTATGTAAATTTTTCTATCTTCTTTTTAAAACCTAATCTATAAACAATAAATGTAATATATGCTCCTATGGTTTCTCCAATCAATGATATTATAAAGCCCTGAACTGGTCCAAAGAAAACTATGTTAGCTCCTGTTACAAATACTGATGGAAGTATCCCTGCAAATGAAATTAATATACTTATGAAAATACTTATAGGTATTGCAATAGAGCTATTGTTTCTTAAAATTTCTAACATATAACTTACATTGAACATATATCTCTCCTTTATAATAAATCATTTAATATTTTAAATAATTTATATCCAAATAAAAATGGAATACTTAAGTTATCATTACTTTAGTATTCCTAATACACTTTATTTTAACATAATACATTTGCCTATTTTATTTAAACTCAACTGTCAATAAAATATTCTCTTATTTAATTCCATAATGTATAGATGCAATTCCAAAAGTTAAAGATTTATACTCTGTATCTTTAAAACCTCTTTTCTCAAATTCTTGCTTAAGCTGTTTTTTACTCATAAAATTATTTACAGAATCCCTAAGATAATAATAAGCTTTTTTATCTCCTGTTCCTATGGCTCCTATTGCTGGAAGCACATAATTGAAATATAGATCATATAAATTTTTTAATATTGGTATATTCGGTTTTGAAAGCTCTAGACATACTAGTTTTCCACCTGGTTTCAGAACTCTGTACATTTCTGATAATGCTTTATTTTTATCGGAAATATTTCTTAGACCGAAGGCAATTGTAATGCATTCAAATGTATTTTCTTCAAATGGCAATTCTAAAATACTTCCTCTTACTAATTTAAATTTGTAATCTTTTATTGAGTTATTAAGCCTTTTGGCTCCTACATTAAGCATTTCCTGACTAAAATCTACACCAGTAACTGTTGTATTTTTTCCAACTGCTTTACATTCGTAATTTAACATCTGACCTGTACCGCAGCATAAATCTAAAACTTTTTGACCTTCCTTGATATTACATATTTTTATTGCTTTTTTTCTCCATATCTTATCAATATTTAAAGTCAGAATTGAATTCAGTATATCATATCTATTTGCAATAACCGAAAAAATTCTTTCTACATCTTTAGTAGTAACTTCAGTCATTTAAAACACCCCGCTTTTATTTCCAATAAGTTTGCAATTTAAATTAATTATTACCTAATTTTTTTATTGTTTTAGTGCCATTTTCATTACTGATTATTAAATATAAACTTCTATTATTACATTAATGGGAATAAAACAAAGATAGTAAAATCCCAAATTGCATGAGATATTATTACTGGAACCAAACTCTTCTCTTTCTTATAAATCCAGCCCCAAAATAGACCACATACTAATGCTGCTATAATCAACATAAAATTAAGGGTTATTATATGAACACCAGCATATAATAAAGTCGCAAATATATAGCCTTTATTTTCTCCAAACTTTTTTGAAAGAAAGTTCTGTATAAAGCCTCTCCAATATATTTCTTCACCAGGCCCTATTACAAATAGCAATAATCCTCCAATTAATAATGAATTTCCTTGGGCCTTGTTGCTATAAACTGATGATATTTGTGCATCCTTAAACGGAAATAAATATCCTGAAATAATATTCCCAACATAAAAAACAAAGTATAATAATATAGCTGAAACAATTCCAATTAATATATGTCTTAGAGTTATCTTTTTAAATGATATTAGATTTCTTTCTGAAAATAATGCTATAGTGACTAATAAGAGTATAGATAAACTCATTTCAATCCAGAAATTAAATGGTTTTATTACAAACATTAGAAACCATAGTAATGTAGCAATAATTAATGAAATAACAACCGTTTTATTTTTACTCTCAAGTTTCTTCAAATCTTCTCCACCTTTCTATATTACAAAAGATACAAGTATAGATAAAATAAAAAGAATTCCAAACTTAGCCTGAAGCTTAGCTGTTTCCTGATCAAGATATGCAATAGCATCACTTGATCCTTTAGATTTTCTTAGTCTATCAATATTTTTAATACCAATAGGCAAAGTTATTAAACAAATTAAACTCCAATAAGGAATAACTTTAAAAAATACCATTATAATAACAGAAATATATGAAAGAATAATTAAACTAAAATAGATTAGATTTGCATTCTTTATGCCAACAAACATAGACAAAGTTTTAATTCCTGCTCTTTTATCATATTGAATATCTCTAATGTCATTAACATGTAATATTGCAGTAGTAAGAAGTCCTAAAGGAATTGATACTAAAAAGGCTTTCAAGCTAAATTCCTGCATTTGCAGATAATAAGCTCCAAGTACCATTAGCGGTCCGAAAGTTAAAAAAACTACTGGAGCACCTAATCCTCTATATTTTAGTTTTAATGGCTTTCCAGTATAAAAATATCCGGATATAGCTCCTATAATTACTAATATTAAAATTACTATTCCTCTTTTATAGGAAAAAAATAAAGCAATTAAACCTGCTAAAAAGAAGAGAATTATGCCACCTTTTCGTACTTCTTTTGGCGTTAACAAACCTTCAATCATTATTCCACTAGAACCATAGGAATCTTTTGTATCAACCTTATTTATAAAATCATCATAATCACTAAGTAAATTTACTGCAACATGCAGAAAAATAATTCCTATAATAGAAAGTATAAAATATCCCATATTAAATTCAGGTGCTTGTACTGCAAGTACTCCTCCAAGTATGACAGGAATTCCAGAAGCTGTTATTGAAAAAAGCCTTGAAGCTCTAATCCATAACTTAAATTTTTCATTCCACATTTTTTATCCCCTTTCTTAATAATCTAATAACTTAAATATTCATGTAAAATTACTTATTCCAATGATTTCTTGTAATTGAATTACCTTTCCTCAGAAAGTATATCTAGAACATATGTAGATAGTATGAAGATATGTGAAAAAACTTAATCTTTTATGAGATTTAATTTATTAAAACTTGTAGTACCCCTAACATAAGACATAAATATAAAAAATACTTAACAATATATATTTCCATAGATATTATTAAGTATTTTTGTGTTATCCTATATGTGTAAAACTATATACTAGGGGGAGCTAATCATGGATACTATGAATATGATTAAAGTTGTTAATCAATATAAAAATGATTCTGAATCCGTTTATAATACATGGTTCATATATAATGAAACTAGAATTAAAGCTTTTAGATTTATTAGACGAGGAGTTATTGATGTTATTAATTCCATAAAAAATAATTCTTTCGGAAATGATTTTAAAGGTTCTCCATTGGAATTTATTCTAAAATGTATAACTGAGCAAAAGCAGGTTTTTGAAGGTGCAGCACACCCATTCTATTGGAAGCCAAAACTTAGAATTCCTGATATTTATGAAAATGAAGAAAATAAAAAAATATTTGGACAGTTTTTAGAATCCTGCTTATCAGCTAATACTGAAGATAAATTGGTAAAAGAAATTATAAAATTAGATAGTTACAAAATTAAAGGTTTAGGTCCAGCTGTAGCAAATATACTTTACTTTTTGCACCCAACACTAATGCCGCCTTTTAATACTGCTATGGTAAATGGATTTAATGCAATTTTTTCTGATAAGAAGAAGCTGGGTTCTTGGAATGATTATCTGCAAATGCGAGAAGTAATTATAAAAACCAATGAAGAATTAAACCCATCACTATCAAAAGATTTAGGTGCAATATCTGGTTTATTATTTGATGTGGGAATAGGGAAAATTTCTTTAAGTGAAAATTTTGAAACATCATTAAAGTTTGAAAAAGATAGGTTAGAAAAAGCTTTAAATAAACGGCATTTAGAAGTTAAAAATGAAATTAAAGAAGAATCAGAACATCTTAAAATACAATTCCTATTAACTGAAATAGGCAGAAATCTAGGTTATGATGTTTTTGTTGCAATTAATGACAGAACAAAATCCCTTGATGGAAAAAGTTTAGAATTTATTACTGTTCCAGAACTTCCTTCTTTAGATCTTCCCAAAGAAGTTTTAAAAACAATTTCTCTTATTGATGTTATCTGGATAAATAAAGATACGAAGGAAATTGAGTGTGCTTTTGAAGTAGAAAAAAGTACTTCCATATATTCAGGAATTTTGCGTTTAGTTGACTTGGCATCCTCCTTAGGTTCTAAGCAATATAACTTTTTCCTAGTTGCTCCAGACTCACGTGAGAAAGAAATAATTGCTCAATTAAAAAGACCATCTTTTAAGCACTTGGAATGTGTTAATTTAAGGTACATATTATTTTCTAAGCTATATAAAAATTGTGATTCACTATGTACATTTGGTGATGATTATAAGATACTTTTTAAAATTGCTAGTGAAGTTACTACATGTATTTAGGCATATTCAAAAAAATACCAAGTCAGCGTGCTAGCTTATGTTTATAAAATATATTAATTATTTAGTATTAAAGGAGATTATACATTATGAATTATACAATTGAAAAAATGAAAGAATTTGATTGGAATGACGTTGTAACAATATATCTTGAAGGCATTAATACAGGTATAGCTACATTTCAAAACTCTATTCCTACCTTTGAAGAATGGAATAACGGACATATAAACTCTTGTAGATTAGTTGCTAAATCAAAAGAAAAAGTTCTAGGTTTTGCTGCCTTAAGTGCTACATCAAGCAGACCTGTTTACTCTGGTGTAGCTGAAGTCAGTATTTACATAGGAAAAAATCATAGAGGCTTAGGAATAGGACAATCTCTAATGATGAGCTTAATTAAATTATCAGAAGAAAATAATTTTTGGACTTTACAATCAGGAATAATAAGAGAAAATATTTCTAGCATAAGATTACATAAAAAATGTGGTTTTAGAGAAATAGGTATAAGAGAAAAAGTAGCTAAAATGGATACTGGAAAATGGCATGATACTGTTTTAATGGAACGTAGAAGTAAGATAGTTGGAATTAATTAATTTTAAGAAATGAGGTTGGAATCAATATCCAACCTTTATTTATACTTATTTAAGTTTCATACTTTAAGTCATTACAGTCTACAATTAGTCAATGCATTCACATATAACATAAGAATTTAATATAAAACTATATATAATACGCTAGACAGTAACACAACATCTAGACTAACCTTTAATGAGTGATTATTGTATATTGTTGGTATAAACGCCTAATATATCTTTTCAATATCCTCACTATTCGGCTTATATACCTAAGTATACCTATCTCATGATAGATTGAATCAGCCGTATATATATTCAATTAATTTTTATATTAATAATTATACTGTTTACAAATAATTTAGACTCAGCCTCTTTATTAGAAGAACTCATACCACAACTATTATGCCGTGTTTTTCAGCTTTATACATAATCTGTTCTTGCAGATTATAATAATTCCAATTACATAAAGCTACTTTATTTATTATAGCCTTTTCTAATTTCTCTAAATATATATATTCGCATCTATTTTTTAATGCAAATTCAATCATATTCTTAGATAAAAAATGATTATATGTTTTTATAAAATTTCTTTGTTTTTCTCTAAATTGTTCTATAGATTTAAATTTATCTTTTTTGCCTCTTCCACCTTTTGAATATTTTAATTGTTTATATAATCTTTTCCTTCTAGCTTTAAATTGTAATCTTAGCTTACTAAATTCCGAAAAATCCCCCAATGTCTTTTCTATATAAGGTTTATCACCTATATACATATATATGAGAACTTCCACCGCAAAATTAATTACCAATACTCTATCTTGTACAGGAGTATATTTTTCCTTTTCAATAGGTATATTTAATGTAAGCATTAGCATTAATTCATTTTTATTGTTAAAATATAATGAACTTTGTGAAATACTATATTCCTTGTTTACTACACTATTTAAAATTTGTTTAAGCACTAATGAGTTTTTATTTTCTCCTAATATGCATTTAAATTGAATCTTATTTATCCAATCTACCAATATATCTTTATCATTTTCGTCATATTTAAACTTTAAGTTTCTCCCTCTAGTCATAAGTGGGAATGTTCTTTTATAATTATTTATACTTCGCTCTCCATTAGCCAAACCATTTTTAATAGCATTAGCAAAATCCTTCTTAATTTTTTGGGTTACTAAAGATTTAGTATCTATCCCTTTACCAAAATTAATTCCATCAAAAAAACTAGCACTGTTAATAATTGTCTTTTGATGTTCTTTAAATCCTTCACTTTTAAAATTCATATTATTAGCATAATATCCCATAGCCAAATATGCCATGCATCTATTAAGTCCTTGATATTGAGCATATTGACTATCACTAATGAATCTATATTGATTTTTTCTTTCTTCATAAATATGATTATTTATTACTACTTTTATTTTTATAACCCTATTCATACTCCATACCTCTAATCAACTTATACTAGCCTGTATATTTTTTATTTAATCTCTTCTTCTTTCGTTGATTTGCGATGGTATTTATTATATTTAAAGCTATAATAGTATAATTAGTCCTATTATAGCTTTATCTTATAGATTAGATATTTAAGTTACTTATTTAATTTTAAATATTGCTCTTCTGTTATTTCAGTAAAGAAATTAAGTGCAAAATTTTTATAATGATTTAGTGGCTGCTTTGTTTCTTCTTCTTCTTCTTTTGTTTTTATAAAATAATCTACAGGTTCAACATTTATAGCCTTGCTCCAATAAATTCTATTTCCGCTAAGTGTGATTTCTGCACTATAAGTCATAAGATAATATTTCATATTCTCACTCTCCTTCTAAATTACTAATTGCAATATGCCTAAATTAATTTAAAAATCAGATTATATACTCTTAATAAGCCTCATAGTTATTATGATTATTTTCCTTTTGTACTTCAGATTCTAATTTTGGATTGATTTTTTGCTATGATTAGATAATAACTTCATGTTACACTGTTCCCTTTATTTGATATAAAATAGTACTAAGCACAACTAGCAATACTTTAATTATCAACAACTTATTTAATAATAATAGTACCATGATTACTTTAATTATTGAACTTCTGTATTCTTGTCATAATTAAAATACTTTCTTCCCCAATGTAATGCTACATTTACAAGTGCAATCATTACTGGTACTTCTATTAATGGGCCTATTACTGCTGCAAAGGCTACCTTTGATTCAATTCCAAACACTGCTACTGCAACAGCTATTGCGAGTTCAAAGTTATTACTTGCAGCTGTAAATGATAATGTAGTAGTTTGATGATAGTTTATACCTGACTTGTAACTTATATAGAATGATATAGAAAACATTGCTATAAAATAAATTACAAGAGGTATTCCTACTTTAATAACATCCATAGGTAATTCTACAATGTATTTACCTTTAAACATAAACATTACTATGATTGTGAATAATAAAGCTATTAAAGCTAATGGACTTATTTTAGGAATAAATTTTTTTACGTACCATTCAGTTCCCATTTTAGGTTCTAATATTAGCCTAGTAATCATTCCAAGTAAAAAAGGAATTCCAAGATAAATTGCAACTGACGTTGCTACTTCACCCATAGAAATATGCACTTCAAATCCAGTAAGTCCAAATATAGGTGGTAATACTGTTATAAAGATATAAGCAAATACTGAATAAAATACTACTTGGAATATAGAGTTAAATGCTACTAATGCTGCTGCATATTCATTATCCCCATCTGCTAAGCTATTCCAAAGAATTACCATTGCTATACATCTAGCAAGTCCTATAAGAATAAGTCCAGTCATTAATTCTGAGTCAGATTTCAAAAACACAAAAGCAAGTATGAACATCAAGATTGGTCCTATAAACCAATTTTGAACTAATGACAATCCAAGAACTTTTGGATTTTTAAATACCTTCCCGAGTTCTTTATAATTTACTTTTGCAAGCGGTGGATACATCATAACTATTAATCCTATTGCTATTGGTATTGATGTTGTTCCAACAGATAAACCTGCTAGTGCTTCTGATAATGATGGAACTCCCCATCCTAATAATATTCCTAGCGCCATTGCTACGAATATCCACAGCGTTAAGTATCTGTCTAAAAATGACAGTCTTGATGATTTATTACTCATTGTAATTCCCCTCTTTCTATTTTTATTTATAATAAAATAATAGTAACCAGTTTTATAATTGTATTTAGTTCATAATATAAAATTTAATTATCTATAATTGCATCTTCTGGATTACTATTAAATTATTGATTAATTTAAATATTACTTTTTACTTCCTTTATAAAATTTGTGCCCTCCAGAAAGGTTATACACTTTTTTATAACCATGATTTATAAATATGTTTTGTGCTGCATTACCTGTAACACCCTTATTGCAATATGTTACGACTACTGCATCTTTATCTAAGTTTTCCATTTCATTTCTTAAATTTTTATGAGGTATATTTAATGCATTATCTACATGAGACTCATCATATTGCTTACTTACTCTTGCATCTACTATTTGAACCTTTTCACCTTTTTTTACAAGTTCCTTAAGTTCATTTGATGTTATAATTGGTCTATTATTATTTAGAGCATTATCTAATATCATTCCTGTATAATGAACTGGATCCTTAGTAGTTGAAAATGGTGGTGCATATGCAAGATCTAAATGGAATAATTCATCTACCTTTGCTCCATAAGTTATTAATGTAACAAATACATCTATTCTTTTGTCTACACCTTCATAACCTACAATTTGAACTCCTAATATCTTTTCTGTATTTTTATCTGCAATGGCCTTTATGACCATTTCCTTGCCATGAAAATATGGTGGTTTATCTGGTTTTATATTATGGCATATTTGAATATCATAACCTTCTTCTAGTGCTTCTTTTTCAGATAATCCGGTATTTGCAATAGTCATATCAAATAATTTAAATATTCCTGTACTTAAATTTCCTCTATATTCAATTTTTCCACCTGTTGCATTACCCCCTGCTATTCTACCAGTTTTATTAGCAGTTGATCCAAGTGGTCTATATATTGGCTTTCCTGTTATAGTAGAAAAAGTCTCAATACAATCACCACAAGCATAGATATGAGGTATATTTGTTTCCATTTTGTTATTAACTTTAATTGCCTTAGTTACACCAATTTCAATTCCCGCTTCTCTAGCTAATTCTGTATTAGGTCTAACTCCAGTTGCCATTATAACCATATCACTCTTAATTACTGTATTATCACTTAAAGTAACACTTGCATCATCTATTTTTGTGATAGATGAATTCTTAATTATGTTTATGTTCTTCTTTTTTAATGCATTTTCTAAAAATGCTGCCATATCCTCATCAAGATTTGGAGTTATCTTGCTTTGCATTTCAATTATAGTTACATTTACTCCATCACTCATTAGATTTTCTAACATTTCAAACCCAATAAATCCTGTCCCTGCAATTACTGCATTTTTAGGTTTTTCGGTATCAATAAAATTTCTGATATTTCTTGCACTTTGAACATTTCTTAAGAAGAATACATTTTTATTATTTATTCCTTCTATTTGTGGAATAAATGGAGTAGCTCCATTTGCTATAATTAATTTATCATAACTATCTTTGAAAACTTCATTTGTGTGAAGATTTTTAACTTCTACTTCTTTTGAATCTGAATTTATGCTTAGTACTTCATATCCTGTAAAAACATCAATATTATATTTCTTCTTAAAGAATGCTGGATCTCTAGGAGTTAGTTCTCCAATATCTTCTATTTCCTTACCTATATAATAAGGTAATCCGCAACCTGAATAAGATATATCTCGGTCTTTTTCATAAATTACTATTTCTGCATTATCATCATTTCTTCTTGCTTTAGCTGCTGCTGACGTACCTGCTGCAACTGCTCCTATAACTACTATTCTCATACTTTTACCTCCGGATGTATATTTAACATTTGTATAATTAATATCACTACTAATAAATTTAGCATTAATAATTTAGTAGTGATATTAAGTTTTTAATTAGTCTATTAACTGACTAAGCTTTTCGCCTTTAACTTCATCTGCTTTCCATTCAATAAGTGCAAAATTTCCATTTGATATTTCATCAACTTTGTTTATCCATTGAATTTCATTGCTTGCCTTTGCTTTTAAAACTTCGTTAGTTGTATTCGTTGCGTAAAGACTTGAATTTATTACCCACCATTTGCTGTGTATTTCTGCTCTATCTAAATCCTTTTGAAGTCTCATAGCCTCATATACCGGAGTAGTTTCAGCTAAAGTTACTATAATAACCTCTGTTTCTTTTTCATTTCTCAATTTAGGTAATAACTTTATAACTGATTCTGGTATATCACCTTCTGATCTGGATATTTCTTTATTATAGCTTTCTGTTGAATCTAAAAGTAATAATGTATGACCTGTTGGAGCTGTATCTATTACTACAACTTCATTTTCAGACCTTTCAACAATTTCAGCAAAAGCCCTGAATACTGCTATTTCTTGAGTACAAGGTGATCTTAAATCTTCTTCAATATACTCAATATCTTCATCACTCATATTGTTTTCTCTTGCTTTTCCTAATACTTCTTCTCTGTACTTTTCAAGCTCTTCTTTTTCATCAATGCTACTTAAAGATATTCCATAACTTTCATCAAGTACAAACTTTAAATGGGCCGCTGGATCAGTAGTTGTTAAATGTACTTTCTTGCCTTTTTTAGCTAAACCTAATGCAATAGCAGAAGCTATAGTTGTCTTACCAACTCCGCCTTTACCCATTGTAAATATGACTTTTTTATTGCTGTTATAAAGATCCTCTATAACATTTTTTAGTTTTGGTATATCTACTGTATTTAAAGAATCATCACTAATTTTAATATGATCTTCTTTAAGTAACGCTCTTACATTTTTAAGTCCAGTTATATTATAAGGTCTTAGAGGAATTTCAAAAGTTTCCGTATTTTTTAGTTTAGCTGGCATATCTTGAAGCGATTTTTGTTGTTTATCATAAATAGCAGTTGAAAGTTCATCATCATTATTTTGAAGTACACCATTTATAATTAATATTTGATTACTAACTCCTATTTCTTGAAGTTCACTAGAAGCTCTTTCAGCTTCTTTTAAAGGAGAATTCTCAGCACGAGATACAAGTACAAGAGTTGTTTTCTCTCCATCAGCTAAAGTATCTACTGCATTTTTATACATTTCTTTCTTATCTTCAAGTCCTGCAAGCTGACCTAAACATGATGCCCCATGAGTACTCTCATTAATAAAATTGCTCCATGCAGAAGGCAGTTGTAACATTCTTAAAGTATGGCCTGTTGGTGCTGTATCAAAAATAATATGGTCATATTCATTAAATACTTTTTCATCAGTTATCATACCTGAAAATTCGTTAAAAGCTGCAATTTCAACAGTACATGACCCTGATAATTGCTCTTCCATATTATCTATTACTGCTTGTGGAAGTTTCCCTCTATATGGACCAATAACACTTTCTCTATATTCAGCAGCGGCAGCTTCTGGTTCAAAGTTCGCAACAGTTAAATTGGGAACTTCTTTTATTTGCACACCTTTGTTATTTAGCTCTGTATTAAATACATCTTGAAGATTTGAAGCTGGGTCAGTGCTTACAAGCATAATCTTCTTTCCTTCATCAGCTAAATTTAAAGCAACAGCACATGCTGTTGAAGTCTTACCAACTCCACCTTTACCTGTAAAAAATAAATACTTAGTTAAATTTATTTCCTTTATATCAAATGATTTGAACATAATTTTCTCTTCCTTTCTACTTAGGCACATTCAAAAAAATAACAAGTCCATTTGCCAGCCTATTTCCCATCATCCTGCGTCGGCAAATTGACGTAATAGGCCCGCTATGAGGACAATTTGCCTCCTTGCCTAATGAAAAATATTCATGGCAACTTTGGACTTGTTATTTATTTTCATGTGCCTTAAATGGACTCATTTTTTATAATGAGTCCAAGCATATTTTTGAATGTTCCTTAACAGCATCCATCTTTACAGCCGCAGCCTTTAGTAGGTTTCTTTATATTAAGCTTTAAAGTATCTGACGGAATCTCTAATAGTTTGCAAAATTCTTCATTAGTAGGATAGTTACCTTCTTTAACTACAGTACCATCTACCATAATTACGGGTAATGCTTCAACACCCTTAGTATTTATAATTTTGTTTATTACTTTATTATCTATAAATATTTGAGGATTACTTGTTAAATTGTATCTTTCAACTAAGATTCCATTATTTTTTAAAGTATTTAAAACAGTGGTAACTCTAAGTAATTCCTTATCTACAGATGGCCCACAAACTCCTGTTGAACAACACATAGCTGGATCAAATATTATCATCTTTTTCATTTTCATTAACTCCTCTACATTATAAATTTTTAATATTTAACTTCTTATTTACAAGTACAATTAGCTTTGTCTTTACAAATACAATTATCTGTTTCTGTTACTAAATTCATCAGAAACAACGTCAGTTTATTACAATTATTCATATTTAGTTTGTAATAATTCCAAAGCCCCTCTTTTCTCACTTCAACAAGACCACAATGGCTTAATACTTTCATATGATGTGAAAGGGTTGGCTGGGTAAATTTAAAATACTCTAATAAATCACAAGCACATTTTTCACCACAAGATAATATATCAATTATTTTTAATCTACTTTGGTCCGATAAGGCTTTAAAAATTCTTGCATTTTCTTCGTAATTCATATTTATTCATATCCTCTCTATATAGATATGTATCTATATATAATATAGAACATCATCTATTTAGTGTCAATACTTTTATTGTATTTCAATCTCTTCTTGATATAACTAAATATATAATAATCTATATAGTTACTTTATGCATTAACAAAATTATTGTTACAAAATAGTATTATGAAAATACTATACTAACTATACATGATTTAAAAACTTTAATTTTATTTGAAATTTGATTTTTAATCCATTGAAACTCAATACAAAAACTTTCTGTAAAATGAGTATTATCCTTAATATAAAAACTAACTTAAAGAGCATCTTTTAATCACTTGGAATGTGTTAATTTAAGGTACATATTATTTTCTAAGCTCTATAAAAATTGCGATTCACTATGTACATTTGGTGATGATTATAAAATACTTTTTAAAATTGCTAGTGAAGTTACAACATGCATTTAAAATTATAATAAGAAATCTATAAACTTAATTAATAAAGGCTACTGGATATTTAAAATGGTTCCTATGTCAAGGACATTTTGAAAAAGGCTAGGCAGCTATGAGCTGGTTTCTGTATTGTACAGGAGCCAGCTTTTTAAGTCCCCACTGATATCTATAATTATTATAATACTCCATATAGTTATCAATTGAAGCTTCTAATTCTTCAAATGTTGAACAACTTTTTAAGTCAATTTCATCTTTCATATGACCAAAAAATGATTCCTGCGGGGCATTATCCCAACAATTTCCGCGCCTAGACATAGACTGACCAATTTTATATTTTTTAAGAAGTTTTTGAAATCTAGGACTAGTATAATGAACTCCTTGATCCGAATGAATAAAGGCATCTTTATTTAGTAAATTTTTGTGATTTTTCATCAACTTTTTAATAGTTTCGGTAGCTATATCTAATGTAAGGCTATTGGAAAGCTGATATGAAAGAATTTCATTTGTTGAAGCATCTTTAATAGTTGACAAATAAGCCCTATTGGATGCTCCATATGTTAAATAAGTTATATCTGTTAATAAAACTTTTCCGACCAAATCTTGCTTGAATTCTCTATTTAAAATATTAGGTACAACAGTATGCTCATGAGTAGCTTTCATCATTCTACGATAAGGGTTAGCTTTTCTAATTGGGCACTCAATATTATATTTTCTCATGATTCGTTGTATACATTTTCGATTTATTATAAGATTAAATTCATTCTCTAACACCATTTTTATAGAACGAGAACCTTTCTTGTAGCCCCTATGATTAAATGCTTTAAGAATGATATCCTTCAATTCTAAATCCTTTTCTTCTCTACGATTACGTTTGCCTGTTGATTTTAAATAATTATAATAGCCTGATCTAGATACTAAAGCTACTTCGCATAAATGTGAAACCATATTTTTATAGTTATATGTCAAAATTATATGTTGTATTATTACAAAGATTGATGATGCACTTAGTTTACTATTTTTCACCTGCCTTTCTTGCAGCTCGATTTTTTTTAATAGTTCTGCCTCAGCTTTCCAATAAGCAATTTCTGCATCCTTTTTGGCTATTATTTCTTCAACGGTTAGTTCACGTTTAAGTGGACGACCACTGTTTAATTTTCTAGAATCTCTTAGACCAAGCTCTCCTGATTCATTATAAGCATTACGCCATCTTTTACTTGCACACCAAATTCTATTATTTCCAATAACATCTATATCAAATTCAGCATCTTGAAAAATATGAATAGGTAGTTTTCCCTTGCTACGCTCAGCGATAAACAATATTTTAAATTCATCTGTATATGTAATTCCACGTTTACTTACAGATTTAACATATCTATTTTTTGATAAACTTTTAATTTCTTCATCTGAAAATAATTTTTTACTCATTCTTTTCACAACCTTACTATATTTCTTCTTATCTTTTATTGTACAAAAAAAGAACCTATTGAAATAGTCTTTTTTTAGTGTCTATTTCATAGGTTCCATTTTAAAATTCTACTAGTTATTTTTTCTATATGCACACGTAAATATTTACTATTAATAAGTTGTATATATTAAAAATATAATTTTATCGCCTCAATTTATCTTCGTAAATATCTCTGTTAGAAGATGGAGGAGTTACACGAACATATGCATATTCAGGAGCTTTATACCCTGAACCATATATCAAAAATTCGATAATTTTCTTAGCAAAAGCCTTAGAGAGTATTTTTTTCATTTAACATCACTCCTTACCTATATGTTATATTAATTATATTGGAATATTCGGAAAATTGCAACATTTTATTAATAAATAATAATTATTATCCAGTATAATACATTTTTTTTGTAGAATAAAAAAGCATAATAGTTTTTTGTTCCACTCTTATTATAAATCTATGTTGTATAGGTTAGATTTATTAATTTTTTCCTATAGTAAATTTTATTTATGCCACTAGATGATAAATAGCGAGTATAATTCCAATGATGATTTATTAAAAGAAGAAATTAGA